>Ga0233425_10005799_pt1 | contig 19054 bp, 16 predicted proteins | sample Watercolumn_Towu_2_FD_181712 | JGI IMG/M metagenome (GOLD analysis project Ga0233425, IMG submission 181712) | Freshwater microbial communities from Lake Towuti, South Sulawesi, Indonesia - Watercolumn_Towuti2014_140_MG | ecosystem: Environmental > Aquatic > Freshwater > Lake | place... | reverse complement strand
TGACGATCTCGGTGGGCTTGAAGGTCGAGAAGGGTCGGACGACGTGGACCACGAAGGTGGCCTCGAGCACGGCCAGGTAGTTGGCGATGGTCGTGCGGCTCACCTCGCAGGGCTTGGCGTACCGCGTGGCTTCGAAGAGGCCCCCGCTGTGGGCCAGGAGCAGCTCGACGAACCTCTCGAACGAGTGGCGACGCTCGAGGCGGAAGAGCTCCTGCACATCCTTGGCCCAGAAGGCGTCCATCCACTCCTGCACGTCGCGCTCGGGCGGCTCGGTCGAAAGGAAGAAGGGCGGCAGGCCACCGTGCAACAGGCGATGCGGGAGCGCGGGCGCGCCGAAGTCGTCGAGGTCGTCGAGCGTCATGGGCGTCAGCCAGACCTCGGCCTTGCGCCCGGTGAGCGTGTCGCGGAACCGCTTCGAGGCCCCCAGGGTCGACGAGCCCGTCGCGATGACGCGGACGTCGGGGTAGTGGTCGGCGGCGATCTTCAGGAGCTCGGACGGGTTGTCGAGCCGGTGGATCTCGTCGAGCACGATCGACCGTCCGCGGACAGACGCCAGGAACGCCTCGGGATCGGCCAGGCGCCGACGGACGCTCGGCAGCTCGCAGTCGAGCACCTCGCAGTCGGGGAGGGACCGGCACAGGGTGGTCTTGCCGACGCGCCGCACTCCCTGCAACCAGACGACGGAGCGATGCGTCCAGGCGACGCGGATACGGTCGAGCCAGCTTCGTCGAAGCTCCATGCGGCGAGGTTGCCAGCGAGCGCTACCAAGTGCAAGCAGATTTTCGCTTGGCACTACCAAACGCAAATGTGATGGCGCCTGGCCTTGGGCAGAGCTCCCCTACCCCACGATCGCGGGATCGACCTCGACGCCCACCGGGCAATGGTCGGACCCCATCACGTCGGGCAGGATGAAGGCGTCCTTCAGGAAGGGCAGCGCGCCGGGCGAGGCGTAGACGTAGTCGATGCGCCACCCGACGTTCTTGGCGCGCGCCTTGAACATCTGGCTCCACCAGGTGTAGGCGTCGGTCACGTCGCCCTTCACGTGGCGGAAGGTGTCGGTCCAGCCCAGGGCGAGCACGCGGTCGAGCTCGGCGCGCTCGACGGGCAGGAAGCCCGAGGTGCCCTCGTTGGCCTTGGGGCGGGCCAGGTCGATGGGGCGGTGGGCGGTGTTGTAGTCGCCCATGACCAGCACGGGCTCGCCGGCCGCGCGGGCGGGCTCGAGGCGGTCGAAGAGGGCGCGGTAGAAATCCAGCTTGTAGGGCACGCGGCTGTTGTCGCGCTCCTTGCCCGAGCCGTTGGGAAAGTAGACGTTGGCCACGGTCAGGCGGCCCCAGCGCGCGATCTCGACGCGCCCCTCCACGTCGAGCTCGGGGCGGCCGAGCAGGGTCTCGACCACATCGGGCTTCGCCCTCGACCACAGCCCCACTCCCGAGTAGCCCTGGCGCTCGGCGGCCACCAGGTGCACGTGCCAGTCCTTGGGGGCCGTCACCTCGACGGGAAGCTCCGACACGGGCGAGCGCACCTCCTGCAGGCCCACGACGTCGGCCCCGGAGGCGGCCAGCCAGTCGAGGAAGCCCTTCTTCAGGCAGGCCCGCAGGCCGTTGACGTTCCACGAGAGGACTCGCATGGTTCACCGTCTCTTCCTTGGCTTCGTGACCGGACCGCCTATCGAAGCCAACCGCGCGAGCGTAGAGAAAAAACGCTCAGCCCAGGCACTGGCAGCTCTCACGTGGGCAGGCCCGATCATACCCAACAGCTTGAACGAGTGGCCGCCCTTGTCGTAGCGTCCTTTGGACACGGCATCCCTTGTCGCGGCCTCAAGCTTCCCGAGTAGCGCGTCCTTCGATAGCTCCTCGATGCTCACAGTTGCAGCGGGCAAGGCTTTGGTTCGAAAACCCTGTCCGTAGAACTCCGCCAAGGCCGTGCGGTCCGCGACCAACCAGGCTTCCATGGATTGGACCATCAGGTGAAGCTGCTCATCCCTGGCTTCCTTCGGCTTCGCCCAACCGTCGCCCTGGCGTTTCTTGACGTGACTCCATGGCTTCTTGCCGGTGACAGGCGCTTCCGCGTCGACCAACAGGATCGGCGTCGAGCCATCGGCCGCTGAGACGGCCGTCTTGAAAGCGTCAAAGGCGTCCGAACGACCGCCACAAGCCGTGATGCGAGGCATCGCGCCCGTCAGGCCGGACTTCTCCAACAGTTTCCGGAATCCCTCGCGGCACTCTGTACGAAGGGCCTTGCTTTCTCCCCCGCCCTCCACATACAGGTGAAGGGCTACCATCGCGTGCCTCCGATCTGGCCTCTCGTCCAAAGAGAGCCAAGGCTGAACGTCTTCAGCCATTCTCCCAGCTTCTCCCGCTCCAAACGCTGCAACGTGGTCGATGCCCCCACCTTTCCGCAGACAACAACGCTCTCCGGCGTATTCGAGAGAGCGTCCACCAGTGGATCCGAATGGGTCGTGACAACCAACTGGGTCCTGACTGCGGCGTCCCGAAGCAATCCCGCCAGCTTTGGCATCACGTCGAAGTGCAGCCCCAATTCCGGCTCTTCGATAACGATCAGCGGCGCTGGAGAGGGATCGAGTAGGATTGCCAGCAACGCCAAGTACCGAAGCGTGCCATCCGATAGTCGATGCGCGGGAACGGCGTTCGAGCCTTCCATGAGGTAGAGTTGCAGACGCCCGCCCTCGGGGATGACCTCGATGTCGTCGAAGCCAGGTGCCAGCTCGGACAGTTTCTCTAGAAGAGCCTTCTTGACAGGCGGCTCGCGCTTGAGAACAGCCAAGCGGCAAGGCAGGTTGTCCAGGGACTCCGACAGCGCGTCCGAACGCGAGTCTACACGGCAACTCTGACGTATCGGTGCGTTGGGACCGAACGACCAATCACGGTAGATGAGCGTCTTTCCAAGCAACTCAGCGAGACGAGTGATCTCTGGATACGAATCCGGGTCGCGTCGTTGCGACAGGATCGATTGGGTCGCGTCGATGTCTGCCCGCCGAAGCTCGCGATAGACCTCTTGAACGTTGATCATGGGCCGGCCATTCTCATAGCCGAAGTAGAAGTAAGGCTTGCTCTCGCCAGGCGCCGCAAATTCGTTCTCCAAGCGTTCGTCAAGAACCGTGAACGAACCGCCCTCGGCTCCGAACTCCAACCGGTAGCGCACCGAAGGCTCGCCCGTTGAAGAACGAGCCACCTTCCCTTCTGAAAGAACGACTTCGATCTCCGCGCTTTCAGATTGAACACTCCCCTTCCAGAGCCAATCCTTCACCCCTCCCCCCTGACGGATTGGTAGCGGAAGATCCTTGGGTACGGCTCTGAGAACAGAAAGCGCTTCGACGAGGTTCGACTTGCCCGAGCCGTTGGCTCCGATGAAGACGTTCAGGGGCGCCAACGCGAGCACGGTGGCATCAGGCCCGTAGGATAGAAAGCCCTTCAGGCTCAACTCTTTGAAGAGCGTCGAAGACATTCGGTCCTCCTTCGCCGGAATTCGCGCGCCTTCAAGAAAAATGCGTCGACCGAGGCGGGGCAGCGCAGTCGCCTCCGCGATCGTAATGCCCTCTTTTACAGCGCCAGTTTATGCCACGTCCTGGCAGTCGGCGCCAGTGGGTTCGAGATGGCCTGGCGAGCACACCACGGGTCTGGCTCGCCGGTGCGCGCGGCTACAACTGTTGAATCCCGCGCGGGCGTGGAGTAGATTGCCGCGTCCCGACTGCGCCTGGAGGCGTCATGACCACCGACTTCACCCTTTCGAAGACCTACGAACCCGCGTCGTTCGAGAAGGACATCTACACGCGCTGGATCGAGAGCCGGGCCTTCCACGGCGTGCCCGACGCGCGCGACGATCGCTACGTCATCATGATGCCGCTGCCCAACGTCACCGGCGCGCTCCACATGGGCCACGCCATGGACAACTGCATGCAGGATCTCCTGATCCGCTGGCACCGCATGCTGGGCGACAACACGCTGTGGATGCCGGGCACCGACCACGCCGGCATCGCCACCCAGGCGGTGGTCGAGAAGCGCCTGAAGGAGCTGGAGGGCCTGACGCGCCACGACGTGGGCCGCGAGGGGCTCGTCCAGCGCATCTGGGCCTGGAAGGAGACCTGCCAGACCCGCATCATCGCCCAGCAGCAGCGCATGGGCTGCTCGTGCGACTGGGACCGCTACCGCTTCACCATGGACAAGGTGTGCGCCCGCGCCGTGCGGCACACCTTCTTCCGCCTGTTCGACGACGGGCTGGTGGCGCGCGGCAAGCGCCTCGTGAACTGGGACCCCTACCTGCGCACCAGCATCTCCGACGACGAGGTCTACCACGAGACCGTCAAGGGCCACTTCTGGCACCTGCTCTACCCCGTGATCGACCCCCAGCCCGGGGAGCCCACCCACGTCGAGGTGGCCACCACGCGCCCCGAGACCATGCTGGGCGACACGGCGGTGGCGGTGCATCCCGCGCCCGACGTCTTCCTGGCCGAAGCCCTGGCCCAGGCCCGCGTGGCCACGAAGGACGAGAAGACCCGCGCCGAGGCCCAAGGACGCGTGGCCGCCCTCGAGGCGCGCATCGCCGACGACCTGCCGCGGCTCCTGAAGCTGCGCGACATGGCGCGGGCGGGCCGCAAGGTCATGCTGCCCCTGGTCGACCGGCCCATCCCGCTGATCTGCGACGAGTGGGCCAAGCCCGACCTGGGCTCGGGCTGCGTCAAGATCACGCCGGCGCACGACCCCAACGACTACGACGTCTGGAAGCGCCACCGGGACGAGATCGGCATCGTCAACGTGCTGAACCCCGACGGCACCGTCAACGAGAACGGCGGCGAGTACCGGGGCCTCGACCGCTTCGTGGTGCGCGACGCCGTGGTGGCCGACCTCACGAGGCTGGGCCTGCTGCCGCTCATCGAGGACCGCGAGATCGAGATCGGCCACTCCGACCGCAGCAAGACGCCCATCGAGCCCTACCTGTCCGACCAGTGGTTCGTGCGCATGGGCGACCAGCCCGGCGGCGTCGAGATGGGCCGCGGCACGCCCAAGAGCCACCGCGCCGCGGGCCTGGTGCAGGCGGCCATCGACGCGGCCACCAGCGGCCGGGTGAAGTTCCACCCCGAGCGCTTCGTGAAGACCTACCTGGACTGGCTGGGCGAGAAGCGCGACTGGCCCATCAGCCGCCAGCTGTGGTGGGGCCACCGCATCCCCGTGTGGTCGATCGAGGGCACGGTGGGCACCGTGCACAAGCTGCTCGACAAGGCCGACTTCCAGGACCTGATGCGCGTGCACGCCGGCGCCGTGCGGGTGCGCGTGGCCGTCCCCGACGAGGATCGCTCGGTGCGCGTCAACCCCTCGTGCGTGGCGCTCACGCGGCCCGAGCACCTGGGCGACGCGGCCGCCACCCGCGCCTTCGTGGACGTGTGCCTGCTGTCCGACGACGCGGCGCTGGTCGGCCCCCTCGAGGCGCTGGGCTTCGCGCAGGACCCCGACGTGCTCGACACGTGGTTCTCGTCGGCCATCTGGCCCCACAGCACGCTGGGGTGGCCCGACCCGGCCACGGCCGACCCCGAGGGCGGCGCGGCGCTGGCCGTGAAGGGGCAGCCGAGCGCCCTCGACTACTACTACCCCGGCTCGTGCCTGGTCACGGCGCGCGACATCATCACCCTGTGGGTGGCGCGCATGGTCATCACCGGGCTCTACAACTGCGGTGACGTGCCCTTCACCGACGTGTTCATCCACGCCAACATCCTCGACGGCAAGGGCGAGCGCATGTCGAAGTCGAAGGGCAACGGCATCGACCCCGTCGACATCATCGAGGAGTACGGCACCGACGCCATGCGCTACGTGCTGGCCGACATGCAGACCGGCAACCAGGACATCCGCCTGCCCGTCACGGCGGTGTGCCCCGGCTGCGGCGTCCACGTCGACCTGGCCCAGGCGAAGCACGGCCGCTCGATCTTCACCTACATGTGCACCGCGTGCGGCGCCGAGTTCGACGTGCTGGGCACCATGCCGGGCGTGCCGGCGGCCAAGCTGATCAGCGAGCGCTTCAACGACGGGCGCAAGTTCTGCAACAAGCTCTGGAACACGGCGCGCTTCGCCCTCGGCTGGCTCGAGGGGCTCCCCTCCACGCCGCTGGCGCCGGAGCAGCTGGCCCTCGAGGATCGCTGGATCCTGGCCGAGCTGAACGCGGCCGTGCGCGCCGTAACCGAGGGGCTGGAGGCCTACAACCCCAGCCTGGCCCTGGGCGCGGCCCGCGACTTCATGTGGGGCTCGCTCTGCGACTGGTACCTCGAGCTCGTGAAGCCTCGCCTGGCCGAGGGCAGCGGAGAAGCCGGGGGGGTGGCGCGCCGCGTGCTGGCCTACGTGCTGGACCAGACGCTGCGCCTGTTGCACCCCTTCGTGCCGTACGTGAGCGAGCACCTGTTCCAGTGCCTGGCCGAGCAGGTGCCCGACCGCTCGCTGACCGGCCTCGCGCCCCTGGCCCCCTCGACCCTGCTGCTCGCGGCAGCATGGCCGAAGCCGGTGGCGGCCTTCGACGACGAGGCCCTCTGCGCCACCTTCCGCGACCTGCAGGCCGCCACCAGCGCCGTGCGCGAGGTGCGCGCCACCCAGCAGGTGCCCGCGGCCCGCAAGCTGGTGGTGACCGTGAAGCCCCCGGCGGAACGTGCAGCCGACCTGGCCCACGCCGTGCACGTGGTGGCGCACCTGGCCGGCGCCAGCGAGATCCGCGTCGACGCCGCGGCCACCCTGCCCCGCGGCGCAGCCCAGGCGGTCGTGGGCGACCTCGCGCTGTTCGTGCACGACGTGATCGACCCTGCCAAGGAACGCGAGCGCCTCTCCCGGGAGCGCGACAAGCTGGCCAAGGAGGTCAGCTCCGCCGAGGCCCGCCTGGCGAACCCCAGCTTCGTCGACCGCGCCCCCGCCCCCGTGGTGGCCGAGATGCGCGAGCGCCTGGCCGGCTACCGCGAGCAGCTCGCGGCCGTCGAGGGCGCGCTCTCGGCGCTCTGAGAAGGTGTTTGCAAAAACCCATCCGAAGCCCGGCTTCGGCGACCGCTGCCGAACCGACCCGACCTTGACCGGGCGCCGGGCGCTCTCCATACTCCTGTCAACCGGGCGACGTCGTGGAGGAACCTTGGGCTGGGCCGGGCGGACGGGGCGCGGGCTCCTGCGGTGGCTGGCGTTGCTGATGTACGCCACGCTGGCGCTGCCGTTCGCGGCGTGGGCCCGGTTGGGCCTGGCGCACCCGCAGGGCCACGGCACGCGCGGAGGCGGCTGGCGCGCCCGGACGCTCGCCCCTCGCGGCGCGCGCGTACGCGGGAAGGCGTGACGTGCTGGTCCTCGGCATCTCGGCCCACCGCCCCGGCGCGGGCGTCGCGCTGATCAGCGACGGCCGCGTGCTGGCCCGCGCCAGGGAGGCACGTTTCTCGGGCCTCCCGGACGACCCCGCGTTCCCCCGACAGGCCCTCCGCTGGTGCCTCGACGCCGCCGGAGCGAACGCCGACCAACTCGATCGCGTGGCCTGGGCCGAGCTTCCGGCCCCGGCGTTCGACCACGCGCTCGCCACGAACCTGGCGGCGTTCCCGTGGTCGGGACGGGAGTGGGTGCGTCTCTGGGCCGAGTGGCTGGGCGGCCGCGCGTGGGCCCACGCGCACGTGCACGAGGAGCTCGACGTCCCGGCCGACCGGTGGGTGTTCTGCCCCCACCTCGACTGCCGCGCGGCCTCCGCGTTCTCCGCCTCGGGCTTCTCGGACGCGGCGGTGCTGGTCGCCGACGACGCGGCCGAGGATTCGCCCCTGGCGGTGGGCACGGGCTTCGACGGGCGGATCGTGCTCGATCGCGAGCTGCCGGCGGTCGACTCGCCCCTCCGGCTGGCCCGCCTGGTGCTGGGCGCGGCCGGTGTTCCGGGCGACGATCCTTCGCGGTTGGCCGCGCTGACGAGCACGGGGCGTCCACGCTTCCGCGACGATCTGGCGAGGCTGGTCCGCTTCGACGACCACGGCGCGCCCGCCCTGGACACGAAGCTCCTGCCGCCCGGTCGGGGCCCGACGCGCGCCTTGCGCCGACGGCTGGCCCGGCTCGGGGTGTGCGACGGTGCCGACCTGGTGGCCAGCGTCGACGCCCTGCTGGGGGATCTGGCCGTGCGCGTGGCCGCGGACCTCTGCGCCGAGACGCGCCAGCGCCGCGTGTGCGTGGCGGGGCAGCTCGCGCGCTGGCCCGGGGTGAAGCGCCGCCTGGACGAGACGTTCGGGCCCGCGGAGGTGTACGTGGCGGACGACGACGGCGACGACGCGGCCCTGGGAGCGGCGCTGGTCGCGTGGGGTCTGGCCGGCGAGGGCCGGGCGCCGGCCGCGCGCGAGGCCGCCCCGCGCCGGCCCGGCTGGTGGGGGCGGACGGCGCCGGACCTGGGTCGGCTGCTCGGCACCTTCTCGCCGGAACGCTGCGGGTGGATGTACCCGGCGCTGTTCCTGGTGCTCGAGCTGATCGGCCTGGGGTTGCTCCTGTGGTGGGGCGGCCCGACCCGCGACATCCCGCCCTTCTACACGGCGCCGTGAGACCCGCGAGGCCGCAGATGCCCCAAGCGCCCCAAACCGCACGCCGCGCGCTTTTCGGGCTCGCCTTCGTCGCCGCGGGGCTCGCGACGGGGTTGGCCGTGCTCCTGCTGCGCGAACCGTCCGACCCGTACTGGAAGCGCCGACCGCGCGCGGTCCCTCCCCCGGCTGACGCCGTGGCCGTCTACGCCTATGGCGACTCGACCATGGAGGGGGCGCCGTACCCGGCGGGGATGGGAATCCCGACGATGGTGGAGCGGTGCTTCGCCGGGCGCACCGGCCCACGCACCGTGCGCGTGCAGAACCTGGCGTTCTCGAGCAACGTGCTGTCCGAGGACCCCGCCGACACGCTGCTCGAGGTGCTGGAGCGTGCCGACGTCTACCGGCCCGCGGCCGTGCTGCTGTACGCCGGCCACATCGAGCCGACGCCGAAGGGCGGCGGGACGCGAGCCGAGCGCGGCGAGGCGCGGGCCCGCCGGTACCGAAACGCGGTGCAGGCGCTCGCCGTGCGCGCGCGGGAGGCGGGCGTTCCCCTGCTGGTCGGGCTGCCGATCTCGAACGCGGTCGACCTGCCGCCCGTGATCTCGGACTGCCCGACCGCCGCCGAGCCCGGGTGCTCCACGGGGCTGGCCGCGGCCGACGACGCGCTCGACCGGGGCGCCCCGCGCGCAGCGCTGGAGATCCTCGAGCCGCTGCTGGAGGCGGCCCCCGAGAACGCGCTGGTGCGGTACCTGCGCGGTCGGGCGTTGCTGGCGCTGGGGCGGGACGACGACGCCGAGGCCATGTTCGAGGCCTCGCTGGGGCTGGACCAGGCCGACGTGCGCGTCGAGCCGTCGATGCTGCGCGCGCTGCTGGCGCTCTGCGCCGAGGGGTTGGCCACGTGCGTCGACGCCCGGCCCGAGATCCTCGCGCGCTATGGGCACGCCGACCGCCGGCTGTTCGCCGACGCGCACCACCCGAACCCACGCGGATATGCGGTGCTGGGCCGCGCCTTCGCGACCACGCTGGCGACCCGGCTGGGCCTACCCGAGCCCGAGTGCCCCGACCCCGAGCGCCTGCCCGGCGACCTGGCGTCGGTCGCAGCCTCGGTAGACACCGCGGTGCGGCTGCAGGTGACGGGGCTCTGCCTGATGTGGGCCGCCCTGGCGCGGCCCGACGTGGCGGCGCGCACCTTCCTGGGGCGGGCCGAGGAGACGCTCCAGCCCCTCGAGGGCGCCCCGCTCGACGCCCGGCAGGCGCAGGTGGCGGCCTTCCGCCGGCTCGTCCTGGCCGCCCTGCGGGGCGACCGGCAGGGCGTCGCGCGCTGGAAGAGCGCGGCCCTGGCCGAACCGTTGCCCGACGAGATCCGACCCTGGCTGGCCGATCGCGTGGTGGCCGCGCGCCTGCACGGGGCGGGCATCGAACTCGGTCCCCGACCCTGATTCGCAGGTGCGACCGGTGGTCGGCCCCGGGCGAAAGGTGCTCCGGTCCGGAGCCACCGCCCGGTCGCGCCCTTGACCTCGGCGCCCGGGCCCGGCCATACTCGCGGCCTGACCGCCGAGCGCGCGAGACCCACGCATGCAGACGATCGACCGCGGACTGGCCACGACGACGACGACGCCCGAGATCGGCCTGTCGGTGGTCATCCCGGCGTACAACGAAGAGCGGCGGCTCGAGGGAGCCCTTGACGACGCCTTCGACTACCTGGCCACCTACCCCGACCCCTGGGAGGTGCTGGTCGTCGACGACGGCAGCCGAGACGGCACGGCCGACATCGTGCGCGCCTGGCAGCGCGAGCACCCCGAGCTCACGGGGCTGACGCTCCCGAGCAACCGGGGCAAGGGCGAGGCGGTGCGCCAGGGCCTGCTGGCCGCGCGCGGTCGCTACCGCCTGTTCCTCGACGCCGACCGCTCCATCCCCCTGGCGGCCTTCGAGCGCTTCCGCCCCCACCTCGCGGCGGGAGCACCGGTCGTGGTGGGCATCCGCGTCCCCTCCGAAGCCGAGCTGGCCCAGCGACGGGCGGCCGTGCGTCGCCTGCTGGGGCGTGGCTTCACCCTGCTGTGCCGGGCCGTGCTGGCGCCCGGCATCCGCGACTACACCTGCGGGTTCAAGTGCTTCTCGGCCGACGCCGCGCGAGAGATCCTTGCCCGGCAGACGATCCGGGGCTGGGCGTTCGACGCGGAGCTGCTCTACCTGGCGGTCCGGCTCGGCTACCCGGTGGTACAGGAGCCCGTGCCCTGGAGGCACGATCCCGGCAGCCGCGTGCGCGTGGCGGTCGACCTGGTGCGCTCGCTCGGCGAGGTCACGAGCATCCGGACCAACGCCGCGCTGGGCCGCTACCGCCTGCCCGGTCGGGCCGCCGGCCGGGCCTGGAGCGCCCCGCGATGAGCGACCCCGCGGCGCCGCGCACGGCCCGCCTCTGGGCCATCTCGCTGGCGCTCCTCGGTGCGCTCGCCCTGGTTCAGGTGGGTCGGCAGGCCACGACGGAGGCCGCGCGCTGGACCCCCGAGTACTGCGCCACGTGCACGCTGGCGGCGTCCGGTGAGGCGCTGATCCACGGCGTCGATCTCGATACGCCGTCGTGGAGCATGCCGGCCTACTCGATCGCCAACGCGCTGCTGTGCGGGCCGGCCGCCCAACCCGTTCGCGCGCTCGCGCTCGCCGTGGCGCTGCTGGCCTGTGCGTCCCTCGTGTACGGGCTGGGTCGGCTGCTGATCTCGCCCCGGGGGGGGCTGGCGGCCGCGATCCTGTACGTGCTGTGCGAGGCCGGCTGGCCGCTGCAAGACCGCTGGCTGTTCGCGCCCACGGTGCTGCTGGTCGCGTTCGTGATGGTGTGGCGCGCGCGGGCGCCTTCGCCCCGGCGAAGCCTGGCGCTCGGCGCGGCCATCGGCGTCAGCGTGCTGGTCCTGTCTCCGCTCTTCCTGCTGCCGCCGGCGCTCCTGGTCGTCGAATGGGCGGGAGCGCTCCGGGCCCGCCGCCTGTCGGCGCGGGGCTGCCTGACCGACCTCGCGGCGCTCGGGCTCGTGCCCCTGCTGCTGCTGCTGCCGTGGGCGCTCCTGAACCTGCAGATGCACGGCCGGCTGGTCTTCCTCGAAGACGGGCGCGCCGACCTGCACGTGGCCACCGCGGCACTGGGCATCGTGCACACCGTTCCCCTGGGCGACGGGCACGCCCTCTCGGGCACCGAGCCGGGGCAGAGCGTGGCCCTGTGGGCGGTACGCGAAGTGCTGACGCACCCGGGGCGCTACGCGTTGGCGGTGTTCGAGCGCGCGAGATACGTGGCGTCCCTGGAGCCGCTGCTGCTCCTGGCGGGGGTCTTGGGGCTGGCGCTGGGCCTCGTCCGCAGGCGCCCGGGGTGGTCCTCCCTGGCGCTCCTCGTCGGCTACTGGTTCGGCCTGCACTGCCTCATCTCGACCGAGGCCCGCTACTTCACGGCGTTCTGGCCCCTGCTGGTGGCGCCGGCCGCCAGCCTGGTGCCCGGCTTGCGAGGCGCGCACGAGCCCGGCGAGGGGCGCTGGATCCCCGCGCTGCTGGCCGGCAGCTTCGGCCTGCTGGGGGCTCTGCAACTCTACGTCGAGGTCCAGGTGGCGACGTACCCCGCCCGGGCGCGCGAGCAGTGGACCCTCGATCGCGAGGTGGCGGCCGACCCCGGCTGCCCGTGGCCGCTGTCCCGTCGCGGGCGCGATCGGCTGGAGCGCGGGCGCGCCGCCGAGGCCGTCGATGACCTGGCCCGCGCAGCGACGCTGACCGGCGCCCAGCGCGATCCGACGCTCGACCTGCTGCTCGCGTGGGCGCTGCTGGTCAGTGACGCGCCCTGGTCGCGCATCGAGCCCCTGCTGCCGACCGAGGGTTACGGCGTGGCGGCCGAGCAGCACCTGGTGCGCGCGTTCCGCGGGCTGCTGCGCGACCGACCCGACGAGGCGCGCGCCGAGTTGACGCGGGCCAGCGAGGTGCACACGCGCGACGTGTTGGGCGAGCCGTCGCTCACCGAACCGGCGCAGCGCGAGCGCGTGGCGACCACCGAAGGCTCGCTGCACCAGCAAACCCGATGGGCGCTGGCCTGCTGGCCCCTCGAACGGCGCGTGACGCTGCTGGCCGGCCTGGGAGAGCTGGTGGCGGCCGACCCGAGCCTGTTCCCGGGCGCGCGGTGGGTCCGCGACACGGGCGTGGCGCTGGCCGACGCCGCGACGAGGGCGGGTGAGAGCGCGATGGCCGCACGGGTAGAGCGGGTGGTCGAGCGGCTTCCGGCGCCCGGCGCGCCGGCGCCCCGGCCGTGAGGGGGCGCATGAGAGAAGCAGGCCGGCCCTCCGCCCCGACCGAGCCCCCTCCCCGCCTGCGCGGCCGCCTTCGCCCGGCGGCGTGGCTGCTGGCCTTCGCCCTGTTCTCGGGCGCCCTCGAGGTGGGCCTGCGCGCGACGGACCTGCCCTGGCGGCTCATCGCCCGCGCGCTGTTCTACGTGGGCGTCGACCTCGCGGTGCACCGGGTCTCGGACGACCCGTTGCTGCAGTACGAGCTCAGCCCCGAGAGCCGGGCCACGGGGCAGGACGAGTACGGCCCCTACACGGTCTCGGTCGATCGGTTCGGCACGCGCGGCCACGGGCACCCGGAGCCCAAGGGCGCCGGCGTCTTTCGCGTGCTCGTGGTCGGCAGCTCACCCATCTACGGCTATGGCGTCAGCGACGACCAGACGCTGCCGGCGGTGCTCGAGGCGCGCCTCGACCCCAGGGGTCGGGGCACGCCGCGCGTGGAGGTGTGGAACCTCGGCACGGTCGCATACGGCCTCGCGCAGAACGCCCGCCACGCGCGGCTGGCGCTCGCGAGGCACGCCCCCGACCTGGTGCTGCTGCAGGTGTACAACCTGCGCCTGCGCCGGGCCTTCCTGCCCCTGGCTCCCGGCGAGGGGGCCTCGACGCTGGCGCGCTTCTTCGCGCGCGACCCGGCGCTGTGGCTCGAGAGCTTCCCGGCGCCGTTCTTCGTCCCCGACGCGGTGCAGGCCGCCCTGTTGCGGGGCTCGGCGCTGGTGCGCGCGCTCTTCGCCGCCGTCGCTCCCTGGCGCTGGCCCGTCCGCGACGGTCAGCCCCAGTTCGACTCGGCCGACGGCGCTACCCTGTGCCGCGAGGCGCTGGCGCTCCGGGACGAAGCCGCCGCCCGCGGGGTTCGCGTGGTCTACTTCCGAATGCCGTCCACCCCCGAGGACCGGCTCGACGAGCTCGAATCGCTGTGCGGCTGGCGGCCGAGCCCGGTGCTCGCCCTGGACGAGGCCGGCCGCGAACCCGACTACTACCGCGACCACCCGCCGCCGAGCATCCTTGCCGAGCACGCGACCCGCCTGGCCGAGCTGCTCGTTCGGGGCGGCTACCTGCCGTCGGCCACGGAGAACACGGCGCCCCTCCCCGACCAGCCAGGAGCTCAACAACCCGAGAGCTTGTGATACCTTCACAAGCTCTCAACCGCGACCGTAGATGAACTGGCCCGCCGGGCGCTCGGGCAGGACGACCCAGGCCAGGATCAAGAGCAGCGCGGCGGCGAGCAGCGGCCAGAGCCACCAGCGCCGCGCGCGCCAGGCAGAGCGGGCCAGCGAACGCAACGTCTCGCGGGGCGTGCGGCGGGGGGTGGACATGCTGCCTCCGGCGGATCGCGCCCCAGCTTACGGAATTCGAGCCCGTTCGCAAGACAGCGCCGAAAGGCCGCAGAGACGACCGCACGCGGGCTCCCCGTTGACAGCTCGCCGTTCGGCACCAAGCTGAAGCTAGACCAATCGATATAGCATTGGGGGCTCCCATGCGCGCGTTGCTTCCGTTGACCCTGCTCCTGGCCCTGGTCGCGATCGTTCCTCCGGCGGCCCTCTCCTGCCCCGGCGGCGGTCAGGCCCGCATCGACGCCGGGCTGTCGCCCTATGCCTGGGAGCGTGTCGCCGTGGCCGTCACCGACTCCCGCGGCGGCCTCACCGTCGACTCGGCGGTGTCGGGATGCCCGGGGCTGGTGGGCCTGCACCGTGAGGAGTTGGCGCGCGCGGTTCACGAGGCCGGCGCGGGCGAGCGGAACGACGGCCCCTTCGCGATCTCGGGGTTGAGCTACCGGCTGGCGCCCACCGAAACGGGCGCGCGCCTGCAGGTGAGCGGACCCCGCGACGCGCTGGACGCCTTCCGACAGATCGTCGACGACGAGCAGTCCGACAAGGAGGCCGGGGCCGCCCGATGACCCGTGGCGGCACCCGCAGCGGCGACGACGACCTGCAGCGGTTCCTGGTTGCACCCGGGTTCGAGGGTGGTATGTTTCCGTCATGCGCCGCTGCCCCGTCTGCCGGCACCTGACTACCGGCCCCGTATGTCCCGCCGACGACCACCCGACCGAGGACCGGGACGCCGCCCCCCTCGACGCGCACGGCGTCGGCTGCGACGCCGATCGGGTGCTGGCGGCGTACGCCATCGAAGAGTACTGGGGCAGCGACGAGGCGGGTGGTACCTATCGCGCTCGCGTGCTGGCCACCGGAACCCCGGTGGCCCTGCGCGTGGTCCGCACCGACCTGTCCCAGAACGCCACCTACTCCGAGGCGTTCGAGCAGCAGGTGGAGCGCTGCCGCGCGTTGGCCACGCACCACGTGGCCAAGGTCCTCGATCACGGTCGCACGTCGGACGGCAGGCTCTTCGTCGTCAACGAGTACGTTCAGGGCCGCTCCCTGCGCCAGTTGACGGAGGCCGGGCGAACCTTCGGCTGGATCGCCGTGCGCGAGATCTCGCTGCAGCTCCTCGAGGCGCTGTCCGAAGCGCACTGGGCCGGCGTCGTGCACTGGGACCTGAAGCCCGACGTGATCTTCTTCGAGGACGCTCCAGGCGGCGAGCCGCCCAACCTGCGCGTGCTCGGCTTCGGCTTGCCACCCCGCGGCGCGGTCGGCCGGGACAGCGTCCAGCCGTCACCCTACGCGGCGCCCCAACGCTTCGCCGGGGGTGTCATCGAAGAGCGTTCCGACCTGTATGCCCTGGGCGCGTGCCTCTTCCACCTGTTGACGGGCCGCGCGCCCGCCGAGGCGCGCCCCACGCCCCACGAGGCGCGCGAACGCCGTGCCGGCCGCCGGCCGCGCCTCGCGATCGATCGCACCGACCTCCCCCAGGGCTACCTGGATCTCTTGCAGCGACTCCTGGCGTGGTCTCCCGCCGATCGCCCCGGCAGCGCCGAGGACGTGAAGCGCGCAGTCATCGCCCTGCCCGAATCGGTCGAGTACGACGAGGCGGGGGGCAGCGAGCCGCCCAGCGAAGGGGAGTCGCCCCTCGACGCCCGGCAACCCGCCGAACCGGCAGCCGACCTGCTGACGCGGTTCAACCGGGCGCCGCTCGCCTATCGCGTGGTCGGCGGGCTCCTGGTGCTGGCCATCGCGACGCTGGTCGCGCTCCTGGTGTCCGGACGCTGACGCCCGCTCGCCACGCCCCTACATCTCCCCCACGTCGCCCTCGCCCGCCGCCGGGGGCCGCCGCACGCCCGACAGCCCCGCCAGCATGTTGCCCACGTCGAAGCGGATGATCAGCGCCGAGAGGAGCACCAGCAGCACCAGCAGGATCGACACCAGCGGCAGGTTGTACTCCAGGTTGAAGAACAGCGGGCCCTCGGTCAGCTTGGGCATCCGCTGGGGCGCCGTGGGCAGGTCGTAGTACTCCGCGATGCGTCCCACGCTCGACAGGTGGATGGACGGGATGTCGTACTCGCGCATCAGCAGCGTCATCGCCCCGTCGTCGCGGATCTTCTTGCGCGGCAGCTCGCGGTTGATGCCCGGCTTGAACAGCACCTTGGTGAAGTGGCTGCCCACGCTGGCCTCGTTGCCGCCCACGTTCACGTAGGCCTTGATGGGCTTGTCGCCGGCCGCCTGCTTGTACACCGCCACGCGCTGGTCGATGTTGGCCTTCAGCGTCGTGTTGCGGATGAGCGGCACCTGGTTCTTCTCGATGTTCTTGATGATGGTCTCGACGCCCCGCTCCGAGAGCTGCTCGCCGTTGTCGTCCATGCCGCCGATGGAGGCCGCCGCCGAGCGGCTGTCGATGAAGCCTCCCACGTAGGCGATCTTCTCCATGTCGAGCCAGGTCATCTTGGGGTCGTTGGCGCCGTACATCGAGGCCGCCACCGAGCTGATCATGATGCACTTCAGCTCCAGCGCCTTGCAGGCCGCCAGCGTCGCGATGCTGAGCCCGGGGAAGCTGCCCGAGGCGCCCACGGCCACCACGTCGCCCGCCTCGAGGTGCAGGCGCTTCAGCATGTGCACGATGGCGGCGGCGAAGTTCGGGTTGACCGACGTCTGCTTGGCCGCGATGTAGCCGACCACCGAGGTGATGGGCGACAGGGCCAGCCCGATCAGCCCCGACTCGGCCGGGTCGGCGGCCTTGTCGAGCGCCTTGCGGTGCTTCAGCGTCTCGGCCTTGACGGCCTCGAAGGCGCCCGCGGTCAGGCGCACCGCGCGCACCTTCTCGTCGTACCACTTCTGCTTCTGCACCACCTTGTTGGTCTCGATGAGCACCGTGAACACCAGCGCGATGGCCGCCAGCACCGCCAGCGAGGCGTTCGAGATGCGCCCGGGGCGCCAGTAGAGCTTCATCAGAACACCTCCCCGCCCTTCACGAGGATCAGGGCCATGCGCACCAGGGCGGAGCACACCATGAGCGTGGAGAGGGTCTCGACCACCCCCTGGCGGTCGAGCCAGATGGCGATGAGGCCCGGGACGATGAAGCCGATGACCTCCAGGTCGAGCTGGAAGGCGCTGACCTCGAAGGTGACGAAGTTGCGCACCACGGCGCCCACCAGGAACCCGACCAGGATCATCAGCACCGTGCGGCGCCGGCCGTAGATGATCATGAAGAAGTTCATGAAGCGCACGATGCCCCAGGTGGCCAGGCCGACGAGCACGGTGGTCGCCACGCGCAGGGGGTCGGTGAGGTTCAGCGCGAAGTAGCCGGGCACCACCATGCCGCCGGCGGCCAGGCCCAGGAACTCGCTGAACAGCAGGCTGATCACGAGCCCGAGGCCGATGGAGATCTGCACCAGGGTCACTTCCATGTCGTCACCTGACCGTGGAACCGGCGGGTCGCGCGCGGTTCGAGAAGTACTCGCCGAGCGCCAGGCCGTCGCCCTTGATGTTGCCCACGCCGAACACCAGCGACGAGGCGCCCGACTGCGCCACGATGCGCTCGAACAGCTTGGGGATGGGCTCGCCCACCATGGTGTAGAGCCGCGCCGCGTCGACCCCGGCGTGCACGGCCACCCGCGCGAACACCTCGGTGCCCGAGCCGATCAGCACCCACAGGTCGACGTCGCGGAGCTCGGCCGCCAGCTCGCCCAACTGCTCGGAGCGATCGGGGCGGTCGTCGCGGCAGTTGACAACCACGATGCGGCGGTCGACGTCGGCCTCGGTCTCGGCCAGGCGCTTCCACAAGATGCGGTACGAGTCGGGGTCGTTGGCCGCGAAGCCGTTGACCCACACGATGCGCCGGCCGTAGAAGTCGAGCACCGAGCGCGTGAGCACGCCGATGTCGGGCGTGGCGCGCTGCATGCCGCGGAGCGCGGCGTCGCGGGGCACGCCCAGCAGGGCCGCCACCTTCAGGGCCAGTGCCACGTTCTCGGCGTGCTCGAGGTACGAGAAGCCCGCCAGCTCGCGGGGCGTGACCGCGGCCACGTCGTCGTCGTCGACCTGCACGTAGGCGGTGCCCAGGTCGCGGCAGGCCTGCTGGAACACCTGGTTCTGGTGGCGCTCGGCCGTGACGAAGGTGCCGCCCCGGGGCACGGTGCCCGCCAGGGCCTTCTCGACGTCGGCCACGCTGGGCCCCATCACGTCCAGGTGGTCGGCGCGCGCGTTGGTCATCACGCCGATGGTGCCCTGGACCATGCGGTGCTGGCTGATCCACTGGGTGTAGGGCTGCAGCGCCATGCACTCGACCACCACCGCGTCGAGCGGGAAGCGGCTGGACCAGCGCACGACCTTCAGCTGCTCCTTGATGTTGACCTGGCCCAGGCGACGGATGAGCACCTCGCTTCCGTCGGGGAAGATGAAGCGCGGGCTGGAGCCCGTGGTCTTGGCGATGGTGCGCACCCCGCCCTCGCGGAGCGCCGCGGCGATCAGGCGCGTGACCGACGACTTGCCGCGCGTGCCGTTGACGTAGATGCGGTGCGGGATGCGCGCGACCAGGCGGCGGTTCAGCACGTCCTCGACCACCAGGTAGGCCACCACGACCAGCAAGAGGACGATCAGCACCCACATGCGCTACGTCCAATCCTTCTTCATGCCGAGGCCCAGCACCAGGTCGAGCAGCCGCTGCCCCAGGCGCTCGGGCAACACCTTGAGCAACCAGGTCACGAAGCGATTCGAGACCCCGGGGACCACCAGGTGCCGCCCCTTGAACAGGGCCCGGAGCCCGGCCTCGGCCACCACGGCGGCCGACAGCGTGCCCAGATCGGCCAGGGCCGTGGGCTCGATACCCGCCACCTCCAGGAACTCGGTGGCCGTGCCGCCGGGGCAAAGGCACGTGAGCGACACGTTGGAGCCGCGGAGCTCGAAGTTCAAGGCCT
>Ga0233425_10005798_pt1 | contig 19056 bp, 13 predicted proteins | sample Watercolumn_Towu_2_FD_181712 | JGI IMG/M metagenome (GOLD analysis project Ga0233425, IMG submission 181712) | Freshwater microbial communities from Lake Towuti, South Sulawesi, Indonesia - Watercolumn_Towuti2014_140_MG | ecosystem: Environmental > Aquatic > Freshwater > Lake | place... | reverse complement strand
CTGGTCCGCTCGGGCCGCCTGGGCAGGCTGGAGCGGATCGAGGTGGGCATCCCCGGCTGCAACGCGCCCAAGGAGGCGTTGGGGCCAGACGGCGATCCGCCGCCGGAACTCGATTACGAGATGTGGCTCGGCCCGGCGCCCTTCCGTCCCTACAACGAGAAGCGCGTGCATTACAACTTCCGCTTCTGGCTCGACTACGCGGGCGGGCAGATCACCAACTTCGGCGCCCATCACCTGGACATCGCACACTGGGGCATGGGCGTGGACGACTCGGGGCCGCTCTCGGTCGAAGGCACCGCCACCTTCGACCCGCGCTTCGACGTGCCCGCCACCTACGACCTGACGTACATTTATCCCCACGGCGTGAAGGTCCGCCTCGGGCAGAAGTTCGCCCAGGGCGCGACGTTCTACGGCGAGAAGGGGAAGATCTACGTCACCCGCGGCAAGCTCACCAGCGACCCCGGCGAGATCATCAAGGAGCCGTTGGGCGACAAGGACGTACATCTCTACCGCAGCAAGAACCATCACCAGGATTGGCTCGACTGCATCAAGAGCGGCAAGCTGCCGATCTGCGACGTGGAAATCGGCCACCGCACGGCGACCGCCTGCCACTTGGGCAACCTGTGCGTGCTCCTGAAGCGCAAGCTGCAATGGGACGCCGCCAAAGAGCAGATCGTCGGCGACGACGAAGCCAACGAGCGGCTGATGCGTGCGTATCGGGCGCCGTGGAAGTTGTAGGCGTGGAGGGTGCGTGAAACGCACCAGAGTGTGTGGCCGCAAACGGTGGCGGTGCGTTTCACGCACCCTACAAGGAGAAGGACCCCGCGCCATGAGCGGATGGCTGTTTCCGATTCTCGCGGGATTCGCGCTGTGCGGTGCGCCGGCGTCGGGCGAAACGGAGGTCGAAGAACTGATCTTCGCCGCGCGCCAACCGGGCGTGGGCGGCCACTGGTACGAGAACTTCGGCTACTACGCCCAGGACGCCGAGCAGAAGGCGTACCGCGCCGGCGGACGGCTCTGCCGGTTGAACCTCCGCAGCGGCAAGCTCGATCTGCTCGTCGACGACCCGCGCGGCTCGGTCCGCGATCCGCAGGTGCATTACGACGGCGCGAAGGTTCTCTTCTCCTATCGCCCGGCCGGTGAGGAGCACTTCCATCTCTACGAGATCGGCGCCGACGGCCGCGGCCTGCGGCGGCTTACGTCCGGCTCCTACGACGACATCGAGCCGACCTATCTGCCCAACGGCCGGATCATGTTCTGCTCCAGCCGCTGCAACCGCTGGGTGAATTGCTGGTTCACGCAGGTGGCCGTGCTCTACGGCTGCGATGCCGACGGCCGCGACATCCGCCCGGTCTCGGCCAACATCGAGCACGACAACACGCCCTGGCCGCTCCCCGACGGCCGCGTGATTTATCTCCGCTGGGAATACGTGGACCGCAGCCGCGTGTCGTTCCACCATCTGTGGACGGCCAACCCCGACGGCACCGGACAGATGATCTATTACGGCAACCTGCACCCGGGCACGGTGATGCTCGACGCCAAGCCGATCCCCGGCACTAGCAAGGTGGTGGCCGTGTTCTCGCCGGGCCACGGCAAGAAGGAACACGCCGGCGCGATCACCGTCGTCACGCCCGAGGCCGGGCCCGACGAGCGCGGCTCGGCGCGGCAGATCGCCCGCGGTGAGGACTTTCGCGATCCGTATCCGCTCTCGGAAGACAGCTTCCTGGTGGCCCAAGGCCCGCGGATTCTGATGATGGACGGCCGCGGCCAGACGCGCGAGTTGTACCGCCTGCCGGACGAGTGGGCCAAGGCGGGCGTCGAGTGTCACGAGCCGCGTCCGCTTCGGCCGCACGCCCGCGAGACGGTGATTCCCGACCGCTCGGCGCCGCCCGAGAACACCGGCCGGCTGGTCCTCAGCGACGTCTACGCGGGCCGCCGCATGGAAGGCGTGCGCCGGGGCGAAATCAAGAAGCTCTTGGTGCTGGAGACGCTGCCTAAGCCGCTGAACGACAGCGGCAAGATGCCGCCCATGAGTTTCGGCGGCACGTACACGCTCAATCGCGTGCTGGGCACGGTGCCGGTCGAGCCCGACGGCTCGGCCTACATGGAGGTGCCCGCGCTGCGGAGCCTGTTCTTCGTGGCGCTCGACGAGCACGACCTGTCGGTCAAGCGGATGCAGAGTTTCCTGACGGTGATGCCCGGCGAGACGACCGGCTGCGTGGGCTGTCACGAACACCGCACCACGGCGCCGGCCAACCGACCGTCGCCTTTCGCTCCGCGAAAGAACGCGACTTTCGCGGAGCGAAAGGCGACTGTTGACGAGCGAAAGGCGACAGACGCCGCGCCGGTGCTTCTGGCCATGCGCCGCGAGCCGAGCCGCATTGAGCCGATCGCCGGCCTTCCCGACGTATTCGACTTCCCCCGCGACATCCAGCCGATCCTCGACCGGCACTGCGTCCGCTGCCACGACGCCCAGCGGCCCGACGGCGGCATTTCCTTGAGCGGCGACCGCGGCCCGATCTTCTCGCACAGCTACTACACGCTCACCGCGCGCAAGCTGGTCTCCGACGGCCGCGACGCGCTGGTGACGAACCTGCCGCCGCGCGCGATCGGCACCTCGGCCAGCCCGTTGATGCGCCTGCTCGACGGCCGCCACTACGACGCCCGGCCCTCGCCGCGCGAAATCGACGCAATCCGCTATTGGATCGAATCGTCGGCCGCGTACCCCGGCACCTACGCCGCGCTCGACACGGGCATGATCGGCGGCTATCCGAAGAGCCAACTCGACACGAGCGACCGCAAGTGGCCCGCGTCGGTCGCGGCGGCCGAGGCCATCGGCCGCCGCTGCACCGATTGCCACGACAAGCGGATGCCCGTGCCGCGGTATCTGTCCGACGACCTCGGGCTGGTGCTCTCGAATCCCGATCCCGACGACGTGCGGATCCGCTACTCGCGACACACGGCGTTCAACCTGACGCGGCCCGAGAAGTCGCTGGTGCTGCTGGCCCCGCTGGCGAAAGCGGCCGGCGGGCTGGAACTCTGCAAGCCGAAGGACGGGGACTGTCCCAGTTCTTGTGTCAGCAAAAACGGGACTGTCCCCTTCTGCGGACACGCAACAACCGGGACAGTCCCCGCCGCCGCGCCCGTCTTCGCCGACACATCCGACGCCGATTACCGTGCCATCCTCGCGCTCTGCCGTGAGGGGAAGAAGCAACTCGACGAAATCAAACGCTTCGACATGCGAGGCTTCCGCCCCTCGCCAATTTACCTCCGCGAGATGCGGCGCTACGGGATTCTCGACCGAACCACCGGCGACGGCAGGCCGATCAACGTTTACTCGACCGATCAAGCCTACTGGCGCTCGCATTGGTGGAAGCCAAGCAACATTCGTGCCTACGAAAGCAGGTAGTCTGCGAGACTGGTGCCGCGTCGGTGTACGAGGGTCGTAAACGGTCCAGAACAAGGAGCACTCCCATGAGCGGAACGAAACGAACCACTGCATCTCGTCGCCAGTTCTTAAGCACCACCGGCCGCATCGCGGCGGCTTCGGCCCTGGCGGGCGTGGCGATTCCGCACGTCCACGCCGCCGAGGACAACACGATCCGCCTGGCGCTGATCGGTTGCGGCGGCCGGGGCAGCGGGGCGGTGGTCAACGCCTTCGAGGCGCCGGGCGGGCCGGTCAAGCTGGTGGCGATGGCCGACCTGTTCGAGAACCGGCTGGCCGCTTCGCACACCGCGCTGGGACGCGAATATGCCGCGAAGATGGATGTCCCGCCTGAGCGGCGGTTCGTCGGCTTCGACGCCTACCGCAAGGCGATCGACTGCCTGCGGCCCGGCGACGTAGCGCTCTTGACCACGTATCCGGCCTTCCGTGTGGTACACCTCGACTACGCGGTCGAGAAGGGCGTTAACGTCTTCATGGAGAAGTCCTTCGCCGTCGATCCGCCGGCCGTGCGGCGGATCATCGCGGCGGGCGAGGCGGCCGAAAAGAAGAACCTCAAGATTGCCGCCGGGTTAATGTGCCGCCACAGCAAGGCCCGGCAACAACTCATCGAGAAGATCCGCAAGGGCGATCTGGGGCCGGTGCAACTGGTCCGCGCCTGCCGCATGGAACCCGTCGGCCCGATGGGCAAAAAGCCGGCCGACGAGAACGAAATCCTCTGGCAAGTCCGCAACTCGATCCGCCTGTTCTGGGTGTCGGGCGGCCTGTTCGCCGAGATGACCATCCACCAGATCGACGAGGTCTGCTGGCTGATGGACGCCTATCCCATCTCGGCGCACGGCATCGGCGGCCGCGCCCCGAACAGCACCGACCCGGCGCAGAACTTCGACTCCTACGCGATCGAATACACCTTCCCCAACGGCGCGAAGGCCACGGTCGTCGCCCGCTACCTGGCCAACTGCCACAACGAGTTCGCCACGTTCGTCCACGGCACGAAGTGCGCGGCGCAGTTCTCCGGCGCGATCCACGCCTCGACGGTGCATACGTACAAGGACCAGCGGATCGCGCCGGACAACATCGACTGGCGCGCCGACAAGGAGCCGTACAACGTCTGGCAGGCCGAGTGGAACGTGCTCTTGGACGCGATCCGCAACAACCGGCCGCACAACGAGGCCCGCCGCGCCGCCTTGTCGAACCTGGCCGACATCATGGGCCGGGCGGCCGTCCATTCGGGCAAGGTCATCACCTGGGAGCAGGCGACGGCCTCGAACTTCCAGTTCTGCGCGAACATCGACGCGATCAATGCCGAGAGTCCGCCGCCGGTCCTGCCCGACGCGCAAGGGCGATACCCGTCGCCCGTGCCGGGGGCGTGGACGGAAATCTAACGTTCCTGCACGACTTCCGCGTACAGGGCTTCAAGAATCTGTCCGGCGAGTTGGGCGTGGGTGCTTTCCAGCAACAGGTCGAGCTTGTCGTGCAGTTCGCGTTTTCGGTTCATGCGCTCGACGGCGGCGACCGTACCGTCGCGCGTCAGTGCGCCGCCGGCGCCCACGCGGCTGAGGAGTTCGTCAAAATCGGCCTCGCTCCAGTCGGTGAACAATTCCGGCCGGGCTTCGAGCACTTCTTCGACCAGCGGATTTGTGTGGCGGTCGAAGCGGCGGTAGACGAGTTGACTGGGATCGACGAAGAACTCGTCGGCCTTCACGCCCAGCCCTGCGGCAAGGCGGTGCAGCGTGCGCACGTGGGGCTTCTTGCGGCCGGCGAGGATGCCGCGGAGCGTGCGCTCGTCGAGCCCCGTCTGCGCGGCGGCCGCGCGGAGCGACAGCCCCTGGGCGGCCATCAGGCGGGCAAGGTTCTCGCGTGCGTGCGCCGACATGGCAGGCGGTCCCGGAGGAATCCAGACGCGGCAATATACTTTCGTATAGTCGCTGGCGGGCCATCTGTCAAGAGGGGGTGGCAGTGCAACTGCCACTCCAACGACGTGGGCGCAAAAAAACAGCCCGCTGCGGGCCTGTCAGGTCTCGGCACGCAACGGGCTCCCACCGCGGGTTACCTGACGCCTCGTGCGGTGGCCCTGTCAGGACGCCGGCGGCGAGGCAGCCGCACCTAACGTCCTGACATCCGAATTATAGCTCGACCGGCAGCCAAGGCAAGGAAAACATTGACGCCCACCGCTCGGGCAACTAGAGTAGGGGCACGACCGTTGGTTTCCCCCCCTTCCATCCCCCGTTGTTCACCTCCAGGAGCATCCATGAAGCGCCTCGTTTCCGTCCTATTTGTCGTTGTGTTCGGCATTGCCTCGGCCCAGGCCGACGTGTCGCTGCCCAGGATCTTCACCGATCACGCCGTGTTGCAGCGCGACATGGCCGTGCCGGTTTGGGGGACGGCCGAGCCGGGCGAGAAGGTCACGGTCAAGTTGGGCGACGCCCAGGCCGACGCCACGGCCGACGCCCAGGGCAAGTGGTCCGTCAAACTGCCGGCCCTGAAGACCAACGCCACCGGCCAAGACCTGACCGTCAGCGGCAAGAATACCGTCACCGTCAAGGACGTGCTCATTGGCGACGTGTGGGTCTGTGGCGGGCAGTCGAACATGGAGTGGGGCCTGGGCAGCTGCAACGCCCGCGAGGACATCGCCGCGGCCGATTGCCCGACGTTGCGGCGGATCAAGATCAAGCACCGCGCGTTGCCCAAGCCGGCCAGCGACGTCGAAGGACAGTGGGCCGTCTGCACGCCCAACACCGCTGGCGGCATCACGGCCGTGGGCTTCTACTTCGCCCGCCGCATCCAGAAGGAGACCGGCGTGCCCATCGGCCTGATCGACGACAACATCGGCGGCACGCGGATCGAGCCCTGGACCCCGGCCGAAGGGTTCGCGCTCGAGCCGACATTGGCGCAGATTCCCGCCGGCGTGAAGGAGCCGGTGAACAACGGCACGCCCATGGCCCTCTACAACGCCATGATCAACCCCGTCGTCCCCTACGGCATCAAGGGCGCGATCTGGTATCAGGGCGAATCGAACGGCGGCGAAGGCGAGAGCTACTACCACAAGATGCGGGCGCTCGTCAACGGCTGGCGCAAGGTCTGGAACCAGGGCGACTTCTCCTTCTACTTCGTGCAACTGGCCAACTGGCAGAAGCCCAACGACAATCCGGCCGGCGGCGACGGCTGGGCCAAGGTCCGCATGGCGCAGGTGCAGAGCCTGCAAATCCCCAACACGGGCATGGCCGTCACCATCGACATCGGCGAGGCCGGCGACATCCATCCCAAGAACAAGTTCGACGTGGGCGAGCGCCTGGCGCTGTGGGCGCTCCGCGACAACTACGGCAAGAAGGATCTGGTCGTCAGCGGGCCGCTCTACAAGTCGATGAAGGTCGAAGGCAACAAGATTCGCCTGAGCTTCGATCACGTGGGCGGCGGCCTGATGGTCGGCAAGAAGGACGGCCGCAACCCGACCGTGGAAGACAAGTCCGGCAAGCTCGCGCGGTTCGCCGTTGCCGGCGAAGACAAGAAGTGGGTGTGGGCCGAGGCGGTCATCGACGGCCCGACGGTCGTCGTCTCCAGCCCCGACGTGGCCCAGCCCGTGGCCGTGCGCTACGCCTTCAGCATGAATCCCGAGGGCTGCAACCTCTACAACAAGGACGGTCTGCCCGCCTCGCCGTTCCGCACGGACGAGTGGTAGCGCGTCTAGACGAGGACCGCCGCTTGTGGGGCCGACGGCGACAACGCGGAATCATCCGGGGGCGCCTGCGGCCGCGGCGCGGCGGTCCGGCGGTCGGCGAATTCCTGGAGGTCGTCGAAGCGGGCCTGGAACGCGTCGACGATCGCCGGGTCGAACTGCGCGCCCGCCTCGCGCACGATGATCTCCTTGGCGACCTCGGGTTCGTAGGGCGGTTTGTAGACGCGGCGCGAGGTCAGCGCGTCGTACACGTCCACCAGGGCCACGATCCGCGCCGCCAAGGGAATCTCCGCCCCCCGCAGGCCGGCGCAGTAGCCGCGGCCGTCGAACCGCTCGTGGTGGCAGCGGGCAATGTCGGCCGCCATATCCATGAAGGTTCCGCGACCGACGAAATCGCGGGCCTGTTCGAGCGTCTGCCCGCCGACGAGGACGTGCCGCTGGATTTCCGCGAACTCCTCGGGCGTCAGCTTTCCCGGCTTCAGGAGAATGCGGTCGGGCACGGCCACCTTGCCGATGTCGTGCAGCGGGCTCGCGCGGTACAGGTCTTGCAGGAACCGTTCGTCCACTACCTCCGCATACGGCCCGCAGCAGCTAAGTTCCTCGGCAATCACTTGCGCGTAATGGCGAATCCGGTGCAAGTGCTGGCCGGTTTCCGGATCGCGCGAATCGGCCAGTTCGGCCAGGGCGAAGACCACCATGTCCTGCGTCGCGGTGAGTTGCCCGGTGCGCTCCGATACGAGCTGCTCCAGGTCGGTGGCGTACAGCGTCAGGCGCTCGTGGGCGGCCGTCAGTTCCCGCTGGGCGCGGCACAGCCGCAGGTGGACCCGCACCTTGGAGAGGAGCTCGTCGTGGTTGAACGGCTTCACCAGGTAGTCGTCGGCCAAGGCTTCATAACCGCGCACGCGCTCGGCGGCCGAGCCTTTGCCGGAGACCAGGATCACCTGCACCAGTTCGCCGACCGCGCCCGACTTGATGCGGTGGCAGACCTCGTAACCGTCCAGCCCCGGCATCATGATGTCCAAGAGCACCAGTTCCGGCTTGAATGAGGCCACTTTGGCCAACCCCTCCGCGCCGTCGGCGGCAGTGTCCAATTCGTGGCTCTTCCGCAGAAGCCGGCGGAGAATGTCCACGTTCATCGGGTTGTCGTCGACGATCAGGATCCGGCCTTCAGAGTCCATGTCGGTGGTCCGCGGTCGAGTGCTAGGGGGCAGGGTGACGCGTCACACGAGTTGGCGCGGGGAACGGGCGACGGAGTCCTCGTCCCCGGCGGCGGCGGACGCGGGAGCCACCAAGGGCAGTTCAAAGTAGAAGATGCAGCCGGCGGCGGCGTTGTTTTCGGCCCAGATGCGGCCGCCGTGTCCCGCCACGATCTCCCGGCAAATAGACAGTCCCAAACCGGTGCCGCCCTTGCCGGATTTCGTCTTGCTCGATTGGACGAACTTGTCGAACACGGCCTCCAACTCGTCGGGCGGAATCCCCGGCCCTTCGTCGCGGACGCTGACGAGCACGGCCTGCGCAACGCGGCGCGCCCGGACGTGGACCGCTCCGCCGGCCGGCGAGAACTTGACGGCGTTGCTGAGCAGGTTTCGAATCACCTGCCCGATGCGATCCGCATCGAGCACGACCGTCGTATCGCTCTCCGGTTGCGCGTAGTGGATGACGATCTTCTGTTCGGAACAGAGCGACTTGAATTCGTCCACGATCACGTCGATCAACGCGCCGAGGCTGGTCGGTGCGAACTCGAAGCATAGGCGCCCCGCTTCGAGTTTCGCCAGGTCGAGCAGGTCGTTCACCAGCCGCAGCAAGGTCTCCGCGGAGGATTCGACGTTGTGGAAGAACTCCCGCAACTCGTCGCGTTCGGCGCTGGCCACGTCGGCCGCACCGAAGCGGGCGTAACTCAAGATCCCGTGCAGCGGTGTCCGCAACTCGTGGGAGATGTTCGCGAGGAATTCGCTCTTGGCTTGATTGGCCGCTTCGGCGGCGTCCCGCTGCTGTTCGATGGCCTTGGAGAGGGCCAGCAATTGGGATTGCGCCACCAACAGCGTTTGGACGTCGAGCAGTCCGTAACGTCCTTCGCCCCGATCGACCAGGATCGGCTCGTAGGCTTGTTCCGAGGGCCGCCCCAAGGCCAGTTCGGCCGCCCGATGGATGGAACAGTCGGCCGTCAATTGCAGTGCCTCGCCCGGCCACACTTGCAGGAACTCCCCGATGGGCCGTTTGAGGAAGATCTCGCGGCAGAAAGGACCGCTCAGACGGCGGAAGAACGTCTCGCGCGAAACGATTCCCGATACCCGGCCGTTGGCGCGGACGATCATGCCGGGCAAATCGGCGCTCTGGTCGAAGACGTCCTTCACCTCGCCGGTGAGCATCTGCGCGTCGATGTCGACCGCATGCGTGGCAAGTTCCGCGAGCGTTGAATGCATGTTGACGTTGCAGCTCTCGGTTTCCCGCATCATGGTTCCTGTGGTCGCGGCGCCCAAGGCCCGCCGCGCAAATCGCGGCCCGTTGCCGTTGGCGTCGGGTAGTTGGATGCCAAGTCGCTGGTGAATCCCCGAAGGAAAGCTAGCATACACCCGGCGCCGCGGAGGATTCGGGAAGGCCAGAATCCGGCCAATCCTCGGCAATTGCCCGCCGGCCTGAAGCGAATCGCGTCGGCGAGCTAATCCATCGCTAACGAGTTGCTAACACGCGCCGTTGAAGCCCGCAACGCAAGTCGAGTAGGGTGGGCTCCGCCCCGAAGATCACGACCGCCAAACGCTCCAGGCTTTCGGCCGCCAGCAGACAGAAGGTTGCCCACGCGCGCGGCGCCGGCTGGGCCGCAAACGCCGCGGAAGCACTCAGCAGGGCCAACGCAAGCGTTACGATTCTCATGGTTCTTTCCTCGGGCTCGCGTTGGGATGGCAGTTGTACTGCCACCCCGTCACTTGCAGCAGGGGTGGCAGTACAACGGCCCGCCCAACGAAATGCGTCACGCCTCATCGAGAACATCGACGCACGGCTGACAGAGCCCTACCGCGCATTCGTCTTGTACTCGTAGGCACCGATGTCGCACGCCGCGCCTTGCGGCCGGACGCTCCCGTCGAAATCGGCCGGCACTTCCTTCAACGTGCTGCCGGCGTCGATGGCCGGGCTGCCGGGCCGCAGGCGGACGTCCGCCGGGCCGGTCAGCTTCGGGTCGGCATAGAGCGAATGCACCTCGCCGGCGGACTCTTGGTAGTCCGCGAACGTCTTGTAGGCCGCGCCGTTGTATTCCCACCGCGGCGGCGCGGACGCGTTGAAGTACAAGTTGTAGTCGAGCGTCTGCGGCCCCGCATCGGCCGGCCAGACGACGAGCGACCGCACGGCATCCTGCACGACGTTGTTGACCACGCGGTTCCCTGGCTTCCCTTTGTAGAAACTGACGGCGTACATCGAGCCGACGAACGTGTTGTTGTACACCCGGTTGTCGATCGAGTTGAGGCTGACGCCGCCCCGCTTCCCTTCACCGAGGAAGACGTTGTTGAAGATGCGGTTGTCGCCTTCGCCCCAGGCGATGATCTCCAGGTAGTAGGCGCCGCCGGCGGGCGCGGAGCGGACGGTCATCGGGCGCGGCTTGCGGAAGACGTTGCTGGAGAACTCGCAGCCCCCGCCCGCCGGCTGCTTCTGGTTGTACTGGTGGATCGCCGCGCCGGAGATTTCCTCGAACGTGTTGCGGCGGACGATCGTGCCCGGCTGCGAGCCGTAGATGCCGTGCTCGAACTTGTTCGTGCCGATCTTCTGGAAGAGGTTGCTTTCGATGAGGCAATCCCTGGCGACCGGCTGGATGCCCTGGCTGGCGATCGAGCGGATCGTGCAGTTGCGGATCGTGATGTGGTGCGTGCCCTTGCCCTGGTCCTTGATGCCGTTGAAGCCGAACTCGACGGTCAGGCCGTCGAACACCGTGTGGTGGCAGTCGTAGAGGCTGACGACGTGCCCCGGCGCGGTCCGCATCGTGGAGTCCTTGGGGTGCGAGCCATCCTCCAGCCACACGTACAGTGTCTTGTCGGCGACGTAGAACGAATTCGGGATCATGTCGGCCACGGCGAAGATCCTTGCCCGCTCGCCCGGGTTGTGCAACGGGTAGCTCTCCCGGAACACGGCCATCACCGGCTGGCCGACCGGCGTCGCGTAGATCTTGCCCTTGACGTGCCGCCAGCTTTCGGGCGGGATGACGGAACCGTTGCCGATCCGCACCTCGCCGTCGCCGAAGGCCCGATACGTGATGGGCTTCTCCGCCGTGCCGGCGCGATTGACCCGCCACGTCGGCCCCGCGGCATATTGGCCCGCCTTGATCCGCACCGTGTCGCCCGGCTGCACCGCCGCCGCGGCCTTGCGGAGCGTCTGCCACGGTTGGGCTTCGGTGCCCGGCTGGGAATCGTCGCCGTTGGGCGCGACGCAATACGTCGCCGCCGCGGCCGACGCGGCCGCACAGAACGTCAGACACACTGCGGCGTACACGAGACTGATGCGGCACATGGCACGGTTCTCCTGTTTCCGTAATAAGAACTCGCCACAAAGCGGATTCTGTAGCATCATTACCGGGTTTTGAGCGACCCCCGCCAGCTTGTCTGGCGGGTGAGGCAGGGGTCGCGGAAAACACGGAGTTTCCGTCCTAGCTTGCCAATCTCATTCACCTGTCGGGCAAGCCGGCAGGGGTCCACAACCCGGTATTGTTGCTACAGTCTCACAAAGCGGCTCCTATTCGAGCAACTTCTGCAACTCCCGATAGCCGGGGCGTTCGAGCGGGTGGAGCGCGTCGGCCGTCAGTCCCAGCCGGTGGGCCTTGCGGAGCGCGGCGGCGGCCGCGGCCTCATCGCCCTTGAGGTGCTGGGCCTGCGCCAGATGGAACAGGCGCTCCGGCCGCTCGGCGTCGGCCAGGGCGTCTTGCATGTCGGCCAGCGCGCTGTCCGGCTGCTTCAAGGCGATGTACACGCTCGCCCGCGTGTCGAGCATGGCGCCCATCGGTCCCGCCGCCTCGATCGCGCGATTGATCAGTTGCAGCGCCTCGTCGAGCTTAACGCCGCGGAGCGTCAGGAGCACGGCCAGGTTGTTGAGCGCCACGGGCGCGGGCTTGTCGCCGCCCTGGGCGATGATCCCGCGGTACAACCCCTCGGCCTCCTCGTAACGTTCGTGCAGCATCGCCAGATCGGCCTGCGCCATCAACAAGGGCGCCGGCCGGTCGAAACGCGCGACGGCTTCCTTCAACAGCCGCTCGCCGCGCTGCAACTGTTCCTTATTCGGCTTGCCGGGCGCCAGCACGGGGAGAACCACCTCCGCAATCGCCACCGGCTTCATCGTCGGCCAGTTGCGCTCCAGCAGGGCGAGGGCTTCATCGCATTTCCCTTGGCGGCCAAAGAAGGCAATCAGGGGCGTTTCAGCGCCCGGACGCTCCTTGACGCACTGCCGCAGGAGTTCTTCGGCCTGGCGGACGTACTGCGGCTGCCAGCGTTGTTGTTCGGCCCCGGAGATCATTACCGCCAGCCGCTCCAGGCATTCGGCAACCAGCAGCCGGCGGGCGGCCGCATCGGCCGGTAGAGCAGCCGGCTTCGCGACAAACGCCTTGAGCAGGTCCAGGGCCTCTTCGTACTTCCCGCGGCGCACGAGCAACTCCGCCCGCAGCCCCGTCGTGTTGAACTGGTTGGGCGCGACCTTCTGCAAGTGATCGAGCCAGATCTCGGCGTTCTGCAGTTCGCGGTGTTCGAGCGCGGCAATGATATACGTCGTCAAGTACCGCGGCTCGTTGCCGGCGACGGCCAGCAGCCGCAACATCACCTTGTTGAACTTGTCCCACTCGGCGCGGGCCAGGTAGAGCAGCGCCAGGTTGTACCAATCGTCGTTAGTCCTGGTTTCCAGCGACGCGGCCAGTTGTTCCAGGATGCGGACGGCCTCGTCCTGCTGTGCGCGGTTGGGCAGCGCGGCGATGATCGAGGCCTTCAATCGCAGGTCCGGCGTGGAACGCGGCTCCGCGGCGAGATTCTGCTCGACCAATTTCCGGGCGCGCTGCTGGTTGTGGTAGCCGCCCTGGCCGAAGAGGATTGCCGCGCGGACGCGCCGCGCCCATTGGATGTCGCCCGGCTCGGCCTTCACGCGGCCGCCGAGGAGCCGCTCGATTTGGGCGTCGGCCTGCTGCAACCTGCCCGAGCGCCAGTAGAACTCGATCGCGGCGCGGATGACGGCCGGGTTGTCGGGGGCGGCCTTCAGCGCGGCTTCGTATTGCTGCTCCTCGCCGGACGGTTCGCCCGAGGCCCGCGCGCCGTGGGCCGTGAAAGTCAAAGCCGCAAACGCTGCGGCTGCCAGCAGATAGAAGGTCGCCCACGCGCGCATGATTCGTCCTCCTTAGTCTTCAGTCAACGAAATATCCTCGGCCGGCTTCTTGTATTGCTGCTTGGCGATGTAGGCTTTGGTCTCGTCGACCATTTGCTGCGTGATCGTGTACTTGTAGTTGCCGTAGTCGCCCACCTTGAGTTCGCCGACCCAGAAGAAGCCCCATTTGTCGAAGAAGTCGGTCAGGTCGGTTTTGGTCACGTCGCAGGCGATCTTGATGAACTCGAACTGGTTGCGGATGGCGTTGTTGCCCGTGCCGGCGTCGGGGCGGCGGCGCATCTCTTCCATCACGTCGGCGTAGAAGTCGGGCCGGCCGTGCCGCGTGAAGTAGAGGTGCAGTTGCCAGAAGGGGACGAGGCGGTCGAAGACGTCCGGGTTGTCGAGATAGGACTTCTTGGGCTCGGCCTCGATGATCTTCTTCCGTGCCGAGGCGTAGTTCTTCTGGGCGGCGAGCCGGCTGGGGTTGCCCATCTTGCAGACGGTGTACATCGAAAAGATGTTGTTGCTCACCTCGCCCAGGCCGCCCCAGTTCATCTGCGGGCGCATTTGCAGCACGTGTCCCACCTCGTGCGAGAAGCCCCAGCACGGGTCGCCCACGATCACCACGCTCGGGTCGGCCACCATCCGCATGGTGCCCTTGTTGCCCAGATAGGCCACGCCGTCGCCGTCGCGGAACATGTAGTAGTTGAAGTTCACGCGCGCCAGAATGCGGTTCTTGGGCACCTTCTTGTACTTCACCAGGCCCATGAGCGTGTAGTGATGGTTCAGCAGCGTGTCGTAGTTGCTAATCAACTCGACGCCCTTGCCGCGCGTATAGACCTTGAACCACTCCACCGGATAGGCCACCTGGATGTGCTTGCCGCGCGCGTCGAGGATCGGGCCGACGGCCTGGTCCAACATGCGGTCCCAATCGGCGTTGGTGTGCTTCGCGGCGTCGAAGAAGCCGTTCACCTTGCCCGTCGGGAAATGGACGGAAATCTTCGGGGCCTGCTCGGCGTGGTCGTCGAAGTAGCTCACGTAGGCGTTGCTGCTCTTCTTGACCTCGATCACGTTCACGCCTTCCTTCAGCGCGATCTCCTGCTTGTGCAGGCCCCAGCCGTTGGGATCCTTCGTGGGCTCGATGCCCTCGGCCGGCTTCCGCATCCAGTCGGGCACCAAGAGCGAGATCGTCTTGCCGCCGGTGTTGCCGACCAACACGACGTGCTCGCCCGCGTCGAGGACCATGCCCGTGATGTTTTCGTAGCGGCTAAAGCCGTCGCCCAGTTTCAACGTCCGGCCCAACTCGCGGGGCGAAGGATAGGCCTCGTACTCGGCCGCGCGGTACGTCTTGTCGTATTTGCCGTCGAGCATCGCGGCGGCCGCGTTCTTCAGCACCTCGCTCTTGAAGCCGGCCAGGTCTTTCTTCTGGACGCCCGGCTTCAACCGGCTGCAACTCGCCTCCGTAAAGAACTTCGCATCGGCCTTCAGCGCCTCGATATCCTCCGCCGCGCCGCAAACCACAGCCAAACCATGCCACAAACAGACCGACAGCAGGAGTCTCTTCATGTCGTTTCTTCCGGGAAATGGGGAAATCGCTGATATTGACGGCGTCCGGATCGCGCGGTAGTTTCAATCCATGCCGCGAACCGCTCGCTCCACTCAAGCCGGCATTGTATACCACGTTCTCAACCGCGGGAACGGGCGGCCGCGGAAGACGGAAGAACCTCAGCAATGTCCCCTGTTCACCCTTTCGTTACTGGATAATCTACTTGTGGCAACTGACTGACTGAACTGTCGGGGGGACACATGAAGGATTTGGATCTCGTCACCAATCTCGGCGAGCGGCCACGGTCGCCTGGAGAGGCCCAGCACAACCTCCGCACGTTCTCGCTTATAGCAGTATTGTGCGCGAGTCAATGCAGTCCACTAGCTGTCAAGATGTATTCTGCGCGGCTCCGGCAAGCTGCCGCCGCAAAGATCGTCGCCGCAGGCGGTCGAGTGGGCTACGACTCAAATGTGGAAAATGACTTCGCGAGGCGCCCTGCCTGGCTACGAATAGTCTTGGGAAAGGACTTCTATGTGCCGGTTGATTCCGTGGATCTGCATTCCCGTAGCAATCCGGATAGTCCGCCTTACGACCTCCTGCATCACTTCCCGGATATTAGGTCTTTGAGAGTCTTTCCGACCGGTGAGATTACGGAACTCAATATGGAGCAGATCTCGCGGTTGAAAAAACTGGAATTCCTTAGCCTTGAGGCGAAGCGAACCAGTCGAGCCGCGCTAGGCCGTCTCAAAGCGATCCCATCCCTCAAGGCCCTCCGTGTCGATATAGATGGTTTGGGCGATGCGGAACTGCAGGAACTGGCCACGCTTTCACAACTGACTAGTTTGTTGATCACGTCGAAAGGGAACATTACGGACGTTGGCGTAGCGCCACTCAAGAACCTGACTCGCCTGGAATACTTGGTGCTGGGCGGTACTCAGATTACGGATGCTGGGGTGGCGCACTTGGCACATCTGACACGCCTGAAAGGCCTCGCTCTACCCGATGCCACGCGGGTCACCGACGCTGCTATGCCTAGTCTGAAGGGGCTGGGCAATCTCGAGACGCTTAACGTATCATGGACGCAAATTACGAACGCGGGCCTGCAAAACCTGCGCGGGTTGCCGAAACTTCATCACGTTAACGTGCAGGGCACAAAGGCAACGGAGAAGATGGCTCGCAGCATCTGTGGCCCATCTCCCGAGGATCTGGAGTCGGAACACTGGCAGATGCACCACAAGAAACGAGAAGATGGAACGAAGAAGCAGAAGAACGGAGAAGGGGGACGTCACTGAATACTGCCTTGGTCGTCCTTCACGGCAATCGAGTCTGAGACCGCCTTCCGCCGCTCCTGTCCCACGCCGCGCGAAAGAAACGGCCTAATATCAGTAATGTCCCCATTTTTGTTGAAACACTCATGCTTTCCGAACTGATAGGTTGCTTCGACCGCAGTGTGAGTTACCTGCGCGATTGCATGGCGGACCTATCCGACGAAGAACTCGTGCGGCAGCCGGCGGGCGTGCCGAACCACGCGGCGTGGACGCTCGGACACATCATCCACAGTTGCGAAGCGCTGGCCGGTGAACTGGGCGTGGCGCCGTGGCTGCCGGGCGATTGGGAGTCGCGGTTCGGGTATGGAAGTTCGCCGACGGCCGCCGTCGCCGAGTATCCAAGCAAGGCGGAACTGTTGGCGATGCTGGCCGAGGCGAGTGGCCGCTTGCGGGAAGCCCTGCTGGCGATGGACGAAGCGGCCTTGACGGAGCCGCTGCCCGACGAGGAAGTGCAAAAGTTGCTGCCGACCAAGGGGCACGCCATCCTGCAAATCGTCGCCGGGCACACAGCCTATCACGCCGGCCAGTTGGCCGTTTGGCGGCGGGCCATCGGGCGCCCGTCGGCCGGCGTATTCCTGTAAGATTCCGGTTTTTCGGGAATCTTCCGACACAGCGGGCGTCTAATGCGCAAAGTAGTCTCTGGCAGCCCGATCGACCGCCGCAGATAATAGCCGCATGATGGAACCCGAGCAGGAGCGCGAAATTGCCCGCGGTTTGCGCGCGGGCGAGCCCGACGCCTGGCGGGCGTTGTACGACGCCTACGCCCGGCGCGTGTGGCAGTCTGCTGCGCGGTGGATGGGGGCGACGGCGGTCCGTGCGGCCGACGTGGCGGACGTGGTCCAGGAGACGTTCCTGGCGGCCGCCCGTTCGGCCCGCAACTACGACCCGGCCCGCGGCTCGCTCTGGATGTGGCTCTGCGGCATCGCCCGGAACAGCGTGGCCCTGCACTTCCGCAAGCAAGCGCGGCAGGAGCGGCTCCGCCAGGCGGGCGAGTGGCTGGCCGCCGGGAACCAGCGCGTGGTCCGCTGGCTGGAGAACCGCGAGGCCGACCCGGGCGAAGTGCTGGCCGCCGCCGAACTGGCGACTATCGTGCGAACCGTACTGACCGAAATCCCCCTCGACTATGAAACCTTGCTCACGGCCCGCTACCTCGACGACGTCAGCGTGGAACAGATCGCCGGACAGCAGCAGTGCTCGACCACGGCGGTCCGCTCGAAGCTGGCCCGCGCGCGGCAGGCGTTCCGCGAGGCCTTTGTGAAGACTTCGACGTATTCCCCCGATGGTCACGCGAGGCAGCCCCATGCATCCTGACGACAACAGTTGGGACGAAGAGCGGTTGGCATCGCTCTTGGCCTCGAGCGGCGGCGACGGTCCGCCTCCCGACGAGGCCTTTTTGGCCCGCCTCCGCGAGCAGTCGGCCGCCGAGTTTGCGGCCCAGTTACCACTGCCCAAAGAAGGGGACAGTCCCGTTTTTGCTGATACAAGAACCCGATTCCAAGAAGGGGACAGTCCCGTTTTTGCTGATACAAAAACTGGGACAGTCCCCAGACGCAGGAGATCACCCATGTTCGTCTTCGCTTGGCGTGCTTTGGCGGCAACGGCGGCCGCGGCGGCGCTGGTGGCCGGTTGGTTCGCAACGAACTTCGCGCAGCGCGACACCGAAGTCGTTTTCGGCCGCGTGCTCGACGGCCTGGCCGACGCCAAGACGCTGCACGTGAAGCTCACGCAGGCCGGCCGGACGGGCGAGGCCTGGATCGCGCAGGCCGGGCTTTTCCGTTGGAACCTGCCCGACGGCACGTATCAGGTCGCGCGCGGCAAACGCGTGTGGCTGGTCGACGAGAAGGCCAACCGCGCGGCGTCGCGGCCGTCGGCCATCTTCGGCAGCGAGAAGCCGCGGCTCGATACGCTGGCCTTGTTGGGACTGCCCGAGCCGAAAGACCGCGAGGCACTGCTCAAGAGCCGGCCGGAGCGCGTGGAGCGCGACGGCGCGGCCTACGACGTGTATCGCATCGCGTACTCGTGTCCCGAGGGCAAGATCCACATCGAGGCCGTGGTCGATCCGGCCACGCAGTTGCTCCGCTCGCTGGAGACGGACGTCGACCGCGACGGCAAGATCACCCCGCTGGCCACGCTCACCGTGCTGGGCGTCGATCAACCGGTGCGCGAAGAACTGTTCGTCGTCGGCGACACGCTGACCGAAGACGGCCGGATCGGCAAAGTGACCGACCTGCAGGGGATCGTCTGCGTCAAGCCGGTGATGGCCGCGCGCTGGTCGCCGGTCGATGAAGGATTGCTCTTGAAGCCGGGCGACTGGCTGCAAACCGACGTCCGTGGCGCGAATGCGGCCACCGCGCGGCTGATGAAGGACACGCGCGTCACCGTCGGCCCCGGCACGACCGTCGAACTCATCAAGCCGAACCAACTGCGCCTGTCGATCGGCGAACTCAAGATCGCGGCCGACGAGAAGGCCCCCGTCGAACTGCTCGGTCCCGGCAAGGAGAAGGTCGAGGTGAAGGGGACGGCCATATACCGCGTCGTCGACGAAAAGCTCGTCATCGTAAAGAAGCCGCCGGAGTGGCTGGGCTATTACGAGGGAACTACGACGAAAGACACGCTCGGCTCGCTGGTGGCCAAGATCGACGGCCGCAACACGCCGCTGACGGTCGGCTACCACAAGGTGACGGTCGATATCCGCGACCAGATCGCGAGGACGGTGATCGAGGAATCGTTTGTCAACCGCACG
>Ga0233425_10005797_pt1 | contig 19070 bp, 21 predicted proteins | sample Watercolumn_Towu_2_FD_181712 | JGI IMG/M metagenome (GOLD analysis project Ga0233425, IMG submission 181712) | Freshwater microbial communities from Lake Towuti, South Sulawesi, Indonesia - Watercolumn_Towuti2014_140_MG | ecosystem: Environmental > Aquatic > Freshwater > Lake | place... | reverse complement strand
CAGGGAGCGTTATTTCTTCGAAATTGGGCGATTTTGTATCTGAATGAAGCACTGAAAGAGTAGAGAGGAAAGGTCTTTTGGAAGAAAAGAGATAAAGAGAAGTTTGAATAATTGATATTTTCTAGTCAAACTTCTCAAAGAGCACAAAATGAAACTACGATTTCATTTGTGCCCCAATGAAGTCGTTGCTTCATTGTGGGACTTTGAAATACATGAAATGAGAAAACTATCTCATCTCAGTACAGAAATAGAATGGTTGTTCTATTTCTTGTAGTCGTAATTTTCACCTAAAAAGTTAAACAAAACAGTGAAAATTACTATTTTTCAAAGTTCTCTAAAGATAAAATTTTAAATGGAGTAAATAAATTTTTTAATTTGACTTTTAATAGGCCTGAGAAAAAACCCTATGCAGCTTGAATCTTACGTCTACGCTTGGCTTTCTTGATCTTCTTGCGCTGCCATTTCCAGCGCATTTGCCCTTTTTTCTTCCAGCGTCGTGAACTTCGTTTCATCTTTTTGTAAAAAATTGGGAGAGTTTTATAAAGGTTTCTGTTTCAGGAATCTTAAGGATGGTTTTAACTGAGGATTTTAAGATGTTTGGAGTTTTGAAAAGTTATTTTGAAGTGATTATTCTTCCCATTATTAAGAGTCTTTTCTTGTTTTTGGCATGCTGGTTGATATATTTGAGATAATAAGTTAGTTTAGCTGAGTCTTCAGATGAGAAATCATTGTTTTTTCTTTTAATGATCTTTCTTTCAATGAGTGTTAAAGTATTTGGATAAGAAAGAATCGGGTGATGATTTCCTAAGCGGTCCACGTAAAAGATTGTTCCACCCCACTCCTTGTTCCAATTAGGTGTTAAATCAAAGATTAAATCATATCTTGTGGAATCTTTTTCTTCTTTTGAAACTAAATCGTGGAGCAGCATATAATCTTTGTGAGAAAACTGAGAGTAAGATAAATCTACTTTCTTTACGTTTCTTTCACTTATTTTTGCGAGAAAATTTCGAAGGTCTTCTCTATTAAAAAAAGAGTTTAAATATTTTGTAAGATGCGATCGGGAGTAAGAATATAATGGGGGATTCTTTTGGTGAATTAATTTTAAATGAGACAATTCTTTCTGGATGAAAAAATAAATCTTCTTATCAAAAAAATTAATCAAAGAAATACTTGGAAAATCGTTATTATCTCTAAATGAATATTTGATTTTGTTGATTGTTTGGTCGGGGAGATAATTTCTGTTGATGATCGGTGAGCTTCTTAGAAACGATTGGTTCTTTTTTTTGGACAGATTGTTCTTTGAGGAATTATTGACCATGAAACCACCCACTTAAAGTGATACGCGGCGTGTTTGTGATTACTTCTTCTACTTCATGAAATGAGAGAGGTGATACTTTGAAGAGAATGAACGTATTGAAGGTAGGTTGGTATCGCTTTGATATTGTAGTTGGTTGATTATTTTTTGAAGAATATAATCCTAATGCGCCGCCGTCTTTCTTTTTTAGTGAGGTTAAATAGAACATGAACGCGATTTTTCGATTTTCTAATTGGTCATCATGCGGAAGAAGATGATGCGTGCTGAGGTAGAGTGTCCCTGCAAGGTCAAGGGAATCTTTCTTGATTGAAGTTGAGAGGATGGTTGAGATATATTTTGTAAATTCTGGGGATTTGAGAAAAGAATGAAAGTTTTGAAGGAAATGATTTTTTGTACTGATTAAATCGTTTGTCTGAAAGAAAGTAAAAAGATCAGATTCTTTGAGATAAAACTGTTCCCTCTTTAATTCTTGGAGGAGTTTTGATGCTATCTCTTTTTTTAGAAAGTTTGGCAGTTGGAGATGAGGGAATGGTTTTGCTTTCAGAAAGGACTTTTGCAGAGCAAGGATTTTCTCAGAGAGGAGATAATCTGGATTTAACCACGTTGTCAAAGGATAAGGAAGAGATTTTTCCATGGGAATAAGGATAATTTATTTGCCTTTTAAAACTTCCCAATAACCTTTAAATAAGTCTGTTCTTTTATTTGAATTATGGATTTTGAGAAGTTAGTTGATGTCTATGAGGAGTTAGAGAAGACCCCATCAGGGAATAAGATGAGGGAGATTTTATCTGATTTTTTTAAGATTGTTCCTGTTGAGGAAATTTCTATTGTCTCATATTTGACACTGGGACAGATTGCTTCTGATTTTGAAGGTGTTGTTTTAGGTATGGCGGAAAAGTCTATCTTAAAAGCGGTTGGTGTTGCATCTGGAATGGAGGCAGGAAAATTACAGAAGATATTAGATGAAACTGGTGATATTGGTCTTACTGCTGAAAAAGCACTGCAGAAGAAACCGCGAACATTAGTGCCTGTTGGAAAGTTGACAATCCATGAATTATTTGAAAAGTTACATAAGATGGGCGGTACTGAGGGGATAGGTTCGCAGGAAGTAAAACAGAATATTATCGTTTCGTTATTACAAAAAACCTCTGCTAAAGGAGCTAAATATTTGACGCGGATTGTTTTAGGAACTTTGCGTATGGGTGTTGGTGATATGACGGTTCTTGATGCGCTTGCAATTGCTTTTACAGGAGAGAAAAAGAATAAAGATGTCCTGGAACGAGCTTATAATATCTGCCCTGATGTCGGCATTATTGCTGAAACGATTGCGTCAAAAGGTCTTAAAGGGTTAGATAAACTTTCAATTCATGTTGGACGGCCGATCAAGATGATGCTGGCCCAGCGAGTGGAAGCTTTAGAGGATGTTGCCGTGCGAATGCCTGGCGCTGTTGCAGTTGAAGGAAAATATGATGGAGAGCGAGTGCAAGCCCATAAAGATAAGAGAGGAAAAATAATATTGTTTTCGCGACGTCTTGAGAATATTACGGCGCAATTTCCAGATTTGGTGTTGCATTTAGAGAAACATCTGAAAGCTAAAGAGTTTGTGGTTGAAGGAGAGATTGTCGCGATTGATTCTAAAGGACGACCGCTTCCCTTTCAGACGTTGATGCAACGGCGACGAAAATATGATGTAGAACAATATGCAAAAGAGATTCCCATTCAATTGAAGCTGTTTGATGTACTCTACTCTGAGGGAAAAGAGTTTATGCAAGAACCGTATGAAAAAAGGATTAAAGAATTGGGGCGTATCTTGAAAGAAGGAGAGGGAGTTATGCCAGCAGATAAGGTCGTCACGTCCGATTTGCTTGAGATTGAGAGATTTTTTCATTCTATGTTAGATCACGGGTATGAAGGTATTATGATCAAATCTTTATCTGGAGAGTATCAAGCAGGAACTCGTGGGTGGAATTGGATCAAGTGGAAGAAAGAATATGTCAAAGAAATGAGCGATACTTTTGATCTGGTTGTGGTTGGAGCTTATTACGGACGTGGAAAGCGAAGCGGAGGGTATGGCGCTTTGCTGTGCGCTGTTTATAATAATAAAAATGATACGTTTGAGACGCTCTGTAAACTTGGGACGGGACTTACGGATGAGATGCTTGAGATGTTGCCTGCAAAGTTAGATAGATATAAAGTGGAGAGAAAGCCTGGGCGAGTTGTCATTAAAAAAGAGATGGAGCCAGATGTATGGTTTGAGCCGCGCATCGTGGTTGAAGTTCTTGCTGCCGAAATTACAAAGAGTCCGTTTCATACGGCGGGATCTGGACTTGCACTGCGGTTTCCACGATTTGTGAAACTGCGTGATGATAAGAAAGCGGAGCAGGCAACGACTTCAGAAGAAATTGAATGGATGGCAAGGAAGAAGTAAATTTATTTGATTATTCTTTAATGAAGTAATATTGCACTGCAACTAAATAAGAAGTAAAATTTGTTCCTGGGCCTAGACGCCGAGCTTGACTTCTCATATAAGCATTGGCCTCTTTGTAAGGGTATTTATCTGTGTTAAATGCTTCTGTTATTCTCGCTTCAACATTTTCTTGAGAGAAGCCAGGAAGATTGATAGTAACTAATTGAGGCAAGTCTACTTCAAAAGCATTGACTCTAGGGCTTTCTGGTTCTGGTCCTAAATATTTTATCCCTCTCCTGAGAACTAATTCGAGCATCATATATTTTATTTTAAGTTATTTAAATTTATTGTGGTGGTTAAGTTAGGGAATTCCAATTAACACGTTATTCATCGGAGTTATTTTTTGGTCGATTGTTAGAAATTGAGTAGTATATCCCTGTTCAGTTAGAAATTGTAATCGAACGGTGTCATAATAATCTTCTGGTCTAAGATATAATAACAGGCGTGAATCTGGCGGATTACTTAAAGAGTATTTTTTCATCCCACTATTATAACAGCAAGGAATTACGGCAACTGGTGCTTTTGAACCTACTGCTCTCTCAAGGATTGCATCTGTGAGGGAACCACAGGCATGAATCCCAATTATAACTATTGGATCTTGCTGCGGTAAAGTATAATCATCTATCCCTGAACAGTCAATTTCTGTATTTTGCATATGTTGAATATTCTGCCCCAATCCACGAACTATTTTAGTATCTACAAAAGTTACTTTTTCTGCGAGGTCTCTTTCTTGAAAAATTCTTCCGACATTGCCGTTACCAGCACAAAATTCTATTAAGTGAAAGAGGGCATAAGCTTGAAAAAAAGGAGCAACACAGCGATAGAATGCTTCTGCACGTTTTAGAGGGTTAGTTGATTTTGTCATGGAATATGAAACATTTTTCTTATCACTTCTTCGATTTTATCTCTGGTGTATCTAAACTTATCTTTCAGTTCTTCTTCTGTTTTTAAATTTCCGTTGGTATACGGATCTTTTATTGGAATATATTGCCGATCTTTTTGGTAAACTAATAATTCGCTTAAGTCTGGTCTTATTAATTCCGGTTCACAAAAAAGAATTATTTTTCTGGCATCATCAACAAGAGATCTGTTTATCATCTTTACTCGGTGCGGTGAGATATCAACGCCGTGCTCTTGCATTACAGCAGTTATTAATGGATGAGGTTTAAAATTATATTTTAAGCCAACATCTTGGATTCCAGCAGCACTTCTTGCGTTGTGTCCTTGACTGTAATAATTATAAAATCCCTCTGCCATCTGGCTTCTGCCCACATTTGCTGCACAGATAAACAATACCTCATACATAATTATAATTACCTCTTTCGGCTTGTCATCTCTTGTACTCTGCTGAGAATTATCTTTCCTTCTGGTTTGAAATAAGTTCCCACTATTGCTTTATTCGCATATTTGGCAAAGTCTTGATAATTTTGTGCGGTTGTTCCGCTTCCAATGACAATAGTTGCTCTTGGACACAATTCTCTTACTATTTTCAATTCATCAAGATTAGGGCTATCTCCTGTAAATCTTCCTGTTATGATTATCTCATCTGCACCGAAATGAAGCGCTTCTGCTGCGCTTTCTGTGATTGGTCTTTTTGCGAGCATGGCGGCATGTTTTACTTGCACATCTGCTAGAATCTTAATGTGATGCGCTTTTATCTTTTCTCTATAGCTTATGACTTCATAAGGATTACTTTCAATGATGCCGCTTGCGGTGACAACTGCTTCTGTGAATACAGGGATTCTTACAAAATCACATTCAGTTACTTTAGCGATGGCTAAAGAAGCTTTATAATCATTCCACAAAACACAGATCCCAACTGGCAGGGAAGTTGCCTTTTTTACGGCATCGGCAACAAGGGTGAACGCGGCTATTATCTCTTGAGAAACGATTTTTTGGTGGGGATCATCATCGGTGTTTTCAATGAGTATTGCGTCAACGCCGCCTTCTTGCAAAAGATGAGCGTCGCTCAGTGCTTGTTTCATTACTTCATTTATGCCCTGATGCTGTGGATATCCTGGCAAAGTCTTTAGATGTATCATTCCGATTATTTTCATTTTTATTTTCCTCCATCCTCTGTAATGTTGCAATTATAACTTCTCTTATCTTTTATTGTATCAGAAGCATAATGCATTAATATCTCTGATGGTCTTTTTGATTCTAATATCTCTCTTGCTAAAGAAGTTCCTTTTTTGAGGGAAGTTGCATTGGCTAAATATATTAATAACGAGGCATTGGCAAGAGCTGCATCTTTTTTTCCATCAGTGATTTCCCCTGTTAGAATCTTTCTGCTGGTTTCTGCCTTATTTATGCCTGGACTCAATTCTTTGACATCAATTTCTTCTAATCCAAAATCGCGAGCAAAGAGATGGTATGACTCTATTTTTCCTCTTTCTAGTTCTACTACTTTTGTCCCACCAGCGGTTATTGACGCTTCATCAATCCCATCGCTTCTATCTGGAGTATTATATCCACGAATGAATAAACCATGATCTAAATTAATGATTCCGTATTCATTGAGTAGACAATATGCTTCTGCAACTCTTTGAGGTGGAACAAGATGATTGACACCAAGTACTTTTTTTCTAAGAAATGTTGGATTGATGGGATGCGTGATTGGTCCGATGATATCATTCATGTGCGCTAATTTTGCTTTTCCATGACTTAGAAGATGAATTCGTTTATAATTTTCATCAAGTGCATCAATATAGGCGAAGTTGTATTTATCGATCCCTCCCAAGATTGTTGTTTTTTCTGGAAAGAGATAAACGCCGCAATATTCCAAGAAATCACTACTTCCAACATTATCGGTATTTCCGGGAGATCCATGTTTCAGCATTGGAATTTCTCCTGCAGCGGCAATGAGCGCTGCAATGGTACTTAAGTTTGGAGTTCGACACAAGTCTCCTCCCATCCCACAGTTGTCGATCACATCTTTTGATGGAGTTAGGAACCCGTTTGAAGCGGAATTGATGTCATAATCAAAAATAGCTGCACAAATTCCAGCAATCTGCTCTCCTGAATTTTCTTTTTCATAAAGCGAATGATTATGAAAAGTACACAATCCAGCAATGCTTTGTATGATCAGTCTCTCTGTTGGAAGGTCAATTATATATTGCAATTCTGGGAGATAGGGGACTAAAGAAAATACTCCTAAAAGATAGGCCTCCTCAAAACTAAGTGGTTTGTTTTGATAGCCTTTTTTTTTAAGTAAAGTGTTTAGATCAAATTGCAATAATTTTCTTTCCAAGTCATTAATTTCTAAATATCTTTTATGAACGCCACCGAAATAAATTATTTTCTTGGTCGTTTTTTTCTATTACTCCCATTTTATTTTTCTCATTCATCTTCGGTATTTGTTTCATTTTATTATTCCTCCTTATTTTTTATGGGATGACTAAGAATCGAACTCAGAGCTTCTAGTCTGGAGCCAGAAATTTTACCATTAAACTATCATCCCTCGAATTTAGATTATTTGATTTAAGAGAATAGTTAATTAAAGCCAATAATATTGAGAACCTAGAGATTTACATTTAATTTTTTTTTGAATGTGAGATAAATCTATTAAAGAATAATTAAAGATGAGGCCACCGAGAATCAACTCTGTTTTGTTTCATTATTTTATGGAAAGAGTTGTTTTATTTAAAGGTTTGTGTTTTATATTTTTTATTTAAATTCATTTCCCATTCTAAATTTATTTAAAAGAAGTGAGTTTTTTTTTATTGAATGAATGTCTTACTGATCTATCCCCCTTTTTGCACGCCTGCAAGCCCCCCATATTCTCTGGTGCATCTGTATTGTTTTTTAAAAGATAATCTCGATTCTTCTTTTGAGATAAAAATTATGGACTTAAATGTTCTTTTTCATAACACGAAATGGAAAGAAGAAGGAGATTATTTTAGGAATTTTACGGAGGATTATGATCATGCGCGATACGAAGAAATATCTAATAGATATATGAAAGAGAGTACGCTTTGTTACGCGGAGAATAATAAGATGGTTGTTCGAGGAGAAGATCCTGATTTGTGTGATGAATTGATTCAACGGGTTGTTTTGGAAAAACCGGATGTTGTTGCGATGAGTATTGTTTATTCGAGCCAAGTATTTTATGCTTATGCGCTGCTAAAAAAATTGAAAGAACTTGGGATAAAAATGATTGTCGGCGGACCTGCGGTTAATCAAAAGTTGAGAGATACTGCTTCTATTTTTTTGCATAATGAAGTTGAATTGCTCCAACAGATTAAAGGAATAACCATTGAACATGATAAACTGGTTGTTGATGGATCCCTTGATTTTTCAATTTTATCATGGAAGGATTATTTTGTGCCGGAAGCGGTTTTGCCGCTTCGAACATCTATCAGCTGTTATTACAAGCAATGCGCTTTTTGCACTCATCATGGCAATCGGAAATATGTTGAACTACCACTGACTGATTTGAAAGAAACGCTTATTCGCTCTGGCAGTAAGAAAGTTTTTTTTATGGATGATATGGTCCCAAAGAAACGATTGCTAGAGATTGCTTCTGTTTTAAAACCGCTTAGGGTTTCATGGATGTGTCAATTGAGACCAACACGCGATCTAGATGTTGAAACGCTCAGGGTATTGCATGATTCAGGACTTGTTGCTGTTATTTGGGGTGTTGAATCTGGTTCTGATCGAACCTTAACGTTGATGAAGAAAGGAACGAATGTTAAAGACATTAAGAAAGTTCTTCATGATTGCTTTGATGCAGGGATCATTAATTGTTTGTATATCTTGTTTGGTTTTCCCACGGAGACGAGAGAGGAATTTAAAGAGACGATTGCTTTGCTTCGGGATAATAGAGAAATAATTAGCCTAGTTCTTTCAACTATTTTTGGATTGCAACAAGATGCGCCTATTTTTGAAGATCATCTTAAATATGGTGTTATCAATATTGAAGTTAAGGAAAGAACGATATTGGAACCAAAAATATCTTATACTGTTTCTTGTGGTCTTAGTCAGGAAGAAGCGACGGCGCTGCGAAAGAGATATAAACTCTTTTTAGAGAAAATAAATAAGTGTCCTCCTGCAATGAATTTTTTTCGAGAACATTTTTTATGCTTGAATGGGAAGTAAATTTTATATAGCATTTTCAATTTAAGAGAATATGATCACATTAAATGATTATTTGTTGTTTTTTATTGAGCTTTTTTTATTTTATTTGGTTTTAAAATCAATATTTTTCTATCGATCGTTTGGCATTAATCCTGTTCGATTCTTAAATAGGAAGAATAAAAAAGAATTTTTTGCGTGGCAAGGGATGATGTTGGTCCTGCTTAGTTTTGGGGTGTTGATTGTATTGGAGGTTATGGCTTATGATATTGGATTTAAGCTTTATTTTTTAGAGTATTATCTCTTCAATTTTTTTGGTATTTTATTTACCATAATTGGTTTTGTAATGATGGTGATGGCTCATCAACAGATGGGGGAGGCGTGGAGGATGGGAATTGATGAGGGGCAGAAGACGATTCTTGTTTCACGTGGTCTTTATTCGATAAGCAGAAATCCGATTTATGTTGCTTTGCTCTTGCAAGCTTTTGGTTTGGTATTGTTGTTGAAGAGTATCATTGCTTTGGTGTTATTGTTTATATTACTTCTTAATGTACGAGGGATTATCTCTCAAGAAGAATTATTTTTAGAGAGGCATTTTGGAATCAGTTACAAAAAATATAAAGAGATAGTAAGGAGATATGTTTAACTTTATTTAATTTTGTATTTATTTAGCTCGTTCGCACAGTTTCCTTGATTGCAACCTGATTGGAAACTGTACAACGCTCATCTTACGAGTAGATGTACTGAAGGACAGAAATAACTGATCAAAATTGTTCTGTCCTTCATATATAGTGTGGGGTCATTATTGAATAATTATAGTAGTCCAACAAATTATCAAGTCGCTTTGCTCGTGACTTTCCACAATGGAAAGAATTGGTTTTTAGTGTTGGACTACTCAAGTCACTATCGTTCGTGACTTGCTGTTAGCAAGTAATAGTAAACCAACCAATTTGAAACCGAATTATTAAGTTGGTTTACTATATTTTTGTCCCACACTATAAGTGCTAACTCGCCATTTGGCGCTAAACAAATACGATTTTTATTAATCTAATTTGACAATATTTTTTTGGTTTTCAAATAAATTAATCAAATGATGAAACTGTTCTTGTGTAAACTCTAATGATGCTGTATTTATATTAGGATGAAAGTTGACTTGTTTTGCATCCCACACTTCTTGATCGATGATAAGTTTAACTGCATGATGTTGGTCGTTGATGAGACCAAGTGGTGAGACGGATCCAGGAGTTAATTTAAGATAGTGGAGAAGCTCCTCTTCGCTTCCAAAAGTTAATTTTTTGAGTTTTAAGATCTTGGCAAGATGGTTTATATTTAGCCTCTTGTAAGCGTTCATGACAACAAGATAATAATTTGGCTGTTTGCTTTCTTTTTCTTTGAGGAAGAGGTTTTTGCAGTGCATTCCGGGGATGTGTTTGCAATAAATATCGGCTTGATCGACGCTGAATACGGCAGGGTGCTCGTACAAGATAAAAGATATTTGATGTTGTTCTAGGAATTGCTTGACTTCTGGTTGCATTGAAATACACTTTGAGATATTAAATGGGGCTGCGAGGATTTTCATTGTTATTTTGAACCCCGGTCACGCGGCCCCGAACCGCGTATCTTATTGCTCAGCGTGTTAGCGTTGCTGACACGTTCCAAGCTGGACTACAGCCCCTTTGATTCTTACTTCTTTAAGAAGTTTATAAAGAATTCTTTTTGTTTTATGTATTTGGTCTGTTAACGTCACGTTTTCCGATCGAGAAAAGATGGTTTTTCAAGTCCTAATTTCTTTTCTTGAATGCTCCAGTGCTCTCGAAGTTTAGAGGCATATTCGGCACTTTTTTCTTCAGTGGTATCTTTTGGTTTTGGTGATCCGCTGTTGATAAAATATGCTTTGTTGCTTTCTTTCATGAACACTAGAATATCACCTGGTTTGATATTGAGCGTTCTACGGATGTCTTTTGGAATGGTGATGGAGAATTTCTTGGAGACTTTAGTTTTTGGCATTTTCTTTGTGAAAGGGGAGGATTATAAAAGATTTGTTGTTTTTAGAGATGAATTACTTGATAAAGTAATGAAAAAAAGAATACGAAATTAAAAAAATACAACATTTATTTTGCCAATTCTGCTTCGAGCATTTGCTTAAATGTTGCAAAAGGAAGAGCACCAGAGATTAATTTACCGTTGATGAAGAAAGCAGGTGTTCCGGTTACACCGTATTCTAACCCTTCACTTAAATCTTTTTGTACTTCTTTTGCCATCTTTCCAGAATCTAAACATTGATTAAATTTGTTGGTGTTTAGTCCTACTTCGCCGGCCCATCTTTTCAAGTTTTCTAGACTGAGCAATTGTTGATTGTTAAAGATTTTGTCGTGGAATTCCCAGAATTTACCTTGTTCGTGAGCACATTCTGCAGCTTCAGCTGCAATTTGGGCATTTGGATGCATCATGGTAAGGGGGAAATTACGAAAAATTAATTTTACTTTACCTGTGCTGATATATTCCTTTTCTATTTGCGGAAGAGTTTGGAGATTGAAACGACTACAGAAAGGACATTCAAAGTCACTAAATTCTATGATTGTAATAGGAGCATTTTTGTCTCCTTTTACGGGGTCGTTACCTATTTTTAGATTGATGGTTGGCTCTATTTTTTTTTCAACAAGATTTTCTGCAAGATTAGGGTGAGCGATGACATTGCCGGTTATGCTTTCTACTTTTCCATTTATGCTGTATTGTTGAATTGCTACAACACTAATTATTAAAGATTGCACTGCTAAGAATACCATTAAATACATAAATTTTCTATCGTTCTCCATTATTTCACCTCAATTTTTTTAAAGAATTTTTTGAACAAATTTATTATATACTTATTGGGACAATCGTAGAACTAAGTAATGAGTTTAGGTAAAAATTTAATTCTCCCACGTTTCGATAAATCTATCAACAAGTTTATCCGTAAAACTTTCTTTGTAAAAAATAAGTGTTTTGATTATTTTTTGTGGCTCGATAAGAGTGTAGGTCCTTTCAGGTACTTTTTGATGTTTTTTTTGATCTGCTCTTTGAACTATGCTTTCTTTTCGAAAAATTATTTTCTGCTCTGTTAAGCGCTGCAGGTACCAACTGACAGAAGAAGGAGAGATACCTAAAGCAACCACAAATTCTTTATGTTTTCTTGGTTCCTTTTCTAATAGCAGGAGGATTGTTTTTCGGATAGTTCTTTGCCGAAGTACTCTTAATAGTTCCTGTTCCTCTTTCTGTAATCCAAGAGGATAATATCTTATATTATGTTCTTTTTTTTCTGCTTGAAGCAAGTTTGATCGCAATAGATAATGAAGGTGATATTCTAATTGGCCGGTTGCAAGATCAGTTCTCCGCTGTAATTCACGAAAATGAAGTCCAGGATGTTCTGTTATCAGTTCATGAATTTTTTTTCGAATGTCTAACTTCAACGCTTCTTCTTTCTCATTTAAATAGTTAAAACTCATCGGAGTACGCCTATGGCAAAAAGAAGGAGGATGAAAAGATTGACGATATGAGTTATCATGATCAAATGAGTTACTGTCATGTCAATGATGCTTATCAGTGTTATTATTTCTTTGATGGCAAAGAGCAGAAAAGCAAGGCAGATGAAAAGAAACTTCATCTTTTGATGGTGCTGATAAGAAAGAAAGGAAAGCAAGGAAAGCAAGAAGAGGATTAATGCTAAAAGGATGGTAATTCCATGCATGATATAATGTAATGTGATGTTTATGTCCATGAGTTCATCAAAAGAGAATATTTAAAGAAAAGTATATATAGATTATGGTGATAGAGGCTATGTAGAAAAAGTCTCGCAGGCACGCTCCAAATAGATGTTTTCGTTAAGTATAGTAATCCAACAATATTTTTCGGCATCTTGTGTTGGATGCAAGAAATAAAGCAAAGACTTCACATGAAATCAGAAATATATCTGATTTCAGTGCCAAAATGAAATCGCGGTTTCATTTTGTGTATTTCTGCACAGAAATGCGATCGTTGTCGCATTTCTTGCGACTCAAGTCACTATCGTTCGTGATTATATCACTATGTTCCTAACTTGCTTATCAGCAAGTAATAGTAAACCAACCAATTAGACTCCGAATTATTTAGTTGGTTTACTATACTGAAGGACACAAAATTGATTAAGATAGTTGTGTCCTTCATATATATTGGCGGTCAATTGTTGATTAATTATTTATGTCCGCCACTATATATTCGCGACTTTTTCTACTAAGCCGGTGATAGAGGAACGGAATAAATAATTTGATGTTTTAACCCCTTAATCTATCTATCTGATATACCCTCCTTTTTGCAGATTCCATAATTCTTTGTATGTTCCTTCTTCTGTGATGAGTTCTTTATGATTCCCCATTTGAACTATTTTTCCTTTATTCAATACTACTATTTTGTCCGCTTTCATAATTGTAGATAAGCGATGCGCGATGATGATGGTGGTCCTATTTTTCATGAGTTGTTCTAAATCTTGCTGAATTTCATTTTCTGTTTTTGAATCTAAAGCTGACGTTGCTTCATCGAGTATGAGGACTTTTTTGTTGGCGAGCAGCGCTCTTGCTATGGACACACGCTGTTTTTCTCCTCCGGATAACCGTACGCCACGCTCTCCTACGATGGTGTTTTCTTTCGAAGGAAAATTTTTGATGACCTTATCTAAATGCGAAAAGCGAATTGCTTTGACAATCTGTTCTTTTGTTGCTTTGGAATTTGAGAACGCTATGTTGTTGTAGATGGTATCGTCAAATAAGACACATTCTTGCGGTACGATGCTTAATGAGGAGCGCAGGGATTCTTGTTTGTAGTCTTTAATGTTTTTTTTGTCAATTTTTATTTCACCATGCTGAACATCGTATAAGCGATAGAGGAGTTTGATCAAGGTTGTTTTGCCAGATCCTGAATGTCCTACTAATGCTATTTTTTGATTCTTTTCAATCTTTAAGTTGAAGTTGTGAAAAATATTTCTTTTTTGATAGCTGAAGCTGATGTTCTTAAATTCTATAGTGCCTTCTTTTATGTCAATATCTTGGGATTTTGGTTTGTCTTTGATCTCATTTTTGATTTTGCCATATTGAAAGAGGGAGTCAAAATCGGCCATGACTTTATAATAATCACGAATTCCTCTTACAAAACCAAACATGGGACTGATTAAGTTTCCGTAAGCAGCATAAATGAAAGCTAAAGTTCCGATACTCATCTCATGATGGATAAATTTTACAAGAGGAAAATAGATTACAAAAAGAGTACCAAAACTGATGATAAATAATTGTCCGCCATCGAGCCAGCGATAGTAGTTCCAGTATTTCATATAAGCGGCTTTCGTTTCTTGCGTTATTTTAGCGAAACGATTTTTGATGATGTTTTCTTTGCCAAAATATTTGATGGATTCTATATTAGTTAGAAAATCACTGACGTTAGCTTTTTCTTTATCTTCTGTGTCGTTGGCGGCGGTGCTATAGTTCTGCTGTAGATTTTGGATATAAAGGCTGTAGATGATGAATGTGGTCATCACTATGATGATGGTAATTACAGAAACCCAACTAAAATAAAAGAGCGCGATGGAAACGACAAGGAGCTGAAATACTAATGGTGCCAAGTTAAATGTGAGGATGTCGGTCATTGATTCGATGGAACGACCTCCTCGTACAAGACGGGAGATCAATGATCCGGTTTTATGAGTGGTATGAAATTGATAGGATAAGCCAAGGACGTGATTGAAGAATTTTCTTTTTAAGTCGGCCATAAGATTGCTTTCCAGATTGTTAAGCAGATGGATGTAAAGCCACTTGGCGATGCTTCTAATTGTTATGATGGCAAGGAAGATTCCTGAGAGAATAATCAAGAGGTTGATAAATTGGCTTTCAGAAAGATGCTGGTTGAGAAAATCGGCGCCTTTGTCTAATACTATTTTGAAAAGGTATTTGTCAATCAAAGAACCTACTTCGACAAGAAAGATGACAAATAAGACAGAGAAAAAAAGTAATTTATAGTTTTTTAATAGGTTAAAGTAAACGGTAAGGTTGTACTTGTAATCAATCTCTTTGTGGTTTTTTCGTGGCATTTTTTATCCATTGTAGAATCTTTATATTAGGAAGAAGGGGTGTTAATAAAGGTATTGGAGGGATAGGATTAACTCCTAAAAGAAACATTTTTTAAGTTATTTTCTTATTTTGAGATAATTTTTAGCTTATCTAGAAAACCAAACTTTTTTAAAGAATCATCCATTAGGAAAAGTTATGTCGTACGAAAAGCTTGGTTTGAAATGCGGTCTTGAGATTCATCAGCAACTGGAGGGAAGGAAGCTATTTTGTGATTGTCCTACAGCCCTTCGAGAGGATACACCTGATTTTAAGATTATTCGCAAGTTGCGAGCTTCTGCTGGTGAGAGTGGTGATGTTGATGTTGCGGCAAAGCAAGAGCAACTTAAAGAAAGGCAGTTTGTTTATGAAGGATATCGAGATACTAATTGCTTAGTGGAAGTTGATGCAGAGCCTCCACATGCAGTAAATACAGATGCGTTTTATACGGCGCTGCAGTTTTCTTTGCTCTTAAAAGCGCAGGTATTTCCTATTGTACAGATGATGCGAAAGACGATTGTGGATGGTTCTGCAACGTCTGGCTTTCAGCGAACAGGAATGATTGCAAGGCGAGGTGTTCTGAAGACAGACAAAGGAGATATTACGATTGAAGGAATTTCGCTTGAAGAAGATGCGTGTAAAATTGTCAGTGAAAATTCTTCGGAAAAAGTGTATCGACTCGATAGATTAGGTATTCCTTTAATTGAAGTGTGTACGGGTCCTGATATTAAATCGCCAGAACAATGCCAAGAAGTTGCAAAGAAGTTAGGATTATTGCTTCGATCTTTGCCTTCTGTAAAACGAGGGCTTGGCACGATACGGCAGGATGTAAATGTTTCTATCATCGGGGGCAATCGGGTTGAAATTAAAGGAGCGCAGGATCTGCGAATGCTCCCAACACTCGTTGCTCTTGAAGTTAAAAGACAGGAAGAGTTGCTTAAGATTCGTGAAGATGCGAAGAGAATTAAGTTAGACACATTAGTGATTGTTGATGTGAGTGAAATTTTGAGGGATGTTAATTCTAAAATCTTTTCAAGTACTCTTGAAAAGAAAGGCTCCATTTTAGGGATGAAGTTGAATGGTTTTGCAGGTTATTTAGGACGAGAATTGCAGCCAGGATATAGATTAGGTACGGAACTTTCTGGCCGCGCAAAGATTTATGCGGGTGTTGGAGGGATCATTCATTCTGATGAGTATGATCGTAGTGCGCCGCAAAAATATGGGCTTACTGCACAGATTATCACACAAATTGAAGATGCGTTGGGTGTCGGTCCTAAAGACGCTTATGTGCTTGTTGCAGATAATGAAGAAAGGGCTAAACGAGCGTTACAAGTAGTCTATGAACGAACGCAGGAAATATTTATTGGCGTTCCAAAAGAGGTTCGAAAAGCAAATGCGGATGGGACGACATCATTTTTACGACCAATGCCGGGCGCTGCAAGGATGTACCCCGAAACGGATGTGCCATTGATTAGACCTCATTTGAAGGGAATTAAACTGCCTGAATTGATTGAAGTAAAAATTGTTCGTTATCAAAAAGAGTTTGGTTTATCGAAAGATTTAGCAGAATTTGTGGCAAAATCGGATAAAGTGTTATTGTTTGAGGAGATTGTTTCTCTCCATTCTGCTTTAAAGCCGGCTTTTGTTGCTGAGACGTTGACATCGACGCTGCTTGGAATTAAAAGAGATTATGATGTTGATCCGGATATGTTAAGCGATGATGATTTTCGCTTGTTTTTTCAGTATCTTGATGAAGAGAAAATTCACAAAGATATTGTTATTGATGTGTTGATTGACATGATCAAAGGTCAGTTTAATGTTAATAAGTATGAGAAATTATCTACCGAGATGCTTCATAGCGGCATTAGGGAGATTATTGCAGCAAACAAAGGAGCGCCGTTTTCTGCGCTGATGGGACTTTGCATGAAGAAGTTTGCGGGAAAGTCGGATGGGAAGACGATTTCTGAGGAATTGAGACGGTTGATGGAGAGGGAGCACCATTCTTGAAAAGTCATTGTTCTGTTTTTGAGGAAAATTTTTAAAATAATTTAAGAAAAAATCTGTTATGAGACCAAAGTCACTTTATCATATCATTGAAAATAACTTTGCTGCACTTACTGACCTCGATGCTATTGTATTGGTCGATCATGATTTACGCATTACGGCATTTCGACAGTTTGATGAGAAAAATAATGAAAGAATGTTTCATAAGATCAGATTTAAAGTGCATTTGGGATTACCGCTTCTTACGGAACAAGTTGAGCAGCTCTTTACAATTCCTCATCCTGATGCATATTTTGATGGTGGGCGATATCAAGATGATAAAAACGTTCAAAAGAATGCTCGATTATTTAATAAGGAAGATGTGTTATTGAAATATGATTCAAAAGGAATTAATTTAGGTAGTGTGAGAGATATAGGAGAAGGTAATCAACTACTTTTTTATGGAGGATTTGTTTCTTTTAATCATGAGCTACGGCCAAAAGAAAATTGGGAGCTTGGTTTAACACGTTATTGCGGTCATCTCCGAAATGATGGGTTTATGTTTGATATCTTGAAAGTACCAAGAGTACCGCAAGAAGTTCTTAACTATTCAAAGAATAAAGAAGAAACAGAAAAAATGGCACGAAGAAGAGCAGTGTTAGGACCATGGGATATCATCAGATCAGAAAGAGTGATTTCAGAGATGGTCGGGTTTGATCTTTCTAGCAGAGAGTATTATGTACAACATTTATGATACTACTCCTTGATAGTTTCTTCAGGAAAATTTATAAAAAAACCCTCATTTTAGAGATTAATGAGAATCAGATCAAACTATTTTACGTTAAAACCTGCCATTGTCGCTTTAGCTCTTACTTTATTTGGCTGCAATGATGGCTATGTTGGTATCTGCGCTAAAGCTATTGAAGAACAACGAACTAGATTTAAAGCAATCTGTGAAAGTAGGAGTGATAGAGACCTTCAAGATGGCAGTTTAGAGTCTGTCGTTAAAAGAAGAAATGAATTGCTGTATTACAATGGTTGTCAATTAAAATGTGAAAGTTGGAAATGCGGTCGAAAAGAGTATGAAGATTATGAAATGGAGGTTAAAAATCTTAGTACGTGTGGAAGGCGAGAGTAAAAAGTTGTTACTAATTAGTAATTATTTTTAGAAAGATTTATAATCGCGGAATTGTTATTTTACCGTTGTGAACACAGAAAAAACCTGAAATTTTAGGGTTGTCTTCTATAGCGGTTTCCTCAAATCCGCTACAAGCAACAGATACGAAACCCAGATTTTTATCTGATTTCTGGCTGATAAATCGATACTGAAACTTGCTTTTCTTAGCACACTGCACAATGCGACAATTAATAACCCATTGGAAGTGATCGCTCAATTATTCGATTTTAAAGTAAAATTTTTAAGAAAGTACGACTTTTTTAGTTTAAAAATGGCTAATTATGATAAATCACCGCATTTACACAAAGTTAAAGCTAAAAATATCAATATCAATTATGGATCTCAAAACATTGATAATTCTGTAAAATATAAGGGAGAAACTGAGAATACTGTTATTTATGAAAAATTTTCTCGCATTCTAATACAAAAGTATGGTGATAAAAAATTAGGGATTACGGGGGCAATATCTCTTATAACCGGAGTTATTCAGTTGCTTATTTGGCCCAACTCTTTATCCACTACAAAGATATATCCACCACAAATTCAGGGCAGTTGGATTCTTTGGATGGGGATTCTTTTTTTTATGCTAGGTGCATTTTTAATTGGAGTGGTTGTATATTTTCAAAACAGCAAATGTAAATCCTGTCATCAATATTTTGCATATAGCGAATTTGAAAAACCAGATGTTGAAGAAGTTAAAGCGCATGATGGTTATCATATAACTACAAAAAGAAAGTATAAATGCAAATTTTGCGGGGATATTAAAAATACTGAAGAAACAGAAGTAAGGAGTTTGAAAAAGATTTAATAATGCAAAAGTTTAATTAATGGTTCTGTTGAAAAGTTCGTAAGAAATATAAGCTAGCTCTCCTCTTTAAAACGTTATTTCAGGACGAAAAAAGAGGTGCTAGCAATGAAAGATAATACGAATTCCTTCTTAAATTCTTT
>Ga0233425_10005796_pt1 | contig 19073 bp, 14 predicted proteins | sample Watercolumn_Towu_2_FD_181712 | JGI IMG/M metagenome (GOLD analysis project Ga0233425, IMG submission 181712) | Freshwater microbial communities from Lake Towuti, South Sulawesi, Indonesia - Watercolumn_Towuti2014_140_MG | ecosystem: Environmental > Aquatic > Freshwater > Lake | place... | reverse complement strand
AGTTGAACTTGTTTCGATCCGGGAAGCAATCGTCGAGCCGGTCCGGCCTCGCCCACCCTTGACGCTCGCGGCCGGACACGTTAGCCAGATCGCCGTGAGATGGCCCTGGAGAAGCGTGGCGTTCGCCGGCCTGCTCGCGTGGTGCTCCGGGTGCGGGACCTGCGGCGGCGGCGCGAGCTCCGACGCCTCGCCTATCGATGGTGACGACGCAACCGTCGCTGCGGGGGACTCGGGGGCATCCGAGCCCGAGCCGCCCCGGGTCGAGGAGACCATCGCCCGCGCCATCGTGTCCAGCCACCCCGCGGTCATCTACGCGGCGCCGGACCGCGAGTCGCGCAAGGTCGGTGTGCTCCGGTGGGGCGCGGTGTTCGAGGTGTCCGACCGTCGCGGCGAGGGCGACGAGAGCTGGGTCCGCATGAAAGGAGTGGGCTGGGTCGAGAGCAAGCTCGTGAAGACCAACAGCCGCGGCGAGCCCAAGCTCGGCTTCGTCCCCGTGGCGCCAGACCTGAAGAGCGCCCTGCCCTACCGGTACGTGCGCGTGACGGCCGAGGACGGCGTGCCGGTCTACCGCCGACCGCCGCGGAAAAGCCAGGACCCGGAGAAGCTCGTGCTCCGACGGCTGAAGGCGGGGTACTACTTCACGCTCGACAAGTACGTGAACATGCGGGAGGGCTACCACTTCAAGGAGATGTACCGGTCCACGCGGTACTGGTTCGTCCCCCGCGAGGGCACGGACGTGGTCTCGCCCGCGCCGTTCGGTGGCATCGAGGTCACCGACGACACGGAGCTCCCGTTCCTCTGGGTCACCGACCCCACGGCGCTGCTCTGCCCGACGATGGAGCTCCCGCCGGCCGACGCCGGACCGGAGCCCTGCGCACCGGCGGTGCGGCTCAAGCGGTATCCCTTCGTCCAGCGCGTGGAGGGCGCCGGGATCTGGTACAGGACGAGCGGCGGCCAGTACCTCGCATCGACCCAGGTCGCCTTCGTGGACCGGATCGAGCGGCGGCCCCGCGAGGCTGGCCCGCAGGAGCGGTGGATCCACGTCGATCTGCGCAACCAGTTCGCCGCGCTCTATGAAGGCGACCGGATGACATACGTGACCCTGATCTCCTCGGGCGACGACGAGCACGAGACCCCGGCCGGCACCTACCGGATCGAGTCGAAGCACATCACGACCACCATGGACAACGAGGAGGACGTCACGACGGCCTACTTCATCCAGGACGTGCCGTGGGTGATGTACTTCAAAGGCGCCTACGGGCTCCACGGCGCCTTCTGGCACGACCGCTTCGGCCTCAGGACGAGCCACGGCTGCGTGAACCTCGCGCCGGGCGACGCGCAGCGTTTCTTCGAGTTCGCCAGCTCGCCGGAGATCCCCGAGGGGTGGCACGGGGTCTACACGCCGCCGGGCGTGAAGGGAACGCTCGTGCACATCACCGAGTAGGGAGGCCTGGGCTACTCCTCGGAGAACTCGCGCCGGCGGCCGAGATCGTTCATGACGGCGTCGTACTCCTCGTAGTACGTCCGGCCCGAGGAGCTCCTCGGCAGGCTCACCCCGAGCACCCTCGCGGCCAGCAGCCCCGCGAGGGCCATGACTCGATCGCGCTCGCTGTAGCGGCTCGGTGAGCGCATCTCGTTGACGCATCGCTTGATGACCTGGACGAGCCGCTCCTCGATCCGCGCCGGCACGCTCGGCACGTCGAAGCACTCCTCGATCTCGGCGAGGTACTCGGCGATGGGGGCTGAGTGGTAGGAGTCCTCGGACCCTCGCCGCGCTTCCTCTCGGTCTCGTGCCCGGGCCTGGTGCTCCTCGATGACCGTCATGATCTCGGCCACGTTGAAGGGCTTGGCGATGAACCGGATCGCCAGGTCGCGGCTGCGCCGCTCGAGGTTCGGGTCGTCCTGCCCCGTGACGAGCGCGATGGTCATGTCGGGGTTGTTCTTGCGCAGGTACTCCCCGAGCAGGAGCCCCTCGAGCCCCGGCAGGTTGTGGTCCAGGAACGCGACCTGGAAGGTCCAGCACGGGAGAAGGGCGAGGGCCTCCTCGGCCGTGCTCGCGGGGACGGCCTGGTGCTCGTACCGCGTGACGAGGTCCACGAGCAGTGTCCGCATGGCCTCGTCGTCGTCGAGCACGAGGACGTTGAGCTGGTCGTCTCTCCGGTTGCCCATCGCCTCGACCATCATACTCCAACCCGAAGCTCTGGTGGCATGATGCGAGCGCGGTCCCATCGTCTCTGTCGTCCCGCCGTCGATCTCTTCTGGTGAGCCCCAGGAAACTTTTTCGACCGCGGGGCCGATAACGAGATATCGACCAACGCGGCTGCGGCCGTACAGGAGGAGACGATGAGAGACCCCCAGAAGAAGAACCCCGAGAACAAGAAAGACGAGAAGTACCCCGAGGTCCAGGTCCTGGACGCGCTCGAGGCGGAGCGGCCGGAGCTGGAACGGATCCCCGAAGACGAGCTGCTTCGCGTGACGGTGTCAGCCGACATGGCCACCTCACGCGGCCTCCAGGTCGCCGAGGTGGCGACCCGTGACCTGCCCGTGTTCGAGAACGAGTTCAAGAAATCGCCTCGGAAGCTCGTCGAGTCTCTGCCCCGCAAGGCGCTCGCCTACAGCGGGGCGGCGGTGAAGATCGAGGACGAGGAGGGTGATCCCCAGGAGCCGGACTACGCACGGGCGTCAACGCTCCTGAACCGTCAGCTCAACGTGATCGAGGTCGCGTGTGAAGGCGACGCGAACGTGGAGGCCAGGATCGCCGAGATCAGACCTGGCCAGGGTCGCCGGGACCTCGCCACGGACTCTATCGCCACCGCCGCCCTCTCCCGCCAGACCTGGGACCGGATCGGGCCCACGGGCCTCGTGACCAGCGCGGAAGTCGAAGAGCTGGAGTCGCTGGGCCTGTCGATCCTCGACTGGCTCGAACGGAAGGTGGAGTCGCGGCGTTCGCGCCTCCTGCTCGCTCGAGCCTTCACATCGCTGGCCCGGTCGTACACCGAGATCCGCGAGCACGCGCGGTTCGCGTTCCGCCACGACCCGGACCACTGGATGGAGTGCTATCCCAGCCTGTTCGACCAACCGAGGCCGTCCCCGCGCAAGAAGCCAGCGGTTGGGAGCGGGAGCACCACGGTCGAGGAGACGGTCGACACGGCGCCCGCCGACAGCCCGAGGCCGGTCGACGATGAGGCACCGCCGGCGTGACGACCGGGTCGGGCCTTCTCCGGACCGAACGCCCTCCCCTCGACGAAAGCCCTGACCTTCCTCGAATGGTGCACTGCCGATGAAAGCGAAAGCTCGGAGCTTCATCCGAGCCGTTCCCGGCGACGTCGGCATGGCTCCAACCTTTCCGGGACAGCACACCGACGACGGAGACGATGGCTCGGACCTTCGTTTTCTTGTGCGCCGCCGAAGGAGGCGGAAGCTCGGAGCTGTATCCGCGATGACCCTGGCAGTGGCAGCATGGCTCCGACCTTTCCTGGATGGTGCACCGCGAGCGAAGGCGAAAGCTCGGAGCTTCATCCGAGCCGATCCTGACGGCCGCAATGGGAGACTCGAAGCGCCTGACGTGGTCGTGGACGTGGTCGTGGACGTGGACGAAACAGCCCGCAATCACTCGACCACGACCACGACAGCGACCACGTCCACGTTCACCGTTAGGTTTTTTAAGTCGGCCGCTGGCTAGGTCCGCTACGCTCGCCGACGCGCTCCCTGCAGCCCGCTTTATCGCACTCGCGCTGCGGGAACCAGGTGACATCATGGCGATAAACAGGGCCTATCCGATCACACATGGATGACGGTGAGATTCCCAGGGGCATCCCCAAGCTCCTCACCAACCAGATCGCGATGATCTGTGCCGCCGGGCTATCTCGTCCCTGCTTGCTCATCGACATGGCTCAGCCCTCTCCCTCGTATCCGTCCAGGTCGATCGCCCGGAGGATGTCCAGCGCCCAGGTGTTGATGTTCCCGTAGCTCTTGACCAGTCTTCCCTCGGACATGCGATAGAGCAGCCGAGCGGGTGCGTCATCCACGGAATTGTCGTACACGTAGGTGCGATCGGCCGTGCGCGCGACAATCGAGCAACTGGCGAGGGAGCGCGCATAGCGGGTGACGATCTTGCCGATCGGCACGTCATGGCCGCCCGACATCACCCGGAGAGCCACTCGTTTGGCGTTGATCGAGGGGTCGTTCGTCCCGATGAAGAACAGCCGGACGAAGAACCCCGCCTCCCGTGCTCGCTGGATGAAGTCCACCTTGTCCGGCGCGGAGAGGACTGTTTCGAATGCCAGACTGCGACCGTCTCGTATGCACTGTTCTCGAATCTCGGCGGCTTTGATCGCGGCCTTGAGCACGGTTTCGGGCGAGCTCCAGTCGCCGAAGTCGTCTCGGGCGATCTCGTCCGGGTTGACGTACACGCAGCCGTCCATCCAGGCGTGCCTGAGCAACTGCTCGGTGACCGCCGTCTTGCCCGTTCCGTTCGGACCTGCCACCACGATGAGCCTGGGGTGCTCGCTCATGTTCGCTCTCGCTGTCCCTGGGACTCGGCGATCGCGGCCTGGACAGCCTTGCGGAGCCTCTCGCGCGCCTCGGCCGCGCGCCGGCGCGCCTCGGCCGCGACCTCTTCCATCAGGGCGGCGAGCTGCTCGTCGCTCGGCTCGTTCGTGATGTCGTTCAGGTCAAAAGCGTCGTGTCCCATCTCTCACTCCTCGTTTCTCTTCCCACACTCCTCGAACAGGTTCGTCTGCGCTTCGCGCGACGTGCGTCGCTCGTGGGCCAGGCGGGAAATTCGCGCCAGCTTTGGACCAGGGTGTTGTAGGCCAGCACCTTCGAGCTTTGACAAGTCCGCCCCTCTCGGCCCAGTCATCGTACCCGGGACCCGAGAGGGCGGGTAGTCCCTGGACGGGGCACACAGGGGTGGCGTCTGCCCCGCAGCCTCCTCCATCGCATCCCTCACCGAGGGCCGTAATCGTCCTCGCTTTCGTCCATGTGGTTATCGCCCTCGTCGTGTTCGTGATGGTCCTCGAACCGGATCGCGTGGGCCTGGCCTCGGAACGACCGAATTGGGTATTATCTGGGCGGAGACGCGTCATGAAGAAACGGACAGTGCTGACCGTGATCGGGCTCTGGTGTGCGCTCCATCCGGGGACGCTGCTCGCGCAGACGACGCTCACCGGGCCGAGCGGGTTCACCTGGGACATCGACTCGTCGGGCGGGTCCGCACCCGGGTCGGGGCTGGCCGGCACCGGGGGCATCGTCAACGGGAGCATCGACGCCACGGACAACTGGCCGTTCCTGTGCGTTCATACGGGAGGCACACCGGCCCCGGCCGCGTGCGCACTGGCCGACGTGTACAACGCGGGCTCCGGGGCGCCAACGATCGACATGGCCGGCCGGCGCGTCATCCTGCGCAGCGAGCTGCTCCACGGCCTCGTGGTGCACCGCGAGGTGTACGTGCCATCGGCCGGCGCGATCGACTTCGCGCGGTTCATGGATGTGCTCGAGAACCCGAGCGACGCGGACGTCACCGTCTGGGTGCGCATCGGCACGGCGCTCGCCGGGATGCACAACAACGACCTCGGCTCGGACAGCGGCACGATCGTCACGTCGTCGAGCGACGGCGACGCGCTCGCGGAGCCGACGGACACGTTCTTCTGTACGGATGACGAGGTGGACGGCGGGGTGGGCTGGGACCCGGCGATCGGCCACGTGACGCAAGGCGTGGAGCGCGAGGTGACCACGTCGGCGGTGGGGATCGATTCGCTGAGCGTGGGCGACGCGTCGGACGTGGGCTGGGAGTTCGCCCGTGTGGTCGTGCCGGCGCGAGGCCGTGCCGTCTTCGTCTCGTTCATGGTCCAGGCGACGTTGAGGGCGACGGCGCAGGCCGGCGCGGCGGCGCTCGACTCGGCCGCGGAGTGGCCGGCCGAGGCGCGCGCGGGCATCGACGACGCGACCCTCGCCGACGTCGTGAACTTCACGGGTGGCGTGCCGCCCGACGACGGCCTCAGGATCATCTGGTACGACGACGGGGAGGAGACCACCTACGCTGGCAGCATCAGGCAGTACCTCGAGGGCCAGGGGTACACGGTCCTGTACTACGCCGACGGTCCGACCTACGACGTGAGCCTCCCGGCGTATGCGGATTACGACGTCATCGTGGTGGAGCACACCTGCGGCTGGGGGACCCTGATCGGGCTCGAGGCGTGGCTCCGGAGCGGGCGGGGCTACGTCGCGCTCCTGTCGTGGGACATGTACACCGACGCCAACGACGCGTACATCCGCACGCTCCTCAACGTGACCACCGACGGCGTGCCGGCCGGCTCCCCGGTCGGTGACGCCGACGTGTGGACCGTGGGCAACCTCGTGTGGGCGATCCCGGGGCACCCCATCGCCACGTTCCCGAACGCCGGCTTCCTGCCGAGCCAGATCGCGCAGGATCAGAACCGATATCACGTCGGGCTGGCGGGGGGCGAGATCGTCATCCGCGACAGGTTGACCACGGCCACGGCGCTCGTCGCTCGTGCGAACATCCTCGGAGCGGGGACGGGGAACGTCGCGATCCTCGGCACGAACTTCCACGGCGCCTCCCGGTCCGATCCGGAGTCGCGAATGCTCGTGGAGAACCTCGTCGTGTGGGCCGCGGGCGCGGTCGAGCCGGGCACCGACCTCGACGGCGACGGGTGGACCGTGGAGCGCGGGGACTGCGCCGACGACGACCCGGACATCAACCCAGGCGCCGACGAGCTGTGCGACGGGATCGACAACGACTGCGACGACGCATCCCCCGACGGGGCGGACGAGGCGTGGTTCGGCGCGGCGTGCGACGGCCCGGACTCCGACCTGTGCGAGGAGGGCGAGGAGTCGTGCGTGGCGGGCGAGCGGGTCTGCAACGACGACACGGGCGACGCCGCGGAGCTCTGCAACGGGATCGACGACGACTGCGACCCCGCGACGGCCGACGGCGCCGACGAGGCCTGGGTCGGCACGGCCTGCGACGGCGGAGACCGCGACCTCTGCGCCGAGGGCATCACGGTGTGCCGCGGCGGCAGCCGCGCGTGCAGCGACATCTCGGGCGACAACCGCGAGCTCTGCAACGGGATCGACGACGACTGCAACGCCATGACCGCGGACGGGATCGACGAGCCGTGGCTCGGCGACGGGTGCGACGGCGACGACTCCGACCTCTGCATCGAGGGGTTCCTGGGCTGCGTGGCCGGCGTGGAGACCTGCGGCGACGACACCGAGGACACGCTCGAGGAGTGCAACGGCGTGGACGACGACTGCGACGGCGTCGTGCGCGTGTCCGAGACCGACGGCGACCGAGACGGGTACCGGTTCTGCGCGGGCGACTGCGACGACACGTCACCGGCCATCCACCCCGGCGCCGAGGAAGCGTGCGACGGCCTGGACGACGACTGCGACGGCGTCGTGCCGCCCGAGGAGATCGACGCCGACGGCGACGGGCTGAGCCCATGCCAGGGCGACTGCGACGACACCAACGCATCCGTGACCCCCGAGGCCGACGAGGCGTGCGACGGCCTCGACACCGACTGCAACGGCGTGGTGCCGGCCAACGAGGTCGACGCGGACGGCGACGGGTACATGATCTGCGACGGCGACTGCGACGACACCGACGAGCTCTTCCACCCGGGCGCGACCGAGGACGACTGCACCGACCCGGCCGACTACAACTGCGACGGCTCGACCGGTTTCGTGGACGCCGACGGCGACGGCTTCGGCGCGTGCGAGGACTGCGACGACTCCGATCCCGCCGTGAGCCCGGGCGCCGAGGAGGCGTGCGACGGCATCGACACCGACTGCGACGGCGAGCTCTCCCCGGACGAGGCCGACGAGGACGGAGACGGCGTGAGCACCTGCGACGGCGACTGCGACGACGCCGATCCCGAGGTCCATCCGGAGGCCACCGAGACCTGCAACGACACCGACGACGACTGCGACGGCGAGATCGACGAGGACGCGTGCACCGAGTCCGACGGCGATGCAGACGGCGATACCGACGGCGACGCGGACGGAGACGGCGACGCGGACGGAGACGGCGACGGCGGTGACACGGGGTGTGGATGCCGCGCGGCGGGGACCGAGCCCGCCGGCGCCCGGACGACCAGGGCCCTCCCCGCGCTCCTCGCGGCGACCCTCGGCTTGCTCGCCGTCTTCCGTCGGTAGCCGCTCACGGGGGAAACCCCTTTCTGAACGTGGTCGTGGACGCTGACGTGGTCGTGGTCGTGGTCGGGCACGGTTTGCTCACGCTCACGCTCACGCTCACGCTCACGAAAAAATATCTGTAGTCTTTTGGGGAGGGGGTGCGGGGGAGGGACTTTTCTTCAGAAAAGTCTCTCCCCCGTGAACGCTCCCCCGTCACCCGAGCAGGCTGTTGGCGACAATGATCTTCTCGATCTCCTTGGTACCCTCGTAGATCTCGAGGATCTTGGCGTCGCGGTAGAGGCGCTGGACCTTGTGCTCGTCGAAGTAGCCGTACCCGCCGTGGAGCTGGACCGCCTCGTCCGCCGCCTCGACGGCCGCGCGGGCGCTGAACCACTTGGCCATCGCGATCAGGCCGTGGTCGATCGTGCCGCGGTCCACGAGCCAGGCCGCCTCGTAATAGAGGTTGCGCGCCGCGCGGACCTTCGTGGCCATCTCGGCGACCTTGAACCGCGTGGCCTGGAACTCGGCCAGGGGCCGGCCGAACTGCCGCCGCCCTCGGACGTGGCGGACGCTCTCCTCGAGACACGCCCGGCCCAGGCCCACGGCCTGCGCGCAGATGTGCAGCCGCGTCCGGTTGAAGAACGCCATGAGCTGCTCGAACCCCTTCCCTCGCTCGCCGACCAGGCAGTCGCCCGGCACCCGGACGCCGGTGAAGGAGAGCTCGGCCGTGTCCGAGGCTCTGATGCCCAGCTTGCCGCGGAGCTTCGTGGCGCCGTACCCGGGCGTGTCGGCATCGACGAGGAAGAAGCCGTGTCGGGCATGAGGGTCGGGGCAGTCGGGGTCCGTCACCGCGAAGACCAGCACCCAGCGCGCGAGCGTGCCGTTCGTGATGAACATCTTGGCGCCGTCGATCACCCACTCGTCGCCGTCCCGCACCGCGGCCGTGCTGGCTCGGCTCGGGTCGGAGCCCGCCTCGGGCTCGGTGATCGCGGTGGCGATGATGGCCTCGCCGGCGATGAGCGCCGGCAGGACGAGCCGCTTCTGCTCCTCGCTGCCGAAGAGCTGGATCATCTCGGCACCGAACGTGGTGGCCAGGCAGCCCTGGGCGCATCCGGGGTCCGCGGCCCAGAATTCCTCGTTGATCAGGCAGTGCTCGAGGAACCCGAAGCCGGCGCCGCCGTACTCCTCGGAGATGAAGGTCCCGACGAAGCCCAGCTCGCAGGCGCGACGCCACAGGCCGAGGTCGAACGTCTCGGTGCGGTCGAACTCGAGCGCCCGCTCCTGCGTGAACTCGCCGCGCGCGAACTCTCGCGCGGCCCGGACGATGTCGCGTTGCTCCTTGCTCAGCTCGAAGTCCATGCCGCGCTCCGTCACCGCCCGAGCTTCTCGGTCAACCCGGGCAGCACATCGAACAGGTCCGCGACGATGCCGTAGTGGGCGACCTGGAAGATCGGGGCTCGCGGGTCCTTGTTCACGGCGATGATGGTCCCGCTGCCCTTCATCCCGGCCTGGTGCTGGAAGGCGCCGCTGATGCCCAGCGCGACGTAGACCTTCGGCCGCACCGTCTTTCCGCTCGTGCCCACCTGCCGGCTCTTGGGGAGCCACCCCGCGTCGGCCACGGGCCGCGAGCACGCCAGCGGGGCGCCGATCGCGTCGGCCAGGGCCTTCGCCTTCGCGATGTTCTCCGCGCTCCCGATGCCGCGACCGACCGAGACCAGGACGTCCGCGGCCGCGATGTCCACGTCACCCGCGGCCGCCGCGATGTACTCCAGGAAACGCCGCGCGTGGCGCGGTGCGAGGCCGCCGAGCACCGTCTCCTGCACGGTGGTGTCCACACCGCCTGGCGCGGAAGGAAAGGCGCCGGGCCGGACCGTGCACACGACCGTCTCGGCCCGCTTCAGCACGAGGCGCTGCCGGACCTTGCCGCTGTAGACCTGGCGGGTGACCACGAGCGCCCCGTCCACGACCTCGATGCCCGTGCTGTCCGTGACCAGCGGAGCGCCGAGCCGGCCGGCCAACGCTGGCGCGAGGTCCATTCCCTGGCTCGTGTGGCCCGTGAGCACGAGCGCGGGCCTCGTGCTCCGGACCAGGTCCTCGATCGCGGGCAGGAGGAGCTCGGGGTCGAACGCGGCCAGGTCGGGGTGCGCGAGCAGGCGCAGGCTGCCGGTGCGGCCGACCAGCGGCTGCGCGAGGCGTCTCGGGTCGTCGGCGAGCAGGACCGCGTCCACCTCGCCGCCCAGCTCGCGGGCCGCTCCCAGGACCTCGAGCGTGACGTCCCGGAGCGCGCCCTGCCGGTGCTCGGCGATGACCAGCGTGCGGCTCATGTCAGGCCTCCCTTCTCCCGGACGACGCCGGCGGCGCGGCCGCACACCACGTCCAGGCTCCCCGTGAGGATCTCGGCGCCCGCGCCAGTCTCGGGCAGGGAGAGCTCCACGGCGGCGAACGCCGACGCCGCGCGTCCAACCTCGTCGTCACTCAACCCGAGGTCCGACGCCGTGACCTGCTCGACGGCCACGTTCCGCACCTTGCGGATGCCCATGATCGAGACGTACCGCGGCTGGTTGATGCCCGACTGGACAGCGACGACCGCGGGCAGCGGGAGCGCGACCGTCTCGGCCATGTCCGACTCGAGCTCTCGCCGCACCCGGAGCCCGCCGGCCGCGACCTCGAGCCCGACCGCCATCGTGGCGTACGGGAGGCCGAGCCGCTGGGCGAGCAGCACGCCGGTCTGCGCCTGCCCCAGGTCCGCGCTCTGGACGCCGCACAGGACCAGGTCGTACCGCCGCTCGCCGACGGCGAGCGCGAACGCCGTCGCCACGGTCGCCGCGTCCGAGCCCTCGAACGCCTCGTCGCAGAGGTGGACCGCACGGTCGGCGCCCATCGCCAGGCCGCGCCGCAGCACGTCCTCGGCCGCCTCGCCGCCGAGGCTCATGACGGTCACCGCCCCGCCGTGCGCCTCCTTGAGCCGGATCGCCTCCTCGAGCGCGTAGCCATCCCACTCGTTGATGCCGAAGACCAGGTCCTCGACGACGAGCTCGCCGTCGTCGATTTCCAGGTCCGCCTCGGCGACCTCCGGGACGCTCTTGACCAGCACCAGGATGTCCATCCGCACCTCTCCAGCGTGAATCCGGGACAGCAATACCACACTTCGGCGGCGGGCAGGATGGGGCGGGAGAACAGAGTGCGATCAGAAGATCCTTGGAAACCCCTCGATTGTATCGAAGTCCTCGTCGAAGCTCGCCAGGTTGTCGATGACAGCTTCTCGATGGAGCACGACCAGCAGCGCATCGTTGAAGTTGAGAGATCCCTCGCTGTGCTCGACGACATCGAGGACATCATCGAAGTACTTCCTCGCACTCTGCGATACCCAACGCACTTCTGCGTTGAGGACCCACCAGCGGATCTGCTCGAGGCTCACGCGGAGATCTGGTGGGGCCTTCGTGCCTCGGTCTCGCTGGAACTTGCGCGCCCGTTCTTCGACCCTCCTGCACAGTGCCGAGAGTGCCTCGGTGATGCAAACGTCGAGAAGCACGACATCGTGACCATCGAGCTGCAGTCGTTCCCGGAGAGCTACAGCCTGCCCGTGAAGGGAGTCACCAGCGTCCCAGATTGCGACCAGTACGTTCGCATCCAGAGCGACCTCACTCATCGTACAGTCGCTCGCAGTCCTCGACGGCGTTCCCGCCGAGGTTCACGATGCCCTCGCCAGCGCGGAGGTGGTCCCAGCGAGCGCGACGACGAGCGGAAGCCTCATCGTCTTCCTCCAGGGAAGCGAGAATGCGTTTGGCCACGGCCCGACGTTCCTCCTCGGACAGCGCCAATGCCTGTTCGAGTATCCTCTGACCTTCTGCCGTCATGATGGAAGTATACCACGCGCCCTGGCGACGAGCTCCGCGAGGTCGATGACCTCGAGCCGGTCCTCGAAACCGCCCGTCTTGCGCGCGTCCTCGAGCATGATCAGGCACAGCGGGCACGCGGTGACGACGAGCGAGGCGCCGGTCTCCGCGGCCTGGGCGAGCCGCCGGTGCGCGAGCTTGCCGTCGCCCGGCAGCTCCTGCCACATCCGGCCGCCCCCGCCGCCGCAGCAGACGCTCGAGAGCCCGTGCTCGGCCATCTCCACGAGCTCCACGCCGGGGATGGCGCGGATGACCCGTCGCGGCTCGTCCAGTACCCGTCCGTACCGGCTCAGGTAGCAGGGGTCGTGGTACGTCGCCTTGACCTCCACCCGAGCCTCGAAGGTCAGCTTCCCTTCGTCGAGGAGCCTCGCCAGGAGCTGCGAGGAGTGGAGGGCGGGGTGGAGCTCGCGGATGGTGTTCCAGCAATGCGGCGACGAGCAGACCACCTGCGTCGAGCCGCGGTCGCGCAGCACGGACAGGGTCGCGTCGCGCTGCTCCTCGAGGAGCCCTTGCTCGCCGACACGCCGCGCGATGTCGCCGCAGCACGGCTCCTTCTTGCCCAGGGTGCCGACGCCGACGCCGCAGCCCTGGAGCACGGCGGCCAGCGCGCGGGCGCCCCCCTGCGCGCGGGTGTCGAGCGACGTGGTGCAGTCCACGAAGTAGAGCCAGTCCGCCGCGACACCGGCCTTCGACAGGTCGGGGAGGTCGAGGTCACCGGACCACTTCGCCTTCTGCCCCTTCTTCGCCAGCCAGGGGTTCTCGTACTTGTTCAGCCGCTCGAGGCTCTCGACGAGCTTCGGCGGGACGTCCGACCCCGCCTCGATCATCTCGGCCCGCGCGGCCCGGACGACCTCGATCGGCTCGGCCCGCACCGGACACGCCTCGACGCAGGCCCGGCACGTGGTGCAGTACCACGCCTCGCCCCACGCCAGCGCGGCGACCTCCGCACGCGCCCGCGCCCTCCGATCCCGCACCACGGGGAACCGGTCCAGGAGCGAGCCGGACGCGAGGCGCTCGCGGAGCCGCGAGCGCCGGACCACGGCCCGCGGCGACAGCGGCTCGCCCGCGCGCGCGGACGGGCAGACCTCGTCGCACCGGCCGCAGCGCGTGCACGCATCCAGCGACACGAGGTGCCTCATGTCGGGGCGCTGCCGCCCGGTCCCGGAGCTGGGCTCGCCATCGTCCGCGGCGGGCCGGGCGAGCACGTCCGGAGACTGGATGTCCGCAAGGGCGAGCTCGAGCGGCGCCGCCAGCGCGTGGACGAGGCGCGACCACGGCAACCAACCGACGAGAGCCAGGCTCATCACCGCGTGGATCCACCAGAGCACTGGGTACGCGCTTTCCGACGCTGCCGGACCTGGAAACGCGCCGGCCACGAGCGCGCCGGCGAAGGACCAGCCTGCCCACGCGGGCCCCGTGGCCGCGAGGCCGGCGCCCTCGACCAGGAACCCCGTGGCGCCGATCGCCAGCAGCCAGACCGGTATCACGAGGTCCGACGCGCGGCGCTCGAGCCTTGGAACGCGCTGGAGGTATCGCCGGGCGAGCGCCCAGAGCGTCCCGGCGATCAGCGCCAGGCCGCAGACCTCCATCGCGACCGAGAAGCCGAGGTAGACGCCGCCCTCGAGGTAGCGCCATACGTAGTGGTCCACGGTGAGCATGATCGTGCCGACGAACAATCCGACGAACCCCCAGGAGACCAGGACGTGCATCGCCCCGGCGGCCGGGTCGCCCCGGAACAGCCTCCGGAAGAGCACGCCGTCGAGCACGGCGCCGCCCGCGGACCGGACGAGCACGGAGACCGGCGGCGCCGCGCGGCGCCCGTCGAGCCAGCGCCGGACCAGCTCCCGACATCCGACGACGAAGCACGCGACGGCGAGCGCCGCCAGGCAATAGAAGATCCACGGATGCTCGATCCCGGAGAAGGCTTCGCGGTGTGGCGTCATGGCGCGGTGCCGCCAGGGTAGCCGGCGCCCCCCCTGCTGGCAACGGACATTGCGATTTCCGAACACACCCGCGCATCCGGCGTCTATCATCCTCCGTGCCCCGACCCATGGACGCGACCGGGGGAAATCAGATGGCGGACCGAGAAGGAGATCCGAGAGGCGGTCACGAAATGACGGATCATCGGCACTCAGAGGGTGAGATGACGGCGCAATCGCGTGCAGCAACTGCTGGTGTGAGCCACGACCCGCTGGCCCAGTTGATCGCCGACCGGGCTTACCGCGACGCGGTGGGCCTGGCCGCGAGGCGACATGGCGAAGCCATCGGCCGGCTCTGCATGGCCCTGCTGGGATCCCAGGCCGAGGCAGAGGAGGCCGCACAGGAGGCGCTCATCGCCGCGTACGACGCCATGGCCTCGTATCGTGGCGAGGGCAGCGTCAAGGCCTGGCTGATGGGCATCGCCCGCCGGATCTGTGCCCGCAGGCTCGAGACCCGCACCAGGCAGCAGAGCAAGCTCCGGCTGGTCTACGACGCGTCGTCCGAGGCGAGCCAGGCCCCGGACGACCTGCTGGAGAAACGCCGCATGGCCGAGCGGATCAGGGCAGCCCTCGAGTCGCTGAGACCCTCGGAACGCGAGGCGCTGGTCCTGCGGTACGGGGCCGACCTCTCGTTCCGTGAGCTCGGAGAGGCGTGCGGGATCGACGAGGCCACGGCCAGGAAACGGGCGAGCCGAGCGTTGAACCGGCTGCGCGCGGTGCTCGCCGGGGAGAGGATGTCATGAGAGAGATTCACCCGAAGTGCGCCGAGGTCATGGACGACCTCGGGCTCATCATCGACGGCGACCAGGACGCGCTGGCGCGCCACGCCGACCACCTCGCCACCTGCGACGTGTGCCGCGACGCCCGCTACGACGCGGAGCGCGCGGCCGAGATGGTGCGGCAGTCCGGCGCCGATTACCGCCCGCCCGGCGACCTCGAGCCCCGGGTCCTCGGCACGCTCGAGAAGCGCAACGCCACGGTTCCCCGCACCGCGGCCGTGCCGGACGAGGAGCGGCCGACGGTGCCGGAGTCAGGCGTGCCTCCGACGACCGCCGGCCAGCCGCCGGCGCCGACGAGCATTATCCAGCACGCGCCGAGCCCGCACGCCGCGCGCTTCGCGCGATGGGTCCTGGCAGCGGCCGCGGTGTTCCTCGTGGGCATCGGCGGGACGGCGCTGTGGTTCTTCAACCGCGGCGACGATGGAGGTGGCGGGAGGGCTCCGGGCCGCGGTCTCACCGTCGCCCTGGGCTCCGGCGGCGCGGCTCCGTCAAATGGCGCCACGACCGCCACGGTCTCGCAGATCGTGCGGGCCGCGGCCGACGGCGCCACCGGCGTGACCGTCAGGTTCCCCGCGTCGGACCAGTTCGCACCCGCGACGGTCGACACCCCGATCCCCGCGGGAGCGACCGTCCGGACCGACGATCGGACCCGGGCCAGGATCGCGTTCTCCGACGGGACCGAGGTGGTGCTCAACCACGGCTCGGAGCTGACCCTCGACGCGAGCACGCCGCGGCTGTTCCGGCTCGCGACCGGGAGCGAGGTGCTGGCCGAAGTGGCCCACGTGGAGTCCGGGCCGGCCGCGGTGTTCGAGACCCCGACGGGGCGCGTCGAGGTGCTCGGGACCAAGCTGCTGGTCGCGGCGACGAACGAGCTGTCCACGGTCCGGGTGACCCGCGGCGAGGTGAGGATACTCGGGAACGACGGGTCCACGGCCGACGTGAAGGCGGGCGAGGAGGGGCTCCTGCCGTCGGGCGGCGGCGCGAGCGTGGCCCAGGCCGTCAACCTGTCCGGCTCCGTGGCCTGGTCCGAGATGGGCGCGGCCGAGCAGGGCGTCGAACGCTCCATGTCGGGGCTCGGCGAGCTCAGGGCCAGCGCCCCCGGCGAGCGCGAGGGCTCGGAGCGTCCGCTGGCGCTGACGAAGCACTTCGCGCGAGTGAGGATCGTGGGCAACGTGGCCCGCACCGAGGTCGAGGAGACGTTCCGCAACGACAGCGGCACGACCCTCGAGGGCATCTACCGGTTCCCGCTCCCGCCCGACGCCCGCATCGCCCGCCTCGCGCTCGACGTCAACGGCGAGATGGAGGACGGGGCATTCATCGAGCGCGACCGCGCGTCCAAGATCTGGAGGGGCGTGATCCGGCGCGCCACGCCGCAGGCCGAGCGGCGGCCGCAGGAGGAGTTCATCTGGGTCCCGGGCCCCTGGCGCGACCCGGCGCTGCTCGAGTGGCAGAACGGCGGCCGGTTCGAGCTGCGGATCTTCCCTATCCCGGCGAACGGCGAGCGGCGCGTGATCATCGCGTACGAGCAGACGGTCGCGCCCCACGCCGGCGGCCGCCGCTACGTCTACCCGCTGCCCCACTCCGCCGACGCGTCCACCAAGGTCGGGTGGTTCAACCTGGACCTGCGCGTGGCCGGGCACGACCCCGCGGTGCCGGTGAAGATGCACAACTACGAGGCCCAGGCCGTCCCCGAGGCCGACGCGACCAGGCTGCAGATGGTCCAGACCAACTTCCTGCCCGCGGGCGACGTCGTCGTGGACTACGCGCTCGAAGGCGGCAACCGCGAGATGCGGTACTGGACCTACGACGGCCCCGCGGTGGCCGCGCCTTCGGTGGACGCGGCGCAGCCCGGCAGCAACAGGGGGAGCGCCGCAGAGGTGGTGGACGCGCAGCGGGCGCTCGCCGCCGACACCCGCCCGTACGTGGTCTTCGCGATCCGGCCCGAGCTGCCGGTGCGGACCGAGAACCGGCCGCGGGACTACGTGATCGTGGTCGACTCGAGCCAGTCGATGGTCGGCGAGCGCTACACCCGCGCCGTCCGGCTCGTCACGGGGATCATCGCCGAGATGGACCGGCGCGACCGGTTCACGCTCATGGCCTGCGACGCCTCGTGCCAGAGCAAGCCCGGCGGGCCGCGCCCCCCCTCGTCCGAGGCGGCCGCCGAGGCCCAGGCATGGCTCCAGACCATCCGCCCCGCCGGGGCCACGGACCTCGTCGCCACGGTGCGGGCCGCGGCCGGCGCCGCCGGCCAGACCGTGGACCGCGACGTGCGCGTGCTCTACATCGGCGACGGCATGGCGACCGTGGGTCACCGCCGGGCCTCGGCCGTGTCCGCCATGGTGTCCTCCCTCGCGCGCGGCTCCCAGCTCACCTTCTCCACCGTGGGCATCGGCGGCGACGCCGACACCCTCGTGCTCTCCGCCATCGCCAGGGCGGGCGGCGGCCACTACGTGCCTTACGTCCCGGGGCAGCACCCGAGCGGGACGGCCCTGGCCGTGCTGGAGTCCACCTACGGCGTGGCGCTGCGCGACGCGAGGCTCGAGCTTCCCCCTGGCGTGACCGACGTGGCCCCGACCGAGCTCCCCACGCTCCGCGCGGGCGAGGAGGTCATCGTGGCCGCCCGGTTCGCCGGCGAGGTCAGGGGCGAGGTCGTGCTCCGCGGCACGGTGGGCGGCCAGCCCTACGAGGACCGGTACCCCGTGCTCGTCCAGCCGTCCTCAGCAGCGGGCAACGCGTTCGTCCCGCGGCTCTGGGCCGCGGCCAGCATCGACCGCCTCCAGCTCCGCGGCAGGCCCGAGGACCGGGACCACATCGTCGCGCTCTCACGAGGCTACGGCGTGATGTCGCGACACACATCGCTGCTCGTGCTCGAGAGCGAGGCCATGTTCCGCGCCTTCGGCGTGGACCGGGCCACCCCGGTCGTCCAGTGGAGCGGCGAGGAGGACCTCGTGACGAGCGACTCCGAGGGCACCGTGGCGCACGAGGGCCCCACGGTTCTCGCGTCCATGCCGGCCAAGAGCGCCGGCGGCGGAGGGATGGCGAGGGCCGCCAGGGTCTCGGCGGACCGCGACGACCAGTTCCAGGGTGCGTTCGGAGGCGCCGACGCCGAGATGGGGGCCGTGGCCCAGGCTCCGGCGGCCCCGATGCCTGCCGCCACCGCGGCCAGGGAGCCGGCGGAGGAGCGCTCGCGCCGCGGCCCGCCGGCGTTCCGTCCCGGCGGGCGCTGGATGCGGCGGGTCTGGGAGCGGGTCGGCAGCATCGACGCCGGCGCCGTCGAGCCCCCCGCGGACCGGCAGGCCGTGTTCCAGGCCGAGGAGGCGCTGCGCATGCAGCCCGACAGCCGCGACCGGCACCGCGACCTGGTCCGCGCGCTCGCCAGGGTCGGGGACCTCGAGCGGGCCGAGGAGGTGGCCGAGCAATGGCTGGGCCGTGACCAGCTCGACCCCGAGGCGCTGATCGCGCTCGCCGACATCGTGGGCCGACTGGGCCGCCGCGGCGAAGCGCTCCGGCTGTTGACCGGCATCGTGGACCTCCAGCCCGACACCGCGGCGCTCCACGTCCGGCTCGCCGACGCCTTCGACCGCGCCGGACAGACGGACCGCGCGTGCGGCCACCGGGTCGCCCTGGCCGAGCTCGACGGCGCCGAGGCCCAGGCCATCGCCGGCGCCGTGCGCTGCGAGCAGGGCCTCGGCCAGCACGTCCTGGCGAGCCAGATCCTCGACGCCGTGACCGACAGCGCGGCGCGGCGGCGGGTCGAGCAGGCGCTCACCACTCCGCCGAGCGCGCGCCCGGTGAACGGCGACCTCATGATCGAGGCCACCTGGAGCGGCCCGCAGGACCTGGACATCGGACTGATCGACTCCAGCGGCCAGCGGATCTCCTGGATGGGTGGCCGGACCAACGTCGTCGGCGACTCGGCCTGGATGCCGGGGCGCGAGCAGCTCGGCCTGCGCTGGACGCCGGCCGGGGCGTACGCCCTGGAGGTCGCTCGCACCGACCCGCTGGACACCACGCCGATCAGCGGCCAGGTCCGCGTCCGGCTGCTCGGCCAGGTCAGGACCATCCCCTTCACCGTCGTCGGGCCGCAAGCCCAGGTCGCCCAGGTCCGGGTCCGCCGCGTCTCGCGCCTCGTGCCCACCTGGTGATAGCCGCTTCCGCTCCCCCTCCCGCTCCCGCTCCCGCTCCCGCTCCCAGATCCCACCGGCGTGCTGGAGTCTCGATCCGGTGCTGTGGTAGCCTGGCCCCACTGGAGGTTTCGTTTC
>Ga0233425_10005795_pt1 | contig 19080 bp, 15 predicted proteins | sample Watercolumn_Towu_2_FD_181712 | JGI IMG/M metagenome (GOLD analysis project Ga0233425, IMG submission 181712) | Freshwater microbial communities from Lake Towuti, South Sulawesi, Indonesia - Watercolumn_Towuti2014_140_MG | ecosystem: Environmental > Aquatic > Freshwater > Lake | place... | reverse complement strand
CATCCGGGTGAGGTGCTCACGCGCGATGCGTTGCTCAATGCCGGGTGGGGCATCGAGTATCTGGGCACGACGCGGACGCTCGATCAGCACGTCGCGCAGTTGCGCAAGAAGATCGAGGTGGGGCCCGACGCGCCGTCGGTCATCGCGACGGTCCACGGGATCGGCTATCGGTACGACGAGTAGGCTGGAGGTGGCGCCAGGTCCCAGGCGGAGCGCCCCCGCCGCTGCCGCCGGTGGGAGTGCGCGCTTGCGTGCGCGGCCACGGGAGCAACGATGATTCCCGCATGAACGCCCGCTTCATCCGTGTTCGAGCCTTCGCGGCAGCGCTCGCGCTGGGGATCGCCGCGATGGCACAGCAACCCCAAGGCGGCGGTAAACTTCCTCCACCGCCGCCGGTCCCGGCCGGCGTGACCGCACATCGCGACCTCGCGTATATAGCGGGTGGGCACGAGCGCCAGAAGCTCGACCTGTTTGTGCCCGGGTCGCCGGCGACTCCGCGGCCGGTCATCGTTTGGGTGCACGGCGGCGGCTGGAGCGGGGGCGACAAGAGCGGGTGTCCGCCGCTGCGCCAAGGTTGGACGCAGCGCGGTTACGCGATCGCAAGTCTCAACTATCGGCTGAGCCAGCACGCGGTGTTTCCCGCGCAAATCGAGGACTGCAAGGCGGCGATCCGCTGGCTCCGGGCGCACGCCGGAGAGTACCGGCTCGATCCGGAACGTTTTGGCGCGTGGGGCAGCTCGGCCGGCGGGCATCTGGTGGCGCTGCTCGGCACGAGCGGCGGGGTGGCGGAATTCGACGTGGGCGGCAACCTGGCGATGTCGAGCCGCGTGCAGGCCGTGATGGACGACTTTGGACCGACGGATTTCCGGCAGATGGACGCCCACCGCATTCCGGGAGCCACCTTGGTACACAACAGTCCGCAGTCGCCGGAGTCGCGGTTGGTTGGCGCCGACATCGGAGATCCGGCGAACGCCGCCCGGGTTGCTCGGGCGAATCCCATCACGTACGTGTCGACGGACGACGCCCCGTTCTTGATCCTTCATGGCGATCAGGACGCGCTGGTGCCGCATCATCAGAGTGAACTGCTTTACGAGGCGCTGCGGGCCTCGCGGGTGAAGGTGCGGTTGAACATCGTGCGGGGCGGTGGTCACGGGGCGGGTTTTGGCGAAGCGGAGCTTGAGATCATGCGGCGCGAGTTCTTCGATCACCATCTGTTGGGTATCGCCACCAATGCCGCCCGCTGGCCGATGTCGCATCGATCCAGCACCACCGCCGCGTCAACGGCGGGTGCGAAGGCGGCGAAGAAGTAGCGCCGCTCAGCTCGCAGGTCCTGCGATCCGGTCCGGCGGGCGCAAACCGCCTGCGGCGGACAAGCCCGGCGACGGCCGGAAAGTCTCCCGTCCGCAGGCATGCTCCGGGTACGTGGGAACGCTTACGGACGCGAGGAGCTCTGAGCGGCGGTGGTTGCGGAGGCGAGCCACGCGAGCGCCGCGTCGAGTGCGGCGGTGAGATTGCGCTCAGCGGCAGGGGTAAGCCCCTCCGCAAATGAACCGACGTCCGCCGCCCGGACGCCGAGGAGCCAGGCGCTCGGGCGCGCGCCAAAGCACTGCGCCGCCACGTGCAGCACGGCGTGGGGGGATAGTTGGTGGGAAAAACAGGAGACCTGGTCGAGCGGCTGGAGGGGGCCGAGGTGGAAAGGGGCGTTGCCCGGTACCTCGATGGCGGCATCGACAAACAGCACGGATTCGTGGCGGGCGACGAGTTCGGCGTGTTCGAGGCAGAGCTGGTAGTCGCTTTCGATCGTGACGCCCGGCAGTTCGCGTGCGGCAAGCCGTGCCGCCAAGGTCGGGCCGAGGCCGTCATCGCGGCGCCCGGGGTTGCCGAAGCCGATGACGAGAATCCGGGGCGGCGCCTCCGTCGGTGAGGTTGGGGCGGGTGGCGTCGAAGCTGCGCGCAAGCCCGGGAAGCAGCTCGTTTGCGGCGCGGCCGAAGAAGGGGCGGCGGGGGCGGCAGGCATGTTCAGCCGCGGGCGGCTGTCGCCACGACCCGGCCGGTGCCATCGCGGATCTCGACCTGCAGCGGCATCCGCCCCATCGCGTGGGTGGCGCAGGAGAGGCAGGGATCGTAAGCGCGAATCGCGACCTCGAGGTGGTTGAGGAGCCCCTCGGTGATTTCCGGTTTTCCCCCGAGGTGGTCGCGGGCCACGCGGGCGACGGCCCGGTTCATCGGCTCGTTGTTATTGGTGGTCGAGACGATGAGGTTGCAGAGGGTGACCTCGTCGTTGCGACTGACGCGGTAGTGATGGAAGAGCGTGCCCCGCGGTGCTTCGATCACGCCGACCGCCTCCTCGCGGCGAGGACCGTGCGTGAGAAGATCGTCCCCCTGCAAATCCGAATCCTCGAGGAGATCGCGGATGCCTTCGATGGCGTGGAGCAACTCGACCATCCGCGCCCAGTGATAACACATCGTGATGTTGTTGGGGCGGCCATGGGTGAGCGCGAGGTATTCGCGGCGGGCGGCCTCGGCCTCGGGGGTGGGAATGAACGCACAGGTGTTGAGCCGGGCGAGGGGGCCCACCCGGTACCAACCTTTCTCCGGTCCGATCGTGCGGATGAACGGGAACTTCATGTAGGACCACGACCGGACCTCCTCGCTCACAACTTCGAGATAGCGCTGGTAATCCACGTCGTTGACCAGCCGGTGGCCATCCTTGTCCACGGCCCGCAGCACGCCGTGGTAAAGGTCGAGCGCGCCGTCGCCTTCGCGAACGAGCGACAGATGGTTGGAATCGAACGAGCCGAACGGCAGCAGCTCGACGAGATGCTCCATCGTGAAATCTCGGGCGATCTTCACGGCTCCGCGGGCCCAAGCGAGCATCTGGGGAACGTGTTGGCGCAACGCATCGCGCTCGGCGATCAAGAGGTTTTTGTTCACCCCGCCGGGAATCGCGCCGGTGCCGTGGATCTTCTTTCCCGCGGTCGCCTGAATGACCTCCTGCCCGAACTTGCGCATCATCACACCTTGCACGGCAAGCTCCGGGTACCGGGCGGCCACGCCGAGTACGTTGCGTTGGGCAGCCGGGGCAGCGAAGGCACTGGCGGCGGTGCCGTCGACGCCAAACAGCAGATCGGGACTGGCGAGATGGAAGAAGTGCAGCGCGTGACTCTGGAAGATCTGGCCGAGGTGCATCAGGCGGCGGATCTTCTCGGCGGTTGGCGTGAGCTGTTCGCCGCCGACGATGCGGTCCATCGCCTTGGCCGCGGCGAGGTGATGGCTGACGGGGCAGATGCCGCACAACCGTTGGACGATGACCGGCATTTCCCAATAGGGGCGCCCGAGGATGAATCGTTCGAAGCCGCGGAACTCGATGATGTGCATCCGCGCTTCGACGACCTCGTCGTTTTCGTCGAGGAGAATCGTGACCTTGCCGTGGCCCTCGATACGCGTGACCGGGTTGATGGTGTAGCGGCGTGTCCGGCTCGCAGGGCTGCTGCCGGCGGTCGTGACGGTGGGCGGAGTCTCAGTCATATTTCAACCGATGGTAGGCGAGCGTGACAGGTTGGCCGGTAAGCAGGGCCGAGAGCGCGTCCCAGATCGCGTCGGCGGGCGGGGGACAGCCCGGGATGAAGTGGTCGATCTTCACGACCTCGTGGCAGGGGTAGACCCGGTTCAGCAACAACGGGATCGCCGGGTCGTTGGGGATGATTCCGCCCGGATTCCAGACGCCGGGCGACTTGACGTAGGCGTGCTCGAGCGCCTCACGTACGGGCAGGTGGTTGCGCAGGGCCGGAATCCCACCGTTGATGGCACAATCGCCCAGGGAGACGAGAACATCGCAGTGTTTGCGGAAGTCCTCGAGTACGTGCACGTTTTCTTCGTTGCAGCAGCCGCCCTCGACGATGCCGATGGCGCAACGGTCCTGGAATTCCTTGTAGTCGTTGATCGGGGAGCGATCGAATTCGACGAGTTCGGCCAGCTTCAGGATGCGCTGGTCGAGGTCCAGGATGGACATGTGGCAGCCAAAGCAGCCGCAGAGGCTGACCGTGGCGATGCGGGGTTTGGGTTGCTCAGGCATGGGCGGCGGGCTGGGCGCTGGGTTCCGGCGAGGAAACAAGGCCGATGGGTTTGCGGTCGTAGGGCCGCTGACCCACGGGGACGACGTACCCGACGCGTTTCTTCATCAAGGCGCCCACCGGGCAGGCGGCCGTCACTTGGTCGGTGATCGCCAGGCTCGTGGCGGCGAGGGCCTCGCCGTTGACTTGGAGCCGCTTGCGATGGCCGCGGTGGACGAACTGAAAGACATTCTTATTGTCGAGTTCCTGCGACACCCGCACGCAGCGTCCGCACTGGATGCAACGATTGTGGTCGAGGTAGACGTCGGGGTGCGAAAGATCGACGGGGCGATCCGGGTTGAGGTACGGGTACTGTGGCGCGGCGATGCCAAAGCGGTAGGCGAGGGCCTGCAGTTCGCAGAGCCCGCTTTTCTCGCAGAACATGCAATAGTGGTTCCCCTCGACGAACAGCATGTCGATGATCGCCTTGCGGAATTCGCGGATTTCCGCGGTGTCGTTTTCGACCACCATCCCGTCGGAGATGGTCTGGACGCAGCCCGCCTGGATTCGGCCGTTGACCCGCACGGAGCACACCCGGCAACTGCCGCGTGGGATCACGTCCTTGAAGGCGCAAAGCCGCGGCACATAAATCCCGGCCGTCTCCGCCGCCTTGAGGATGGTCTGGCCGGGTTGGCCGGAGACCTCGCGCCCGTCGATGGTGAACTTGATGGTCTTCATCGGGACAATGCCGGGGTTACACGTATTGCGACATGCGGCCGGTGCTCAGCTCGGCGTCGACCACGGCTTTGGAGAGATCGAACGTCGAGAGCAGGCCGGACTTCCTTTCGCCGACCATATCGGCGTAACCGTGGAGGCTTTGGAGCGCCCCGAGGACAGGATTGGGGGCCGCCTGGCCGAGGCCGCAGCGGCTCGTCTGGCCAATGGTGTAGGCCAGCCGGCGCATGTAATCGAGGTCGGCGGGCTCGCCGGCGCCGTTGACCACTTTGTGCACCGCCCGCTTCAGCAGGATCAAACCGACCCGGCAGGGGGTGCAATGGCCGCAGCTTTCCTCGATGAAGAAATCGAGATAATGCTCGGCGATCTCGAGCCGATCACGCGCTCGGTTGAAGATCAAGATCGCCCCGCCGGTGGCGAGATCGTCGTAGCAGATCTGTCCCCCGAAGCGCTCCGGGCCGATCATCTGCCGGCACGGTCCGCCGATCAGCATCGCGCCGGGATTATCCGCCTCCGCCATTTCGAGCAACTCGCGGGCGGTGACACCAAAGGGCACCTCGTACACTCCCGGCTTGCGGCAGTCGCCGCAGATCGAGAGCAGCTTCGTGCCGGTCGTCCGCTCGGAGCCCATTGCGGCGAACCACTCGGCGCCTTTCTCCATGATGCGCGCCACGGCGCACAGGGTTTCGACGTTGTTGACGATGGTCGGGCAGCCCAAGTAGCCCTTCTGGGCGGGGAAGGGCGGACGGTTCTTCGGATCGCCCCGGAGTCCCTCGCAGGAGCTGATGAGCGCAGTCTCCTCGCCGCAGACGTAGGCGCCGGCACCCATCTGGATGCGGATGTCGAAGTCGAAACCCGCCCGATTCAGGATGTTTCGGCCCAGCAGGCCCTGTTGCCGGCGTTCTTCGAGGACGCTGGCGAGGAACGCCCGCAGGTATGCGTACTCACCGCGCAAGTACACGATGCCGATCCGGCTGCCGAGGGCGTAGCCGGCGATGGTCATGCCTTCGAACAACTGGTCGGCGCATTCGGTGAGGAGCACGCGATCCTTGAAGGTGCCGGGTTCGCCTTCGTCGGCGTTGCACAGCACATACCGCGTTTCGCCGGGGGCATTGCGCGCGAATTCCCACTTTTGCCCGGTGGCAAAGCCGGCGCCCCCGCGCCCCCGCAGCCGCGAGGCGCGAATTTCCGCGATCACGGCTTCCGGGCTCCGCGCCAGGGCCTGTTGAAGCGACGCACCGGGGACGAAGCCGTTGAAGTACACGGGGCCCCGCCGGCGGATGTTGTTGCGCACCATCGCCCGCACCAGGGGATGGGCGTTGTTGCCGTCGCCGACCATCGTGATCAACTGGTGCGGATCCAGGTGACGCCGGAGATGGCGCACCATCTGCCGGGCGCGTTCCGGATTGAGATTGGTGACGACCACGTCGTTGACCAGCGCAGCGGGAGCTTGGTCGCTCATGCCAATGCACGGCGTCCGGGCCAGCGTGATGGCACCGTCGGGAGTGGTTTCACCCATGGTTACACCGAGTTCCTTAGCCACGGCATCGGCGACCGCCTCGTAGCCCTTCATCCAGTCGACGATGTCCTTGCACAGCCTGATGATCACCCGCCCGCGGGGTTTCATCGAAAAGAAGGTGTAGAACGTGACAACGCTTTCGACCTCGACGCGATGGGAGTTAACCTCCCGCGCAATCACCTCCATCGCCTCCGTCGAAACACAACCAAACCGCTCTTGGACAGCTATGACGATGTCCATCATTCGATTTCGGTCGGAACCGAAATGCTGGCAGATCCCCTCAACCGCTGCCGCGACCGCCTGTTTCATCGATCAGCATCCTTTGAAGTTGCTAAGTATTAGCAAACGGAATCGCAGAATGTGACAGGAATAAGTTCAGGCTGATAGATATCTTAAGCGTATCTTGCCTACTATACGTGTTGTAAGACTGAAGGTCGGCAAAGATCCTCTCTCTTGGGCTTCAAATCTTCATGGATGCTTGAAATAATGGAAACTAATGTTATGCGGTGGCAGCGACACTAGCGAATTCGGCCCCCCGGGGGAGGGAGAAACCGGGTTCCGCTGATGGGGACAGGCTCTTTACGAACATCCTAATTGATACCTGTCCCCATCCGATGCGCACGTCATCAGATTCCTCATCGCTGACGCTGGTGGGAAGCGATGAACGCGACCCAAGCCATCGCGCGGTGAGGCTGGAGGCGGGCAGTTGCGTGGGTGTGGGAGGTGCCGATTACGCAGCGGCGGGAGTGGAAACCACAAGTGGCCGGCGGTCGGACCCGGTGTAGACCTGCTGGGGCCGGGCGATCTTCTGGTCGGGATCCTTGAGCGATTCCTCCCATTGCGCGATCCAGCCAATCGTCCGCGGAATGGCGAAGAGCACCGGGAACATGTCGACCGGGAATTTCAGGGCCTGGTAAATGATCCCCGAGTAGAAATCCACATTGGGATAGAGCTTGTGCGAGATGAAGTAGTCGTCGGCCAGGGCAATCCGTTCGAGTTCGAGCGCGATGTCGAGGAGCGGGTTGCGTCCGGTGACCTCGAAAACCTGGTCGGCGATCTGTTTGATAATTTTTGCGCGCGGGTCGTAGTTCTTGTAGATCCGATGGCCGAAGCCCATCAGCCGCACTTCCTTGGATTTCACGCGTTTGACGTAATCCGGCACTTTGTCCTTGGAGCCGATTTCGCGAAGCATGCGCAGCACCTGTTCGTTGGCGCCACCGTGCAACGGCCCGTAGAGCGCACCAGCGGCGGCCGAGATCGCGATGTAGGGGTCGGCGTGGGAACTGCCGACGCTACGCATCGCGTTGGCGCTGCAGTTTTGCTCGTGGTCGGCATGCAGGATGAAGAGCACGTCGAGCGCGCGTTCGAGCACCGGGTGAGATTGGTATTTCGCCTCAGTCCGCCGGAACATCATGCTGAGGAAATTGCCGGGGTAGCTCAGTTCCTCGTCGGGGTAGTTGTAGGGGAGCCCCATGCCGTGGCGGTAGGCGTACGCCGCGATCGTCGGCATTTTGCCCACCAGCCGGTGGGTCTGGAGCCGGCGGGATTCGGGGTTGTGGATATCCTTCGAGTCCGGATAGAAGGTGGAGAGGGCTGCGACGGTACTCACCAGCATGCCCATGGGATGGGCGTCGTGGTGAAAACCCTCCATGAACTTCTTGGCGTTCTCGTGCAGCAGCGTGCGGTAGGTGATTTCGCGTTTCCAGTCGGCGAGTTGGGCCGGCGTGGGAAGTTCGCCGTGCAAGATCAGGTAGGCGACCTCGAGGTAGGTGCGCTGCGCGGCGAGTTCGTCGATCGGGTAACCGCGGTAGCGGAGGATCCCGCGATCGCCATCGATGAACGTGATGCTGCTCTTGCAGGACGCGGTGTTGGTGAAGCCCGGATCGTAGCACATCAATCCGAAGTCGTCGGGCGCGAGTTTGATTTGGCGGAGGTTGAGTGCGTTGATGGCCGAGCCGTATTTGGGGTAGGTGCCGTGAAAGATGGGGACGACGTATTGCGTGCCCGTCCGGTTGTCGGTAATGGTCAGTGTGTTGTTTTCCATCGTGGACTCCTGTGGTTGGGATCAGGTGAGGAACAGACTATTTCGAGAAGGGGGCGCCGGGTCGCGCCGCGCCCGGTGGGGAGAGCGCGGTGGCTGGTGACGGGGAAAGGCGGCCCGGCGAAGGGACTCATTGCTGGGACAATTGCCGCACGAGTTTGCGGCGGTGGTCGTAGATGCGGATCTGCAGCGGCAATTGGCCGGGCAGCGCGTGGGTGGCGCAGCCAAAACAGGGATCGTACGCCCGGAAGGCCATCTCGACCATGTTCAACAAGCCGTCCGATACCTCACCCTTCCTGATGACGCCGCGCGCGGCTTTGGCCACGCTCAGGGCGATGCGGGCGGCGTTGTTCTGGGTGGCGACAATGAGATTGGCCATCCGGATGAGACCGTCGTCGTTGGTCTCGTAATGGTGGAACAGGGTACCGCGCGGGGCCTCGACCACGCCGATTCCAACCGAAGGCCGTCGGTGGGGAATGGTGCGGAGATGAGGGCCGGTGATATCGGGGTCGGCCAGCAGGTCCACCATACGTTCCGCGGCCTGAATGATCTCGATGACCCGGGCCCAGTGGGTGGCGAGCGTGTGATGCACGGGCCTGCCACCGAGAGTGGCGAAGAACTCCGTGCGAGCCTGCCGGGCGAGGGGCGTGGCCATGTCGTCGGCGGCGTTGAGGCGGGCCAGCGGGGCCACGGCGTAGACGCCACTCTGCGGGCCATCCACAAATCCTTGCCAGCCGAGCGGCTTGAGGTAACAGAACTTGAGGTAACTCCAAGGGACGACGTGTTCGGCCACGAACTCGCGGTAGCGCCGGGCGGGGAACTTCGCGAACTCGTTTCCGGCCGGATCGACCACGCGCAGCTCGCCGTCGTAGAAGTCGACCTCGTTGGCCGGGTTGACCAAGCCCAGATAGTAGGTGCGGTGAGTATAGGTGTCGGAGGTGATCAGGCGCACGTACTCCACGTTCTTCAACACGAGGTCATGGAGAACCTGGTTGGTGAAGAGTGCAAAATCGAGCGCGTCCTTGGCCAGCGCTTGAAACCGGGGCAGTTCGGCGGGATCGAGCCCCTTGCTTACGCCACCCGGCAGTCCGAACACCGGATGAATCACCTTGCCCCCGAAATAGGCGATCAGCTCCCGGAGACGCCGGCGCATGCCGATCACCCGCCGGCCGACTTCAAGGCCAACTTTCGCGATGACGCCGAGGATGTTGCGTTCGGCGGCCGGTGCCTGGGGTCCGACGACGAAGTCCGGCCCGCCCAGGACGTAGAAATGCAGCGCGTGATCCTCGACCATGAAGGTGTTGTAGATGAGCTCGCGGATCTTGCGGGCGGTCGGCGGAGGTTCGACCTGGTAGAGGTCATCGAGCGCCTTGGTGGCCGCCATGTGATGGGCGGTGGGGCAGACGCCGCAGATCCGGCTCGTGATCTGCGGCATGTCCTCGGCCGGGCGGCCGAGGCTGAACACCTCGAAGCCGCGCAATTCGGGGATCTGCAGGTAGGCGTGCTCCACGTCGCCGTCGCCGTCGAGGAAGATGTCGATCTTCCCGTGGCCTTCGAGTCGGGTGATCGGGTCGATCGTCACCCGGCGGCGTTCGCCCGGCGTCGCGGCGCTGGCACGCGGCGGGGACTCGTTCAAAACGGAGGGGGCGGCGGTGTTCATGGCACGGGGGCGGTTTCGTTGGCCGGGAGGTTCGCCCGGCGGCGGAGGAGTGAACGCGCCAGGCCGTAACGGTAGAGCGTACCGACAGGGTCGGGAATGCCGGCCAGCACGGTGTCGATCTCCCGCTCTTCTTTCGCCGCCACATTTGCACACAGCGACGAGAGGATCCGCGCGCCCTGGTCACGGACGCGCGACGTGGGACCGCCGCACCCGGTGCAGGGCAGGTTGGCGGCGGGACAGGCCGCCTCGCAGCCGGCGCGGGTGGCCGGGCCCAGACAGACCAGGCCCTGGGCGAGCAGGCATTTCTGGGAATCGATCGGGCTCTGGTGGGGACGGCGAAACTCGCGAAAACTTAGATCAGTGGGTTTGTTGTCCTTGCGCGGGCATTCGTCGCAGAGGGCGATATCCGGTGCGAGCACGGCTCCCTTGGGGGGCAGCTTGCCGCTCAGCAGGGCTCCGAGCGCCGCCTTGGTGAGCTTCGGCGGCGGAGGGCAACCGGGAACATAGTAATCCACGTCGACCACCTGATCGAGCGCCCTCACGACCTGGTGCAGGCGCGGCAGGTTCAGGGTGTGCCCGTTGACATTGCTGCTCATCTGGGGCCGCGCGCCGGACGCGTTGGTGGTGGACGGGCTCTCGGCATAGACGAAGCGCAGCAACTGTTCGCGGTCGAACTGATTGGCGAGACTCGGAATGCCGCCGAGCTGGGCGCACGCGCCATAGGCAATCAGGAAGCGGCTCTTGCGCCGGAGCAACCGCGCCACTTCCTCCTGTTCGGAGGTGCGAATTGCGCCGTTGAGGAGGGTCGCGGTGATGGACTGGTCGGGCAGCGCCTCGACGTGGCGTTTCTTGAAATCGAGGGCGCAGGGCCAGAACACGAGGTCGACGGCCTCGACCACTCCGAGGAGATCCTCGGCGAGGTCGACGACCGCCTCCTCGCATCCGCCGCACGAGGCGCACCAGTAGAATGCGATCTTGGGTTTAGGCATGGAAGACCTCCTCTCGGGCCGGCGCGACCGGCTCCGCTCCGGCGCGGGGGGGCATTTCCGCCTCGGCCTCGAGGTGCTGCAGCTCGCGATCCCACTCGAGGCGGCGACGCGGCAAGCCGAGGGGACCAAGCCGCGTCACCGCCGCGACCATCTCGTTGACGACGCGGCGGACTTTTTCACCTTCGGCGGCGGAGATCCACTCGAGACGGACGCGTTCCTCCTCGATACCGAGATCGGCCAGCAGGCGTTGCAGAAGCCGGAACCGGCGCAACATCTTGTGATTGCCCTCGACATAATGGCAGTCGCCGGGGTGACAGCCGCCGATGAGTACGCCATCAGCGCCGTGGGCCAACGCGGTGAGGATGAGCTGCGGATCGACCCGCCCGGAGCACATCAGGCGGATGATGCGGACATTATCGGCGTACTTGAGGCGCGAGACGCCCGCGAGGTCTGCAGCGGTGTAGGTGCACCAATTGCAGAAGAAGGCGACGATGCGCGGCGTCCAGGCCGCAGCGCCGGGAATGGGGAGATTGGAATCGACCATGGTGGGATCTCCGGTGGGTCAGGCGTCAGCTGTCGTTTCGGCGAGCAGGCCTTCGACTTCGGTGAAGAGCTGCCCGTCCTCGAAGAGGTTTTGCACGATTGATCCGGACGGGCACGAGGCCACGCACGTGCCGCACCCCTTGCAGAGGGCCTCGTTGATGTACGATTTCTTCTTCTCGGGCAGGAACGAGATCGCCGTGTATGGGCAGAGCGGGAGGCACGATTTGCACCCCGAGCATTCGGCCTCGAGGATGAAGGCAGTGTTGGGTTCCTGTTCGATGTGGCCCTTGTCGATGAGCGAAAAGGCCTCGGCGGCGGCGGCTCCCGCCTGGGCCACGCTGTCGGGGATGTCTTTCGGCCCCTGGCAGCAGCCCGCGAGGAAGATCCCATCCGTAAACGTATTCACGGGGGCGAGCTTCGGGTGGCGTTCGAGGAACCAACCCTCGGCGCTGCAACTCAGGTTGAACATGCGCCGGAGGTTCTCCGCCTCGGCGTGGGGTTCGAGGCCGACGGAGAGCACGACCAGGTCGACCGGGACCTTCATGATCCGGTTCATCAGGGTATCCTCGGCTTGGACGATCAGCCGGCCGTCGGCGCCGTCGGCCGGATCGGGGTAGACGTCGGCGACCTTACCGCGAATAAGGTCCACGCCCTCCTCGGCGACCCGGTTGTAGAACTCCTCCATGCTTTTGCCCGGGGTGCGGACGTCGATGTAGAAGTTGGTGATTTCGGCCGCGGTGCGCTCGTGGATGAGGTGGGCGAGTTTGAGCGAGTAGAGGCAGCAGACCCGCGAACACCACCGGTTGGTCGTTTCGTCGCGCGAGCCGACGCAATGCACGATGGCGACGCGCTGCGGCTTCCGGCCGTTGCGAAGGACGACCTCGCCGCTGGTGGGGCCGGCGGCGTTGAGCAGCCGCTCCATCTCGAGGGCGGTATAGACGTTGGGGTACGTACCGTAGCCATAGTACGGAGTGCGCGCGGGGTCGAACGTCTTGAAACCGGTGGCCATGATGATAGTGCCGACGGTGATTTCCTTGAGATCCTCCTGCTGCTTGAGGTCGATCGCTCGGCGATCACCGCAGGCCTCGATGCATGTCCGCTTGCAGCGACCGGTCTTCAGTTCGATGCAGGTGCCGGGATCGATCGTGACGACGGCCGGGATCGCCTGGGGAAAGGGGATGTAGATCGGTTTGCGCTTGCCGAGCCCGAGGTTGAACTCGTCGCGGAACTTCGGCTCGCGGTAGATGCAGGCCTCGATGCACTCCTGGCAGCCGGTGCACAGGTCTTCGAGGACGTAGCGCGGCTTGCGGCGGACCATCACCTTGTAGTTGCCGACATAGCCATCGACCTTGACGACCTCGGAGTAGGTCCAGAGATGAATGTTCGGATGGGCGCCGACGGCGGCCATCTTGGGCGCGAGCACGCAGGCGGCGCAGTCGAGCGTGGGGAAGGTCTTATCGAATTTCGCCATGTGCCCGCCAACGGTGGGCTCGCGCTCGACGAGATACACCTGCTTGCCGGCGTTGGCGAGCGTGAGTGCGGCATGGATGCCGGCGATGCCGCCGCCGACGATGAGCACGGCGGGGTGGATGGGGACCTTCTTCACTTCGAGCGGTCGCTGGAGGGCCACGCGTTGGACGGCGGCGCGCGAGAGTGCGACGGCCTTGCGGGTGGCGGCCGCGCGGTCGGTGTGCACCCACGCGTCGTGCTCGCGCACGTTGACCATCTGGAAGTAGTACGGGTTGAGCCCGGCCTTTTCGACGGCGGAGCGAAAGGTGCGTTCGTGCAGGAGGGGTGAGCAGGCGGCGACGACGACGCGGTTGAGCCGATGGTCCTGGATGTCCTGGTGGATCATCTCCTGCCCCGGATCGGAGCACATGTACTTGTAGGTGCGGGCCGTGGCCACATTGGGCAGGGCGGCGACGCTGCGCGCCACGGTTTCGACGTCGACCTGGCTCGCGATGTTCACCCCGCAGTGGCAGATGTAATAGCCGATGCGGATGGGTTCGTGTCTTTGTGGAACCATGATTCAATCCTCCCCCAGGGATTCGGCGACCAACTCGACCACATCGCGCACCGCCATCGGGCGGTCGTGCGCCACCGTCTTCAGCGCATCCTCGAAGCGGTAGATCTCGTAAGGGCAAGAGACCGCCAACACATCGGCCTGGGCGGCGATTGCCTCGCGGATGCGGCGCTCGGACAGGCGATCCATGCCCTTCTGCTTGAAGTAGGTGTCGAGCCACATGCCTCCTCCTCCTCCTCCGCAGCAGATGGCATTGGCGCGGTGGTGCACCATTTCCACGAGTTTGACTCCGGGAATGGCCCGGAGCAGGGCGCGACCTTCCTCGTAGAAGCCCGCGCGCCGGCCCAGACAACACGCATCGTGGTAGGCCACGGTGAGGTTGAGCGGTTTTCGCAGGCGAGGCTTCAATTGCGCAAGGTGGCGCGCAAAGAAAGGCGTGGTGTGTTCGATCGGGTAGTCGAAACCGTACATCGGATACCGGATGCGAAACGCGTTGAAGGCGTGGGCGTCGCCGGTGACGAGGCGGCCGAAGCGGTATTTCCGGAAGATCTCCATGTTGTAGTCGGTGAGCGTCTCGAAGAGCCCCGATTCCCAGGTGAGCTGGCCGCAGTCGCCCGCGCATTTCTCCTCGTTGCCGAGAATGGCAAAGTCGACGCCGAGGGCGTGAAAGAGCCGGGCGGTGGCGCGGCTGTTGTCCTGGCCCCGGGCGTAGTACGAGGGATAGCACTCGACGAACCACAGCACCTCCACCGGCCGGCGAATCTGCGCCATGATGGGGATGGGGACCGCCGCGGTGGTCGCCCAGGCGGCGCGCTTGCGCGAGGATTCCCCCATCGGATTGCCGTAGCGGAGCGTGTTCTGCAGGCTGTGCTGCAACTCGGCCGGCATTTGCGCGGTCTGGGCGAGCGTCTGCTCCTTCACCAGCGGCAATAGCACATCCGAGAGGTGGATACCGCGCGGGCATTTCGTCATGCAGGAGTAGCAGGCCACGCACCGCAGCATGCTGTCGCTGGCGAACACCTCCTCCAACCGGCCCCGTCGGAGCATGCTGATGATGCGCCGCGGGGTGTATTCCATGTGCTCGCCGTACGGACAGGTGCCGGAGCAAATCCCGCACTGGATGCAGGAGAGGATTCGACGGCCCTCCGGCTGGCTCAGCAGCGTTTCAAGCGTGGTGTCGCGCCGGCAGACGGTGACTTCGCCGGTGTCAATTGTGGCAACCATGGTGTTCCTTTCTCATTGCGCGGCGGCATCGCGGACCAGCTCCGCGATGTCCTTGATGACGATGTTTCCCTCCTGGCCGGTGGTTTTGGCGGCGTCCCGGAACATGGCCAGATCCTTGGGGCAGGCCACGACGAGGGTGGGCACTTCCCCCAGGGCCGCCGCCTCGCGCACGCGCAGTGCGGCGGGTCGTTCCTGCTGCTGGGGTGCATCCTCCATCCAGATGCGACCGCCGCCGGCTCCGCAGCAGAAACTGCGGTCGCGGTTTCGGGGCAACTCGACCACGGATGCACCGATGGCTGCGAGGACGCGCCGCGGCGGGTCGTACACTCCGTTGTAGCGGCCCAGATAGCAGGGGTCGTGGTAGGTCACGCGGGCTGACAGCTTCCGGCGAACAACCAGCCGGCCCTGCTGCAGCAGCTCGTCGAGCAGTTCGGTGTGATGCTTCACCTGCCAGCCCTGGCCGGCCAACGGGTACTCGTGACGGAGCGTGTTGTAGGAGTGCGGATCCGTGGTGAACACGATCCGCTGGCCGTTCTTCCATTTGACCCTGGCCAGCGTCTCGAGGTTCTTCTCGCGCAGCACCTCGAACAGCCCTTCCTCGCCGGCGCGCCGCACATCGTTGCCCGAGTTGCGTTCGCCCTCGAACAGCAACCCGAAGTCGACCCCCGCCCACTGCAGCACCTGCGCCGCGGCTTGGGCGCTTTCCTGCGCGCGGCTGTCGTATCCCGCGTAATCGCCGAGGAACCAGACGGCGTCGACGGGTTCCTTCCGCGCGTCCTTGATGCGCGGCTGGGCCCCGGCGGCCCAGCGCCCGCGCAGCCGATCCGACTTGCCGAAAGTGTTGCCGTAGCGGTCGAGGCGCGTGAGGGTCTCCTGCAGCGTCGGATCCAGTCGTCCCTGGCCGATGAGATGGCGGCGCAGGTCGACGATCGCGCGGGGTTGCTCGATGAAGACGGGGCAGACCTCCTCACAGGCGCGGCAGGTTGAACAGGCCCAGAGTTCAGCGGAAGAGATCACCGTTGCGTGCAGGGAGTCGCCATTGGCCGGCGGCGGAGCGGCGGGCGGGGTGTTCCCGGCCGGGGGGGCGCGAGCGGCGTGGTGGTTTCCGCGCCAGAGCGCTGCGCCGAGCTTCAGCACGAGATCCCTGGGGGAAAGCGGCGCCCCGCTGGCTGCGGCGGGGCATTGTTCGTGGCAGCGCCCGCACCAAGTGCAGGCGTCGAACTCGAGCAGTTGCCGCCACGTGAAATCGCCAAAGCGCGCCACGCCGGCTGGATTGGCCACCGGCAGCGCCCCGACGGGCCCCAGGTTGCGCAGGTAGATGCTGATCGCCGACGAGATCAGGTGGAAAGCCTTCGAATACGGGATCAGCGCAATGAAGGTGAGCGCCATCAGGGCATGCAGCAGCCACGCGGCGAAGTGCGCGGTCTGCAGCCTTCCAGGGGTGGCGCCGGCAAACAAGCCGGACAGCGCAGAGCCGACCGGAGACCACTTCGCCCACGGGACGGGTGTGGCCGCGAGGCGCAGGGCCTCGACGAACAGGCCCGTCACCGCGATGCCACCGAGCATGGCCAGGAGATAAAAGGAATCCAGCGGGAAGGTGGGAGCGGCCGCGTGCCGCAGTCGGGCCGGCTTCAGCGCATACCGCCGGATCAGCGCAAGCGCGAGCCCGGCGATCAGCACCACGGCAAAAACGTCCAGGAACAACTTATACGCGAGGTAGACCGGACCGCGCAGGAACTGGAAGTCGAACAAGAGGTAGGTGATGTCTTGATCGACCGTGGCCAGAACCGTGCCGAGGAACAGCACCGCCATCCCCAAAAAGATCGCGAGGTGCATGCCCAGCGCGTAGCGGTCGGACGCCAGTCGACCTTGGAGCAGGCCAAACCGAACGAATGCCGGCAGCCGGGCGACCCATCCCCCCGTCACCGGCTCGGGTCCGCCCAGCCGCCAGTTCCGGACGTGCCGCCACACGCCGTGGGCGAAGAGCCCGATCACCACCACCGCGGCGACGTAGGTGCCGGCCTCCGCCCACGGATAGTGGTCGTGGATATTGTAGAAAAGGGGCCGGACCGGCTCCATGGGCAAGTTTCCTACCCGGCGGCGATTCGTTCACGGACAGTGGCGGAGAGCGCCTCGATCAGTTCAAGGCAGTCGACCGTGGCGCCGAAGTGCGCCAGGTCGAAGATCGGCGCCTTGGGGTCGGTGTTGATGGCGACGATCAATGTGGCATCCTTCATCCCTTCGAGGTGCTCGGGCGCACCGCTGATGCCGAGGGCGAGATAGAGCTTCGGTTTCACCGTCATGCCCGACTTGCCCACCTGCCGCGTCAACGGCAGCCACCCTTGATCCACGACCGGCCGGGAGGCGGAGAGAGCGCCGCGGAGAGCGCGCGCGAGCTCCTCGGCCAGGGGAAGGTTGCTGGCATCCTGAATCCCGCGCCCGACCGAGACGAGAATGGCCTGTTTGGTGATGTCGATGTCGCCCGCCGCCGGTTCGATCAAACGCTTGAAGACCACTGCAGTCGGATAGGAGGGGACCGGGATGCTCTCCACCACAGACGGAGTCTCGCCGTCGCCGGCCACGGCGGAGAACGATCCGGGCGTGATGCTCAAGATGCCTTGGCTGGTGGGCAGGTGAACATCGGCGAGGATCTTCCCTCCGAAGAGCCGGCTTGTGCAGATGACGGTGCCCGCCTCGACGCGCACGTTCTGGCAGAAGTTCACGAAGGGCAGGTGGGTGCGGGCCGAGAGCCGCGCACCCAGTCCGAACGAGACGTTGGTACCGCCGAGCAAGATGATGGCGGCCGGGTGCCGCGCGAGTTGCGCCTGGAGGACGGCGAGAGTGAGCTCAGCGGAGGGCGTCGCGGCGATCGGGTCGTCCAACACCCACACGCGATCGGCGGGACCGAGGCGGGATGCCAGTGGCGCGACGTCGCATCCCAACAACACGGCTTCAACGCTGCCGTGCAATGCGCGGGCCAGGTCGCGGGCGGCGGCCAGCATTTCGCCGGTGATGCCGGCGATCGCTCCCCGGTGGTGCTCCACGAGCACGAGGATTGCGGCGCCCATGGTGATCCTTGTGGTTGGGGTTCAGATGAGATTGCGCTCGTGCAGAATGTCGGCGAGGCGAACGGCGATATCGCCGGCCGAGCCGTCGATCATCTGAGCCCGTCCGGTTGCCGGCGGCTTGTACATTCGCGTGACCGGCAGGGCCGCAGCAGGCGAGGGCACGGGAAGTTCGACGGAGTCGATCCGCGCCGATTTCATGACGGCTCGCACCTTGGCCACGGGGACATATCGGGGCGGCCTCTCCGCGGACTGAATGCCCAGCACCGCCGGCAAAGGAACTTCGAATTCGCCGCGCACTCCGCCGGCAAACTCCTTCGTGGCCAAGACCTGGCCGCCGACCAGCGTGACGCCGCAAACGACGCCCAGATAGGGCAGGGCGACCGCTTCGGACAGGAAGGCGCCGAGTTCCCCCTCGAGATCGTCGATCGCTTGTGAACCAGGAAGCAACAAAGTGTCGGCAGTCATCCGGCCGGGTGTCGCAGTAAGGAATGAGGCCACGACGCGCGCGATTGCCGCGGTGCCGAGCACCGTCTGATCGATCGCGATCTTGACGGCGGTGTCTGCGCCCTTGGCCAGCGCGGTGTAGATCGCGTGGTCGATTTCGGGTGCATCCAACGTGACCAAATGCACTTTGCCTCCGTGGCGCTCCTTCAAGAGCAGAGCCTGCTCGAGCGCATGCTCGTCGGCGTCCCCGAGCGTGAACCGGAGGGTCTCCCGGTCCAGTGACCCGCCGTCTCCCCTCACCGGGAGTTCCTCCACGGTGTCGGGCACCGACTTCCAGATCACGAATGCTTGCACGCCTCTGCTTTCCTCGTCGCGGGGCAATCGCGTTGCGGTTGCGAGCGCTGATTCGGAGATGAGCTGTTGTTAATACCGGTCAGTCGCCTCTCGGCGGCAGGTCCATATGAGAATAAGAGGAACGAATTCCAAGCGAATATTAGTTCGTCGATTTCCAGAGGTAAGCAAATAATAAGGCCTAATAAGCAGGATGAACATTCCCGAAGCAGTCAAAGGGCGCCAACGTGGGAAATCCGCCACCTGCATTGTGTGACGGTGCGGCCGAGCTTCGCTGTGAGCCATCGGAGGCGACTGGGGCTGCGACCAGGTGCTCACGCAGTCCCGCAGTTCTCGCGTGTGGCGCCACAGGCGCCGCCCTGCCGCGGGCGCTTGGCTCAGCGCGCGCTGGTTTCGGCTGCCTTGGCGGCCTTCTTCTTCGCGCCCTTGCC
>Ga0233425_10005793_pt1 | contig 19087 bp, 14 predicted proteins | sample Watercolumn_Towu_2_FD_181712 | JGI IMG/M metagenome (GOLD analysis project Ga0233425, IMG submission 181712) | Freshwater microbial communities from Lake Towuti, South Sulawesi, Indonesia - Watercolumn_Towuti2014_140_MG | ecosystem: Environmental > Aquatic > Freshwater > Lake | place... | reverse complement strand
GGGGCCATTGCGGTGGCCCTCGTTGGTGATGTTGCGAATGTTGGTGAAGAGACCGATTCTCCGACTGAAGCGATACTCGGCGTTCACATCAAGCATCAGCCGGCTGCGACGATAGCTCCTCGTCGTTGTCCACGCCAAGCACCGCGGCTTCCTCGGGCACGACCACTTTCAGGCGGCGGAAAGCATCCAGGATCCGGTGCCCATGGCGGTCGCTGCAGGCCATGATGGCGACGGGCTTGGGCAGCGCGGCGAGCCAGTCCTGCAGGCGCTCGCGATCCCGTTGCACTTCCGCCAGCGTGGCTTCGCGGCGGGCCGACAAGAAGTGTCGCACTTCGAACCCCTTGCGGCCGATCGCCCACTCGAAACCCGCCCGGCGCCGTTCCGACCAACGTTCCTTCTGGTAACCGCAAAACGCAAAGTGCCGGAATCGACAGGACAGCAGATGCTCGGCCGCCAGGCGCCCAATGGCCTCGTCGTCGTTGCCCACCTGCGGGAGCTTCAAGTCGAGATCATGCCCAAAGAGCTCCACGGTGGGAATCCCCGAGGCCCGAAGGTGGCGGGCGGTCGCCCGGCTTTCGACATAGGCGAGAATCCCGTCGCCCCGCCAGTTCTTGAGCCAGTCGGCGGAATAGAATCCGGTCGCCTCGGGATCGACGTAGAGCGACCACCGCCCCACCGTCTCCGCATAGTCGGCGATCCCCTGCAGGACCTTTCGACCATAGGCGCGGGCCTTGTCTACGCAGACGGCGACGTGCGGGAGACTGGCATTGTCGTTCTTGGCCAACATGGCAGATCCACGAAGCTTGAGCGTCTGGTAAGGGGAGGGGATGCAGGAATATCAAGGCACCCCCTTGGCCCCGCAAGCGGCAAGGAGGCCTTCGAAGGCGAGGAGATGCGAGACCGGCGGTGCAACGGGGGGGCTTTGCTTCACCAAGTCGGCCAGACCCAGGGACGCTGCGGTTGCCGCGATCAGGGTGAGAAGGAGAATGCGCTTCATGACTGGCTGTGCTTGTTGCCAGGGGAAGGAACTTGATTCTATCGGTTCTCTGCACTCACAACCAGCACCCAATCCTGCAGAATGGGCGGGACCGGCAGGGGCCACTCCCCTCGTGAGTCGGGCCTTACGGCGATGGGCGGTTCGGACTGGCCGGTGAGGGGATCGACGTAGCGGGCGGTGTAGCGCATGCCGGCTTCGAGGGCGCGGAGCATGAAGGGACCGGCCCAGCGTGGCATGCCTTTGGGGAGAAATACCACGCGCAGCCCGCCTGGCACGCCCGCGCAGAACGGTTTCATGAAGTCGGTGGGCGTGGCGGCAGGAGAAATCCAGTCCTGATGCGGCTCCAGCCGCCACCACTCGAGGTCGGCGAGGATCTTGCGCCCGAGGCCGACATGGGTGGAACCGGCAAACCGGTAGCCGTCTTCCCACGGGATGTTGCCCCAGGTAGTGCCCTGCGGAGAGGGGCCAAACGGGTCGCCGCGCCGGTTGAACTGCCAGGTGGTGTCGGTGCCGTAGGAGAATCCTGGGGCGCCCGCGAGCACGGTGCTCCAGAAGAGGAAGCGCTGGATCTTGGGTCCACTGCCGCCGCCGTGCATGCCCTCGAAGCAGACCTCGCCCATCAGCGACGGCTGCCGCGGGAACTCGCGGCGGGCGCGGGCCTGATGTTCGAGGGCCTGCGGGAGCGTTTCCCAGTCGGAATGGCCGGGCTGGAGGAAGACAAAGTCGAGCAGGCTCATGTCGGCGAGCGGCTGGAAGCGTCCGGACACCGGGCCGGGATGCACGGTGAGCAGACGGCTGAACGGATCGGTGGCACGGAGCCAGCGGGCCACCTCGGTCCAGCCGGCCACCTGTGTCTTCAGGTCGGCGCGCCGGGGGTGATCGACGTAGTACGTAAGCGTCGATTCGCCGGCGAGCGTCCATACGACGGGATAAGCGCCGTAGCGCGCGATGACGTAGCGCCAGTGACGTTTCATCTTCTCCACGCCCATGAACGGCAGGTAGTAACCCCAGGCGCCAACGAGGTTGGGCACCAGCCCGGCGGCGATGAGGGCCTGCACGCGCTCGTCGGTGCGGTCGAAGTAGGCGGGGTTGAGGGTGCCGAAATCCGGCGTCCACGCGTGGCCGGCCTCGTTGGCGCCCCGCGGGTCGAATGGGGCGATGTCGCAGGGAAACGCGATCGCGAACTGGATCACCGAAAACCCCTTGGCCACGCGGTCGGCGGTCAGCAGCCGGAACTCCTCCGGGTAACGCAGCCGCTGCGTCATCCCGAACCACCACGAGTCGGCGAGCCAGAAGAACGGCGTGCCTTCGGCGTGGACGAAGTGGCGGCGATCCTCGCTCAGGCGCAGAGGGCCGCGTCGGTAGAGTGGGTTGGGTTCGCCGTCCGGCGCCGCCGCCACGCGGATCGCGCCAGTGTGCCCGTGCAGACCGGTGTCGGCGGCATCGGAGCAGACGGTGCGGTAGGTGAGCTCGCCCGGGGTGGCGGAACTGAAGCGGAAGCGCCAGGTGCGCCCGCCTGCCCAGAACGCGGGCAGCCGCAGTTCTTGGCCGGAGGCGTCGCGGATGAAAGCATCGAGCTCGAGCTCATTGAAGGGATCGGCGCGGTCCCGGGCGGAGGTGAGGCTCCATTCGGCGACGCGATGGGCCGCGACGGCGAGTTCAGCGGCGGGCGCCGATGGGGTCAGGAAACCCAGGGCGAGGGAAATCTGCAGGCGGAGAGATTTTATAGCCATTTCATGGCGGAAACTGCTGGCGGTGCTGCGCGGTCAACCGCCGCAGGCGGTCGAGGTCGGAGGCGTGGGCCGGGTCGCGGGCGAGGTTGCGCCATTCGCGCGGGTCGGTGCGGACGTCGTACAGCTCGGGGGCGCGGCCGTCGAGGTAATCGATGTAGCGGAAGCGCTCGGTGCTCACGGCGAGCGAGGTGATCCTGTCCTGCCGCGCCGTGATCGTGAAGGCCGGATGTTCCCACGCGGCCGTGGGAGCAGCGATGAGTGGACAGAAGCTGCGACCGTCGAGATCGCGGCGGGCCGGCAAACCGCAGAGGTCGACGAGAGTGGGATAGAAATCGATGAACTCGACGACGCGGGGTGAGGCGGCACCGCGCCGGCCGCCGGGGGCGGCGACGATGAGCGGTACGCCGCAAGACTCCTCGTAGGGCAATCCCTTGCCCCACCAACCGCCGCGGGAGCCGAGATGATAGCCGTTGTCGCCGAGGAAGACGACGATGGTGTTGTCCCAGAGCCGGTGGCGGTCGAGGGCGCCGAGCACGCGGCCGAGTTGCTCGTCCATGAACGCCACGCAGGCGAGGTAGCTGCGGTGCGCTTCGCGCTGGAGTTGGTCTTCAATGGGCTGGACCGGCTGGGGCAGGACGGCGCCCGGCGGCGGCGGCGGCGGCAGCGGGAGGCGGGCGGCCTCGAAGCGGGCGAAATACCTTTCGACCGTGAAGCGCGGCAGGTGCGGGCGGCGGAAGCCGCAGGCGACGAAGAACGGGCGTCCGCTCCGCACGCCCTGCTCGATGTACTCGGTCGCCTGCGATGCGATCTTCCAGTCGACGAGTCTCTCCTCCGGGGCGTCGACGACGGCCCAGGTGTTGCCCTCGCCGCCGCCCACGCGGCCCTTGGAACCAGCGATAACAGTGCGCTCGAGATCCAGCTCCTTCAATTCGGAAGGTTGATAGAGAATCTTGGCGAGACCGGTACCTTCCTCGGAGCGATCCCAACACTCGGGCACGTCGCGGCCGATGTGGAAGATCTTGCCGACGCGGGCGGTGAAATAGCCCTGCTGGCGAAAGTACTCAGGCAGGAACACCGCGTCTTTGAGCGCGGGCGTTCGGGAGGCGCCTTCGTTGCCGAACAGGCGGGTGATCTCGGGCCGCCGGCCGCTGAGGAAGGAGACACGCGACGGGCTGCAGACGGGGTACTGGCAGTAGGCGCGCTCGAAACGCACACCCTGGGCGGCGAGGCGATCGACGTTGGGCGTGAGGGCGTGCAGATCGCCGTAGGCGCCGAGCGTGCGGTTCATATCGTCGGCGACAATGAAGAGCACGTTGGATCGGACGGCGACCGGCGCGGCGGACAACGTCGACACCGACATTGGCAAGAGCAGGGCAAAGGGGAGAACGGATGTCATCAGGCGTAGGCGGCTGGACTGGGCGAACATTCTGCGATCCTTTCTGACCACCGGGGAAGACCAATTGCGCAGGTTGCGCGCCTCCGCGCAACGCGGTGCCTGACGGGTCTTGGTTGCGACGCAAGATCGCAACCTACCGCGCAACGGTGGCGGCCGCCTTTTTGTCCGGCACGGGAATGCGCTGATGGTTTACGACCTCCGAGAGCGGAGGTGAGATTCCGGTCGTTTCGTGATGAAGATGAGACTCATCGCCGATTCCGCCGACGCGAAACAAAATTCCGCACCGGCTGCTGTGCGCACAGGCTTTCCTGTCCGCGCCATAGTCGGTCATTTGTCGGCGCTCGTGGAAACGGCGGGGCCGTAGTTGCTGACCGGCCGGGCAAACATACACATCGGCTGATTCATCATAGCGGAAATCCTCTTTGGTATAGAGGCCCTCGCTGTTATGTCCGACCGGCTGCATCGGAGCCATGTGGGGGCGCACGCCTTGCGCGATGAGGTCGCAGTAGGTCTCCACGGTGCCGTAGCCGCGATCGGCGACGAGCGCAGTGGCTTCATGTTGGGTGTTTTTCTCATGCTGCGCGAGCAGCGGCGCGACCTGCGCGGGCTCGGCGACATCGCCGGGGGTGGTGGCGACGGCGGTGATCACACCGCAGCGATCATCCACCATTCGGTGGTGCTCGTACCGCGGACGCGCGGCGCCGCATTGCGGACCTCTGGACACACACGGCGCATCCGGATCGGTCTTGCTCACCAACCTCAGATTCGTTTCGCAGCGCGCCGACGGCGGTTTGGTTTCGTCGAGCTTGCGCTCCTGCGCGCCATACGCGGCCCGGATGCGAGCGATCGTCTCGGCATCCGCTTTGACCACGCTGTCCCGCGAGGCGTCGGCATCGATTAGGCTACCGTCGAGGTGCACCTTCGTGCCATCGACCAACCCGGCCTCGACACACTGCCGCACCGTACGCACGAACAGTGTTTCGAACAACTCGCTGCCCCAGCGGGCCCGCGCTTTCGACAGCACACTGTGATTGGGCGCTACATCGTCCAGGCTGTAGCCGAGAAACCACAGCCAATCGAGCCGCTCCGGGAGGCAGCGCACCAGCTCGCGTTCGCTGCGCACGTTTTCGTGGAAGAGCAGAAACATCAGCTTCAGCAGCACGACCGGATCGACCGAGACGTTACCATTCTCCCCGTAAGTGTGAGCGACGGCGGCGCGGGCAAACGTGAAGTCGATCATCGCCTGGACCCGCCGCAGCGGGTGCTCGGCCCGCACGCGCCGATCGAGGTCCACCCCGTAGCTGAACAACTCCTTTTGTCCTTCGTGTTGGCCCATCATATTGCCCGCGTCAGACGCCCGCGTGTCACAGATGTTCAATTACCGGGCGATTTGGGCAACAGGCCCTCAAGTCGTGACCCCGTCGGATCGGTCCATAATTAAAGCAAACGGCGCAGCGCCTCCACCCCGGCGCCACCGGCCAGCACGTAGGCAAACCGTGCATCCTGCCACGCCAGGGCGCTCGCCTGGCCCACCGCCAGGGCCCGCGGCCCAAGCAGGTTCGGCAGGTCGCCTCGGGGCGTGACATAAAGATGAAATTCCACGCCGCCCCGTTCAAAGCAGACCTCCAGCACGTCGCGGCCGCCGAAACGCAGGGTGCGGCAGCCGGAACTTGCCAGCGTGGAAAAGTCGATCGGCAAGGCTCCGCTCAGGCGGGTGGCCGGATTCGCCAAGGCCGTCTGCAGTGCCGTCGTGGCGGACCCGTGACCGCCGTGACGGCCGTGACGAAGGTCGGAGAGTGCGAAGCGCGCAAAGGTATCGACCGAATCCGGATCCGGTTGCTGCCGCCAGAACGCGACACTCGCGACCAGCCCGGCAAACAACGCCGCGGCCGCCCACCCCATCGGCCGCCGCCAAAATGCCCGTCGCGGCGCCACGCGGGCGCCCGCCAGGATCGCCTCCCGCAGCCCGGGCGGCGGCACCACCGCGCGCAGCTTCTCGGCCACCGCGGCATCAAACGCCTGCTCCCGGGCCAGCCAGGCGCGCAGGGCCGGATCGCGGTCCGCATGCGCCAATGCCTCGCCGAAGGTCGCATCGCCCGCATCCTGTCCACCGGACCGGTAGGCGCGCAGCCGGAATTTCGCCTCTTCGTTGTTCATGGCAGAACCCTCCTGTGCCCCTCGGGAAACGGTACGACCTGCCGCTGCCCCGCCTGTGCCTCCAACGCGGAGCGCAACTGTTCCTTGCCCCGCGACAGTCGCGACATCACGGTGCCGATCGGGACGCCGAGGGTTTCGGCAATCTCCTGGTACGACAACTCCTCGAGGTAAAACAAAGTGAGCGGAGCCCGAAAGGTCTCCGCCACCGCGCCGAGGGCGGCGAGCACGAGCGCGGCATCGAGGCGACGGGCGCGGTCAATCTCCTCGTCGGTCAGGTCCGCGGCGGTGGCAGGCAATTCCTCGAGCGAGGTCAGCCGCGTGTCGCGCCGCCTTCCCCGCAGGAATTCGCGATACAGCGTCGTGAAGAGCCAGGTCTTCGCCTTGGCGGTGTCGCGCAAAAGGTGGCCCTTGGTCGCCCACACATAGAACGTCTGCTGGGTGAGATCACAGGCGTCGGCCGGGTTGCGCGCGAGACTGAGCGCGAACCGGTAGAGCGACGCGTAGTAGCGATCGACCAGGAGCGTGAAGGCTTCGTCGGCCATGCGCACGTAGGAGGCGGGAGCGGCGGGGTTTATTCCCGGACGACCGGGGCAGGCGGGTTGTACCGCCGGGCCAGCCATTGGTCGAGCGAAAGCCGGCCCGGGCCAAAGGCCAGCACCACGAGGCAAGCGAGCAGGAACGGGAACGGCGTGGCCCCCGTGAACTTGTCCGGATCGGACGCCAGGGCAAACAAGGCCTCTCGTTCCGCGGTCGCAAAGGCCACCAGCATCGTGACGATTAGCGGCACGCTCGCCAGCCGCGAACAGAGACCAACCAGGAGCAACAGGCCCCCGAGGCACTCCACTCCTCCGGCCAGACCGGCATGGAGCGCCGGCAGCGGGAGGTACAGCCCGGCGAAGTACTCGGCGGTTCGGTCAAGGTTGAGCAGCTTGCCCTTGCCCGTGAGGAAGAAGGACCAGCCCCACCACCCGCGGATGAGGAGCAGCAGCACGGGTTGCAGTCGCCGCGAGAACGCGGCCAGCAGGGTGTCGAACGCCAGTAAGCCGGGGAATTGCATGTTGGTAGGAGCGGTTGGGCGGCTGATTATTTCCGACGACAGAACCAACCCAGCTCCGTCCAGGTTGCGAACCAGGCGCTGACCTGCGCGGCACGGACCCCTCGTCCGGCAGCGGTGATCGCTTCCCCCAGGGTCCAGCCGGCCTCCAGGCGCTGCAGCACCCGAAAGGCGCCGGCGGTCACCCGCTTGTAATAAAGAGTGTACTTGTAGCGATGCACGACGAGATGGACGCGGCGGCGGCGCGGCCGCGGCACCCGTCGGCTGGATCTCTCGCGCGGACCATGGTTGACGACATGGCTGGCCTCGGCGCGCAGCGCCTGCCGGCGCTTCACGGCGATCACGTAGTCATCCACCGGCCAGTCGAAGGAAAGCAGCGTGAGATACGGCTGCAGGCCGAGTCGGAGGCGGGCCGCCGGCTGCCGGGAGATCTCTGCGACCGTGAGCACCGGACGGGCTTCGCCATCAAACGCCACGGTCTGCGCCCATTCGAAACGCGCGACCGCCTCCGCCAGGGCGGTATCGGGAGTAGTCCAGCGGGGCTGTTCGCGGATGAACCAGGGCAGGCGTGCGCAGAGATTGCGAAGCGTGTAGGACAGGGAGGGGCACGCCGCCAGGTAGGCGCGCACCAACGCCCGAAATCGCGCTTCACCAAGCAGTGCCCGCAGTCCGGGCGCGTCCTCGTAGACGCAGTCCATCACCCGGTACCAGTAGCCCCGGGCGTAAATCTGCAGCCGTTCGAAGGAGGAAAGTCGATCGTTCGGCTTGATAAAGCTGGCGGCCACCTCCGCCATCTCGCGACCGTCGCGGAATCGGGGCGCGAGGTCGTCATCCGGGGTCAGCGGCTGATAGAGCGCGTGCGCCATCACGCGCTGGAGCGCCCGCAGGTCCGCCGTCGTGCGCAGGCGGTGCGGGACTCGGGCCGGCAGGGGAGGCAGGCCGTCGGGGGTCATGAACCGACCGCCCTCGCGGCGGAGCGCACGCCGCCGAGGAACTCGTTCGCCTTCAGGGCCTCGCCGTGCACCTCGTCAAATGAAGGAATCCGATCGTCCCATTCGAGCAGTGTGGCCGTGACCCCGCAGAGCCTGGTGGCCCGCGCGTAGAGTTGCCAGACCGGGTCGGGCACCGGCTGATCGTGGGTATCGAGGAGGTACTTCTCGAATCGCGTGTGCCCGGCGATGTGCATCTGGCCGACGCGGTGGTGCGGCAGACCGGCGAGATAGGCGTAGGGATCGAAGCCGTGATTCTGTGACGAGACGTAGATGTTGTTCACGTCGAGCAGAATTCCGCAGTCGGCGCGCTCCACGACCTCGCTGAGGAATTCCCATTCGGTCATTTCGCTCGCCTGATACTCGACGTAGCTCGAGACGTTTTCGACACAGATGGGCACCTCGAGAAAATCCCGCACTGCGCGGATCTTTTCCGCCGCCCGGCGCGCCGCGACCGAGGTATAGGGCATCGGCAGCAGGTCATGGGTGAAGGAGCCGTCGACGCTCCCCCAGCACAGGTGATCACTGAGCCACGGCGTCCGCGTGCGCCGCACCAGTTGCTTGAGCTTGCGCAGGTGGGTGCGGTCCAGCCGATCGGCGGAGCCGAAGTAGAGCGAGACGCCGTGCTGCACCACGCGATATTGCTCGAGGATCTGGTCGAGCACGTGGAGCGGCCGACCACCATCGACCATGAAATTCTCCGAGATGATCTCAAACCAGTCGACGACCGGCTTGCGCGCGAGGATGTGCGCGTAGTGCGGGACGCGCAGGCCGATGCCGATGCCGTAATCGGTGAACGCGTTGAAGGGATTCGCGGGCATGGGAAGCGGGGCCGGCCCGCGCGGCAGGCCGGCCGCGGGCGATCTCACTTGCTCTTCTTGGCGTTGCAGCCGCCCTTGCCCTGGCAGGAGGCCTTGTCGCCCTTGGCGTCCTTCATGGCCGTATTGCAGCCTCCCTTGCCCTTGCAGGAGTTCTTGCCCTTGCAGCCGTTGTCGCCGGAGGCGCACCCGCCGTGCCCTTTGCACGCGTTTTTGCCCTTGCAGTCGTGTTTGCCGGAGTCGGCTTTGCTCTTTTCTTCCTTGCCGGCCTTGGCGTCGGCCGCGAGCGCACCATTGGCAAGTGAACCGGTGTAGAGACCGGCGACTGCCGCGGCCGTGATGAGGAGACGGGTGGACTTTGTCATGATAACAGTGGGTTGGGATGGGTGGGAGCCGAGCACCGCGCCCGGACGGACGCATGGAAAAGTGTCGACGCGTTGTGGGAGACGCCGCGCGCCCGCCTATTCCCGCGGATGCAAAAAAAACGGAGCCGGCATCTGCACCGGGCCGCCGGCACGGTGCGCGCCTGCGGAACGGATTCAGTTCTGGGCTCTGGTTCGGAGCGAAACGTTGACGTCGGCACCCGCGCGCGCGAAAATCGGTCCGTACCTTCGCCCAGGAAGTCATCCTCCCCTCCCGGAACCGTTTCCGGCCATGTAAACTGCCGCCAAGAACGCATCCAGCAGGAAATCCGCCCCCAGGGATCTTTCGCCAAGGCCGGGTTTCAAGGGCAAAATGGTGGGTGGCGCGACGGGCATAGCCAGTATCGGGGCGATGCCGAAGCCCGACGGTCTCGTGACCGGCACCACGGGCACCTTCAGCATTGGAGGCAAGGTCTACACCATCGACCCGAATGGCGCCCCGACCATGTTCGGTGGCAGCGGAGGTTAGTCGCCGCCCGTCGTCGCGCTGCAACCCCCTCCCGCTGGAAGGAAACTGGATCTTCAGGGGGTTGGGTCGGGAGGGGGTTGTTGCGGGTGTAGGTCGCGAGCGGGGCGGATCACCGGTGCCGGCCTGGCGGACGTGGGGTCGGCGCCTGCAGGCACGCCATCAGATCCACGCCATCGCCCGATCACCTCGCGTCACCCGACGCGGACCACGTCAGGTTGAGCGGCACTCGCACCGAGTCGCCCTCGGCGGTTTCGAGAATGCGGACGGGCAGCGGCGCGCGAATCGCGGCGACGCCGGGACCTTCGAGCGTCACCTCCAGTTCCTTGCCGCCGGTGATGCCCCGGACACGACCGATGAACTGGTCGCCGGCGTAGACGGCTTTGCCGAGTGCGTAGCGGGTGTTGGGCCGGCTGCCGCCGCTGAAGAAGCGGCTGATGCCGGCAGCGAATGTGAAAACACCCGGCTTGCCGGGCGCCGGACGCATTTCTGTCCGCGCCAGGGCGAGGGTGGCGTCGGCGAAGACGACCGTGTCGCCTCGCGCGGAGCTCACCTCCCAGGTGGCGCTGGCCCCGAAGGGCGGGGTGGTGACCAGCGCGGCGCCCGGGGGCACCGCCGCAGGCGAGTCCCAACGCACCCGGATCGACGCGTCGATGCCGCCGACCGCGAGCACGCGGCCGTGCAAGGCGCGGCGCGCCTCCAGCTGCGGACCGCGCTCGACGCGCAGGGTGCCGCACCCGGTGGAGCGCACCTCCTGCGCTGCTCCGTGGCGATCGAACCGCACCAGGGCCACGTGCGCGTCCGTCGTCACCGCGGGCAGCCCGGTCGCGCGAACCTGCAACTCGGCGCCGTCCTCGTCGCCGATCACCCAGAGATCCCGCCGGCCATCCTGCCAGGAAACGACCTGGGCTGCGGCGGAGGCCGCGGACCTCGCCGTCACGGGGACGACCTCGACGCCTGCGATCGCGTCGGAGGCCGTCGGATCGACCAGACGCAGCACCTTGGCGAAGACGCTGCCCCCCGGGCCCGTGTCGCGCTGGAGCAAATACGGGACGCGCCGAGTGCCGTGTGGCGCGCCTCCTTCGGCCAGGATCAGGCGACGGCCGCGGGTGGCGGGATAGTCGACCACCAGCCGGGTGGAGGCGAGCGACGTGGCGAAAAGCGGGCGCGAGAGGGTGAGGCGCACCCCGGAATCGAGTGCGATTTCGCGGGGTGAACCGAGGAAACCATAGCCGTCGCCGGGAGCGACGAGGTAGAAGTTCCGGCGATCAAACCCGTCGAGGTAGTCGCTGGGCAGCACGGCGGCACCGAGATCGCGGTTGCCCTGCAGCGCTGGCCGACCGGGATCCGCGGCCGGGAAGGCCACGCTGGAGGACAATTCCGCCATCTGTGAATGAAAGCTGTCGTCGCGGATCCGGCCGCCTTCCACCCGCCCGACGTCGAGCCAGTAGGCCGGCTCTCCCGTGGCCGGGTTGAGAACCTGGGCGATGAGGCGTTCGAAGCGCCTGACCCCGAGATCGTCGTACAAATCGGGATGCGCGGCCATCGCCCACTGCACCGCCGGATCCGTCTGCCAGGCGAGCAGGCGGGCCGTCCCGTTCTCCCACGGGTGACTGCGCCCGTCGACGATCAGCGCGAGGTGCGAGACGGTCTGCGTCGGCCAGCTCATGCGGTAGTGCTTGTTGTAATACCCTGGATCGTAGCTCCACTCCGCTCCCCGCGCGAAAAACGTCCACGTGAGCGACTCGCGCTGGCTGTGGTTATGGCCGGGGCCGAAGAAGAACTGGGCCCCATGCCGATGTGCGCCGGAACCGCCGCGGAGAAGGGCGAGCCCCTTGGCGCCGTAGAGCCGGGAGGAAGTCTCCAGGACTTCCGGCTCGGCGCGCGCGGAGCCCAGCCGGGCGATCGCCTCCGGCGTGACGTGGTAAACGTTCCAGCGTCGCGGGAGGGGCGCGGCGGGTGCGGAGGTGCCGGCATGGCACGCCTGAAGCAGGCTGGCGGCGGCGGCGCGATCGGCCTCGTCGCCCCGGACGAGCTGGATCCAGGCTGCCTCGAGTTGATCGGCGAGAAAACCGTCCGTGTACGTGGCGGGGCTCCCCGGGGTGCGCCGGGTGGGCGAATGAACGCCCTTGTCGGGGCCGGCGTCGCCAATCGCCGGAAGGTGTCCGCCGACCTCCTGGCGGTTGAACGGCGCGGTCAGGTAAAGGCGGAGGTTGGGATGAGCGTAGGCGTCGGGCACGTCCGTCCAGCCGAGCCGGCGCATGGCGACAAACATCTCGGCCATGTCGACATAGAGCGAACGATTGTGGGACGCGTAGCTGGGAGAGGTTTCGTAGTAGAAACCATTGCGGTCGATGTTCACGTCCAGCATCGCCGGTAGGGAAATCGGCCCGGTCATCATGGGTGCCGCGAGGTCCGGAAGGCCGAGCAGGATGCCGGCGAGCGCCGCGCCCCGCAGGTAGTCCGCGTGGCCGTTGTGGAGTTGGTGACCGCGGACCGCGAAGCCATGGCAATAGCTGCCGCCGTCCCAGAGCAGGTTGCGGGCGACGTGTTCGCGGATCGAGGCAGCGCCGTACGCGCTGGCGCGCTCGAGTTCGCCGGTCGCGGCGATCAGGTCGATGACGAAGCCGTAGTTCACCAGCCCGCGGGCGGTCTGGTAGTAGGGTCGATCGAGGCGGCCCCCGCGGTCGAGGTCGGCGGGCGAGGTCGGGTAGTCGAGGGGCCCGCGGCGATTGGTCGGATACACCGCCGCAATCGCGTCGAGCAGGACGGCGGCGACGTGGGCATGCGCGGCGGATTGCTCGAGAGTGGCGACATCGGCGAGCGCGGGCAGGACGGTCTGCTCGAGGGCCTTCATGATGTGGCCGTTGGCCTGCGCGAGGAAGTGGTGGCGTTCGCCCGACCTGGGATCGACCACGCCTTCGCCGGCGTCCGGCCATTGCGGGTTCGGATAACGGGTGCCGTCGGCGGCGCGGACCGTGAACGGGTTCGCCCAACCGCCCCAGGCGAGGCGGCGTTGTGTCGCCGGATCGAGGTTCATGCCCAGACCATAGACGAACTGGCTGCCGGGCCGGGGCACGAGTGCGCGCAGGGCGGCATCGTCCAGGCGGAGAAAACGCGCCGCGGCCTCCCGCTGGCTCGCGAGGTAGGCGCGGCCCCAGGCGGTCTCCCGGGAGTTGCGCCGCGCGGTCGCAACGTCCTCCGGCAGGACGAAGAGGCGTGGATGCTGCCCGGGCTTCAGGGCGGCAGGCATGACTCGGGCCAAGGCTGCCGGGTCGGTGGCGGCGGAGACGAAGGAGAAGGCGGCGAGGTGACAGCACCACCACAGCGCGGCGAGACGGGCGCGGTAACTCATGGCGATGCGACGATGGCGGCCGGAAGCGCCGGGGACAAGTGGTCCGTGCAACACTCGGGCAGAGGGAGCGCGGACGTAGTGCCGAAGGCACTCGTCCGCAGGGAAGGGGAATTGAGAATCACGAGAGGGGGTATGAACCGGGAGGATAGAGTGTTACCTATCCTCCCGGTTCATACCATAAGCGACGATTGGCGTCTATTAGCGTTCCCATGTCTTGGTCCGCCTCCGCCGGGTTGGGTGGAGCGCGTTGCCCCCAACGCGCTTTGGCCCGCCACGGACCGACGCGTCGGGGCCACCCGCTCCATTCGCCGTCGCCTTTGGTTGACGCGCACCCGATTCTGCCAACACTGCGGGCAACCCCGACCCTGCCATGAGTACCCTGTCCCGCGGCTTTGCCACACTTGTCTGCCTCGCCGCGACTGCGTCCGCGCAGGTCGCGCCCACCGCACCCGCTGCCGCTGCGACTGCCTCGAAGGATACTTCCACTCCCGTTCAACTCTCGCCCTTCGAGGTCAACACCGATCGCGACACCGGCTTCGCCGCCGCGAGTTCCATGGCCGGCGGCCGCCTCGCCACCGATCTGAGGGACACGCCCGTCGCCTACTCCGTCATCACCCGCGATTTCATCGACGCCCTCAACCTCGTCGATCTCCAGAGCGCCGCGGAGTGGACGACCTCGTCCACCATCTATCCGGACAACGGCCAGCAGAACTTCTTTTTCAGCCCCATCCAATACACGGTGCGCGGCGCCGGCGCCGGCCGCCCGCAGCGGAATTTTTTCCCGCAGTTCAACAACGGCGACAGCTACAACCTCGAGCGCTACGACTTCGGCCGCGGCCCCAACGCCGTCCTCTTTGGCAACGGCTCGCTCGGCGGCATCAGCTCCTCCACGACGAAGCGCGCCCAAACCAACCGTCCCTCGCGGCAGGTCCAGTTCGCCGTCGGCTCGTGGCGCAACTACCGCGCGACCGTCGATGTCAACCAGCCCATCTCCGAAAAACTCGCCGTTCGCGCCGCCGCCGTCTGGGGCGACGCCTCGAGCTGGCGCATGAAGGACTTCGACAAGCGCGACGCCGTGTTTCTTACCACCACCTACAAGCCGTGGCGCCACGCCGAGCTCCGCGTCGAGGGCGAATACGGCACCAACTCCCGCCAGTCCGCCTCGACCTTCATCAACGATCGCTTCTCGGGCTGGGACGGCACCACCTACAACGCCCCGCGCGCCCTCGCCACGCTCCCCGCCACCGCCAACGACCAGGGCATCAACCGCCGCGGCGCAAACTACTTCGTCTACCAGCCGTTCACCTCGCCCGACATCATCTACAACTACCAGAACGATCCCATCACCGTCGCCGGCGGCAACACCGCGCAGACGCCCATCGCCGGCTTCACCTACGGCACCAACGTCTCCTTCAACACCGCCGGCGCCAACCTCCTCCACGAAATCAACGTCCCCGCCGGCCGCTTCGCCAACGCCGAGCGCTTCTCCTCGTTCCGCACGCCGCCCGAGGAGTTCACCATGTCGCCCGATCTCCCGGTGCTCGCGCAGCGCTTCAAGGACCTGCAGCTCACGTTCAACCAGCGCTGGGGCAACCTCCACTTCGAGATTGCCGGCGACATCAACCGCACCGCTGCCGTCACCAACGGCGAGCCCAACCGCGATCTCCCCAACATCTTCATCGACATCAACCGCGTCCTCCCCGACGGCCGCGCCAACCCCAACTTCCTCGTCCCCTACGGCGACGGCCAGATGATGCGCGGCTTCCGCACCTTCTCCGAAAACAACGCCCGCGCCGCCATCGCCTACGTGTGGCCCACGCGCTTCGGCCACTTCACGGTCAACTCCCTCGGCGGCCTGAACCGCAGCGAAAACACCAGCGACCACCGCTACCTCAGCGTGAAGCAGGGCACCGACCCGCGCCTTTGGGCCTTCTCCAACCAGCGCATCCGCATCCGCCGCTATTGGAACAACAATTCCCGCCCGTCGCCCGACCTCTCGCTGCGCACGCTCACCTACTTCGACCCGAATCCGAATCCCACCTACGCCTCCGGCACCGCGCTCCAGCCCATCTGGGCCATCGAGGCCGACCGGCGCGACACGCAGAACATCTCCACCAACAAGTTCAACTACGCCCTCGCCTCGCTCAACGCGAAGTTCTTCAAGGGCCGCTGGGTCGTCCTCGGCGCCGTGCGCAAGGACTCCTACTATTTCCAGTCGCGCCAGCAGATCCACCAGGGCGACTACCCCTCCGACTGGAACGCCCAATACCGCATCCTCCGCCCCGCTGCGCCCGCCGACTACGCCACGCTCGTCTTCACGCCGCGCGACCTCAACGGCGTTGCCACCGGCCCCGAACAGGAGGCCGCGATCCGCCCGCGCAACCCGACCAACGGCACGCGCGACGCCCAATACGCCAACGTCCGTTTCAAGGACGACTTCAACCCGCCGCCGGTCAAGGGCAAGCAGGTCACCCGCAGCATCGGCACCGTCCTCCACCTCGCGAGCTGGCTCAATCCCGCGATCAATTTCTCCGAGACCTTCAACCCGCCCGGCTCCATCGTCCGCATCGACGGCCGCTCGCTCGAGCCCACCGTCGCCACCGGCATCGACTACTCGCTCCGCATGGAGCTCTTCGAGAACAAGCTCAACCTGAACTTCACCTACTACACCACCGAGGAGGTGAACAACACGATCCCTCAGGATGGCCCGGGCTTCTTCAACACGCTCTACGACTCCAACGTCGTCGGCGACACCTCCGCCACCGGCCGCAACATCCGCGGCTTCGGCCGCCTGCCCAACCAATACCGCGACACCCGCACCCGCAGCGGCGACGGCTACGAGTTCGAGGTCACCTTCAACCCCACGCGCGCCCTCCGCCTCACGGGCAACGTCGGCTTCCCCCGCCTCTACGAGGCCAACGCCTACCCCGACGTGCGCGCCTACATCGACAAGAACGCCGCCGCCCTCAAGCAGATCGCCAACGACGCCGGCGTCATCATCGGCTCCGACAACATCGCGCGTGTCGACGAATCCATCCCGATCGACCAACGCTCGTCCGACGTGAACAACGCCGTCACCGCCTACAACAACATCTACAGCTTCCGCCGCAACATCGTGGACGGAAAGCGCCTCGCCCAGGACCAGCCCGTCGCGAACCTTTTCGCCGATTACACCTTCCAGTCGGGCCGGCTCAAGGGTCTGCGCGTCGGCGCGGGCGTGCGCTACCGCGGCAAGCAGATCTTCTGGTCCAAAGTCGAGGACACCATCCCCGACCCCAACAACCCCCGCGTCGCCATCGACGATCCAACCAAGGACGCCTACACGCCCGCCTACACGCCGGACGACTACAAGATCGTCACCGCCACCGCCGCCTACACGTGGCGCTTCAGGAACCGCCGCGAGGTCGGCCTGAATCTCGTGATCAACAACCTGCTCAACGACCGCGGCCCCACGTATTCCTCGAGCGCTCAAAGCGCGCACGTGATGCGTCCGCTGAACAACGACTACACGAGCCCCGCCCGCGAGACCGTCCCGCGCTACTTCGCCTTCAAGCAACCGATCAGCTACACGCTCACGCTCACAACCCGGTTGTGAGTCTGCCGAGGGGGTGGCGAAAAGTGCCGCGGCTGCGTTGCCGGGGCCACGATTCGGACCGATTGGTAGGAAACTGGATCTTCAGGGGGTTGGGGCGGGAGGGGGTTGCGAATCCCGAATTTCTCCGAAAACGGGATGAGAAACGGATCGAGATTGTGAACCCAGAAGGCGAGCGGCATGCCCGATCACTTCACAGCACCGCCGCACGTGGCGATGCGAAAAATACAGGCTAATCCACGCCGGCTCCGCTCTGGCTGGTCTGCTGGGCCAGACACTCGGCCTTCCACTTGGCCTGCCGCGCCTGCAACTCCTCCACTTTCCCGGGATGCCGGGACGCCAGGTTGTCCTTCTCCTCCGGGTCCGACGCGAGATTGAACAAGCCGTCGACCTTGCCGCCGGTCAGGTGCAGCTTCCAGTCGCCCTGGCGGACGGCGTCCTCCTTGTGGAATTTCCAGAAGAACGTGCGGTCGTGCGGCCATTCGCGGCCTTCGAACAGCGGCCAGATATCCTGGGCGTCGATCACCCGATCTTGGGGAACCGGCACTCCGGCCAGGCCGGCGAAGACGGCGAAGAGATCCACGTGCAGCCACGGCGTGCCGATCCGCTTCCCCGCGGGAATGACGCCCTTCCACGCGGCGTTGCACACTACTTTCAAACTGGGCTCGCGCAGCGTCCGGCCGTAGTCGTTTTTGAAACTGCCTCCCTGGTCGCTCAGAAACACGATCAGCGTGTTTTCCGCCAGTCCGAGCCGGTCCACTTCGGCCAGCACCCGGCCGACGCAGGTGTCGAGATACTCGACCATGTGTTGGTAATTCACCTCGCGGTCGTCGCTGTGGTAGTAGCCCGGCGGGGCCTGATAGGGCCCGTGCGGAGCATAAAAACAGAGATTCAGGTAGAACGGCCGCGGGTTACCTTTCCTTGCCTGCAGGTAGCGGACGGCCTCGTCGGTGAACAGCTCATCGAAATACCCGCGGTCGTTCACCGGCGTCAGATCCCGGTAAAAGTGAATCTTCATGTCGCTGTTGTAGACATGGGTGTAGTAGTCCGCATGTCCCGCCAGGCTGCCGTAGAACTGGTCGAATCCGAAATGACGGGGATTGAACTTTTCCGCGTATCCGAGGTTCCACTTGCCGACCAGGGCCGTGTCGTAGCCGGCGCCTTTTAAGAGCTGCGCGATGGTGATTTCCTTCGGCGACAGTCCGCTCTCGGGATTCTTCGGGCTGGGTTGTTTGTCGTTGATCCCCACGCGGAGGGGATGGCGCCCGGTATTCCACCCGCAGCGCGCCGGGGCGCACAGCGGCGCGGCAATCAGGCATTGGTCGAAGACGACACCGGCGGAGGCCAGCTTGTCCAGATGGGGAGTGGCGTGGATCCGGTTGCCATAATAGCCGACCGATTCCCTCCCGAGGTTGTCCGCCACGATCAACAGGATGCTCGGCTTGGTCACAGCGCCGCGCCCGCCAGCCGGCGCCGCGGGCGACAGCGTGAGTGGGGCGAGGCCGATCCACAGCAGGCCCAACCGTTGCCGTCGTTGCGTTCGCTGGTGCTTGATCTTCATGTGCAGTGTCGCCGGGGGCCGTGGAGGAAGCGGCCGAGAATCCTGCAGCGCAGCCCCAAACGGGGTCAAACCGGAATGGCGCCATGATCAGCCACGAGGGAAGTCGGCGCGCCGGGGATCATCGGAGTCGCCGGGAAGCGGATACGCGCAGGAGACGGCGGGGGCGGGTGAGGAACTGAGAGTCCTTCGGTCGTCGTGTTTCGGTAACGTCTGACGGTGCCGGCGGTTGTCCCCATGATAGGGGGCGCCTGAGGGCCTCGCGACAATCGGAATTCGGCGATCGAAGATGTTGCCCGACCTCCATTACCCCGTCCGTTCACTCGCCATCACGCCCGGCTATTTCGCCGCCGTCGGCATCCCTCTCCGGCGCGGTCGCTGGCTCGAACCCGGCGACGCCGGGGAGGACAACATCGGTGTCGTGGTCAACCGCACGCTGGCGGAGAAGTGTTGGCCGGGCCGGGATCCGCTCGGGCAAATCATCCGGCCCAACAGCCCCACGCCCCGCTCTCCCGGAGTTCCGAACCGGTCCGCCTACTCCGCCCGGAGA
>Ga0233425_10005792_pt1 | contig 19088 bp, 28 predicted proteins | sample Watercolumn_Towu_2_FD_181712 | JGI IMG/M metagenome (GOLD analysis project Ga0233425, IMG submission 181712) | Freshwater microbial communities from Lake Towuti, South Sulawesi, Indonesia - Watercolumn_Towuti2014_140_MG | ecosystem: Environmental > Aquatic > Freshwater > Lake | place... | reverse complement strand
TAGTAGACTCCTGAATCGTTAGGCTGCATTTCTATGACCGCATCGTATTCGGCTATTGCCTGGTCAATCTGGCCGTTCCTAACATAATTATTCGCCCGATTAAAGCGTTCTTGAGTGCTCTGGGCATAAGCGGAAGTAATACTAAGGATCAAAACTATAGCAAAAGAAAACAGTTTTTTCTTCATTCTTTATTTATCCCCAAATCGATCTTACCGGTGTAGTAGGAGCCTGTGCCGGGTTCTTTACCGTCTAATCTGACCGTTACCAGCTGGCCGGTTTTCAAGTCTTTTAATTTCAGATTTACGCCGGAATTGGTTATGGAAGCGTCAGGCCGGACCCTTACCTTAAAGCTGCCTAAGGGGTTATACAGATTGATGCTTGAATTATTGAGGTCTACGGAAGTAATTTGAGCTTCGATCTGGGTGGTTGTATTGGTTTTTCCGGTTAATGACACCGCTGCCAGGAGCCCTTCGTTTACGTTGTAACCGAGAGATTTTGCTTTAACTAAGTCAGAAAGTGACTTTGAATATTCTTTTTTCTGGGCATAAGTGATGCCTCTGCCGTTATAGGCAGCGGCGTAATCCGGTTTTATATCCAGGGATTTGTCAAAGTCAGAAATAGCTTTATCGAGCTTATTTAATTTAAGGTAGGCCAGGCCGCGGTTGGAGTATGCTTTGTAGTAATCCGGCTTTATAGCGATAGCTTTATTGAATTGCAGGATAGCTTCTTCGTATTTTCCGTTCTTGGCCAACTCCGCGCCTTTATTCAGCGCTTCAATTTCCGGGGAACCGGCGTAACAGTTGGATACAAAAAATAGTACGATTACGATTAATGCGCATAGCCTGAAGTTATTTACACCCATAATAATATGCTTTTTCACACGAAGCCTGTGTGCTAATCATGTTTCCAACTTCGCAGTTAAGGTAATCATCGGAACCGGACTTGCGCATTTGGCCGTACACCCAATAACTGGATGTTCCGGAAGATTTCCAGAGCATTTTACATCCGCCATTCCCGCCGTTTGTTTCATAAATCGAAGTATTCACCGAATTAGAGAAAATATGCCACTGGCAACCATCTCCCCCGAGTTGACGCCAGTTGCGCATGTTGTCCATGTACATGAATTGCCCGGTGCCCTTGTTAAAATATAGACTTCCCGGGTTAGCGTTCGCGGGAGGAGTGTTGCTGCCCTGAAAATTGATTGCCCCGGCACTCTCAGTAGTGTTGATTATGCTGAGGCTGTTAGTGTCCAGTTGCCGGTAGCTTCCGTAGGGGGAGGGGTAATAAGTGGTAAAGGTGATGTTTTCGTCTTGAGCGAGTGAAATTGAAATAACCACAAGAATACAGAGAGATAATAGGGTAGTATTTTTCAGCATAACACGGGTATTACTATTTACAACACATTGCGCCCTGATCGTAATAACTGGCCCCGTTAAAGGTCTGCCAGACTCCGGTCATTAAAGAGCCGGGATGGTAAGCGCGGCAGTCAATCCATGCGTTTGTGGCGAAAGGGATATTATAATCGCACCCGTATGAGGATGGCAAAGGTGAGCCGGCGCTATCGGTAAAACATATCTTTTTACAGTTGTTTCCCACTGCGCCGGTGTGCAGCGATCTCCATGTGTTGGTGTTATCCATAAACATGAATTCTCCGGCGGATGTGTTAAAATATATGCTTCCCGGACTTCCGGTAGTCGGATTGGTGGCCCCTCCCGGGAAATTTATCAAACCCGTACTACCGGGAGAGTTAGTGATGGTAAGATTATTTACATCCAGCTGTCCGTAGCTTCCGTAAGGCGAAGGGTAATACGTGGTAAGGGTGATCTTTTCTTCGTTTTGAGCAAATGCGGTTGCGCTTATCACCAGCAGCCCCATTAGACAAACCAAAATTACTAGCCTTGCCATGCCCTCTTCCTTTTAGTCAATCTGTTGCGCGGTTAAGAATATGGATTTTTCAAGCGCGGTAAAGAAATCTTGATAGGTCGCCGCATCTTCGATTGAAGTCGTCCCGTACTGGGCGTTTGCGCGTACCAATAGCTGTTTTTCTCCTCTCGGCCTGACCGTAACGCTCATAGTTATTACCGCGTTCCCCAGGTATTTGTTACCGGTGACCGAACCCAGGGTAAAATCCGCCTTATCAATGACAAAATCCAGGTCCTGCATGGTGCTGATGACGTTCTGCATCATCTTCTTTTTATCGGTGGTATCGAATGCCCGGGTCTGGATACTTCTTAGCTGCACCTGGCTTTCTTCGGTGACAAAGGCTTTATTAGCCGTAGTGGCGCATCCGGAAGCCATCAAGGCCAGGATTAATAACAGCGCAAAAAAGCGGTATCTCTTTTTCATATTTGCTGTGCCTCCAGGAAGATGGATTTGGATAGTCCGTCGAAGAATTTCTGGTAGATCTGGGGTTCGTTAATGGTCTCTACGCGGCTTACCTGATTGTTCATGTTCCAGACGATGCGCTGTAGCGTTAAGCGGACTACGGTTTTCTTGCCGTCAAGCCCGGGCTTGGTGATTACCGAGGCTTTGACTATCTGGTGTTTATCGCACTGCGCAGTAGCATTGGGACTGGCGCCTCCCAGAGCGCCTAATATATCTAACATAACCGCCGCAGCGATCTGACCACCGTGGGTGGCGTCCGCTTTTTTGGATGCCGAGACTAACCCCAGTTCGCTTTCGCTGTCATCCAAAGTAAAGCCGAGGTCCTGAAGGACCCCGGCTACTGCGGTTAATATCTGTTTTTCGTCGGTGGTATCGTACTGACGGCTCTGCAGAGACCTTTTCTCCAGATACCCCTCTCCGGGTTTTAAAAATCCGGTGGGGAGAGTGGCGCAGCCGGAGATAGCGGCCGCCATGATCAACGCCCCCGCTATCAGGAATCTCTTTTTCCTCAAGATTTCCTTTCTTTAGAAACTCGAAGAGTGGTACGCGAAGTCGCGGACCTTTTTATCCTTGTCAAATTTGATTACTATAGTAAGCGTCCTTTGCGAGGTCGAGGCAGCGCCGGATGAACCTCCTACCGACCCGAATATAAGCCATACCCCACCGTCATTATTGGAATAGGTGACATCCGAAGCAATCTTGTCGTAGACCCAGACTTCCAGGCGGTTCTCGTCGGTGGAAACGATATTCGGCGAGCCGAGGATCTCGATTACCTGGGCGGAAGACATTCCCATACGGATCTCCCGCTGGACCTTGCCTACCGTAATCCTATCTCCGGCATCGGACTGAACCGCTGTCCGGTGGGAACCCGGAGTAGAACAACCGGCAATCGCTAGAATTCCAAGTAAATAGATAAATTCTTTCAGCATAACTCCCTCCTTTCCTTTATTTTAACTCAAATAATGATATTTGCAATCAGAATGATGAATCCATGGTTATTTCGATTTTTCCAAATCAAGCATGCGTATATTCTCAAAAATACTGCCGGATTCAGGCCTGGATATCTTTTTAAGCTTCTCGGTAGCTTCACTGATGCGATCCAGTCCGGATTTAACCGTATCCAGGCGCTTCTTGAGGTCTACGGAAAGTTGCTCGGTTTCAATTAATTCAAGGTTTCCCTTTGCCGCTAAAAGCGGGTTGTTTATTTCATGCCCCAGAGTAAGCACGGTTTCGGTGACGGCAGCCAGCCGGCTCTTTTCTATTAACTCGGCGAGCATATCCAGGAGAAGTCGCCTACCTACGAACATCCCGAGCATGAAGATGATGATTGTAAACAGCATAATGTATCCTATCTGCCCGGTGAAGACCTGAAATGTGGATATCTTCCTGGATAACAGGTAGACCACCACCAGCATAGGGATTACCCCTGTCAGGCAGAGTGAGATATTCAGCTCGCTTTTCTTTCTGGCTACGGCATTAGTTAAACCCATCCTTCCTCCTTTTGAATAGTTTCAAAATAAAGATAGTTACCAGGTAAGTCAAGGCGCCCAAGGCTAATCCGATCAGGATATAGCCGGTAGAGATCGGCAGGACGAATTTAAGCGGTGCAGCCTGGACGTTCTTCCAGTTCATTCCGAATAGCAGGCTTCCAAGGTGTGCAGCCAGTACAAAAACTATTACGCTTATCCAGGTGTTGGTAGCAAGACAACCGACTAGCGCTGCCGCGCGGTTTAAGCGCAGAAGAATCGATAAGATAACAGCGGCGAATGGTCCGGTCCCGGGAAATATACCTAAAAATACTCCTAGCCCGAAACCCAGCGCCACTCTCTGAGGAGAATCGTCGATCTTAAAAAGCCTTGTGTAGATTAACCCGAAAAACTTTTTGATCTTATCCAAATTAATCCTTTTTGAGGGACGGTTTGATATTTACCCCTGCAAACCTCTCCGAGCCGTAAGATTCCTGGATCCATCCGTTATAGAGGCCGAATCCATGCATTATTTCTTGCGCCTGAAGGTATTCCGATTCCTTCAGCCTCCGGGATATCTCCGGGTATTCTTTTGCTTTGTAGTACGGCAGGTACTGGCTCATCAGGCTGATATACGTTTCCGCAGAGATCTCCTCAGCGATAAAACGCATGGTTTCTTCTGTTCCCGAAAGCCCGCCAGGCAGAACCAGATGCCGGATGATGACCCCGCTTTTTATTATACCTTCTTCATCGAATTTTGCAACTCCTGCCTGCCGGTGCATCTCTTTTACCGAAGAGCGGTTGCAACCGGGGTAATCGGAGGCATGAGAGTATTTCTCTGCCTCTAGGGCTCTGCCGTAGCGCATATCCGGTAAGTAAATATCGATTATTCCTTCGAGCAAACGGATTATTTCCGGGAGTTCGTATCCGCTGGTATTGTATACCAAGGGGATCTTTAAACCGGCATCTAGAGCAAGCTCCAGCGACTTCAGGATTTGCGGCATGACATGAGTGGGCGTTACAAAATTGATGTTGTGGCAACCGGAATCCTGAAGTTCCAGCATGAACCGGGCGAGTTCTTCCGACTCCACCTCTCTCCCCTGTCCTTCCCGGCTGAATTCGTAATTCTGGCAGTAGACGCAGCCGAGGTTGCAATCGGAAAAGAATATCGTTCCCGATCCGCGGGTCCCGGAGATAGGCGGTTCTTCTCCGTGGTGGGCGATATAACTGCAGACCTTGGGTTTTAGTCCGGTTTTACAATAACCCGTCTTGCCGTTAATTCGGTTTACCCGGCACCTGCGCGGGCATATCCCGCAGGATTCAAGGAGTTCAAACGCCTTAGGCGCTATATTCTTAAGGATTTTTGATTTGCCGGCTATAGATTTCTCTGATTTCATTGAATATTCCTATATATAGGTGGGTACGGTAATCCGGATAAGTCCAGTCGTATGGAGCAAAGGTTTTGTTCTTGAAAATCAACGTGGTCTCGGCATATATGCCGGCTCCGAGATAGATCCGGTGGGCGAAGTCCTTGGTTGTGGCCAGCACCAGCTTAGATAGATCCAGGTATCCCGGGTCGATGTTTACGGTGCGCCTGCCTCGCAGCGCAATCCTGTGTTCTATATTTATCGTATGGTTTTTTATCGTAGCCAGATTTTCCGGCTTGACCAAACCCTCGAAGCTTATAAACTGGCGTAAAAGCCCTTTTCCGAACTCGGGTTCGTAGTAGTCCGTGTAGTTGAAGTCAAAAAAATGGCTTTCGAAATCGATCCTGTCGAATTTGGCGGTTAAATGTTTTTTTGCTTTTTTAAGATTGTTGGTTTCTTTAAAGATTAGACCGCAGATTAACTTGGTCCTGGCGACAGCCATGCTCTAGACTAATTGAGCTGACTCCTGGGGAAGGAACTGATTGATATACTGGGTAATCTTCTTACGTTGCTCGTCGGTAATCCGGTTGAAGAATATGGCGATGTTGAAACCTCCGCTCTGCGCATCCTCGGTCCTTACGATTACTCCGTGACATTCCACCGGGACTCTCCCCCGGCCGGAAGCCTGAGCGACTACAGGAAGGGTGAGTTTTATCAATACCCGGGTGAACGGAGGGATGTATTTGTCTATATTACAGTATGCCCCCAGACAGCTTATGTTCTGGGTGGAGGTGGTGAAATCAAAGCCGTTGGCCGCCACCTTTAAAGGAAGCTGCCGGTCGATTCTGGGGTGTAGTCTTCTTTCGGATTTAAGTGCCCTCATGATTTGGCTTCTTCCTTGGATTTGGCCAGAAAATCCTTCCAGCACTTTTTAGTGCAATAGAATTTTCCGTCCCGGTAATAACGGCGGATCTTTTTTATGGGTTTATTGCAGCTCAAGCAATTGGTCTGTTTTTCTGCCGCAGGCGCTTCCGGCGCGGCCGTATTTGTCTGTTCTGCCATCTCTATTCTGACTCTTCCTTTCTGTCAAGCCTTGTTCAACTGCATGTTGATGTAGTCGTTCAGGAAGTCCCTGTCTTCTGCAGGGGCCTCCAGAAATTCCAACCCCAGGCGGTTCCTGTACGAATGCGGCAGAGGCGTTGCCCAGGCTACCCGGGAGATTATCCTTAAGACCCTCGAGAGAACGTTAAATTCAAGCATTACCTTGGTATCGGGAGGTATAAAACTGTGGGTAATAAAACTTAATCCTCCGGAACTGATATTATCGCTTACCGCATTGTCAAATTGAGGGTTTCCTCTGACCTGATAGCGCAGAGGAGTATGCAGATTTAAACGAGGTGATTGCCTTTTCTCTTCCTCTTGTTTTATCATCCGCTCTCTTTATTCAATAAGAGAAGCCGTGGCTATTCCTCCCTTTTGTAAGAATATAACACATATTGCCTTGGATGTCAATACTTTACATTTCCGTCGGTTTTTGGTATAATAATTTGGAGGTAAATATGTATTGCAATTTCTATAACTTGAAAGAACGGCCCTTTAACGTAACCAGTGATCCCGCGTTCTTCTTTTTTAGCAAGAAACACAAGGAGGCCCTTTCTCACCTTTCCTACGGGATATCCCAGAGAAAGGGGATAATCGTACTGACCGGCGAGATCGGTACGGGAAAGACGACGATCTGCCGTTTTTTTCTCAATCAGCTGGGAAAGAACGTAAAGACCGCGTTCATTCTCAATCCGCACTTTTCCGAACTGCAGCTTTTGGAAGCGATAGTCAAGGATTTCGGGATACAGATAAAGGACAAATCGCGCCTGGGCATGGTGAAGGAGCTGAATAAGTTTCTGCTTAAAGAGTCGGAAGAGTCCAATAACATCGTATTGATAATCGACGAGGCACAGAACTTGAAGGCGAGGATGCTTGAACAGGTGCGCCTACTCTCCAACCTCGAAACTGACAAGACCAAGCTTCTTCAGGTTGTATTGGTCGGCCAGCCCGAGTTGAACCGCAAGCTTAATCTGCATAACTTGAGGCAACTGCGGCAGCGCATAATGGTAAGGTTTCACATTACCCCGCTTGAACACGATGAAATTAAGGATTACATCGAGCACCGGCTAAAGATCGCCGGGTCTGAAGGTGGTATACAGTTTACGGATGAGGCGGTTAAATTGATCTGGGGTTTTTCATCCGGGACTCCCCGGCTCGTGAACATGATCTGCGATCGGGCACTCTTGGCCGGATTCGTCTCGGAGACGCGTCTTATCAATGATAGTATCATAAAATGGTGCATTGAAGATCTGGCCAGCTATTCTGTAGGAGAGAAAATATGAGCATAATTTACGAAGCCCTTAAAAAGGTGGAGCAATCCGGGACAAAGAAACCGTTGGTTGAGATTAAGCCTAAGGCAGAAAAAAAGGATCCATGGATCAAAAATATTATTATCTACTGTCTAATTATTGCGGTAGGTGTCTTTTTGGCGAACGCCCTCTTGCGGTTCATCTCCCGCCCGCGCCAGATAGCTAAGCCCGCACTTGCCCCTCCTCTCTCTCCCGTAATAAAGAGGGCTCCCCCGGTCGTTCCTGACAAAGAACCTCCTTTTGTACAACAACCTGAAATAAAGTTTTCGGATTTAGGCTTTAGTCTTAACGGGGTTTTTTATTCCGGGCAGGAGGCCTACGCGCTGCTTAATAACCAGATAATCAGGGTTGGCGATGAAGTGGGCGGAGCGCAGGTGAAACGTATAAGCCTGGAGGGCGTAGAGCTGGAAAAAGACGGGCAGTTGATCGTTATTCCTGCGGTGCAATAATACCCTAAATCCTCTCCTTTATGGAATCCCTGATTATTTTAAGAGAGATATTCCCTACTATTTGAGTCTTTCCCACCCCTTTTATTAATACGAAACGGTTCTTTCCTCCGAGGAATTTTTTGTCGCGGTAATGGGCATCAATAATCTTCTGAAGCCCTATTCCTTTTATTCGTATAGGCAGCCCCGCCTCCTTAATAACCGACTCTATTCTTCTTTCGGTTCCATCCGCGATCAGGCCTAGTCTCCGGCTTATACCGCAAGCGACCAGTATGCCTAGGGCGACCGCTTCTCCATGATTAAAGAGCCTGTAACCTGAAGCGGTCTCGATGGCATGCCCTGCCGTATGGCCTAAATTAAGTACGGTACGCAGTCCAAGCTCTTCTCTTTCATCCCGCGAGACGATACCTGCTTTGATCTTGCTGCAACGGCTGACTATATACTCGAGGTCCGCAATCCCGCGTTTCATGATGGCCAGGAGGTTTCTCTCTACATAAGATAACAATTCCGGGTCTTCGATGATACCGTATTTAATCACCTCGGCCAACCCGGCACGAAGCTGTCTTGCATTAAGGCTCTTTAAAAGGCTTACATCGCTTATAACCAGTCTGGGTTGATAGAATGCGCCGATAAGGTTTTTACCGGTGCTTAAATCCACCGCTGTTTTTCCGCCGATGGCCGAATCCACCTGGGCCAGTAGCGTCGTGGGTATTTGTATATAGGGGATGCCGCGCTTGTAGACCGAGGCAACAAACCCCGCCAGGTCTCCTATTACCCCTCCGCCGAGGGCGACGACAAAAACCCTTTTTCTTAAGTCATAGGCGGCCAAGTCCTTTAAAACCCCAGCCGCAGTTTCAACGGATTTGCTCTTTTCAGAATCGGCTACCGTCTTAAACTTGGACCTGATCCCGTGTTTAGCCAGGGATTCCGTGATTTTTTTGGCGAACTTACTTTTGATTAAAGGGTTACTTATTACATATGCGTCAGTGCCGATATCCAGTCTACGCACGTAGCCGCCCAGTTTAGCGATTATACCGGACCCTATTATGATATCATAAGAGCGCTTTCCAAGGTTCAGCCTAACTTTACGCATTTACCCGCCCCCTCCCAGCAATAGCTTAACTATGGCATCTACTACAGGCCAAATCAGCCGGGAGAATAAACCCATCCAGACAAAAAACAAAAGAATGACGAATGAAAATGGTTCTATCCTGGAATAGGAATCTGCTAACCTGTCAGGTAGAAGTCCCATGAGTATCCGTGAACCGTCTAGCGGAGGGATAGGAATGAGGTTAAAGACTCCCAGGACTACGTTAATGAGCAATAAATTAAACAGGATGGTTGACGCTAGCGGATGCATGGCGACCGAGCGCATCAATAAAGCTATGCCTAAAGCCATCAGTAGATTTGCCAGCGGTCCGCTTGCTCCGATCAATACCACGTCTCTTTTCGGGTTTTTTAGGGCCCAGTAATTTATGGGCACGGGTTTGGCCGCGCCGAAAACGAACTGTCCGGAACTAGAGATAAAGAGCAGGAGTGGCAGTAATAGCGTCCAGAATGGGTCGATGTGCGCCAGCGGATTCAGGGTCAATCTCCCCGAATGTTTTGCGGTTGGGTCTCCCAGGAGATTGGCGGTCCAGCCGTGGGCGAATTCATGAATGGTCATCGCCACTACCAGGAAAGCGAACGATACGGCAAAGGAAACGAGCAATCCGACAAGGTTCAATTTATAGCCTCCATACTGCTGATTTCGATAACCGGATATTTCTCTTTAGTTCCGGATAAGACCCTACCGCTAACTCTTACCTTCCGGTGATTCAGGGCGTCCAGCCCCGGTTTATTCCCTTTAAGGAGCAGGGTGCGTCCGTCGGTGGCCAGCAATTTATGCGTAGCCGTACGCTGGAATATTTTTCCGTACGGCAGGATTACCCCTTCCGTGGTGAAATTTGAGGAGTCAATTACTGGCCGCAAGGGTTTGTTTGTCTGAGGATTATTTTCAGACGGGCACTTATTGACGAATTTCTTGTGTACCCAGGCGTAACTATTTTCTACAGGTTCTATTTTATACCAGCTATTTTCTTGGCCGGAAACGTTTACGATGGTATTCCTGTTAAGTTTTCCCAGGATCCTGGCGCCCCCCTCCGGTTTTAAGCGGATATTGACGTTATCTCCCAGTACCCGCGCGCTCCGGCAAGGCTTTTCTTTAAGGGGTATAGGGGTTTGAACAGGCGCGCCGGTATCTTCAGGAAGACATTCAAGCAGGTTGACGCTGACATAGGATGGCGCGGATTTCGGGAGCCTTATCCTGTACCATTCGAAGAATTCCTTAACTACGGTTACCCGGTCGCCCTTGTTGAGGATGCAAACGATCTCCGAATTCAGGGTCGAGTCCGCGCGTACGTTTATATCGAAGGCGTTGATTGAACCGCAGAAGATTTCTGCAATGGCAGGCGTAATGATTAATGCGGCCGGGATTAAGGCAAATCCTGCTTTCCTGATGACTCCCATGATTGCGCGATTATTTCTTTTCGGTTTTAGCAGCGGGTTTGGCGGCGGCTGCCTTTGCCGGAGCCTCTTTTGTTGCTGCTGTTGCGGTGGCTGCTTCGACAGGAGCCCCTTCGGTGCCGGGGGCGGCCTCTACGGCCTTTTCAGCCTTTTCCTTCTTGATCTTTATTCTTACGGTCTTGATCTTGGGAAGGCGGTAGACATCGTCCCCTTCCTTCCACTGGCCTTTTTCAAGCATCATTCTGATGCGCTCAGCGCGCTTCAGTACGGACCTCTGTTTTTTATCCTTCTCGGATATACCTAACGACGGATGTATGGACATGGATTTAAAGCCTCCTTATACGGCAACCCTCGTATCTTTTGCTCAATTCTGATAAAAGCTGTTGCGCAGTTTCCTTGTTGTTGAATCTTCCGACACAGAGCACTTTATAACCGCTTTTAGTAAGTATTATCGGCGTAAGCCCTTTCTTCTTTAATGCCTGAGCTTCTATTTGTGCGGAGCTTAAACTTTTGTAGCTTGCCAGCTGTATGGTGTAACCCTGTATTACTGCGGTGACCTCCGGGGATGGAACGGCAGAAGTAACAGCGGGTGCGGAAGCTTGGGCCGTAGGATGCCTTGTCTTTGCCGCTGCCAGGTCAAAAGAGGCGGCAACCGGACCCTTAGTTAAGGCCAAGCGTTTTCCTTTCTCGACCCCGAGAGAAAAAGAGATTATGCTGGATAACGCGAAGACTACGACCGTAACCAAGATACGTTCGCTTTTGCGTATCCCTGCTATCAGAGGATTCGAACGCTTAGGGCTTGCGCTCTTTGAATCCTCCTCTTTCCCAAGAAATAATTCCAGTTGTTCGCTGTTTTCCATATTATTGATGCTTATTATATAACTTACCGGGCTTGAGTTTCAAGTAATTTTTTGTTTTTACCTTTTTTATCACCTTTAAGAACGCCTCCACCACTTTAGGATCGAACTGTTTTCCGCTCTTTTTCTTTATTTCTTTTACCGCCGAACTAACGTCCATTCTTTCCCTGTACGGCCTTCCGTAGACCATCGCCTCAAAGGCGTCAGCCACAGACATAACCCGGGCCCCCAGGGGTATCTGGCCCTTCTTGAGCCTCGAAGGATATCCGGTCCCGTCGAATTTTTCGTGATGGTGCATGATTATAGGTATCACCGGTTTCAATATCTGAAATGGCCTTAAGATCTGCACGCCTTTCTCCGGATGGGTCTTTATGATATTGTATTCCCGCGCGGTAAGTTTGGTAGTCTTAGTCAGGATTTCTATCGGTATATCCGCTTTCCCTGTGTCATGGAGAAGGCTGGCGTATTTCAGGCTCTCTATCTGTTTGTCGTCCAGCCGCATCTCCTGGCCTATGGCCGAGACCAGCCGGCTGAAATAAGGGGAATGGGTGTATTCCTGCGGTACGCGGGTGTCCAAAAGGGTGACCAGCGACTTGATGCTTCCTAAAACCGTCTTCTGCTGGTCCTCGTACAATTGAAGGTTCTTTATCCCGATGACCGACTGTTCGATGATGGTGCTGAGCATCTGTTGATCGAAGCGGTCGAACGGCCTCTCTCCTTTTATCCGTTTTAATACTATTATGCCGATTACGTCATCGCAGATCATCGGCATAGCCAGAAGAAAATCGCGTCTTATGGCCGAAAGGTGCTTCAGTATCTTTCTTTCGACGGGGCCGGTTATGGCCAGTTTCTTATCCACAATAAACTTGTGTTTTCCGGTTACCGTGCATTTCATCACCGACGACCTGTTTCCGTTGTCAAGGAGCAGGATCATGCAATAGCGGGCATCCAGTATCTGCGAGATAAGTTTAGTCAGGCGCGATACCAGCTCTTTAAGTTCGTAGGTCGAGTTTACCAGCCGGTAGATGCTGTGTATCGTCGAGATGAGCGAATTATACTTTTTCGTAGGGGTCGAATAATTTTTTGTGTTCATCTAGCGCAGACCTGTCGGTCATTCCCGCAATGTAGTCGCAGACTACTCGCCTCAGCCCGTCTTTAGGTATCTTTTTCTGCATATCCGCAGGAAGCTGTTCCGGTTTAGCGAGATAATCCAGGAAGAGCTCCTCGATGAAGCGTTTGGCCTTATTGCTCATCCTTACCACGCGATAATGATGATACAGCTTTTCCATCAGGAACGCGCGTAATGGTTTACGCTCCGCCGCAAGGCACGGCGAAAAGCTCACCGTTTTCTGGTCGAGCTTCTTGGCATCCAGGTAAGTTTTAAGCTTAAACCTCTTTATATTTTCTTCCGTCTGCCGGATAAGGTCGGTTACCTGAGTGTCGATAAGCGATCTGATTATAAGGTATTTCTTCAAACCTCTATCTATTTTAGCATATTTTCCGCTTATTTGCCCGCTAATATTTCTCCAGATAGACACCTGCGCCAGGTCGCTCTCCTTAATTAATCCCGAGGTCAATCCGTCATCGATGTCGTGGTTATCGTAAGCGATCTCATCGGCGATATCCACAACCTGGGTCTCTAGGGTGGGCATGTTAAAGGAACGGAATTCCTGCAATCGTCCCGCCCTGTCGAATGCGGAGGAGTGTTTCACTATTCCTTCGCGCACCTCCCAGGTCAGGTTGAGCCCGGGAAAATCCGGGTAGCGTTCTTCCAGATAGTCAACTACTCTTAATCCCTGTACATTATGATTAAAACCTCCCTGCTTGGACATTAGTTTATTCAGTATTTCTTCTCCCGAGTGGCCGAAAGGGGTATGGCCAAGATCATGGGCCAGGGCAACGGCTTCGGTGAGGTCCGTATTAAGGCCGAGCGCCGCGCTGATGGTGCGGGCTATCTGGGCCACTTCAATGGTATGAGTCAGCCGGGTGCGGTAATAGTCACCTTCGTGATTGACGAATACCTGGGTCTTGTATTCCAGTCTTCTGAATGCCGCACTGTGCACTATTCTGTCTCGGTCGCGTTGATAGATCGAGCGGTAGGCGTGTTCTTTTTCCGGATAAGTCCTTCCCCGGGAATTATGGGCCTTCATAGCGTAAGACGAAAGCCTCCCTGTATCGTTTTCCGTAATTCTACTTTTTCCGGGCATGGTTTAGTTTTTTAAAGAGATCCCGCAGTGATTGCGATACGACCCTGGTATTATGGATTACCGGCATAAAGTTTGTGTCTCCGTTCCAGCGTGGGACGATATGGATGTGTAGATGGCCGGTAATGCCGGCCCCTGCGGCCTTACCGATGTTTATCCCGATATTAAATCCATCGGGTTTCAGGGCCTTTTTTAAAAGCCTCTCCGCGATAGCGACGGATTTGAAGAGGTCGGATCCTTCTTCGGGTTTCAAAAGATCAAGGTCCTTTATGTGGCGTAGCGGAGAGACCATAAGGTGTCCGTTATTATAAGGATATATATTAAGCAGGCATACGGAGTGCGGGGATTTAAAAACTATCCTCTCCCGGCTGGGTTTAGCCTGGATGCGGCAGAAGATGCAATGTTTTTCCTTTCCTGCCGTACGGATATATTTCATGCGCCAGGGCGCCCAGAGCCTGCTCATCAGATCTCCACTATTTTTCCTTCGATCCGGTCGTTTATTTCAATTATTCCCACGGAGTTGGCCTTGGCGTATATTTTATCCGTCGGGCTTCCGGGGTTAAAATATAGTATTCCGTTTTTTACCAGGCTCAGCCCGTTGTGCGAATGCCCAAATATTATAACATCCACCCGGTCGTTTTTAAAGGTTTCGGTCGCCACATCGATGAGATTAGCCGGGGCGCCTATCCCGTGAGTCACGCCCAGCCTGAATTTCCCCGCTGTAATTATTTCCTTTTCGCGGAGGTTCTTCCTGACTTCGTCAGGGTCCATATTTCCGCAGACTCCACGTACGTCGGGGCAGATCTTTTTTAGCTTGTCTATTACACTCAAATTAACCAGATCACCTACGTGGATTATCATATCTACTCCCCTGAACGCTTCTTTGATTTTTTCGGGAAGCTCCTGTGATTTGTCGCTGATATGAGTATCCGATATAACGCCTATTTTCATGCGATCACCCTCGGTTTGGAGAATACGTCAAAAAGCTGGTTTAGATTATTGATATCCCAAGCCCAGATCTTCTCTTCCATCGCCCTCAACCGGGCGTTGGAATCGATATCGCTTAATGTGATTATGATCTTTCTCTGGAGTTTGTGCCTGAATTTCTTGCACTCACGGGCGAACTCCGTAATATCGTCTTCGTTCAGTTGCTCCTGTTTAAAACACATAATCCAAAGCGAATCGTTGGAGCGGCCTATAATGCCGTCTTGCAGACGGGAACTTGCGAATTCCAGCTGTTTTATCTCGCGGAAGTGGTTCAGGCGTACCCGCCTGCGCTCGATCTGAACGGTTTCGTCTTCAAAGAGGCGGAGTATTTCGCTGACTCTTTGGGTTACCGGTTTTCGGGCATTCAGCAGGAAATCCTCGATCATGTCTTCGATGTTTTCGCGGAACCTAGTCTTCTGACTCTGGGCGTCAAAAGTCAGGGACCGGGATTTTTCCCGGTATACGAATTTCAGCCAGAAGCTGAATACCCTGTCGTTGATCTTCAGGAAATCCCCGTTCTTCATCACCGCGTCAGTCGAAAGAAGGTATTCTATCTTGGCATTAAGCTCTTTGCGGTTTATTTTAAGCATTCCGGAGATATCCTTGACCCTATTTCTCCCTTCCGCGATTAAGTGAAGTACGGATATAAGATCATTACCGTCGGGTTTATCCAGGTATCTTTTAATATAGTTTGAAAATTTCTGGTTAAGGGTTCCCGAAGTGTGGAAAAGCAGGCCCTCCAGGATGTCAGCCAGGTGCTCCTGGCCGGGTTTAACCAGGGAATCGGAGATCACCTCCAGGTAAAGGGGGTAGCCGCCGGTGAAGTTTACGATAAAATCCTTGTTACCTTTGTCTAGGTTCAGGCTGCCGAGGCGTCCTTCAAGGTAATTTTCGCTGGTGCGCGTATCGAACGGTTCTACGTTGACGACCTCAAAATTCCCGAAGAGAAGCGATAAATCTTTGGAGAGGATATGGGCGCATTTGAACCTGGCCGAGCTGACAATTATATAAAGCGTGGTCTTCTGGGTGATAAGCACTTTGGACCACTCCCGGTAAAGATGCTCGAGGCCGAGTAATTCCAGGTTCTGGAATTCGTCAAAAATCACCACGCAGGATTTTCCGGTCTCTTGATAAATACTGTCAGTAAGGTACAGGAGGTCGCTAAAGAGACTGCTCTTCTTCTTTTTCGGGGAGTTAGAGAGTATATGTTTTATTCTTTCTGCGGTTTTGGGAATATATTTGGAGGATTTCGCGAGCAGAAAATCCAGGTCTTCGCGGATAGGTATTCCGCTGTTGCTTAAAAAGTTATACAAAAGCGATCCGATGAATCTCTTGGCAAATGCCCCTGCATCCTCCGGCCTTACCTCGATATAGACCATGACGATGTGCGCGTCGCATAGCCTGTTCAGGAGCTTGAATATTATGGAGGTTTTGCCCACCATTTCGTCTCCGGTGACGGCGACATTCTGGCGGTATCCGTCTTTTAGATGCTTAATGCGTTTCTCCAGGAGTTCCAGATAATTTTTCCGGTCAAAAAATCTTTCTCTTATCATGGCAGATAAAAATAAGGATTCTGGGAAACATACCCTTTTCTTATTTCAAAATGTAGGTAGGTAGAGCGGTCTCTTCCCGCTGCACCCGCCCGGCTGATCAATGCCCCTCTGGGAACGCTTTCTCCCGGCTTTACCAGGATTTCCGCATTCCTGGCATACACCGTGGAAAAACCGTCTCCGTGGTCGATGATCAGTGTTTTGCCGAAGCCCCCGAAGCCGTTATCGACAAAGACGACCCTTCCCGCCCGACTAGCCACCACATCGGCAGAAGCTCCGGGCTGTATATTCAATCCGCGGTTAATCATTTCGTTACGTACGGAGCCGTAGGCGGAGATCACCCGGCCCTTAAGAGGCCAGATAAAATCATCGGAGGATGCGGTTATGGCCGGAGGAGAAACCGGTTTCCGGCCGTCGGGTATAAAAACCGCCTGACCTACTTCTATAGCCGCGGTATCGGAGATATGGTTGATGCGGGCCAGTTCTTCCAGGTCAATACCATAAGATTTTGCAATGCGCCAGAGAGTCTGACCCCGTTCGACCCGGTGATATATCCCCGGCATTCCCGACGGTACAGCCGGCCGGATATAGGGTTCGGGAGCACATCCCCCTATAGCAAGGATCAATAAAGCGCAACCAATGAGCCAAAGTTGTGTTCTTTTAATATGCATAAAACTAACGCGATCGCGAAGGAAATCTATTTCCCCGTTGGTTCGATTATAATCAGCGGGTGAGCGGAATCGAACCGCCATATCCAGCTTGGGAAGCTGGTGTTCTACCACTGAACTACACCCGCAAGTTTTCTTCGTTTAATTTTATGGAACAATATTCCCCGCACATGGTACAGGCATCGGAGACTTTAGGTCTTGAAGAGAGTCGGAAATCCCGGGCCTTATCCGGGTCTACCGAAAGCCGGATCTGGGTATCCCAATCGCGTTTCATGCGCGCCCGGGAGATCGCCCTGTCCCACTTGACCGCCTGATTACGGTTCTTTACCAGGTCAGCGGCATGGGCAGCGATGCGCGCGGCTATCACCCCTTCTCTTACGTCCTCGACTGACGGAAGGCGTAGGTGCTCCGAAGGGGTCACATAACAGAGAAAGTCAGCTCCGTAACTGGCTGCCAGCGCTCCGCCGATGGCCGAGCTGATGTGGTCGTAACCGCTGGCCACATCGGTAACTAGTGGCCCCAATACATAAAAAGGCGCACCGTGACATAACTTTTTTTGTAACTCCATATTCTTGCGGATCTGGTCTAAAGGAACATGGCCCGGCCCCTCTATCATAACCTGTACATTTTCCGCTCTTGCGCGCAATGCAAGCTCCCCGAGGATCTTTAATTCGGCTATTTGCGCTGCGTCCGTAGAGTCCAGGATCGAGCCCGGACGCAGGCCGTCACCTAAGCTTAAGGTTACGTCGTAGCGCCGGCATATATCAAGTATTTCGTCAAAGTATTCGTAAAAAGGGTTTTCCCGTCCGTTCTTCCGGATCCAGGCGGTAAGAATTGCTCCTCCTCGGGATACGACGCCAAGCACCCTACGTTTATTTCTTAGGGCCTGCGTACTTCTTCTAGTCACTCCGGAATGCAGGGTAAAGAAATCTACGCCGTCTTTAGCCTGCTCTTCAAGGGTAGTCAGCATATCCGAAGCCGTAAAGTTCAAAAGGCTTTTCTTTGTCCTCTGGGCCCTTACGGCAATCTCGTATACCGGCACCGTGCCTACAGGGACTCCGGAATGCGCAATGACCGTTCTGCGGAAAGAGACGAGATCGCCTCCTACGCTTAAATCCATCACGCAATCCGCGCCGTATTTCACGGCCGAGGATAATTTCTTCAGTTCCGGGACAATGCTGCATTTGTCAGTAGAGGTTCCGATATTGGCATTGACCTTGGTACGCAGCCTCTCGCCTATTCCGCAGGGATTCTTGATCAAGCGGTTTTTATTGTGCGGGATGACTACCCGTCCGGAAGCAACTAAATTCCTGAGCCTGGGTGACGGCAAACCTTCTTCCCGGGCAATGCGTTTCAATAAAGGAGTGAGAATATTCTTTTTAGCCGCTTCAAGTTGGGTCATTTATTAAGCAATATCTGTAGGGCCTCGATTTCTTTTGCAGGTCTCTTAGCCTTCAACACCGCCCGGCAGACGGCTACTCTTTGTGCGCCGGCCTTCAAAATATGATCAAGATTTTTTTTCTCGACGCCGCCGATTGCAAAATAAGGGATACGTATCAGACCCTTTAATTTCCTAAGCTCGGCCAAGCCGATAGGCCTTGCGTTCTTTAACGGAGTCCTGCAGACCGGGCCGATACCGATATAATCCGCGCCGCCCTTCTGTGCATCCAGCGCCTGTTTGAGACAACGACAGGATATTCCGATAATTTTATCCCTGCCCAGTAATCGCCGGGCTTCTTTTAACTGGGCGTCGGAGCGCCCCAGATGTACGCCGTCCGCTCCGCATAAGGCGGCGATATCCGGGTAATCATTCACGATAAAGAGCGTACGCGTATTTCGTAGCAGCACCTTTAGTAATAGCGCCTCCTTTAACACCTCGAGCTTATCGGAGGTTTTATCCCGCAGCTGCATAATATCGGTTTTCGCGTCTAGTATTTTTTTCGCTACTTCTGTTAAGGGCGTGCGTCCTGCAGTCTTCTTATCGAGGATTAGATAAAGCCGCGATTTTCTTAACAGTTTTTTTTTCGATGTCATATATATTGTAGCGAAGTCTTTTAAACGCTATGGCGCAGCTACGGCTGCTTAATTTTGCGAATTCTTCCAGTACCCGGACAGATTCTTTTGCCCTTTGTATATTGGCGAAGAATATATCCGCAATATTCTTTCTTTTAAGTTCCGCGGCGTAGATGTCCCTGCCGATATCTTGCCGACTCTCCCTGTATTTTAGGAATAACGCCGCGCC
>Ga0233425_10005791_pt1 | contig 19093 bp, 26 predicted proteins | sample Watercolumn_Towu_2_FD_181712 | JGI IMG/M metagenome (GOLD analysis project Ga0233425, IMG submission 181712) | Freshwater microbial communities from Lake Towuti, South Sulawesi, Indonesia - Watercolumn_Towuti2014_140_MG | ecosystem: Environmental > Aquatic > Freshwater > Lake | place... | reverse complement strand
TGCCGTCTGGTCAAACTCAATTTCGGGGATTGCCTCTACTGCTTCTGGAGCAATCAGCTGTGCTGCATTCGCCTCCACCGGTGGTGAACGCGCGGGTGCGATTGCCGGTACAGTTGTTGGCTCGCCGGCAACATCTCCAAATTTTCACGCACCACTTGATACGCCGCACTCCGTTCCGGCCGCCGGCGTACATACACCGCAGCCCGCTTCAGCGTGCAGTTACTGCCTGAGCTTGTCCCCGGCACCCCAGCAGGGCTGCTCATAATATTACCGATTGGAGGTGGTGGTGGTTTGGAAACGCCTCGTCCACTCAGTTGTTACTTCAGATCCCTCTTCAGCATACCAGTTTTCTTCATTACTTCTGATTTTTGCAGAATAATAGTGAAAAAGGTCGTGCGAAAAGTCTTCATTATGCATTACAGAAAAAATTGTATTTGCAACAACACCATAACCATTTCGTGTTTTTCCGTTTGACGTTGCCCTATATTCATAACCCATTAAGCGATTACCTCATGATAATTGTCGCTCAAATAGAAATTCAGCCTTTCTGGCTGCAAACCAAATTTTGTAGCAATCAGTTTATTCTTGTTGTCAAAAAGTGTTGCATTTTTAATGTTGATACTATCCGGAAAAAGATAGGTGATATTGCCGACTTGTTTTGTCTTCCAAATTCTTGTTGGATATAAAGTTGGAATACTAAATACAATCTTTCCCCCCTGATATTTGGCAATCAAATTAAAGATCGTCTTCAAAACAGCAGGGCTATCACTCTTGCCTCCAATATATGCTATAGAGATAAGATAATCTGCATTTGAGATAGGGTATAGGTTAATTAATTGTCGTTTGTAGAAATTTTTGCTGCTGTCTTTTTTACTATCTTCTGTTCCTTTGAGTGAGATCAATATTCGTAGACTTAGTTTCCTGTCTACCTTGTCTAAAAGTGTTGTGTCCAGTTTATCATTGTCGAGTTGTAGAAATAAAGTATCCAATGATTTTCGTTTCCATGATGGGGCCGAATAAAGCACATCACTTCGGGGGTTCGCTATCGGCCGCCGACATTGTCACGGCGCTCCATTTTTACAAGATGCGCTACGATCCGGGCAACCCCCGCTGGCCGGAACGTGACCGCTTCCTGATGAGCAAAGGACATGCGGTACCCGCTCAATACGCTGCCCTGGCTATGCTGGGCGTCTTTCCCCTGGAGGAGTTGGCGACGCTGAAGCGCCTGGGCAGCCGGCTGCAGGGGCATCCTGCTATGCAAGAGAGGCCTGGCCTTGAGGGATGTACCGGGGCCCTGGGCGAGGGCCTGTCATATGCCAACGGCATGGCTCTTGCCGGCCGCCTCCTCGGTCTGCCATTTGACGTCTATTGCCTTCTGGGCGACGGCAAATTGCAGGAAGGACAGGTATAGGAGGCTGCCATGACGTCCGCCAAGCATGGTTTAGGTAACCTGGTGGCCATCATCGACCGCAACCGACTAAAAGCGATGGACGAGACGGATTGTAGCAAGCTGCTTAATCCGTTGTCGGAGCGCTGGGCCAGCTTCGGGTGGGCTGTGACGGAGATTGATGGCCACGATATGTCAGCCATATGCGAAGCATTAGACTGGTCTGATGCTCAGAGCCAGCAGCCGTCGGCGATCATCGCCAATACGATCAAGGGCAAAGGGGTCTCTTTCATCGAGGGACAGCCGGGATATCATAACGCGCCACTGAACGAAGATCAGTTCCTCCAAGCCACCCGTGAATTGAAGGCTGAGCTGGCCTTGGTCGAGGAAGAGTGAAATGGGCGAATTAACCGAGACGCGTTATGCCTATGGCAAAGCACTGCTTGAACTTGGTTCGCAACGACCGGAAGTCGTCGTTCTGGATGCCGACCTGTATAAGTCGACCTTCACCGTGATGTTCAGAGATGCTTTCCCCGAGCGATTCTTTGACATGGGTATCTCCGAAGCGGATATGGTGAGCACTGCTGCCGGGATGGCTGCGACAGGACTGATCCCTTATTGTAACAGCTTCGCCATGTTCATCACCGGTGTTTGCTAAATGCCGGTTCGCACCCAGATCGCTTATCCCTCCTTGCCTGTAAAGTTTATTGGCTCCAGCGCTGGCCTGACTCAGGGACCGGATGGCGCCAGCCATCAGTCTCTGGAGGATGTAGCCATTATGCGTGCCCTGCCGAACATGGTTGTCATTTGTCCGGCGGATGAAGTTGAGACGCGGCAGGCAACTTCTGTTATCGCTGACTGGCCCGGCCCCGTCTACATGCGATTGGGCCGTTACCCGGTCCCTCGCCTGTTTGATGAAGGATACCGCTTCCAGATCGGCAAAGCGGCCATACTGCGAGAAGGTAAGGATGTCGCTATCTTCGCCACCGGCCACATGGCATGCAAGGCATTAGATGCGGCCGACCTGCTAGCCCGGGACCGGATCGAAGCCGGCGTTATCGATATTTCGACGATCAAGCCGTTGGATGGGGCAGTAGTGAGGGAGGCGGCCAAGGATACCGGGTTTCTGGTGAGTATCGAAGAGCACAGCATCATCGGTGGTTTGGGTAGCGCCATTGCCGAATGCCTTACGGAAATCGCCAGGCCGCCTCGACTGCTTCGCCTCGGCGTGCGCGATGAGTTTGGCGAATCGGGTCTGGCAGACGAATTGCTGGAGGTGCATCGGCTTACCGGACCACTCATCGCGGACGACATTCAACGCACGATTCAGTGAGGACAGGCTGATGCGCCTTCAGGTCGATGAGCTCCTTGGATGCGAATGGCTCGAAGGACATCGGGTTGCTAACTCTTGATCTCGCGGCAATAGATCACCGTAAAATCTGACACCCATCCCTGCCATTCCTCCGCCAATTTCGCCCCATCCCCTTCAGCGTTGTCGCGTTCAAATTCCTCAGGGCTTGTAATCTCAATCTCTTCAACAAGCTGATAGCGTGGCTCCTCACCCCCCATCGCACCTGTGACCCGATAATCGCGAAAGGAGAGTACCGAGGGCATGTTTAGCATACGTGGATGCACTTGCTCAAGAGACCAAGTCTCGTATGCGTCGAGGCCAGCGCCGGGCTTCAAATTGAACAAGGTAAATGCTTTCATATTGCACCTCCCATAGTAGGGACTCGCGATAGGAGCATGGATTTCTGTCCGCTCGCTAGTCGAAGCGATCTGTCTTTCTGTGATGCAATTCTTGGAGTAACGGTATTCTCTACCATGGCCGGATCAAGCTTCTTCCACAATATACTTTGAGGTTTAGGCAGAATCCTATGTATGTCAATAATCCAGGTTGGGGTGACAATGTGATCAACGATGGTGTCATACGGCTCTGGTGCCAACTCCAGATCGATTACCTGGCAGTCGTGCACTACTGCTGCAATCGGTGTAGCCTCATCAACCATTCCCAATTCTCTAAGCATAGCCCATTCTAGATCAAAATAGCCGTGCCCTTTACCCCAGCGGACTCCCTGTAGATTGATGATAGACGCTCCAGTTACCAGCAGGTCAATCTTATCTAAATGACTCAAGTCCTCAATGCTGACAGGTTTGGCATACTCCTCCATACCATCCAAGCTGGCAGCGTACCGCTCCTGACCCTGGGGCACATCTTCTCTGTCCAGCCTCATAAACCCTCTCACAATGCCATAGGAGGTTATCAAGATTGTCTTCCCGTCACTGATAGCGTGCTGGCGAAGGGCAAGCAGGTTGTTGTCAGGCGTTATGAATACGATTGAGCTCCTCTGGTATGACTCTAACTGTCTGATAGCCTGAGCACATTGTTCACTGCCTTCGTAGTCGGGAATGAACTCCCCGAAGTCCCAGTGGAAGCACGAATCGGGCCGAGCTACCTTCCTCAGCTCTTCCCATACTTGCTTACGAACTGTTGACTTGTCAAGCATAATGATCTTTTCCAAAGTTAGGTTTCCTGCGTTCGATAGATGCCTCGACTAGACCGATGAGGAGCTTCGAATCAACTGGCGATGAGCCTGCTCATACAGCTTGGGATTTGCGGCCAGGCTATTCTTGGCAACTACATCGTACCCTTTGGCGGTGGCAACCGCCCAGCATAGCCATTGCACAGACAAACACGTGCCAAATGGGGACCATTCTTCGTCCAGCGGGGGCGTATGAAGGACCTGCGCATCGCTGAACAATTCAGTATTTTCTGTGATTACAAAGCTCCTGGCGCCGATCAGGTTCAAGCTCGCCACCGTTAGCGAAGCTCTATCTGAGCTCTGGCCGCCAGGCGCTATGACGAAGATAGGATCGCCAGGGGCGACAAGCATATGCGGACCGTGGCCGAATTCTTCCAATTCGAAGTGAAAGGCCCTCAACCCACCCACCTCCCAGAACTTGGCAGCGGCGTAATGGGCAGTTCCAAAACTAGGACCAGTACCCAGGAAATAGAAGTGTTCCATCTGCTTTAAGGCCCGTCCGATATCAGAGCAGGGCCCCTCCAGAGCCTGGACGGAGTGGGATACCATATCCGGTAGAACGTCCAACACTGAAAAACGATAATTTCCCAAGAATTCAATAATTGCTGAAATGGTCAGCAAGGTTGTCAGATAATCCGTGGTATGGGGTGTCTGGCGCGATCGGGAACGGAAAGGTATACTTAGGGTGGCCGTGCTCAGGTTAGCCAGTGTGCTCGATTGATTTACGGTTACAGCCAACACAGAAGCCTCTGACTTGCGTGCTGCCCGGGCAGCTTCAACGGTTCGCGCGGCTTCGCCTGAGATTGATATGGCCACCAGTAGATCTCTGGAACTAAAAGGCCAGTAACGCGCAGCCATTTGGGAGGGGAGCACAAACACATCCATCGGCAATTGCCGTCGTGCCGCATACTCTAGGGCTAGCGGGGCAAAATAGGAGTCTCCTGATCCGGTAAAGATAACCCGCTCTGCATCCTTTGCCTCAGAAATCAGGCTTGGTAGCTGATGTCTTAGGCTTGGCAAGGTCTGCCTAAGGGCCTCAGGTTGATCCAGGATTTCGTCGCGCATCACCTCGTTCATAAATGTAGCTCCCCTAAGTGGTATGGGTGGAGTTCCAAAGCCAGCCTTGGAACTCCATGTTAGCGTCTGTGGTGGTGTGCTTCAGGTCGTGATGGCTGTTCCTAGGCGCTTGTCTCAGTCGAATGACCTTGCAGAATGGGTACACCAATACCCTCTAAGAACTTTCGTGCCTCACTCCAAATGTGTTCTGGGCGTATGACGCCATTTGGGGTAATGTAGGCAGTGATCAAGGAGGCAGGCACGTTGTCCAGATCTGGGGATACGCACGAGACCAAATCTGAGTGTTCAAAAGAGGCCGGATAGTTCAAGATTTCAGAGTAGTCGTGCGGTTTTATCGGTTTCTGCATCCCAATGAAAGAGCCTGAGTCGATTTTGATGAGTTCAGTTGGTACATAGAACGGGACCCGGCATGCATCAGCCAAGACAGCTATCGGATAACTGCCGATGGTATTCCAACAGTCACCGTTGGCAAAGATAGTCTCCGCCCCAATCAGGATCGCATCTGTCTTGCGCAGAAAATGGCTAAACGCCATGTCCAGAATGTAACGGGCCGAATGACCCCAGGCTGTCGCTTCTTTGACAATTGGGCGGCCTCCATCAAGACATCGACTTTCGGGCACAATGAGTTCCACCTGATGTCCGGTCTCAGCCAAACGCTTCAAAATGGCCATCATACTGCTGCTGTAATCGAATGCCAAAATGACTTCACAACCAGCAAGAAGATTTAACCCATACCCGGCCAGAAGATCAGTGTTTCTGAGAGATGTCGCATTGTATTCATCTCGGCGAGCCACCATAAACGCCTGCAACTCGGCCAAACTAGCCGCCTTTTGCTGCTCAAGACCAACAAGGACCAAGTGAATTGCATTCGCTATGGCTGGCGTATTACGCCCGCGGGTCGCGATAAGATTCTCCCCAGTTTGCAGCAGTGTCGTGATCAATTCTTCACTGGAAGGTGTTTCCCATTCCTCAGCAATGGAAACAAACAGATCGTTAATGCGGCGAATATTGCGACTGGCTCCCAGAGATTCCCCACTGAGCAGCCCGTCTACAACACGGCGAGCTGACGCTGAGAGTCGTGGAAGCTTTGGGGTGTCTTCCGTGTTGGTCATCTTTCTTCTCTCGTGGCTCAGATTGTTCTTCTTCATTCTACAGACTGTGGAGGAAGCTCGGCCCCTCTCTCGGCCATAAAGGTAATAACCTCTTCTAGACTAGGCAGGTTATTACGGCCGCCACGGTGCGTGACACTAAGGGCTCCTACAGCACTTGCAAAGGTAGCTGTTTGGCTAATGGGCCAGCCCTTCAGAAAGCCATGAACAAAGCCAGCCGCAAAACAATCACCAGCTCCCGTGGAGTCCACGGCTTCTACTGGAAATGCCTTAGCTCGAAGAGTTGTATTCTCGCTGGCAACCAACGAGCCTGATTCTCCCATTGTGATACACACTATCTCAGGCCCGTAGGCAAGAATGCTTCGCGCTCCATCCTCAAGAGAGTCGGTCTTGGTCAGAAACTTGGCAGCACGTTGATTGACAAAGAGCAGGTCTACCTGGGCAAGCAATGGCTGCAAGGGAGCAGTCTGGCTTGCAGCCGAGGGCTCTATATCCATCGATACCGTGAGTCCATTTTGCCTGGCCAGTCGTGTGGCCTTGAGTGCAGTTGCGACATTTGCGGCTGTGGTATGAAGGTGGCGGGCTTGTGCTATCCACTGTTCAGATACATCGTCTGGCTGCGGAAAAAGACAGCTTGTCGGGGCGACGACCAACGCCTTCTCCCCACTTCCATCCAGCATTACGACACAGAAGTAGGTTCGCTCGCCTAGCTTGATCACGGCGCCAGCGGTATCTACCTTATTGGCCGCCATATGACCCAGAGTCATACGACCAAACTCGTCGTCGCCGATTGGTCCGTGAAAGCCACAGGAGGTCCCCAGCCGGCTCAAAGCCACTAGGAAATTGGCGACCATTCCTCCTGGATGGAAACTCAAGCTGTGAGCCAGAACTTTTTCATCCTGCTCTGGAACGTGGTCGACATCCAGATAAATATCTATATCTGCGTCACCGACGCCGATTACTTGCATAAGAAGCTATCCGGGAATCAAGATCCGTACTGTGTCGCCGTTCAAGAAGGGAACCCATGGGCTGGCCTCACGGCCGGGCTCAGGCGGATGGGGTTCGGTGGCGAAGTAGTAGAGTGTTTCCTCCTTTAAGGGGAGTGCTGCCCAATGCCATGTCCCGGGTCCCATGATAATGACCTGTCCAGGTTTAATGATAAAGGCCTTAACTGTAGTTGCGTCTGGCTGTTGAGTGTGATCTGACAAGTCACCGGGCAGAGCCACCGCCTGGATAACAGCACCGCTGGTGGGGAGTAAGAATTCCATCTTGGGCTCACGTTCCATAGCAGTGATCAGACCATCAGTTGGACGCGTAGTGACGATACCCACCGCAGTCCTACCTTCACTGACCGTCCCCAGCGGGAACCAACAGTCCCAATCCTCACCCTGCTTGGGTGCCGGATCTTCAGGTAACAGAATCGCCTGTCCATAAGGAGCAAAGCCGTCAATAGTCAATTCTTCGGATGCGACATTGTACTCTAGTCCCATACTCTCTCCTTTGAATCTCAGATAACCCAGCTATCGGCGTGACCTGTGCGCACGTAGCGTCTTCCAAGCGTATGGTCTTCTGCAAAATACTGGAAGTGACCGATCTCTTCCAACTGGTTGCTCATATCGATTAGTACCTGCAAATCGGGGAACTCCCACACTTCAAAACGGGCCCACGGAGACTGCCCGCGACACTTGTAAGTCCCTACCAGGCGAGCACCCCGCTCCGTAGCGTGGGCAACGACCTTTGCGAAGGAATCCAGATAAGTCTGGCGCTCCCCAGGCACCAGATAATACCAATCGTCCTTTGGTTTCCAGAACTTGATCCAGCCGAGCGGTTGGGCAGATGGGGCGCTCATAGCATCATTCTCCTTTGGACCAATCAGTGTCGGTTTGCAGGTGCCGACCAAAGCGAAAATGGGGCTCCAGATTGCCGATGATGTGGCGTGAGTCGGCAAACTTGAAGTCACCGGCCGGCTCCAGTTGATCCATAATACCTTCCAGGGTCTCCAAGCTGGGCAATAACCAAAAGGTGAAATAATCCCATGCGGTTGACCAACGACAATCAAACCGGCCCAGTATGCGGACGCCTTGAGCCCGAGCAACCTTGAATACGGAACGTACGGCCCGGTTTGACTCTGTCCACTCCTCCGGCCCGGCTCGATAGAAAGCGTCTGTTTGCCGCCAGAGCGCAAAGAAGCCCAAGGGAAGGTTGACATCCCCTCCATCAAGATCGAGATAGGCTTCGTCTGTCATCTCTAGATCGTGCAACCGCACCCCGATGATATGTTCCGAGTCGGCAAACTTGAAGTCTCCCGCCCGTTCCAGATCATCCATTGTGATCTCCAAAGCAGTTAGGTTAGGACAGATCCAAAACGTGAAGTATTGACGTTCACTCGACCAGCGACTGCCATACAGACCAAAAATCTTTATGCCGCGGTCCCGGGCATTCTCAAAAGCCTGCTGGATGTGGATACCTGTTCCCCGCTCTTCTACGTAGGCGGCGTGGTACTCTGATCTTTTATTGTGCCACAGGGCAAAGAAGCCGACAGGCTGAGAGCTGTCTGTCATCGTTCAATCCTCGTGAGGTTATTTGATGCCGCCAGTGAAAAGCCCTTTGACGATGTAACGCTCCAAGACGAGAGCGCAGATGATGCTGGGTATAATGCTCATCAACGCCAGAACAGATAGGCGCCACCATTGGACACCTGTATTGGTTACCTGTGATGCCAGCAGAAGAGGCACGGTGCCTGCTTTCTGGAATGTCAGGATAAGGGCGAACAGAAATTCATTCCAGGTAAAGATGAAGCACAGGATAAAGGCTGTCACCAGCCCTGGCGTCGACAGGGGGAATGTAATGCTCCAGAAGGCGCGAAACCACGAAGCACCGTCAATCAGGGCACTTTCTTCCAACTCTCTGGGAATACTAGCGAAGAAATCACGCAGAATCCAGACGGCCAGCGTTAGATTAAACCCCAAATATGCAAGCGTCAAACCTAGCCGGGTGTCTATTAGACCCAGGGGACGGAACATGATCAGGAAAGCCAGGACAATGACAATGGGTGGCATAATACGCTGCGAAACAAACCAAAAGGCAATATCGTTGTTGCGCCAAAAACCGAACTTATATTGGAAACGCGTCAAGCCAAAGCCGGCCAAAGCCCCCAGAAGCACGGCAACGGCCGAGCTTGTAACCGCTACGATTGTACTATTCACAAAGCTGCGAACCACGGCGTGTTGTTTGCTGATGTCGCGCCAGGCGTGCAGGCTGGGCTTGAAATCGACCCAGGGGATATAGGTAACATCTATGGCTATGGCGATCGGCAACTTAAAGGCGGTGATCACCGTCCAGTAGATAGGGAAGTAAATTATTAAACACCAGAGGATGAGGATGGCGTAGATAATGACTCGATTCGACTTATGACGAAGCTGATGAAAAGAACCCATACTCATTCCCCTGTCCTAGGCGTGATACGCCGCGCAACACCAAGAAAGACCACGGAAGAGATAATGACGGTAATCAACAAGGCATAAGCTACCGTTGAAGCGTAGGCGATGTCTCCGCCTTTAAGCCCTATATCATAAGCAAATAGGGTGACCGACTCGGTCGAGTTTCCGGGCCCACCGCCGGTCACCACCCGTACAAGGTCAAGCACTTTGAAGGCTTCCAGGCTTCGAATTAGAATAGCGGTGACACAAAGGGGCATAAGGAGTGGGAATGTGATGTATAAAAACATCTGTCGCGGCGTTGCCCCATCCACTCGAGCGGCCTCATACAACTCTGGCGATATCGACTGCAATCCTGCCAGCAAAACCAAGATAAAGAAGGGAGTCCATTGCCATGTGTCAACCATAACCAACACAGCCATTGATTTGGCAGGTGAGAGGGTCCAGGTGAACAAAGGCAGACCTAACATCGATAGGAGATCATTAATGGGGCCATACGACTCGCTAAATAGCATTTTGCCGATTACGTAACTGACGGCAACAGGACTCATCATCATGGGCAGGAACAGGCTGATGCGGAAGAAGCGGCGCCCCCGGATGTCTTCATTAAGCAGAAGAGCCAGGCCAAGGCCAAGCACATACTGAAGCGTCACTCCGGCCACGACAAATACCAGGGTGTTGCGCAAGACAATGTGGAAGTTGCGATCAGCAAATAGCCGGCCCCAGTTTTCGAAGCCAACAAACCGTAACCCTGAGCTGGCAAGAAGGCGCATATTGGTAAATGTGAGTACCAGCGAGAATAGGAATGGGAAGGTAGTCAAGAGGGCAATAACCACTGCGACCGGTAGCAGAAGGGAACGCCGAACGAACCTGTCGCCACCAACTTTTCCCCTAATAGATGTCAGCCTAGAAGTTGCTTCCTGAACTGCGTCTATAACGGCCATTTTCCTTTGCGTCAAAACAGCAAAATGATCAGGTCTGGCCCCGTCCATCGGGGCCAGACCTGATACGCTGGTTAATTACTCAAGCCCAATCGACTGTCGGTAGAGTGCCTTTTGCTGATCCCGCCCGATGCGGTCGGTTATGGTATTCCATTCTGCGGCTGCTTCGTCGAGGGCTTCCTGAGGCGTAGCCTGCCCGGCGATGGCCTTGGAAACGGCTAATTCAAGAGCGTCCTGGTATTGGACATAGCCAGGCAACCGGAGCTGGAAGACAGCGTTGGGGTGTCCCAGAACCTCCCCAACCATACCCAGATAATCTTGAGCATCCTCTTCGGAGAAGCCGGAAGTTATCCAGGCGTCCACATCCTCCACGGTAGAAGTGCGAGCCGGATTGACGCCCGAGCCACCGGTCAGAGAAGCTTGCTTCAGGGAGTCGGGCGAGGCATAGTAGGCGGCGAGGTCGACGGCAGCTTCTTTGGCCTCAGCATTGACGGGCACCAGGTTCTGCCAGCCACCGAAAGCGGCATAGGGGGCGTAATTGACATCTGGGAACTCAACCCACTCATCAGTGCGAGAGTCCCAGGTCTGAGTGCAGCCAGGCGATGGAGCGAAGCCAACTTTGCCTTGGACCACGGACGTTTTTGGATCAAGTGACATTGGACCCAAGTCAGCCCACTGAATGTCCAGTCCAACCAAGCCACCCACAAAGGCTTGTGCGTTTTCCATGAAGCCAAAATTGGGCATGTCCGGAGGAGCATAGGGCAGGATTGCGACCAGGTCTTCCAGAGCTTTCACAAAACCGGGATTGTTGATCTCAGCATCCATTGTCTCCGGGTCGAAGAAGAAGGCCGGGTTGTCGGGCATCTTGGAATAGCAGGTAGCTCGGGAGATGAAGCCGTGGAAGCCTTGGTTCTTGCGCATAATGAGCTCAACATCACCATAGGTTAGCTCGTCCAAATCTTCCGTGAAGAACGCAGCCACATCATGGTATTCATCCCAGGTCTTTGGAGCCCGAAGGTCATAACCATATTTCTTCTTGAAAGCAGCCTGGTTGTCCGGATCTTCAATCAGGTCCTTGCGGAAGTACATGGAATGGAAGTCACCATCCCACGGGTAACCGTAGGTGACTCCACCCCACTCGGCCTGCTGTTGGTAAAGGGGCATCACATCATCCCACTCAAGCCGGGCTTTGACCTCATCAGGCACAGGTTCGATAAACCCGTTCCCCATCAAGTCACCACCCATGTAGGCTGGGATGTTAAGAACATCCCCTACGAATGCCCCAGCCGACACGGCAGTCGCCACCTTATCCTGAAGTTCACCAAAGGGGATGAGGTTGAGTTCGACGGTGGCGCCGGTTTGTTCTTCCCAGGCGGCGGCAGCCTTCTTTAAATATTCTCCTTGATCGCCGGTTACACCGACCACCACCACTGTTTGGCCGTCGAACATTTCGCCACTAGTGCCTGGGAGCGGCTCACTAACCTCCTCCTCGGCAACCGCGGCTTCTACGGTTGGCTCCTCGGCAACCGCGGCTTCTTCGGTTGGCTCCTCGGCAACTGCGGCTTCTTCGGTTGGCTCCTCGGCAACTGCGGCTTCTGTCTCGACGGCGGCTGGTTGAGGGGTTGCTGCAGGAACGCACGCCGCCAACAGAAGAAGCAAACAGGTTGACATAACAACCACTAGCGAAATTCGTATCTTCATTTCTGACTCTCCTTTGCTTTGTTGATCGTATACTCACCAATTGACAAAATAACTTCGATCTGGTCTTGTCTTTAGTACACCTCCTTTCTGCAGAATCGCGCTTGGAATCTGACACGGCAATAGCCGGACTCAGGCTCCGGCTAACCAGACAATCGATTGCTGCCAAAATCTAGGGTAATGGGTCCATGCCACAAATGCCTCGGATCCCCAATGAGGCGAGATATCAGACGCATAGGCTAGTGTGCGTCCACTTTTGTAGTTGCTCACAACTAGAATGGGATCTTGCCCCTGTTGCATCAGAACCTTAGCCTGATCCTTTGCCTTGAGCCGGTTGTAACCGAGCAGTGGTGGCCACGGCTCTTCAATTCCCTCTAAGATTGGGTGCCTCTTGTCCAAGATGGTCGGGCGGATCCCCTCGGGAGTCTCGACGCGGTCGTCGTAAGGGGCGATTTCGACGGGGAGAATCTCCTCGATCGGGCTGCCGTGATAGTGAGCTTTACCCTCATAGCCTCCAAAGGACATGTATCCGCCGATCATGCCGAAGCCACCTCCCTGCTCGACATACTCCTGCACCAAATGGAGGCGATTTGGGGTTGCTTTCAAGTGTAAAAAGGTGTCTGGATGAAGTAGCAATGTGTCTGATCCGATGTCGCTGAACAGAATCACGTCGTACGCTTGTAAACCTTCAAGCGTGGACGGAAACTCGGTGGCTGCCAGATGGCCCGGCATATGGGTCAGCTCGGCGAATCCGGCCAAGGCTTCGCGCAGCGGCGCCAGGCCCTCTTCGTAAAACGCCGTGGGAAAAAAGTTGAAGCCCTTGAGATGCGCGGAGTAGCTTATCCAAGACTCCCCAACGAGTAGCACACTGGATTTGTTGTTTAGCGCAGGCATAGTTACCTCCACAGTTGTTAGTGAGTTGCGGCTACTTCACACCATTCAATAGCTGTAACGGCATAGACTTTGGCCGCTTGAATAAGCTTATCGACTTCGACATATTCATTGGGGCCATGCACACCGGCATCTTCGCTGCCTGGGCCCAGAGTGACAATATCCTGACCTCGGGCGTGAACATAATTGCCATCGCTAGTGGCAGTTGTGCAGGTATGGGTTGGTTGTGAATTTAGAATGTATCGATAGGCACGAGCCAACGCCTGGCAGCCGGGATGATTTGGAGAGACATCTATTGGTTCTTTTGCATCCAGGATATAGGGAACCGTCAGCGCCGGCCGATGATCACGTAACCAATAGTCACTTTGAGCAACGCCGTCAATAGCTTTGCGAAACTCACTCAAAACTTCAGCAACACTTAGCGAAGGGTTAAAAAGCACGCTCCCAGTTAGCTCGCAAGATTCGGCCATAGCTGAGTAGGTCTCGCCGCCATGGATACGGGAAAAATTGATGTTCATGTTTCCGGGAGCCATCAGGGGGTGGCGCTGCCAAATACCCCATTCTTGTTCAAGCTGGGCCAACGCAAATTGGATTTTCCACATCTTGTCGATGGCATTGACCCCGGCAACAGGAGTGCCATACCTGGCCGGATGAATCGACAGGTGTCTATTTGCCAGGCTGGTCGAGCGTCCCTCTACCCGGATCAAGAAATAGAATTCCCCAACGCTTGCCGGGCAGATCTGCATCTCGCTTGGTTCAGCCAGAATAGCGAAAGGCGCTTCGAAACCCACCGCCGAAAGTGTATCTATACCTACAGTGTGATTGCCCGTCTCCTCACCGGACACCATGGTTGCCAGAAGGTCTCCGCGCATGCGTATACCTTCATCAGCCAGGGCCTTGATGGCCCACAGAAAGGCAGCGTTCCCTCCCTTCATGTCACTCGTCCCGCGGCCACAGACCTTTCCTTCAACAATCTGACCACCCCAGGGCGTCCCAAGCGACCAGGCTTCGGCTTGTTCATCGGTGACAGGCACAACATCGCTGTGACCGTTAAACAACAAGGCTGGTCCCTCTCCGTGTCCTTTCAGACGTGCTACTATGTTAGGTTGTTCGGGGTCGACTGATAGGGAGCGGACTTCGTCAAAAATGCCCCACGATTCTAATTGATCCTTCAGCCAATTCTGACATTGTCGCAGTTGTGTCGCTGTTCGGTCTGTCAACATATCTGGGTTGATTGACTTGAACCGGGTATATTTGCTGAGGAAACTTACCAGATCATCCCGTGTCTTCTCAATATAGTCAATCACGCTGTCTTTGGCCTGCTGGATTTGATCTGCCATTCTGCTCTCCTTGGCTTTGGTCGGCGGTGTTTGAATTATCGATCTCTTCGGGCTATCTCTGGTACTGACCTTGCATTGAAGCCGGGGTTACCGTGACAGCTTGCACCTTAAGAACTCTGTCTGCGAAGGGAAGGAACTGCGGTCTTATCTTTAGGCCACTATGAGGCTGCGTGGAAATGGTTTGAGCGCCCAAACACAACGTGGACGAGATGAGAAGAAGACAACTTAGCGATTGATGTGCATATAGTACTTGTAACGATCGGCACGGTACAACATCTTGACAAATTCCATAGGATGCCGCTGATGAGATAAGGTTGTCCGCTCCACCAACAATAGAGGACTTCCTTTCTTCATTTCCAGCAAGGCTGCCTCTCGCTCATTAGCGACGGTAGCTTCAATAGTCTGGTTAGCTTCCCCAGGTATAAGGTTGAACCTAGATTCCAGCAACGCGGATAGTGAACCAAAAGCGAGAATGTCGTCCATGGTAAGAACTTGGTCGGGCAGAAGGGGCAGATAGGCAGTGTGAATCCCTATAGGTTCGCTGTCGGCATAGCGTAAACGTTCTAGTTTCACCACATAGTCAGTCTCTGGAGATAGTTCTAATTGCTTTCTTATTGAAAGGGGAGGGGCAACACGCTCCAACTCCAGAATCAGTTGTCCTGCCGCGTATCCGCGTGCCTTCATATCGTCTGTAAAGCTTTGTAGCAGATGGAGGCTATGCCGCATTTTGGGCCGGGCTACAAACGTGCCTCGACCGCGTTCCCTATAAATATGGCGTTGCTTGGTCAGATAGTTCAGCGCTTCCCTGACCGTAGTGCGGCTGACAGCATATATGGCTTCCAATTCTCGCTCAGAAGGGAGCGCGTCATGAGGCTTCAGGTCCTCATTCTCTATCTTCTGCCGAAGACCCTCGGCAAGCTGATAGTATTTGGGCACAGCGCTAAAAGGATCAACGCGGTTCAGTCTATTGACCTTGATCATGAGGTACACTGTTAATATGGTTATGTGGTCACTACTATATACCACGACGCTTTTTGGCTTGTCAAGGGCCTTTTTCAGGGGAGCATTCTGATTCTGGGGCGAGTTGTAAGCGACCGGCACCTGTATCAAAACAGCCACTCATAATCGCCGTCTGAACGGGACTGATCGACACCCACGCCGAGAGCTTCCAAAAGGCGTTGGTCGCCGGAGTCAGGATAACCTGACGCGCGCTACGTTTTTCGAGATGGCATGACCGTTCACGATGTTCTCGCCGGCGACGCCACCGGCGGCCTGGTCAGTCCTCCGGTCGTTCAGAACCCCTGGCGCTGAGTAATCCTTAGCCTTTCAACCCCGACAGCCAGATGCTCGCGATTAATTGCTTCGGCGCCAGGAAGTAATTTCACACACCCCAAAACTACCAGCACCAGATACTGGCACGTCACTCCCTCACCTCGCTTCGGCGTGCGCCGCGGCCACCAGGGCGTCGATGCGCCGGGGATTGGTGTCGAGTGGGAAGGGGATGCCGGTGCTGACGACGAAGCCCCTGGCCCGCGCGCCGGCGCGAACCTGGCGTCTTACCTCGGCCCGGATAGCGTCGGCCGGGGCGCGGACGCCATATTCGACGGCGTCGATGTTGCCGAAGACGACCCTTCGCTCTCCGGCCAGCCGGACGACGTCCTCGATGTCGATGCGGAACCCTTTCTTGCTTTCTTCGACCGCGATGGCCGACACGTCTAGCTCCGCGATGCGCCCCAAGCGCGGCACGACGTCGCCGCACACTTAGTGGATGGTGTGCAAACCCGCCGCCGACGTGTGGTGGAACACGTCCTGGTTGTAAGGGAAGACGAAGTCCTCGTAACTCCGGGCCGAGATGATATCCGCCCCGCTCCAAACCTCTTTGGCAAAGATACCGTGCACGCCGGCCGCCGCCCAGGCGTCGATCAGGGGTTTGAGCCGGGCCGTTTCGCGCTGGAGGATGGCGTGAAACAAGCGGGGAGAATCGTGCTGGATCAGCATCAATCCCTGAAACCCGATCATGGAATAGGCAGCCATATACGGGGTGCTGACGATGGCCCAAAGGAAATAGCGGTCCCCTTAGTCGGCCACAACCAGGCGCGGCAGGTCGAAATCCCCTCGCCCCAAAAGAGTATCGGTGTCTAGGACCGGGAGCTGGCCCAGGATTTCATCTTCGTCCAACGCGAGGGATGGGTTGTCCCACACGTCGGTATGGGTGGTGTGCCGTTGCTCGGCGTCGCCGCAGGACAAAGGCACGCCATGCATCGCGATCTTGACGCCTGTTTCCCGGTCGCGACAGTATGGGACGTCATCCTCGATCACGATCTCGGTGCGTTCCGCCCAGGCCCGGGTCGCGCCCTGGCCGAGCTCCATGTAATCGGGCCGGGTCTTGAATACCCCGTGGACCTAATACATCGGCTCGGCCCGGAACCGGGTATCCTCGGCGTGGTCGACCGGGTACGAGACCAGGCCACGCATGCGGCGGCGGTACAGCTCGATGTAATAGGCGCGCTCAAAATCCTCGAGGAACAGCGAAAGATAGACGGGGGCCGCCGGCAGCGCGTGGCCTGTCTCGCCGGCCAGGGCTCTTAACATCCGGTCTTTGGGGATCATAAAGTTTGCCTGCCGTTAGCCAAGTCTTAGGGCCGATACCTTTCAAATAGAAGCATTACTGTGGGCCGCCTGAGGCAGACACGCGGGTCTGCCCCTACAAAATCTGCGTAAATGCGGGGGCGACCCACGTGTTCACCCTGTGCCAGGCCTATTTGAGAAGTACCGGTCGTCGGGCAGCGAGTCGGTGGTTACCGGCTGGCGCCGAGCCAGAGATCGATGGGCCTGGCTACGCTGGGCGGCTGGTATGGCCAGTCGATGCGCCGTCCCTGCCCCGCCGATCGGTAAGCCGCGCAGATGATGCGCAGCACTTCCATACCGTCTTCGCCGGTTTCGATCGGTTCCTCCAGGCCTTTGACGACGTTCACAAAGTGCCCCATCTGCTGGGGATAGCCGAAGGTCCGCAGCTCGTCAAATGCGGTGAACGTCCAGCCTTGGGTGGTCTCGGCCTTTTCCAGGGCATACCCGTATCCCGGCTGGCTGTAGGTCAACAGCGAGTTGCCGCGCACCACGTCGGCGAAGGTGTTGCCGCGGGACCCGTATATCTCGCATTTGTCGTCCAGACCGCCGAGTTTGGCCCAACTGTTCTCCAGAACGGCCAGCGCCCCGATGTCGAATTCGATGACGCATACGCTTTGGTCATCGCACCGGGTCTTGTCGGCGTGCAAGAGGGTTTTGACGGTGACCGTCACGCTTTTCACGCCGGACCGGCCCAGGAACCAGCGCGCAAATTCGATGGAGTGGAAGGCCATGTCCAATAGCACGCCGCCGCCGGACTGGTCGGCATCCCAGAACCAGGGCGAGTAGGGACCGGGATGTTCTTCCCCGTGCTTGACCAAAAAAACCTCCCCCAGGGCGCCTTCATCGGCCAACTGCTTAGCGCGCACGTATTTGGGCAGATAGCACAGTGGCTCGCCGTAGACCAGTTTCACCCGGTTTGCCCGGCAGCGGTCTATCATGTGCCGGGCCTCTTCCATAGTCAGGCATAAGGGCTTTTCGCACAGGACGTGTTTGCCCGCATCAGCCGCATCCGCTACCACCCGGGCGTGCAAGTAGTTGGGGACGGCCACCACCACTCCGTCGACGTCTTCTCTCTCCAGAAGCTGGCGATAATCCCCATATGCGTGCGGGATGCCACACGTCTGAGCGAACCTCGCCGCGCTCTCCCGGCCCCGGGACGCCACCGCTACCGCTTCGGCACCCGGCACCAGTCGTATCGACTCGACGTGCGTGGCCGCGATGAAGCCGGCCCCGATCAGGCCTATTCCGACTGTTTCCATGACGCTATCTCCCCGTTCTTGGAGACCCTGAAGATTTGACAACCGCAACTACTCAGGCATACCTGGGAGTCAGAGAAATTTGTCTGCCAGGATTAGGGGATTAGGGGAAAAAAGATTTGAAAAGTCTTGCTCCTAATCCCCTAATCCCGGCGAATTTACCCCAACTTAGCCCGCAACCTGACTGGTAGACCGGAAACCTTCAGGGTCTTGGCTGTGATTTCGAAAAGCGGATATAACCGTGCCGTTCCAGGAAGTAGAAGTACTCGAAAAGGTCAACCCCCAGCGAGCCCAACTCCTGTTCGGCCAGATGCCTGATCTCAAGCAGCGTCCGGCGGCCGTCGGCCCAGTACAGGGCGCAGCACAGCTCGCGGGACCAGCGGGGATTCTGGCCGCGGGTGGCGGCCATCGCTTCCGGCCAGGCCGATGGGGGCAGTTTGCCCAACGACATGCCGCCCGGCACCAGGCGGTTGGGCACCAGGCCGGCCGCTTTCACCTCTGCGGGGCCGGGGGGCGTCGCTTTGGGAGGCGACCATCCCCGACCGCCAGCCCGCTCGGCCAGCACAGCCTCCAGCGCCCGAACTTGTCCTTGTGTCTCGCCATCCAGTTGGCGGATCAACGGATAGGAAATTCAAACCCGCAACCACCGGCAAACGATAAGCGCTGGGCCCGCACCCGTTAAGCACCACTGTGCGCTAACCTGCACCGCGCCATTGCTTAGAGGTAAACGATCACACTTGTTGGATATTCCGAAAGGTACGCTCAGCGCAACAGTCGGAAATGGCC
>Ga0233425_10005790_pt1 | contig 19102 bp, 16 predicted proteins | sample Watercolumn_Towu_2_FD_181712 | JGI IMG/M metagenome (GOLD analysis project Ga0233425, IMG submission 181712) | Freshwater microbial communities from Lake Towuti, South Sulawesi, Indonesia - Watercolumn_Towuti2014_140_MG | ecosystem: Environmental > Aquatic > Freshwater > Lake | place... | reverse complement strand
AAGCAGAAGTATTCATAGCTGTTGCAGGTTTATCTGCAGCATTGCCTGGAGTCATAGCATCAAAAACAACAAAGCCTGTGATCGGCTTGCCTGTCGCAGTAAAGCTTGAAGGATTGGATGCGTTGTTATCTATGGCTCAGATGCCACCAGGTGTGCCGGTAGCCACAGTAGGCGTGGATAATGCGAAGAACGCAGCAATTCTCGCGATCCAAATACTTGCGCTTCACGACAAGGCGCTTGAGACAAAACTGAAAGAGATGCGCGCCAAGTGGAAAAAATAGTAAACAAAATCTGAAGAAGTGAATATATGAAAAAACCTACAAAAGTGGTTCCGTATCTCTCTCCAATGCTTCAAAAGTTAAAAAGAGGGCCTGCAGTCACATTACCAAAAGACGCAGGACTAATTATTGCGTATACTAATTTAGGGAAAGAATCGCGCATAATTGAACTTGGAAGCGGTTCTGGATTCCTGACTTGCCAATTAGCGAATATAGTCAAGGAAGTAGTTTCCTACGAAAAAAGGAAGGAATTTCTCGATATTGCCGAAGCAAACGCTAAATGGCTCGGCTTCACCAATGTCACGTTCAAGCTGCGGGATGTTTTGAGTGAAGAAGGGATAGACGAGAAAGACGAAAGTTTTGACCTTGTTTTCTGCGACATAGCCGAAGCAGAGAAAACCGTCCTTTCAGCGATGAAGGCCCTGAGAAAAGGAGGGTTCATGGCAGCGCACTGTCTCCACGTGGAACAGGCACGTGCACTTGTCCTTGGATGCAAGAAATACTTCCACGAAGTTCAGATGATTGAATCAATAGTAAGAGAATTCGAAGTGGATGAAAGAGGAACCAGGCCAAAGCACATAGGATTGACGCATACTGCTTACTTAGTGTTTGCAAAAAAATAGTTTTTGCAAAAAATAGATTACCTGTCCACAAGCCCAAGATTGAATATCCTTGCCCTAAAAGAGCTTACGTAATTCTCGTCAGCAGCATGATAGGTCACGTCAGATATTTGTCCATTTTTGTTGAAGGACCAGGATAAAGAGTAAAATGGGATATCCGGAGCAAAGGATTTCGCATGGAGCAACTCTGAGAATTTGGCAGAGATTGCGTCGATATCACCGCCAGTACTACATGAATCGAAGACAAGTATGGGGGCAGGATTGAAGGAGTCTTTCATTGAACTGATCACTGCCTCATCCAATGTAGTCAAAAATTCCCCTCCACCTCTACTTGCACTTCCGGTAAACATGCTGCTTTTCCCATGGAATGAAAACATTGCGACATCGATTTTCCCGTATTTTCTGGATAACCATTTCGCTTTTTCCTGAAGATCCTCTTTTTTATCAACCTCTACTATCAGGACGGAATATCTTTGTGAAGGTTCGCGAAGGAGATCTATTTCATGATAGAACGCGCCATTGTGATCGTCCTTGGTAGCGAAAACAACCATCACCGGACGCTCATCCTTGAGTTTCCCGGATGCCTTTTCATACATCTCTTCAAGAGTATTCACTCCGTATCTAGCGAAATATTCTATGTTGAATTCCGAATACAGCGCTGCTGTTTTTTCTTCTCCGAACTTGTTTATCGCGTATGCGAAATTAAGGCAGACTTCTGGAGAATTATGATGCGCTCCGACTTTCTTCGCAAGATCCCTGCCTGCACTATAATTATTGAATGCACGCACAAGATTGCTCGGCTGTCCTAGTTTAGAATATGAAAATTTTTTCAGATATTTCACTGTCTCGAGTTTGCCTTTGACTGCCATTAAAGAATCAACGAAAGACGTTAGGGATTTTGCGGAATTTTCATTGAAGGATGTTGGATCAAACGACGGGGATTCCATGAATGAAAGAGCGATAGAAACGCAGTTCGTATAATTTTTGCTATCATACTTCTCCAGGATATCCATTGCTTTTGAGACATGTTCCACCAAAGGACGACTCATTTTTGAGATATCTACATGTTTATTCCTAAGCATCGATTCTATCGCGATCTTCGGCAGACCATATTGCTCCAGTTCTTTAGATAATTCAGATAATTTTTTCAGGGTTTTCCTGTCTATCCTTGCAGCGCTGAAATTCTCGTTTTTCATATAACATGAAAGCAGATCCATTGCGATGGCAGAGCTTCCCTGAGAAAGTTTGGTCAAGGTCTCCAGATCATCAAGCATCGGCTTCGTAAATTTCTTGGATTCCAGAAGATTCATGACTGAGACCAAAGAACTGCTGATTTCTCCGGCTTCGCGGACGGTTGTGAACATTATGCTTACGAAATGCTTGATGAACTTCCTGGAAATACACTCTTCAGGATCGAAATTCTTGTTCTTGATTATGGAAAAGAACAGATCGGTGAATTCCTGGCCAAAACCTTCAGAAAGAGCATAAATTGATTTACTTGCCGCGATCATGCGTTCTCCAAGTTCTGGACTCAGTTTGTCAAACGAGAACGAAGGATTAGTTATCATCGCATTCAGTAGACTGACTGCATCATAATACATCTGATTGTCTTTCCCCTGATTCAATATTCCCGCAACAAGAGAGACATACTGCATCTGCTGTTTTGCGGTTGCACCCCTCTTGGCGATTGCATTAAGGGACATCTTGAGATCATAATTGTCCCCGACCATCTCATAGACTTTGGCAGGGACTAACCTTAGCAGTTCTTCAGTCTTAGACTCTTTTTTCTCCTTCTGGATTTCCCCCATATTGAGTTATTTAAAGCGTTGTTTTTTAATGATTATACTCTATACCAACAAAGGTGCGACTATGCTATCATGCCCTAATTGCTATATATACAAAGGAACCTGGATACCAATGACTGAGAAAGAGGGAGTATTCTACTGCAAAGACGAAATCACCCATAAATTCAAAAGAGACAAAGACGGCAATTTTCACAGCGTAGTCTGACTCTCTTCCTTAGAGAAAACCAGATCGCATCCGCTTTCCATTATGTCCTCAGAGTAACGGACTATCTTATTGCATTTCTCAGAAAGAGACTTGAGAACAAGCATCTTGGAAGCGTCCTTCTCCTTTTTCAGAAGATGGTCTATCTTCTTGAAATCAGATATGTATGCTTCTTTTGCATCTGAAAATTCCTTGGAATCTACTTCCTTCTTAGAAAAAGAATCAAAGGCGCAGATATAGACTTTTGAAGATTTTTCCAGAAGATTGGCGATCCTCTGGTCTGGCATAACTGATTTGCCTGAAACGCACAGATCAAGAACATGATCGCTTATCTTTTCCATGCCTTTGGCCGCGATAGCCTTGAAAACCGCCTCGTTGGAAGGGGAATTGCCAGTTGAAAGATTCCTTAGAAGCAACAGATAGAGCCTGTCGACCTCATCTTCTTTCCGTGATAATTCTACAGATGAATCCTCTCCGGTCCTATAGCTTCCCATCGCCAACGTGAACATGCCTTGAGTGACGTTGAATGAGCGCTTGAAAATCGTATCTATCGAAAGAGTCTCGAAAGTGAGTATCTGGAGAGTTATCTCTTCCCCAGTCTCTTCAGCGATCTCCACTCCGGACAATATCCGTCTTGCTTCTTCTGCGACCGTACTTATTCCCTGGCCTCTGAGGACGATTTTGTCTGCTCCGCCAACATATGCTGAAACTACATTACGCAAAGAACTTTCAAATGACTGGGATGAGACCAAGATTCTGCTGGATTTCGGAGCCCTTTCGGATTTTTTAAGGCTCAGGGTAAGAGAACCATTCTCGTTCTCTTCTATATATACTGCGTCGCCTTTGTTCACTCCTTTCTTGTCAACCCATTCCGAGGGTAAAGAAACGATGAACGTGCTTCTTCCGGTCTTTTGTATCTTTCTTGCTTCATCCATACCAAACACCTATGATATATACCAACATTACCAGAATATATACTATAAGGGAAAGATTTATAAAGGGACAAAATAACAGTAATATCACTTAGAAAGGTGAAATGAATGACAAGAGCGATAGAAGGACAAAAATGCACAAACAACCTGAAAAATGCCTGGGAAGGAAACCCGGACAGGTGCAGACCTTTCAACAGAAGATCAGGTCTGATAGACAGAATGCAGTAGTTTTTTGTTAATACAATCTAATTATACTATAATAAAAAATAAAATTAAGGGGAACACCTAGGTTCTGCAAGAACTTTGTTCTTGACACCCAGACAAAAAAAGTTGCTACGGAGAAAGTCTGGGTTCTGCAAGAACTTCGAATTCCTGCGTTGGAGGGTAAAGCAGATAAACGTCCCTAGGGCTTATCATTGAATCTGGATCACTTGGCAACACCCTCATTATTGGTGCTAAAAATGCTGCTCTTTCTGGATCACGATTGGGTTGCCAAAGGCAGCCTGTGTTCTCAGGGGGCAAAGAAGAAAGATATTGCATATCCTGTTTAAGTTCTCCGGTGTCTTTATCCTTAACTGGCTTTCCATGCTGATCTTTTACTACTCTGAATAATGGGACCCCTGTTCTTGGATCTATTTCTCCTCTATAGATGTTGACTAAAGGAACTGGTTCGAGAACAACGATCCCTTTTGGATGAATAACGTGGATATCGAAATCCAGGCATATCTGCTCTGGAGTGACGAATAACGCAATATCTGATCTGCCAAAAATAGTCCTTGAACTGAGAAGAGAGTATCTATTCGAGATTCTTGGCCCTGAAACATAAAGTTGTTCGGCTAAATCAAGATATTTTGAAGGAAGAAGAATTTGATTTATTGGATCAAAAAAATCAACTCCTTGTTTGAATCCTTTTAAACCTCCGTGAGCGATCCATTCTACGGCATAAAAATTTCTTACGTCTCCTGTTTTAGGCTTGACTTCTCCTGCAGCTAATGCCTCAGTAAGAACCTTGTTTCTCGCAAAAAGACCGAAACGAACTACTTGAATTCTTCCATTAAAATAATCAGTTTTTATCCCAGTTTCAATTACGCGTGGTTTTGCCAGAGGGTTCATTACAACACCGACAATATATTACCACATGAAAGCTTAAAAATAGATGTTAGGACAATATAGATAAATTGATTGCCTCTAACAGTATAACTGTTATTCGCAGGGGTGACGGAGCGGTCAAACGTGCTGCGCTTAGGACGCAGTGGCTCAGCGCCTGCACAGGTTCAAATCCTGTCCCCTGCATCTTGTATAATAATATAGTCTTACTCCTACTTCGTCAAACTTCGGAGGTTTTGAGTTTCGCTGGCATATTATCCCGTGACCGTAAGAGCACTAGCTCCCAAAGTACCTGACACTTCAGGACGGCCAACAAGTGCCACCTCCGACGCGACGGACCAGTTGCCGATGGCACAGGCGAACCACTTGACGTAGACGTCTCTGGTGACAGAACCGTGCCATCCATTTGCACCTTTTTGATAAGCAACGCTTACCATACCGTATCTTGCAGCAAAATTGCTTGAAGGAACTGACTGGCTTGCAAGCGGAAATCCGTGCTCATCGGTCAAAGCCCAGTTATCTCTCATGAAATCAACTGCTCTGACCTTCCCAGCTAGAGTTGCTGGATCAACTGCTGAAATAATATATAAACCACAGTCTGTTTGCTCTATTTTTAGCAAACCAATTGAATCATAAACGCCCATTGCAACTGCTTTTTGAAGACTTATCTCTCTTCCATTGAATTGAACCGGGACGTCAGGTATCTGCTGTACGTAGCGAACTCCATCTTCAACCCAACTAACCTCTTTACCTAGTGGCGCTTGTGGATCTTTCTTATAAACAGCATATTGGGCAGTTCTTACCCAGCTTGTTCCCATAACTGCTTTGTAAATTCGGCTTACGTTCAAAGCATCATCTACTTCTTTAACAGTGGCAACGCCTTCTATTTGTGGGTTGAATTTTTCTCGAACTTGAAACATCTGCACTTGAGTAACTGAACCTTCCATTGCCCTCATGGGCCTTTTATCAGTCAAGAGATTACCAGCCATAGATACACCCCATCTTCAGGTTCCCTGAAGAGCTAATGACCAAAGGTCATTGGATTTGATAAAATATATTATGAACAATTATATTTAAAAACCCATCTTTTACAACAGAACCAGTTGCTAGAAGTTTGTTCGGACTCTAGTATCCACCTTGTCCTGCTTCCCATGCATCCATATTAATTCTTAGAAACTAAAGTGTTAGAAATTATACTAATGTTGCCTCAACCAACTAGACAAAATTACACAAATCAGAAACATATTTAAACGGCTTCTGAAGAATATGAAATGGGAGGTGGAATTCATGAAATCGATAACCATAGTAGAAGACGACAGAGTAGGACTGTTAGCTGACATCTCATACATTCTAGGCAAAGCAAAGGTCAATATAGAATCAATAAGTGTAGATGTCATAGGAAACAAAGCACTCGTCAGGTTGATGGTCAAAGATGCAAAGGCAGCCAAAGATATACTCGAGATGAACAAATTCCACGTGAGCGAGGAGAATGCCACTATCCTGAAACTGCCTGACCAACCAGGAGAACTTTCAAGGATAACCACGATACTGGCAAAGGACAAGATAGATATCAAGAACGTGCATATAATCTCAAGAAACGGGAAGGAAACGATACTTTCTATTGTTACCGACAAACCAAAGAAAGTAGAGGTCCTTCTAAAGGATGTTCTTGCAAGCCATGAAGAAAGCTAAATCTCCAATTCTATCTCTTTTTTCTTCTTATCTATTTTTGAGCCAGGAAACAATTTTTCAAGTTCATCCAACTTAGCTGATTTTGCCTTCTGCAGAATCGAATCTATTTTTTCAAAATTAGCATAGGCGTAATCTATCTTGGCTTTAAGCTGTTTCTCTTCTTCTACAAGCGATTGGAACTGATCCTCTTGTTTCTTCATTCTTCTTTCAAGTTTTTCTATAGCTTCGTTTTTCTCTGGAACCGCAGTTTCATAAAACTCATCCACTGCTTCGCTTAGGCTCTTCGAAAGGCTTGAACCTGGTTTTTCAATAAGCGAGAACTCAGCAATCTTACCTTCAGAGTACACAATGCGTGGCTTGAGATCGCCCATAAGAGCAGAAATCCCGGAAGTTATCCGTTCTATCTCTTCACTGGATAATGAATTCCCTGGTTTTTTCTCATCTATCCCGCACCTGGACAGGATTTCTTTTGCATACTCCTTTCCAAGCGGAAGCTTCAGCATCGCGATTATGACGTATTTGTCAGAAATGGCGTCGCTTAGGTTTAGTACAACGTTCGATTTAGCAAGGGAATAGGGCTTTCCGCGTTTGATCTCACGGTCAGACCAGGTCTCTTCCCTCATCGCGGCAACAGTCTTTCCATCTTTCACTAAGACAAGATTTCCCTTGCCGAATCCTTCGAAAACAAGGGTCGAGTTCTCCCCGTTCCTCTGTTCGAATTCAAATATGATGACTCGATCTCCTGAATACTGGAAGACGGATACTAAGCGCGCATTATCAAGAACTTTCTTCATCTGGAGCACGAGTTGGTCTGGTTCGATCGCCTCGGGAAGATATTTCGATATATTCAGACGAACTCCTGGTTCAAGAGTGATCTGAATATCTCCGATCCTAATCCTGTATTTTCCATCTGAGATCCTGTATGCGTTTGAGAAATGCTTGCCTTCGGCTGCCTTCAGCTCGCGCACTATGAATGAATATTCCAGATTTTCCATCACTCGCATGATAGGAATTCAATCGACTTATGTTTTAAAACCTTCATTGAGTCATTCTTATAGGTAATCTTATGCTGGATCAAGAATCTTTAGAGCTTCACAGAAAACTAAAGGGAAAACTGACCGTTAAAGAAAAGGCGAAGATAAAGAAAATAGAAGACCTGTCATTGCTTTATACTCCAGGAGTGGCAGAGCCATGCAGACAGATATCCAAGAATAAAGCACTTGCATACGAACTGACTGGCAAATGGAATGCGGTTGCAATAGTCACTGATGGGACAAGGGTGCTTGGCCTTGGAGATATAGGCCCTGAAGCAGCGCTTCCTGTAATGGAAGGGAAAGCGCTCATCATGCAACAGTTCGCGAAGATAGATGCTATTCCTATTTGTTTAGCTACAAAGAATGCGGACGAGATCGTTGCGATAGTCAAAGCGATCGCACCTAATTTCGGAGCGATAAACCTCGAAGATATCGAGACTCCGAAAGTATTCGATATAGAAGAAAGGCTTACGAATGAACTGGACATCCCTGTTTTCCATGATGACCAGCACGGAACTGCGATGGTTTCTCTAGCAGGGCTGATAAATGCTTTGAAGATTGCTGGCAAGCGGAAGAAAGACGTCACGGTTGTGATAGTCGGTGCTGGATCTGCTGGGTATGCGATATCGAAACTTCTTTTGGCGTATGGGATAGGGGATGCGATCGTTTTTGATAGCAAAGGCGCGATAGTAAGTTCAAGATCTGATCTGGAACCATACAAACTGAGGATCGCCGGGATGACGAATAAACAAAAGTATGCCGGATCACTAAAGGATTTTTCTGGTGCAGATGCGATAATATCTGCTGCTTCTCCTGGTGCATTACCTCATGAAACAGTGGTGAAGATGAAAGCACCGAAGATCGTTTTTGCACTGGCGAACCCTACTCCTGAGATATCTGCAGAAGAAGCGAAAAACCTTGGAATAGAGATATTCGGGACTGGAAGAAGCGACTTGCCAAATCAGATAAACAATTCACTTTGTTTCCCCGGATTTCTGCGTGCACTTCTGGACCTGAGGATAAAAAGAATCACTAACGAGATGAAAATTGCTGCTGCAGAGGCGATAGCTTCCTGTGTTTCGAAAGACGAACTGGCGAAAGGAAGGATAGTTCCCGAAGTATTCAATAAGAAAGTAGTGAAGAAAATAGGAAGATTTGTGAAAAAGTCGTGCCAATAGCCAGAAGCGACCGGCCAACAGCTAATAGATATCCGTCTTCCTTGTATGAAGTGAAATTGTAGAATTGAATTTTTTCTTAAGGAACGTTTTCGCAGTCTTTATGCGTTCTCCTGCCTTCCCTATAGCAATGCCCCTGTCCTTCTCAGCAACCGTTAAGAAAACTGCTCTTTCGCCCATCGCTTCGCGGACTTCCACATTGATGATCTCAACATTGCTGAAGAAACCCTTGACGAATTCTTCAAGATCATTGCTATCAGGAACGATCACGACTTTCTTTCGGACAGCTCCTTTCAGTTTCTCTATATTCGCTCCTTTCTTGCCAATCGCCTTTCCTAGCTCGTTGATAGGGACAAGAAAATAGATTCCTGTCTCGTTGGAAAGGAAATCTGTCGGCATGACACCGGTGAGCTTTTCAAACATAGAAAAGAAATTCAGGTCTTCAGATGTAAGTTCAACCATAATAATCAGCGCATGAAAGAAAAATAAAAAGAAGGATCACTTCTTTTTCGCAAGAGATATGATTGCGGATGCACCTGCATCGTAAACCGAGACCATTCCAACAGGGAACGGCTTACCGCATATCGAACCAAGTTCAATAGATGTTCCATCGAACAGAATCATCGGTACTCCTGAGGAAGCAGCATATTTCACGATGGAATTTTTTGTATCCTCTGGCAGGTTGCCTGCGATGATAAATAGCTTTGCACTTCCGTTCAACGCATCTTTGATTCCTGTCTTTGTGCCGAACTCGACTTTTCCGGTCTCGACAGCAAGCCTCAGTGCGCTTGAAAGCGGGCTCTCTTTCTCCTTCTTCGATTTCCTTCGTCTTACCAATCTCTTTTTTGGCAATTCCTTTTCTTCAGGAACATCTTCGACATCTTCCTCTACTTCTTCGTCAACCATGTAATTCACCGATCATTTTTTCTTTCTTTTTGCTTTCATTCCCAGCCTTACCTTTCCTGTTCCCACAGGGACTATCTGGCCGATGAGTATATTTTCAGTAACACCCATAAGCTTGTCTTCCTCTCCGCTTGCGCTTGCGTTCACAAGGTGCTTGATAGTTTCTTCGAAAGCAGCCCTTGCCATGACGCCCACTTTCTCTCCGCTGAGCCCATGCCTTCCGATGGATTTCACTGAACCGCCGAAACACATAGCATCAGAAATGAGCATTATGTGACGTATGTCAACGAACAGCTTCTGCATGTCCATGACTTGCTTTATCTCGCGGATTATGGCGTTCCTTGCGGCTTCTATCCCGAAAACACGTTCGATTTCCTTTATGTTGTTTGTGTATAATCTCTTAGGATCGACTGCAGAATGCTCCATCGCACCAACGATGTTGAATCCTGCCGCTCTTATGAAATATTCTCCTTCTTCCTTGAGCACGACTCCTCGCGTTATGCCTGGGATACCCTTCACCACACTTTCCTTTATCTTATTTGTGAGTCTCCTTATGCTCTTTAGAGTGATGATTTTCTCCTCTTCTTTCCCGCTTTTGTCTGCTTTCTTTTTCTTTGTCTGAGGGAATTTGAGGACAATCTTCTTGCTTTCGTATGCGCGAACATCATCTGTAAACTTCTCTAGGGAAGTCTTCAGCGCATTGAATGTGACTCCGAGCGCCTTTCCGTCCTTTTCTGAGTATGTGACAATTATGGATCTTTCAGAAAGATCATCTTCCACAGATGCGACCTCTGAAACGAAAACGCTGCATAGTTCCCTTGCAATCTTCTCTGATTCAGTCGGGCTTCTTGAATACTGGCTTTTCAAATAAATATCGATAAGCGGCTTTTTAGGTTCCTTCTTAGCATCAACAATCTCGATCAGTCTTGGAAGACCGGTCGGAACTTGTTCTGCGACACCTGCATAGTGGAATGTACGCATAGTCATCTGCGTACCTGGTTCCCCAAGGCTCTGTGCTGCAACGACACCTACAGCTTCCCACGGAGCGACAAAAGCTTTCTGAGATAATTTCTTTTCTTCAGTCATCATAATCACCTATGCAGTATCCACATCGTCCTGCTTTGCGGTATCCGCAGCTTCAACTTTCGAAGCAAGCATCGGATCTTTCCCGTCTCCGCCATAGACGAATTGGACGATGCTGAAATCTGCGTTCCTGACCGTTCCGTCTGTGCTGACAACAAGGTCCTGCAGCGCATTGATTAAACGACGCTGCATATAACCGGAACGCGCGGTTCTGATAGCAGTATTAACAAGCGCTTCACGGCCACCCATAGCGTGATGCATGAATTCATAGGGTGTCATGCCTTTCCTGAAGCTGTTGAATACGAATCCGTGTTCTTTGGCAGTTAAAGCGCTGGTCCTGAAATAAGGCAACGTTCTCTTCTTGTACCCTCTTTTCAATCTTTTGCTTCTAACTGCCTGCTGAGCAACTATAGCAGACATCTGGATTGCATTGAGTAGGCTTCCTCTCGCGCCGATCTTTGCCATGATGATGGATGGATTCTTTATAGTAAGATCCTCCTCGACCATCTTGCCGACCTCTTCTCTTGTTTTTGAAGTCACCTGCATTATCTGGCCTTCAAGAGTTTCCTTAAGAGAAAGACCGGGAGATCGTTCCAATGCCTTGTTCTTGTATTGAAGGATCAAGTTGTCTATTTCCCGATTCATCTTCTCAAGTATCTTCTGGAGCGAATCCTCTGCCTTCTTTGATAACGTGTAATCTTTCAGCGAAACGCTGAGCCCCCTGATGCTTATCGCCTCAAGAGCCATCTTTGTCGCTCGGTCTATGAATTTGCTTGTGAACGAAGGTCCATGCACGATGAACATGTGTTCGATGATAGCTTCAATCGCCCTGCTTTCTATAGCCCCTTTGAGGAGTTTACCTTTCTTGATAACGATCTCTTCTCCCATTTTCGACTGGAGCTTAATTGATACATCATCAGAAAGCAGCAACGAGAAAAGAAGTTTTCCTGTATAACGATCCTTGTGATCAGGTTCTGGAAGTTCATCTATCCCAACTAGGTAAAGCAGATTCGCAGCCTCATCCTTGCTGAAAAGCATGTCATCATGAGTCAGGAAATAGAAACCCGAAACATAATCTTCCTGTGGTTTGATTATAACGTGTCCGTGCCTTGGAGAAAGTATCTGATTCTCCACTTTCATCAAATATTCTGCCTCAGCGCGAGATTCTTCTGTCTGGAGGATGTGAAGGTTCATTTCGTCTCCATCGAAGTCTGCGTTGTATGGTGCGATCGTAACGGGATTCACTCTAAACGTCTTCGTAGGGAGCACCCTTACCTTGTGCGCCATTATAGAAACCCTGTGAAGAGACGGCTGCCTGTTGAACAATGCGATGTCGCCCTCCACTATCTGGCGTTCGATCGTCCATCCGACTTTCAGTTCGTCTGCGATCTGTTTTCTCAGCTCTTCGCTATCTCCGACCTTCAGCCTCTTTTGATCTGATCTTATCACGTAGATCGCTTTAGGATAATCTGAAGACATTATATACTTCTTGCATTCGTCCATGTTCCATTCCGTGATGGAAACCGGAATCGTCAATTCTTCAGCAATCTCGAATGGCACACCTACCTCGTTCATGCTTATTCTCGGATCTGGAGAAACAATAGTACGTGCAGAGAAGTTGACTCTCTTTCCTGAAAGGTTGTATCTGAAACGGCCTTCCTTTCCCTTGAGTCTTTGCGCAAGGGTTTTCAGAGGCCTTCCGCTCCTGTGTCTTGCTGGCGGAATATTCGCGGTTTCATTGTCGAAATAGGTCGTCACGTGATATTGAAGTAGCTCCCAAAGATCTTCTATGATCAACTGCGGAGCGCCTGCATTTATGTTGGCCTCGAGCTTCTGGTTGATCCTTATTATATCTACTAACTTATGAGTAAGATCATCTTCTGATCTCTCACCCGTTTCAAGCGTAATCGAAGGACGGACATTTACCGGAGGAACCGGAAGAACAGTCAAAATCATCCATTCAGGCCTTGCGAATACTGAATCGAATCCAAGATCCCTGAGGTCGTTGTCGGATATCGCAGCGAGCCATTCCCTCACTTCGGTTCCAAGCATCGTTTCCTTTCCTTTTGTGAAAGTATATGGCTTGAGCAATTTGACTTCTGGAATTTCTATTCCGCAGAACGGGCAGTTCTTGTCAACTTTCTCTTTTTTCTTTGGCTTTGCTTCTTCGGCCTTAGGTGCTGCTTCCTGTGAAAGCAACGGTATCCCGAGCTCTTCTGCTGATGCCTTGACAGCGCCTGCTGCTATATCCTTAACTGAAACTGCTTCTTGAGGCCTTGTGAGAGGCGCTGGTGCTGCTTCAGCGGTTTCTGTTTCAACTTGAACGATTATCTCTTTGAGTTTGCCTTTCTGAGCAGTGATCCTTTTGCATCCAGGACAGGTAGAACGAAGCACGAAAAGAATGTGTTTTGCGAACTCTACATGTATTACTGGCCTGACCATATCTATATGGCCGAAATGGCCCGGACATTCCTTCACTCTGCCACCGCAGGTTTTGCATCTGAGACCAGGATCGACTATACCCAATCTAGTGTCTACAAGACCGCCGTCTATCGGATAACCATCATCATCATAAGTATCCGGAACAAGTATCTTTGCTGCAGACATCTTCCTGATCATCTCTGGAGAGAACAGGGAAAACTTTATCTTTTCAATTATTTTTTGGGTTTGATTGTCCATCATGATCACCTTATGCCTTATCCTTCAAAACCAGCCGCGGGAATATGTAAAGCGACTTTATCTCATCAAGGAGCAGTTTGAAGGCATAGCTCATCTCTACAGAGTGGACGTTTTCTCCGCCGCATACCGGGCAGACGTCCCTGTGTCCTGAATAATCGTGGGTAGCGATTCCTCCGCAGTCTGCGCAGACCAGGCGGACGGTCTTATCACTTTCCTCAAGAAGCCTTTCTTTTATTATCGTGCTTGCACCGTAACCAATAAGGCAGTCTCGTTCCATTTCACCGAATCTGAGACCACCCTCTCTTGCACGACCTTCGGTCGGCTGGTGGGTAAGCAGTTGCACTGGACCTCTGCTTCTCACATGCATCTTGTTTGAAACAAGGTGATGCAACCTTTGGTAATAGATGACTCCTATGAATATCTTTGCTCGAATCTGCTTTCCAGTTTTTCCATCGTAAAGGATTTCCTCTCCGCTTTCCTGGAATCCGGATTTCTTCAGAACAGAAACATAATCCTCTTCGGTGTTTCCTGAGAATGCAGTCCCATCCATCAGATCTCCGCACATCGAACCTGCCTTTCCTCCAAGCATCTCCAAGAGATGGCCTGCAGTCATTCTGCTCGGTATTGCGTGAGGATTGACAATTATGTCTGGAGAGACCCCATTTGCTGTGAATGGCATGTCCTGCGGCTGGACTAAAAGACCTATGACACCTTTCTGTCCATGCCTTGAAGCAAGCTTGTCTCCGACTTCCGGCACTTTCACTGCACGGATCCTTACTTTGACAAGACGGTTTCCGCTCGGGCCTTCAGTAACAAGAACCGAATCGACTTTTCCTTTCTCTCCTGCTTTGAGAACCAATGAGCTTTCTCTCTTCTTTTCTTCTATCGCTCCGAAAACAGAGATTTCCTCCAAGAACCTAGGTGGAGAAGTCTTTCCGACTAGAACGTCTTTGCTGCTCACCTGCGCTTCTGGATAGATTATTCCATCTTCACCCAAGTGTTTGTATGCCTCTTCCCCTCTGTATCCTACGACATCGGTGGTTGGGTTCTCTATCTTGTCTTTTTGTCCACCTGGGTAAACACGTTCTTCTGTTTCATATGTCTTGAACATCGCTACCCTTCCCAAACCTCGGTCCACTGCTCCCTTATTTACAACGATGGCATCTGCCATGTTGAAACCATGGTGGGACGTCAATGCTACTACGAAGTTCTGTCCTGCCGCTCTGTTCTTCAACCTCAATGTGTTGTATGCTCTTGTCTGGACCAATGGCTGTTGCGGATAGTACATCACATATGCGCGAGTATCATATCTAGTATTATAATTGGTTGCATAAACTCCAAGCGCCTGCTTGCTCATTGCGCAAGCCATCGTAATTCTCGGTGAAGAGTTGTATTCAGGATATGGAAGCACTGAAACAGTTATTCCGAAAATCGCGGATGCATCAAGCTCCATATGAGTATGGATCTTTGTAAGTTCTGATTCGTTTATCGCGATCAATGCATTTTCCTCTTCCTGTGCATCAAGGTATTCTATCACGCCCATCTTCACAAGATGATACCAATTGAGGTCTCCGGTTTTCAATTTCTGCATTATTTCTCCGGTAAGCCTTGATTTGCCGTCCTCGACTACGATGTAGGGACGCCTAACTCTTCCTTGATCAGTAATTATGTGGAGTTCGTCCACTTTCCCATTGTAGTATACATTCACTTGGTAATTCAATTCGTTCATCCTTCTCTTTTCCCTGAGCCTGCGCGCAAGCTCCGGACCGCTAGGATGTAATCCAACGAATTTCCCATTCAGATAAATAGAGGTTTTCGCCCCTTCAGCTCGTCTTCGTTTCACCATGAGTATCACCTATTTAACGTCGAACGCTTTCAACAGCCTCAAAACATCCTCTTCATCGGTTCCAGTGGACACTTCCGCCATTATGGAAATGTTCTTCACCAATGAACAGCTCGGGCCTTCCGGTGTTTCGTTCGGACACAATTTCCCCAAATGTGTTCCATGCAGGTCTCTTGCCTTGAAGTGCGGGTGCTTCTTGCTCAACGGAGAGATAACTCTTCTCAGATGAGAAAGCGTAGAAAGATAACTGACTCTGTCCAACAATTGGGAAACCCCAGTCTGTCCAGCGATCCAGTTTCCTGTCGCCATCGCATATCTTATTCTGTCGGCCAATGCATCCTGCCTCACCAATGTATGAACATGAAGACGCCTGCCTCTTGCAGCTGCTCTCGAAGCCTGATAAACCAAGTCCTTGATAAGGAATTGGAATGCATACCTGAACAATTCTTCCATCAGGTTCCCTGCAAGCTTCACACGCTTATTTGAATAGTGGTCTTTATCATCAGCAGCGATTATTCCATAGGATACCTGAACGCCTCTTTCAGCCATCTTTATCAGGAATCTTGCTTTATCCATCCTTGCGGATTTATCGACTCCCAAATGCGGAAGAAGATAATTATCGATTAGGTTTTCCATCCTTGTGAGCCTGAACTCGGTCGGTTGTCCTGGAGAAAGCTTCTTGCTGAGTATGTCAACTGCTTCTTCCCTGTTCTTGCTCTCCTCTTCCTCGAGATTTATGACAACATCGTTCTGGATTCTCGGATCCTGTGAAAATTCTTTTGCGACCTCGGAATTCGTCTCCAGTCCAAGAACACGCAATATTTGGACAAGTGAAAGATCAGTCGGAGTAGACGGGAATTCCACAGTGAATATTCCGTCAGCATTTCGTTCTACCACACACCTTGCGCGGAATCCGTGCCTTGTTGAGAATATCTTTGAAACGACTCCGTTCCTTTCTTTTGTGACCATGAGTTTATTCGGGACTAGGTCCTCTATGGAAACCAAAACTCGTTCGCTTCCATTTATGATGAAATATCCGCCCGGATCATCAGGATCTTCTCCGCTTTCCATAAGCTCGCTGTGGCCCATCTTCGATAGATAACATAACTTCGATTTCACCATTATCGGGACTTCGCCTATGAAAACATCGGAATAGACTGGACGTTCGACACCATTGAATATCGGAATTATTTCGAGGAATACAGGAGATGCATAAGTCAGGTTTCTCAACCTTGCTTCCATCGGCATTATCTGTCTTGCACCGCCCTTAACTTCATAATATCTCGGCTGTTCAACGCGGACTTTTCCAAGCCTAAGCTCGAAACCTTCCACGTTGGTCTTTATGACTCCTATGCGGTCAACCACGTCCTGCAATCCCTTATCCAAAAATTTGTTATATGAATCCAACTGCTGTTTGACAAGGCTGTTTACTGAGTAATACGCCTCAATTAAGGTCCCCTCTTTCATCCGAAAAACCTCCTAATAACTGACGAATATGACAAATGAAGCACCAATCAGGAAACAACACGATAATATGTGCATTTGCCTGTTGGCTCAACCCGTTCTATCTTTATGACATTGCCTTCTTTCGCTCCCAGTGCAACGACTTCTGGGTCGTTGGATTTTATCTGAGGGAGTTGAGATGTGGAACTGATGCCATACTTCTCCAAAACAGAACCGACCTGGCCTTCTGCGATGATTTTCATCTCAGGGACCAAGGAATGCTCTAGAACATTGATCGTAGATTTTGCTTTTTTCAACATACCACCTAGACGTCCGGCAATAAAAGTAAGTAGGAAATTTTAGTTACTAAGGGTTTATAAAGGAGATGGTTAAATGGAAAAATGCTGGATTATGCTGAAACATTAAATAACCTCCATCTGAAAATAGATTCATGATTCTGATAATAGATAATGGCTCACAGTACACGCACCTGATAAAACGGAATTGCAGGGACCTTGATTTCGAAGCAGTGATCGTTAACAACAAAACTTTTTCTTATTCCGAATTCGAAAAGTTGGCGGTAGAGAGCAAGGTGGAAAAGATCATACTTTCTGGAGGACCGAGTTCAGTAACTGCTGGAAATAACGGAATAAGCGAAGAGATAGTCAAACGCATTGGAAACGGAAAGATAGATGTTCCTCTCCTTGGGATCTGCTTCGGCCATCAGCTTATCGCGCATGCGCTTGGCGGAAAAGTGGAGAAAGGGAAAAGTGCGGAATATGGCATTGCGAAGATAACTATTGATGAACCAGATGAATTGCTGAAAGACGTTCCAAAAGAAATAAACGCGTGGGTCTCTCATTTCGATGAAGTGAAAAAAATGCCTGCTGATTTCGTCGCACTTGCGCACTCGGATACGTGCGAAGTGGAAGCCATGCGCCACAAGACGAAGAAGATATTCGGACTGCAGTTCCATCCAGAGGTGTGGCATACAGAACACGGCGAAAGAATACTGGAAAACTTTCTGAGGCTCTGACAGATGGTACAACCAGAAATAGAAAAATCGTGGGGAAGCGCTTGCAAAATAATCCTTGGGGAAGAGCTTGGGCCGATCCTGGAATATGAAGACTACCTGAAAAAATACATAAACTTAGATATGAAAATAGAAAAATCAGAATTAAGCGGAAAACAAGTTTCAATAAGCCATGGAAAGTTATTCGATAAAAAAAGAATAATAAGCAATGATGAAATAGAAGAATATTCTAAGAAAACAGCTGGAATTAAACTAAGTATAAATGAGATAAAAGACATAGATTCAATATTGCAGGCTGTTTCTGAAAAAGCGTATTATGCAGGAAACGTAGTTCTTGGGAATTCCAAAATAGTTCAGAATTCAGACCGTTGTATAAACGGGACGATAATTTATGAAGTCCAATCGATACACGAAGGATGCAAACAAGTAGCATTTGCTAGATATATTAGGAATTCTGAATATTGTTACGGGGTTACTCTCAGCGGAGAAAATAAATTTGTAATTCACGGATATGAAGTTTGGAGGCTTAACAGGGGATTTGAAGCGCTAAGAACGTATACTTCTTCTGATTGTTATTATACTGGAAACCTGGAAGGATGCCAAAACTGCATGTTTTCATTCAATCAGAGAAATAAAAATTATTTGATAGGGAATATTCCGCTCTCAAGAGGAGAATATGATAAAATAAAGGGAAAATTAATTGAAGATATCCGCAATGAGTTAAAATCGAAAAAAGAATTGCCTACTGTAATAGATATTATAATCGGAGACCAGGAAGCTGAAGAAATTGAAAAAGATAATGATTCAATTGATATCTCAGATGTTGAGTTGGCATTCTCACAGACAACAGATGTGATTTTTGGAAAAAAACTAAAAAATGTAAGAGAATACGAAAACTGGCTGATGGAAAACATAGGAAAAGTAAAAAAAGTAAGATCTGGATTAAGCAAAGAACCAGTATATGTTGCGCCACTGGAATGTCTTGATCGCATAAAAAATAATACTGCAAACATGGATGAAGCTCTTAAATTTGGAGAAAATAAATTAACTAGAGAAGAGTTAGAAGGGCTGAATATTGAAAATGCAAAGAAAATATTGTCAAGGATAAATACTGTTTCTACTGAAATAGCCGTAGGTGAGAATATAAACGTAAAAGAATGCTCAGCCTATGCGTTTGCAGTAGACATCTACAGAAGCGCGTTTGCCTATTGGCTCAAGCATTCCGCATATTCTTTTTATCCAAAAGAATCAGAATATTGTTTCGGAGTTTCAA
>Ga0233425_10005789_pt1 | contig 19103 bp, 18 predicted proteins | sample Watercolumn_Towu_2_FD_181712 | JGI IMG/M metagenome (GOLD analysis project Ga0233425, IMG submission 181712) | Freshwater microbial communities from Lake Towuti, South Sulawesi, Indonesia - Watercolumn_Towuti2014_140_MG | ecosystem: Environmental > Aquatic > Freshwater > Lake | place... | reverse complement strand
GTTTCAAAAAGCTCGACCGAAATATATTCATTTAATGAAGTTGGAATATTTTTTCCTGCATAATCTGCTCTGATGGGAAGTTCCCTGTGGCCCCTGTCCACAAGAACTACCAGTTGGATCGATTTCGGTCTTCCAAGATCCATAAGAGCATCGAGTGCGGACCTTATGGTCCTTCCGGTAAAAAGGACATCATCAACCAGTATCACATCCCTGCCGTCAATTTCAAACGGAACGCTTGTAACCTCAACAAAAGGTTTTGACTTTTTGGATATATCATCCCTGTAAAATGTTATGTCCAGTTTTCCCACTTTAATTCCGCCGCCTTCAATACTGCAGATATTATCCGCAAGCCTCTGTGCAATAGGAACGCCGCGTTTCTGTATGCCAATGAAAACTATATTTCCGGTGCCTTTGTTTTTTTCAATAATTTCATGGGCAATTCTTTTTATTGCCCTTTCAATATCTTCTTTGGATAAAATTACAGCTTTTTTATTCATGGTTCTTTTAAATAAAAAAACCTCCTTAAATACTTAAGAAGGTTCTATATTTTTTAATTTTATTATAATATCAAACATACCCGGCGATCTATGACAATCTTCCGGAATATATTTTTTGTATAACCCTATAAATTCCATCTTTTGTTTCCTTTATAGTCTCTCAGGACTATTTTAAAGGCCAGGTGCTTAAAATTTTTACTATTATAGCACTATTTTTATATTATACCACTAATATTTTTTTATGGTTAGCATTTTAGGGTATCATTTGAACTTCATTTTATAAAACAGTACTTATCCTCTTCAAGATAATCTCCGGTGAGCGCAAAAGCCCTTCCCCTGCATCCCCCGCAAATGATATTATATCTGCATTTGCCGCACTTTCCTTTAAGCAGAAATTCTCTTTCCCTGAGATCCCTGAAAACCATGCTTTCCTTCCATATTGCATCAAAAGGTTTATCAAGAATATTTCCTGCATTGATTTCAACAAATGGACATGGCCAGACTTCTCCGCCGGGTTTGATGTATGCAAGACCCCTTCCTGCAGTGCAGCCATGAAAAAGTTTTTGTGCAATCTTCAAATAAACGGGAGATGTTTTTTCAGCTTTTTCCAGAAGATAGGGCCAGTACTGCGGTCCGGCAACTGTTTCGACAATTACAGAAACATTTTTCTGGACATTGTAAATATATTTCAATAATTTTTCATTGCTGCCTGTATCCAGCGCCGCATCTTTTACGGCGCAGCCCCTGCCAACAGGAACAAGCTGATACATCAGCATAATACCGGCTCCAAGACTGTCAGAAAATTTTATCAGATCCTGAAGGTTCTCAATATTGTATTCCATTGCTGTTGTATTAATCTGAAGAAGTATCCCTGATTTTTTAATTGCTTCAATACCTCTTGCTGCCAGTTCAAATGCATTTTTATTCTGCCTTATCTTATTATGAACCTCTGAAAAAGTTGAATCCAGAGATACTGCGGCGCCATATACACCGGCTTTTTTTATTTTCCTGGCTATCTGATCAGTTATAAGGGTTGCATTGGTTGCGACGACATTAATAAAACCCCTGTATTTTGAATATTCAAGTATTTCAATGAAATCTTCTCTGATAAAAGGCTCTCCTCCGGTGAAAACGAGCATCCGGAACTGCGGTATTTTTGCAAGACCGTCTATAAGTGACCTGACCTGCTCTGTATCCAGCTCTTTTTTATTTTTCCCGGATTCACCGGAACTTGCATGGCAATGCAGGCAGTTTAAATTGCACCTGTCGGTGATTTCAAACACGGGATGGTTTGGAAAACCTATGCAGCCCATACCGATTGAACCGGCTGCAACAGGCAGGGACCTGAAGGAATGTCTGAAGAACCAGACGGGAAATTTTTTCCACCCGGATAAAGCGCCAAAAAAAATTATGCTGGACAACTGGCGAAAAATCATATCGGGCGGAATCAAAATTCTTCCGAATGACTTTCTGTATATTTCACCGCTTATTTCTATCAGCTCCTGAAAAAAATGCCATTTATATTTATACTGCAGAAAGTTTCATGACCTCTTCATATTCTTTGATTATAATCCATATGCTATGCCTATTATATATGCCAGGGAGACCCCTATATTTATTACAAGCGTCATGCCGCACAGTCTTTCCAGTTTTTTCCTGTCAAGGTATTCTTTTTTAAGCATTGAAATGACTGTAAAAGCTGACAAAAGAAAAAACGGTATAAATATATAAAGGCCCAGCAGTGGTGCCCCCGAATAAACGGAAAAACCAAAAAATAACCAGGTGAGAACTGATGCAATAACATAGATTATCCCTGCTTTTTCTTTTCCGGTACGGACAACAATATTTCTTTTGCTGTAATGTTTATCGGCACTGTAATCCGGAAATTCATTTATAAGTATAACATTGAAGATTGTAAGTCCCACAGGTATTGATATCCAGTTTGCAAGACTGTTGAAATTCTGCGTCTGCAAATAAAAACCCACAGCAACGGGGAGCCATCCGTAGCAAAATCCTATGAGTATTTCCCCCACGCCTCGTGAAACAAACCTTAAAGGGGGATTTGAATAAAAGAATCCAAAAAATATTCCTGTTATCCCCAGAACCAGTGTCAACACTCCGGTCCTGAAATAAAACTGCAGCAGCAATCCCAGCACAGCAGCAATGCCAAGGGCAATGTACGAACCTGTTTTGGCAAATTTCTTTGGAAGAGCTCCCTGTGCTATCACCTGGCTGCCGCCGGAAAAAGTATTTTTTTCAAGATTTGCTGACATTTTATCTTCATTGATATCATAATATTCACCATTGTAATAAGTTACAAGCATAACCATTATGACGGCAAAAAATGCCAGTAAAAAAACAGGCAGGTTAAAAACTCCTGACAGTCTGTTTGCCAGGACCGTACCGAGTATAAATGGAAGAATTCCAACTATGTGAAAAGGCGGCCTGGACATTATAAAGATATTTTTTGCAAGATTTCTGCTTCCTGCTACGCTTACAGAATTCATATGATTTCTCCTTTCCTGGATAATCTTTTTGCACCAATACTACTAAAAAGATAGACTTAACACAATCCACTGCCGGTTATTTTATTGGTTTTATTTTTTTAATTCCAGTTATTTTTATAATTGGCCGGCATCTGAAATTTCTTGATAGCAAAAAAAAATTTAAAGGCTACTGCAGGTGTTTTTAAGAAATATTGACATAATTTTTCAATATATTACAATTTGTTAATTATTTTTTTAAAATAACCGTGTTACCTCAAAAAAAGCATAGTGGTAAACGAATAAAAATTAACGAAATAATAAACTGTAAAAATTTCAGAAAGGAAAAAATTAAAGGTGGTAAAAGTGAACAAAAAGGCGAGATTCTCAATTATCGCAATGATAGCAGTATTTATGCTCTCCCTGATTCTTGCATTGCCGGGCGCATTATTTGGTCAGGAGACAAGCGAAGAAACAACAGAAACTACAGTGGATATCGAAGAAGAGATTACTTTTGACGTTGTTTACCCGAAACTGAATGCCAAAGCCGGAAATAATTATGAATTTAAATTTGATGTGACATATGCTGGTGACGAAGAAGCAACATTTGATATTATTGCAGAGGCTCCTGAAGACTGGTATGTTGCAGTTACCCCCTCATATGAACAAAGCGAAATAACTGCAATAAAAATGCAGCCGGGCAAAAAGGAAAGCCTTAAAGCTGTTGTTTATCCCCCGGTTCTTAAAGAACAGCAACAGCCCGGAGATTATGAGATAAAGGTGAAGTTTTCAAATGAAGATTTAAAGCTTGAAGAGGAAACTGTTTTTACGGCTACGATAACCTCTGTTTTTGAAATCGATTTAAATGCAAAATATGGGGTACTCAATACAAATGCCACGGCAGGCAAAAGCAATCCGTTCATTTTTGTATTGAAGAACACAGGTTCAGATACAATTGAAAATATTACATTTAAATCAGATGCACCGCAGAAATGGATCGTCAAATTTACTCCCGAAAAAATTGATAAACTTGCAGCAGATGAATCAAAAGATATAGAAGTCAACATTACCCCGCCCGAAAAGACAATCGCCGGTGATTATATGCTTAACTTTTCTGTTAACAGCAGTGACGCAAGTGATAATGCGGATATAAGAGTTACTGTGGAGACTCCTTCGATTTGGGGATGGATAGGTATTGCAGTAATAGTGATCGTTGTGGTTGGGGTTGCTGTAATTTTTGCAAGACTGGGAAGAAGATAAAATGAATATCAATATTGATACTGTCAGTAAAAATAAAATCATAAAAAAAAATGAAATGAACAGTGAAAATATGAATGAAAATCTAATTGTCGCTGAAAATCTTACAAAGCAGTATAACGGGAAATCTGTTGTAAGCAATTTAAATCTGACCATAAACAGGGGAGAGATATTCGGCCTTCTTGGTCCGAACGGCGCAGGCAAATCCACAATTATCTTAATGATGCTCGGTCTTACAGAACCTTCTTCAGGCTCCATAAAGGTGGCAGGATATAACTCGACCAGGGAACCAATAAAAGTAAAAAGAATTACCGGATATTTACCGGAAAAACTCGGGTTTTATGAGGATTTAACAGCCAGACAGAATCTGAAATATACGGCGGAACTTAACAGTATTCCTGAAAAGGAATTAGATTCAAGAATTCAGGAATCACTGGAAATTGTCGGGCTTGAAAAAAACAAAAACCAGGCTGTTGGAACATTTTCAAAGGGAATGAAAAAAAGGCTTGGAATAGCTGACGTACTTATAAAAAATCCGCAGCTTGCAATTCTTGATGAACCGACTGAGGGTCTTGACTTAAAAATCGCAAACCAGATACTGGAAAACATACAGATTCTTAACAGGGAAAAAAATATAACATTCCTTATATCTTCCCACCAGCTCAATCTGATCCAGAAGATATGTACAAGAATCGGAATAATGTCCAGGGGAAAACTGATTGGTGAAGGCAAAATAGATCTTCTTGGAAGGGGCTTATTTGCTGAAGGAAAATATATAATCGAAATCGAGCTGTCGGAAGTAACAGGCAATATTATTGAACAGCTTAAAAAGATTGATAAGGTTTTAAATGCCGAAATGCACGACAATCTTATAGAGATTACCTGTGATGACGATGTGAGGCCGCAGATATCCAAACTGGTTGTTGAAAATAACCTTCTTCTTACCAGGATGAACATAAAAGATTCATCACTTGAAGAAATATATTTGAAATATTTTAAAGAGGAGTAAAATGAGAGGCGCTTTAACGGTTTTCAGAAAAGAAATAAGTGATTATTTCAGCAGTAAGATATTTATAATACTTCTTGCATTGATATACGTGGCAGGCCTTGGATTTGCATTTCTTTCAATACAGGCAATAAAGTCCGCCCCGTTAAGCACCGACCAGTCACTTCTTGTAAAGGTGTTTATAGACGAGATGTTTTTTCTTAAACTTTACACAGTCGGTGAAATCAAGGCAATAATGACGTTTAATCTGGTCAGGTTTTTTGGTGCATTTATCCCTCTGATTGGTATTTTATTCGGATTTAATGCAATCAATTCAGAAAGAAATTCAGGAAACATGAGCAGGCTCCTTTCCCAGCCGATTTACAGAGACAGCCTGATTAATGGCAAGTTTCTTGCAGGTATAACAACTCTTTCCATCATGATAGGGAGCATAATTCTTATTATCCTTGGAATTGGATTCAGGGCAATTGGAGTTCCGCCTACTTCGGAGGAGATTTTGAGAATTTTTGTCTTTATAATTATTTGCATCATATACGGTACATTCTGGATGAGCCTGTCACTGCTGTTTTCCGTTCTTATGAAAAATGTCGCCGCAGCAATTCTTACCGCAATACCGATATGGCTGTTCCTGACATTTTTCTGGCCGTATATTGCTCCGCAACTGGCAAATCTGATAACACCGGTTACAGAAGGTTCCTCTCTTGCCGTTCAGCTTAAAAACATATCTCTTTCTGTGGATCTTCTGAGGATTTCACCTTTTATACTATTTTATGAGTCAACTGCAGCCATAGTCGATCCCACTCTCGGTCATCTAGCATTGAGGATTACCGAAAGCGACCTGAGTAAAATGATTGCCAGTCCCCTTTCCCTTAGCCAGAGTTTTATTCAGATCTGGCCGCAGTTAATAGTAATAATTGCGCTTGCGCTTATATGCTTTGGGGTGTCATATATAGTGTTTATAAAACAGGAAATCAGATCTACCTGAGTTCAGATTAAAAAAATATTTTTTAAAAATCGGCTTAAGTTAAAAAATAAATACCGGATCTCAAAAAGGGTCCGGTATTTTTTAAAAAAATTATAAGGTTTTCAAAAACGTTTAAATTATTTTTATTCTTTATATTCTTTATTATAAATCATTTTCTTTAAATTGCTCAGACTTTTTAAAAGGTCATCCGCAAGATTGTCAGTAATTTCTATTTTTTTCTTCAATACAGGATGAATAAAAGATATGGCACAGGAATGAAGAAATTGCCTTTCAAGCCCTATTGAATCTGCAATTTTTCTGGTTTGTATGTTGCCATAGTCCCTGTCGCCAATTACAGGATGGCCAATCGAATTGAAATGGACCCTGATCTGGTGGGTTCTGCCGGTTTTAGGCATGGCTTTCAAAAGCGTTGCATACTTTAATTTTTCGATAACTTCAAATTCGGTTTCAGCTTCCCTGCCTGTATCCGGGATAATGTCCATTTTTTTTCTGTCTGTTTTTGACCTTCCTACAGGCAGCTTTATTTTGCCTTTTGATTCGGAAAAATTGCCCAGAACAAGAGTTTTATAAACTTTATAAACCTCTCTCTTCTTAAAAAGTTCAGAAATTTTGTGCTGAACATCGCCGTTTTTTGCAATTATCATGAGACCTGAAGTGTATTTATCCAGCCTGTGCACTATCCCCGGTCTTGAACCGGCGTCAAAATCCGAAACCGTTTTACCTAAATAAAAAAGTAAGGCATTGACGAGAGTATTTGTATAAATTCCTGCCGCCGGGTGAACAGTTATTCCTGCATCTTTGGATATTATCAATAAATAATCATCTTCATACCTGATTTTCAGAGGAATTTCCTGAGGAAGCAGCCCTTTTTCTGCAGGCAAAAAGTGTCCGTCATCATAAGAAACCGAGATCTTATCGTCTGCTGAAAGCTTATAATTTTTGTGCACAGTAAGTCCGTTAACTGTAACATATTTGCCTTCAATTATTTTCTGTATAAAAGTCCTTGATTGCAGGGAAAGATTTGAAGCTAAAAATAAATCAATTCTTTTATTTTTATCATTTATCCCGGCGGTAAAAAAATATTTTGCGTGTTTGTCACTGTCAGCCACTTTTTTCCCGGGTTTGTCAAGATGATATTACTGCCTGTCACTGAAAATAAATTCTTTTCTGATAAGGCTTCTGATAATAATCAATATTATAATACCAAAACCTATAACAATGAAACTGTCAGCTACATTAAATACTGCGAAATAAGCAACATGAATAAAATCAGTGACTTTACCATATAGAAACCTGTCCGCAAGGTTTCCCAGGGCTCCACCCAGTATGAAACCAAGAGCAAGATTATAAAAAAAGGACCTGATATCCATTTTAATTTTTAAAATTACAATAAGAATTATTGCGACAATTGAAATGGCAATTAAAATATTTGTTTTATTCTGGAACATACCAAATGCCGCACCGGTATTCGTGATGCTTGTAATAAATAAAAACCTGGGAATTATGGTTAAAGGGAAAAAAGTTTCCGGTTTTATGCTCACCATATATTTTGTAACCTGGTCAGCAGCCAGTATTACAGCGGCACTTAATATAAAAACTGAATTCAATAATCTTTTTGAAAAAATTCTCTCTGTCATATTATACTGCCCGTAACTTTGATTCCGATTTTCAGGCTGGTGCCATTTATTTTTATTTCTTTTACCTGCATTTCATCAACCTGGTGCTGAAGTACCTTATCAGCCAGTGTTTCCCTTTTAATGTAATTGCCGTATTTATCAATGATTGCCTGTATAATGGGTTCTGAAACAATGGCAAGCAAAATAGTATTTTCAATTTTAAAATCAGCTTCTTTTCTGAGATTCTGTATCTGGTGAACCAGTTCCCTGCAGAATCCCTCCTCTTTCAGCTCATCTGTTATTGTTGCAGGAAGCCCCACCGTAAACTCCCCGTCTGTTTCCACACCGAAATTTTCAGGGCTCTTCAATTCTATTATAATTTCCTCAGGGAGAATTCCAAGTTCCCTGCCATTTACAGTAATATTGGTAACCCTGTTGTTTTTAACATTAACAGCAATCTGGGTTTTGTTTTCCTTTTCAAGAGCCTCTTTTATATTAACAAGTTCCGAACCGTATTTGGGGCCAAGAAATTTTAAATTAGGTTTAATTATATATGATACAAGGTCATCCTGGCTGCTTACGATTTCCATTTCTTTGACATTCAGCTCCTCCAGGATCAGGTCCTTAAAATATAGACAGGCTGCAGCTTTTTCTCTGTCTTCTTCAAAGTAGATCCTGACCGAATAGAGCGGCTGCCTCGTTTTAATATTTATTTTACTTCTGACTGACCTTCCAAGCCCTATAATTTTCCTGGCGATGCTCATTTTATAGCAGAGATCATCATCGATCAGTTCAGGATTGAACACCGGATAATCTTCAAGGTGAACACTGTCTTTGCCTGTGCCTGTGCTTTTTGCAAGGTTACAGTAAATTTCCTCACTTATAAAAGGTATATAAGGGGCAGCCAGTCTGGAAAGAGTTACCAGGCATTCATAAAGTGTTTTATAAGCGCTTGCCTTGTCGCTGTCATTTTCACTTTTCCAGAATCTTCTTCTGCTTCTTCTTACATACCAGTTGGACAGATCGTCAACAAAAACTTCGATGAGTCTTCCGCTCTCCGTAACATTATAGTCGTCAAGATATCCGGTGACGTCCCTTACTGATTTGTTAAGTTCAGAAATTATCCACCTGTCAATTTCCGGTCTGTCTTTAACTTCCAGATCCGAATCAAGCGGATTGAAATTATCGATATTTGCATAAATTACAAAAAATGAGTAAACATTCCATAGGGTCAACAGAAATTTTCTTATTACTTCATCTATTGCCCCAGTTGAGAAATTTTTTGCGTTCCAGGGTGAAACAACCGTAAAGAAATACCATCTTAGGGCATCAGCGCCCTGGCTGTTAAGAATATTGCCAGGTCTGACAACATTTCCCTTTGATTTACTCATTTTCTGGCCGAATTCATCATTGATAAGGCCAAGGCAAAGCACATTTTTATAAGATGATTTTCCGGAAAGCATTGTGGAAATTGCAAGCATTGTGTAGAACCATCCTCTTGTCTGGTCAATTGCCTCACAAATAAAATCTGCCGGAAAAGACTGGCTGAAAAGATCAACATTTTCAAACGGATAATGAAACTGCGAGAAAGGCATCGAACCGGAATCGAACCAGACGTCAATAACCTCAGGCGTTCTTGACATGGGTTCATTGCATATCCTGCATTTTATTTTTATCCTGTCAACATAGGGCTTATGAAGATCGATGCATGAAAGGTCCTCTTCTGCCAGATCCCCCAGTTCCTTTATGCTGCCGATACATATTTTATGATTGTTTTTATCTTCCCATACAGGAAGAGGCGTTCCCCAGTATCTGTCTCTTGTGAGGGCCCAGTCAACATTATTTTCCAGCCAGTTACCGAATCTCCCATACTTAATATGCTCAGGATACCAGTTCACTTCTTCATTTGCTTTAAGAAGCTCATTCTTAATACCGGTGGTTCTTATATACCAGCTTTTTTTTGCATAATAAATCAGCCTTTTTTCGCATCTCCAGCAGAAAGGATAGGAATGTTTGAATTTTTCAACCCGCAGAAGAAGACTCCTTTTTTTAAGATCCGCATTAATTTCCGGATTTGCCTCATCGATGTCCAGGCCGGCAAAATGCTGTGCTCCTGTTTTGAATTTTCCTTCTTCATCAACCATCTGGACAACCGGCAGAGAATTCTGTCTGCCCGCTTTCATATCATCTTCGCCAAAAGCCGGGGCAATATGGACTATGCCCGTCCCTTCAGAGGTGGAGACAAAGTCTGCAACAATTATTTTAAAGGCATTCTGGTTTTCGGTATTTTTATAAACCGGCAGATAGCTTTTGCCTTTGAGTGCAACCCCCTTGAATCTGTCCACCGTTACATATTCCGTGCCTTCCGGAAACACCGATCCCACCAGATCCTCGGCAAGAATATAATTTTCACCGGAATCTGTATGTTTTATTTCCACATAATATTTTTCCATATTAACGGCACATGCGACATTTGAAACAAGTGTCCATGGGGTGGTTGTCCATACCAGTAGAAACGTGCCTTTTCTTTCGGCCAGAGGGAATTTAACAATAATTGAATAATCTTCAACATCCTTATATCCCTGGGCAACTTCATGGGATGACAGGGCTGTGCCGCACCTGGGGCAATAAGGAACTATTTTATAATCTTCATAAAGCAGGTTTTTATCCCAGATAGTCTTTAATATCCACCATACGGTTTCGATATACTCATTTTTAAATGTATAATATGCGTCATCGGTATCAATCCAGAAACCTATTCTTTCGGTCATTGATTTCCAGTTCTGCTCATATTTCATAACACTTTCTTTGCATAAGCGGTTGAACTTTTCAATACCGAGTTTTTCGATTTCTTTTTTTGAGTTGATTCCAAGCTGTTTCTCAACTTCTAACTCTACAGGCAGACCATGCGTGTCCCAGCCTGCTTTTCTGGGAACATGGTATCCTTTCATCGTTTTATATCTTGGAAAAATATCTTTAAAAACACGTGAGAGTACGTGGTGAACGCCCGGTTCACCGTTTGCTGTCGGTGGGCCTTCATAAAAGATAAATTTTGGGGAACCTGCATTTTTCTGAAGAGATTTTTCAAATATTTTATTATCTTTCCAGAATTTCAGAATTTTCTCTTCAAGTTTTATAAGATTTACATTTCCCTCAACCTTTTTAAACATAAAAAGCTACCTTTGTTTTGTTCACAAGAAAAAAAATTATTCATAGATTTTATAAGATTCGTTTAATTTTGTGAAGGATTATCATTGGTGGAGGATCTGCAGTTTAATTACCCGGATTTTCCATATTTTTGATGTTTTTTAAAAGATCAAGTAATAACTGTGCAGATTTTGGCGCTTTACCTTTGTAATGATTATTAAAATAAACATATGTTTTTTTTGCTTTAGTAAATATATCATTCAATCTGGGGACCCATTCCTCAAGTTCATTCCGCCCGTACATATAATCATACCGCTGGTAGGCTTTTTCACAATTCCACCATTTTGATGCATTTCGTCCGTGAAATCTGATATATGCACTTTCCGCTGTCACTATTGATGACGGTTTCAGAAGTCCGCTTAAGGAGGGCTCATCGACATTGCAGAAGCAGAAATTTGCCAGCTTTAGGGTCTCCATCGTGTAGCTGTTAACCCATTCCGAATTTCTGAATTCTGCGCATATTTCATATCCTTCGAATCTTTTACCAAGCAAACTTATGAAATTCAGATTTTCTCTGTTAAAGTAAAAACTGTATGGAAACTGGAACAGAATACAGCCAAGCCTTCCGCTTTCTGCAAGTGGTTTAATGGAATCAAGAAAGTCTCTTACGTCACTGTCTGAAAAACTGCGCTGATGCGTGAAAATCTGGTTGGCCTTCAAAGAAAAAATAAAATCCTCTGCTCCTTCAACCTTTGCAGCAAGGCTGTAAAAAACAGAGGATCTTTGTAGAGCATAATAGGTAAAATTCAACTCAACGGTGTTAAAAATCCCTGAATAATAGATCAAAAAATCATTATTTTTTATATCCGGCGGGTAAAAATACCCTTTCCAGTCCTGATAAGAGTATCCGGAAGTACCCAGATATATTTTGTTCACTACAGGAAGCTTTCAATCTCTGCAAGAATTTTATCTTTAGGCATTGCCCCAATAATCTTCTTAACAACCTGGCCATTCTTAAAAAGAAGTAATGTCGGTATGCTTGTAATGCCGTAACGTATCGCCATATCCCTGTTTTCATCAACGTTCAATTTTCCAATTCTTAAAACATCTTTCTTTTCCGCATAAAGTGTTTCAAGCTCCGGTGCAATCATTTTGCACGGCCCGCACCAGACTGCCCAGAAATCAACAAGTATAGGGAGTTCATTTCCTGATATTTCTGAATCAAAATTTGTATCCGTTAATTGTGTTAATCCTTCTGACATAAATTTCTTTCATCCCCTTTAAGGTTAATTTTTGTTTTTTCGATATTAACAAAGCAGTTCCCATTAGTCAAATAACAATTATGCCTTCAAATGGTTTCCCCATAATCCATGCCAGGCTGCAATTTTTTTATTAAAAAACCTCAGGTGCTGTCTTACGGCAGAAAAGTGTCAGGATAATCTATTTTTAATAATTAAAATTATAATAAAAGCAATAATTTATAAAACCATTTGTTTTTAATGGTTATTAAGCTATAATATAACGTAATAATCTATAATATACATTAATTATTATTTTATATTGCAATGTATTTTAACTGCCGGTTTTCAGCATGGAAACGCTGTCCGGTTCTAAGTAAAATTTTACAGCATGAAAGTGAGGGATTTAAAAATGTTCAAATGCAAAAATTGTGGTAATAGTGAAAAATTTTTCGGAACTGCACTGGAAAGAGGAAATGCTGTTATTTATAGTATATCGGAGAATCCTCATGAGTATAACTGGCGCTACAACCTGTCTGACAGTAGCTGGAAAAGCATATTAAAACCTTCAGCCTGCTTTTACTGCGGTTCTAAGGAAATAGAATCTACTGAAATATGAAACCTTCTTTTTTTGCAACAAGGTTGCTGGCTTTAAGAAGCGAATCGAAGGTTCCTGCATCTGTCCACCATCCATTTATTATACTGAATGTCATTTCAGAGTCTGCTATATAAGCATTATTAACATCCGTTATCTCAAGCTCTCCTCTGCCGGATGGTTTTAATTTTTTTATGATGTCAAAAACTTTATTGTCATAAAGATATAAACCGATTACTGCAAAATTGGATTTCGGTTTTTTCGGCTTTTCAACTATATTGATTACTTTTGCATTTTCTACTTCAGCTACGCCAAATCTTTCGGGGTCAGGCACTTCCTTCAAAAAAATTCTTGCCCCAAAAGGCTGTTCTTCAAAAGTCTTTATATCGTAACTTATGTCATCTTCGATTATGTTGTCACCAAGCATTACGAATATTTTTTCCCCCTCGGCAAAATTTTCTGCCAGCCTCAATGCATCAGCTATGCCGCCTTCACCTTCCTGATAAGTATAGCTTATATCTTTAAGTCCGAATTCCTTTCCGTTGCCAAGGATCCTTAAGAAATCACCGGCATAATTCCCTCCGGTTACAATCATAATATCCTTCAATCCTGCTTTTACCATCGTGAGCAGCGGATAGTAAATCATTGGTTTATTAAAAACCGGAAGAAGATGTTTATTTGTCACTTTTGTGCAGGGGAAAAGTCTTGTTCCAAGCCCCCCTGCGAGAATTATGCCCTTCATAAAGATTTATCCACTCCTTATTAAATTTTCCTTAGTATTGACAGGGTAAAAATAACAACAGCAATAATAAAACAGTAAATGGCAAAAAAATTCAAGTTTCTTTTTTTAACAATGTTTAAAAGCAGTTTTATTGCAATAACTCCGCTTGCAAATGAGAAAATAAAACCAGCAGAAATATTTATAATGGCATTCAAAGGCAGCAAAACAATATCCTTGAATGATTTTGCCATCTCAAAAATAAATGCGCCTAAAATTACCGGAACAGAAAGCAGAAATGAAAATTTAACACACTCTTCCCTTTTTATACCGAAAACACGGGCAAAAGAAATAGTTGTGCCTGATCTTGACAGCCCTGGAAATATTGCAATAGCCTGGCCAATACCGATGATAAAAGAACTGACGAAATTAAGTTTTCTATTAAAAAGACTGAATTTTCCTGTTTGCTTCTGAACAGAACTTTCAGCTTTCTTTCCGGCATATTCGCTCAAAATAAGAAAAACTGAAGTTAAAACCAGAAAACATGCAACATAAAATGGTCTGGAAAAGAAAGATTCAACATATTCTTCCAGAAAAAACCCTGCCACTGCAGCAGGAATTGAAGCGGCAATTATATAAACCCCGAGTTTAAAATAACTGTTTTTTCTGTTTTCTCTTATAAAAATACCTTTTACAAACCACAGGATAACCAGCCATATATCCTTGAAAAAAACCGTCACAAGCGAAAGAAGTGTTGCAAAATGCAAAATGACTGCATAATATACCGGAATAAAATCCCATCCGAAGATATAAGGCAGAATAACAAGATGGCCGGAGCTGCTAACAGGCAGAAACTCCGTCAAACCCTGAACTATACCAAGAATAATGCTTTTAAAAAGTTCCATTTTCAAATAAGCCCTGTGTCTTTTGTCATTATTTTATTTTAAGATAATTACGTCTGTTATCTATGTTTCATCATTCAGTTTCCGCTTACGGCTATTTCTCTGAAAAGCAGGCTTGGGCTACCGGTGTAACCTCCTGAAGGCATAAATTTTAAATCATTTCCTGTTTCAGCCAGGCTTTTGCAAATCGAAAAAATATCAGAGGCAATGGTCACCTCTTTGACCGGAAATGCGAAATGCCCGTTTTCGATCCAGATCCCCTTGGCGCCAACGCTTATCTGTCCCGACACGGGATTTACGCCTGAATGAACCCCCATTATATCAATAACATAAAAACCTCTGTCGATTTTTTTAAGTAAATCTTCGAAGGATTTGATCCCGTTTTCCATATAAAAGTTTGAAGGTCCGGTTTCAGGAATGGATTTGTAAGACGATCTTACAGCATTACCTGTATTTTTTACCCCGTCTTTTCTGGCAGTGTATGAATTATACAAAAAATTTTTCAACACACCTTTTTCAAATACTGTGGTTATCCCCTTTGGAACTCCTTCAGCATCGAAAGGCTGAGTTGCCATGCCTCCTCTCATTATACCATTGTCAATAACGTCGACATCTATTGAAAAAATCTTTTTGCCGATTTTGCCTTTAAATAATGATTTCCCCTTTTGAACCGCATCAGCAGAAACTATACCCGAGATTACATTCAGAAATTGGGCACCCACAAAAGGATCCATTAAAAGATCGGTTTTCAGTGATTTTATTTTTCTTGCCCCAAGAAGTGAGGTTGATTTTTTAACAGCCTGAAAAGCGATGTCGCTTATATTAAAAAATGAAGGGTCCCTCTTATAATCAAAATAATCTCCTGTTGAAACATCGCTGCCTTTCCTGGATATGACGCTTATATACATAAAGGAAGAAGAAGATTTGAAACTCTTAGAGAACCCGTTTGAGTTGATAATTGCTGTTTCTGAAATTGAATCTTCATAAATTAAATTATTTATTCCTGAAACTCTTTTATCACTGGAAAAAGCGGCATTTTCAAGTTCTCTGGACATTGTTACCTTATCATGAGTGGAAAAATCAAGAATTTTTCTGGAAAACAATTCATCGTCGTCTATTTCAGGATCAAGAAACAGATCTTCTTTTTCAAGCGGAAGAACGTTATTTTCATCCGGGTCAGAAATTTCAGAATTCTCAATTGCTTTTAAAATGCAGGAATTGATGGCATCTCTGGCGAGGTTGGAAGTATATGCATAACCAGTCCTGCCTTCTTTAATTATTCTGATACCTATTCCTCTTGTATCTGCAAAAGAAAGATTTTCTATTTCCTTCTTATAGAGATCAATCTCATTATGAGAGTAGGCTGCTCCATATATTTCCCACTGGTCAACTTTTTCTTTGCTGACTTTTTCAGAGATCTTTTCGCATATCGCCGCTATGTCAGTGTTTCTGTCAGAATATTTTTTATTTTTTTCTTTTTCCATTTATAAAAATATAATTAAAATACAAATTTTAAATACCCGTACCGCCAACAGTCAGGCTGCTTACAAGCAAAGTCGGCTGCCCGACCTCATTGGAAACAGACTGGCCGCCTTTTCCGCAAAAACCGGGTGCAAAGTCCAGATCGTCAGCAACAGCTTCAATTTTATTTAATATTTCGGGTCCGTTTCCGATTAAAGTTGCACCTTTTATCGGGTCAGAAACTGTACCGTTTTTAATAAAATAACCTTCACTTATCCCGAATACAAAATCACCAGTTGCGGGATCAACCTGACCGCCGGAAAATTCTTTGGCAAAAATTCCGTTTTTAACCGAATTGATAATTAATTCAGGTTTATCTTTCCCGGTATCGATATAAGTATTGGACATTCTGGGCAATGGAATATCTTTGTAAGACTGCCTTCTAGCATTGCCGGAAATATCAATTTTAAGCTTTTTCGAACTTTTATAATCGCATATATATTTCAGGAGGACACCATCCTTAATCAGTGTATTCCTGCAGGAGTTATATCCCTCATCATCGAATAAATATGATCCCCAGTGATAAGGCAATGTTGCATCATCTATTGCCGTAACACAGGTGCTGGCAATTTTTTTCCCTATTTTGTCTTTATAAACTGAAGCATCTTTTATGATGGAGTCCGCCTCGAGTCCGTGTCCACAGGCTTCATGAAAAATAACTCCCCCAAAAGCAGGTCCGATTACTACAGGATAGCTCCCTGATGGGGCATTGACAGCATCAAGCATTGCAACTGCCATTCTAGCTGCTTCAAACGAAAGTTCCTCCGGAGATTTCTTTAAAAAGAGCTCGAAACCGCCAGTTCCGCCAATTGATTTGTACCCTGTTCTTATTTCATTTCCTCTGCCTGCGACAGCATTTACAGCCATAAATACTTTGCTGGAACTAGCTGATACAGAGGTATTTTCAGAAGTTGCAATAAATATCTCATCCTCAAGGTCCGAAATCCTTGCCGTGACCTGTACAATTTCCGGGCTGAAATTTCTTGAAGAACTGTCTGCCTTAAAAAGCAACTCACTTTTTTCAGACTGGCTGAAACATGAAGGTCTTTTTTTTGCCTCCATTTCAAATCCCGGTTTTTTTGAAGTCAGGTCAAGTATTTTACTTTTTGAGCTGCTGTCAAGTGCGGATTTAAGAACTCTGGCTGCATCCATGATTTTTTCAATTTCTATTGAGTCGACATAAGCAAAGAAAGTGCTTTCTTTGTGAATAATCCTCAAACCGCAACCCAGCTCAAAGCCAGTTGTTATGTTTTCAATTTTTGAATTTTCAAGTTTAATATGGTTTAAATTTCTTTTCTGTGCATAAATTTCAGAATAATCCCCGCCACTTTCGAGAAGAAGGTTAAGCACTTTTTTTGCAAGTTTCTTTTCTATCATAAAATTATTTTTATATAAAAATTCAAAAAACTAAAAAAATAAATAGGCAATTAATTCCAAAATTAATCCGGGAAAATTAATCACCTATTTAAATTTACTTAAATGATAATAATAATTTACAGGATAAATAAAATAAATACAATTCTATTAATTTGTCAGGATAAATAATCCTCCGCCTTTGAAGCTGCATCTTTGCTTTCACTGACAAATCTTTTTATTTTACTTACTGTGCCCTTAACTTTTTCTCTGCCGCTGTCAAATATTTCTTCACCAAGATTCCTGAATTCTTCAAATTTCTGTCTGCCTGTAAGGGTTAAATCCCTGGTTTTATCAACAAGCTCATCCAAACTTTCTCTGCTGAGTTTTACAAATTTTTCACCTTTTTCCCTCAACTCCTGCCTCGTTTCGCTACCGGGTTTTGGGGCAAACAATAACCCGATTACAGCTCCGATTGCAACACCGGTAATTAGTGAAATCAGCACTGGGCCAGCGCAGCTGTTTCTTTTTTCTGTATATCCCTCGTTCATTAAACCACCTCCTGCATTCTTATTTCTGCAAATTAAAATAACAACTCTATTTAATTCTTGCCCTTCTTACCATCTGGTTCCGAAGCTGATTTTCTCAACCCTTCAGCCAATCCGACACCTGTGCTTATAAGTTTTATTATGGGGCTGGTAATTATTATTCTTGCAAGCCTTACTATCTTTTCAAGCTGTTCGACAATGGAGCTTATACTTTGTGTGAGGTCGCTAACCGAACCGATACCGGAATTAAGGTTTGATACTGTCCTGTTTAAGTTTTCAACCGCAGGAACAAGACTCTCGTTTAATTTTTCTGATAAAAACCTCAAGCGGTTGATAAGTTTAAAAAGCGGAATTGAAACAACTATCCCTGCCACTGAGAACGCTGACACTAAAATTATTACAACCAGACCTGCAATTTCCAGAAAAGAAAATTCCATCAGTTTCCTTTTTAAAATTATTATGTTTTTCTAATTATATAAATTTTATTTCCATTATTCAAAAAATAATAATTCTAATTTATAATAGCAATCTAAAAATACTAACTTGAGCTGAATAAGTGAGGCAATATAATGGCTGAATATTTAAAATCAGGGGATATGATAAAAAAAGTTTTATACCCTCTGCTGACTGTATTATTAACGGTTTCAATGATCTTTTCTGTATCATGTTTTGCCATGCCCGGTGGTTCTGCAGTAGAATCCGGTTCAGTGACTGACCAGCAGGAAGAGGAAAATAAGCCGGATATAACAGAGCAGACATCTGCAGACGATTCAATGCCTCTTGAGGAAGACCAGGAAACTTTTGAGTCAGTTGATTATTCCACTGTCAGCGTTGCCGCCGAAATAACAGGATATATTCCTTCATTTTTATCGACGGTTGTTGATAACTACGTAACAATAACCATTAAAAATAACTCAGATTTTTTGTGGAAAAAAGAAAAGCCCGGATCAGTAAGGATCGGATACCATTACTACGGCCAGGATGTTGATTTTTCGGATTACGATCAGACAGTCAGAACTGCATTACCTGAAAATGTCGAACCCGGCAGTACGATTACAGTAAATGTTCTGATTAATGACATAAAGAATCCCGGATATTATATCATTCAGATTGATCCTGTTCTTGAGGGAAATGAAATACCGGAAAACAATTTCTGGTTTTCAAATAAGGATGTCAAAATGCTTGAAGGGCTGGCTTATTTCGGCGCCGGTGAATAGAACCGCAGTCTGTTCAGATA
>Ga0233425_10005788_pt1 | contig 19104 bp, 12 predicted proteins | sample Watercolumn_Towu_2_FD_181712 | JGI IMG/M metagenome (GOLD analysis project Ga0233425, IMG submission 181712) | Freshwater microbial communities from Lake Towuti, South Sulawesi, Indonesia - Watercolumn_Towuti2014_140_MG | ecosystem: Environmental > Aquatic > Freshwater > Lake | place... | reverse complement strand
TCCCAGCGAATAGGCCCAGGAATGCGCGCTTCCGGCTGATCCGCAAGAGAGGGCGTCTGTCCCCTTCTCCGATGTACGAGGTCCATCCGCCCGCCGTCTACATCCATGAGCGCGCTCTCGCGACGCCCCAGAGGCGGGCACGGGTCGAGCGCATGCTCGCCTGCATGCACCCGCCCGAGGCGCCCGAGGTCGTCGACGATGCCCGGCTGAGCGAGGTCAGCCTCTCCCGCGAGTGGCCCCGGAAGGGCGGCCTGCGGACCGGCCAGTGGAAGCTCACCGGCGACCCCATCGTCATCCTCAACGCCTTCGCGTGGGAGAGCCCCGAAGCCCTCGCTGAACGCGCCCGCGCCTTCCCCGGCCTGCGGGCATGGACGTTGAGCGGCGGCGAACCGTGGGGCTTTCGCGAGCGCCGGCACTACATCGACCGCGGCACCGTCTGCCAGGACGCCTGGGAGCTGCACTCGGCCCTCGGCTGCCTCCACCGCTGCGACTACTGCCACGTCGGCGGCTTCCTCAACATCATGGTGAACCTCGAGGAGCTGGTCGAGCGGCTGCCGGAGCTCCTCGACGCGAATCCGTGGCTGCAGCTCATCAAGTACGACAACCAGACCGACACGATTCCCTTCGAGCCGGAGTACGGCGCCTCGGAGCTGCTCGTTGACTTCTTTGCGCGGAGCCCCGACCGCTACCTCATGCTCTACACGAAGAGCGACAACGTCGATCACCTGCTACCGCTCGATCACCGGGGCCACACCATCGTCAGCTTCACGATCTCCGCCGCGACGACCGCGCGCCGGATCGAGCATGGCACGCCCGACACGCTCCGGCGGGTCGAAGCCGCGGCGAAGGTCGCGGGTGCGGGCTACACGCCACGCGTCCGCTTCTCGCCCATCGTCCCGGTCCGCGACTGGCGCGACGAGATGAGCGCCCTCGCCCGCGAGCTCCTCGCTCGCGTCACGCCTGACCTCATCACGATGGACCTTCTTGGCTGGGTGAATCCGGCGGCGCTGGAGGACATCCTCGACGTCTCGCTGCTCGAGCCGCGCTTCCTGGAGGGCATCCGGAGCCTCTACGCCGACGGCCCGCCCGGCCCGGCCTACTGGCCGAGCTGCAAGCAGATCATCCCGCACGAGCTCCGCAGCGAGGTCTACCGCTTCGTCATCCCCGAGGTCCGCCGGCACAGCACCGCCGTGCGCCTCGCGATCTGCAACGAGACGCCCGAGATGTGGGACGAGCTTGCGCCCCTCCTGGGGATGACGGCCGAGACCCACGTCTGCGGCTGCGGACCGAGGTCAGTGCCGGGGAACGCGCTGTTCACGGCACATAGGGCCTAGCCTCTCCTGCGCGCCGTGAAGCCGTGGGCCTTACGTCGCGAACGCAACCCCGCCAGCCCGCAGCTTCCCCTGCAGCTCTGCCACCGGCACCTCTCGCGGCTCGCAGCCGAGGGCACTACGGCAACGACTCACCACGCGGCCGCAGACAGGCGGCCGTGGCGGTGGCGGTGCCTCCCGGGGCGCAGTCGCCTAGCTCCAGCCTCAAGGGAGTCGGCTCGGCGGCGTCCGGCGACGTGAGCACCCCCTCGGCCCGCGACGCCTTCAGCGGCTGGTCCGTCAGGTTCCGGAGCGAGACCCGGCAGGTCAGGCCGCCGTCCTCGACGCGCAGCTCGCCGGTCATCGTGATCCCCTCGGCGACAGCCTGCTCGAAACGTAGCAGACGCCCCGGGACGATCTCGCACCACTCGGCAGGCTTCGCCCCGCCGAGGAGTGAGCGTCCGTCGCTGGTCAGCGTCGCGGGAAGGGTCAGGACGCCGGGCCCCAGCGGACGGTCCGGGCGGAGCACGCGCACCGTGGCGGGTTCTTGGCCGGGGACGGCGCGCAGCGCGCCCGAGAGGCCTCCTTCGGAGAGCAGCCAGTCCAGCGTAGCCCGCATCTCCTCCGGCCGGAACCCACCGGGACCCGGGCCGCCCTTGTAGGCGATCTTGCCGTCGATCCCCACAACGTACAGGCGGTCAGGCCAGCTGGCGTAGGCGGTCTCAACGGCGTTGTCCATGCCGTCGATGAGCATCGGGATCGACAGGTGGAGACCGGCCCGACAGGACTGAGCCACGGTGTTCCGCTCCGCGGGGCTTGTTGGGGTCGCGAAGACGACCTGTTCCTGCACGTTGGCCGCGGTCTGCCAGCCGTCGGAGGGGTGCGCTTCGCGAATGTACACGAGGAGGAATGCGACGCGGTCGCGATACTGCCGGTACAGCTGTTCCAGGACGCCAGACTGGCGCCGGAAAGGCGGTCAGGTGTAGCTGCCGAAGATCAGCGCGACCGGCGCCTCGCCTCGGTAACTCGACAACTGCGCCTCGGCGGAGCCGTCCAGCGTCTTCAGCGTGAAGTCCGGCGCCTCGTCTCCGGTCTCGAGTCGGCCGTCTCGGCTCTGCTGAGTCCGGCCGGGGCAGGCAGTGCCGACCACGAGTGCGGCGGACGCCAACGAGAGGGCTGCACGGTGTGCTGAACCCAACGGCCTCACCTCGCAGAGAGGGATCCCATCGCTTCTGACGTTGCCCGCGACGGCCGGGTTCGCTCGGCGGCGCGGGAAGACGCGAGGTGCCCGGCGATCGAGCCCCAGAACCTCGTCCACAACGGCGACTTCGAGGCGAGTCCCCCGCCCGGGTGGGCGATGTGGGGGGCGCAGGTCTATCTGGGATTGCCCAGATCAATCGGGCTTCAGTCGTCGTGTGGACCAAGTAGCGTCCCAACACGCCTGTTGGTTCGCCGGTGAGCCAACGGGCACCTTCTTCGCCGGCCGCGAGACCCTACAGGCCCCGGTCTTGCGCCCGCAACAGCCTCGTGGCGCCTCTCGAACGGGTCCAGAGCTGCAGGCCGGGGATACGTGTACGCCCCTCGCCGTGAAGACCAGGGGTGTTGAGCGATCCAGGCAGCATCGTGCCGGCGTCACGTGGGCACCGGCGAGAGTTGCCGGATGCGGGTGAGGATCTGCCCGAACCCCGCATTGCCCATATGGACGGGAAGGTTCTGGGTAGGGAGGCCAAGAAACTGGTGGTAGGCGCACCGCAGTAGTCATCGCAGCAATGATCGCGGGAGGCACCCCAGGGGTGAAAGCCGACAGGAGTCTTTGACGCTGGAGTTCGACGCTCGGGTCCGGCTGGAGTTCGTGGGCAGCAAGATCACCTCCGACGCCGACCGCTTGTCGCGAGACCCGGCCACGCGCCTCGTGGTGAGCAAGCGGGCGAGTGATCGGCGGGCCGCAGCGCGCAACACGGTGGGGCGCTTTGAGACCGGGATCCTGGCGACGAATGACAACCAGGCCGGGGTGGTGGAGCGGTAGGAATACGCCTGACTAAGCGCGCCCCGTAGGGCGCAGGTCTCCACGCCGCAACGCCTCGGGTCACGTCTTCCGCATCTTCCCGTTCTCCCGCGCCTCTCGCTTCTCGGCCTTCGCCTCGCGCCACTTGCGGTCGCGCTCGTCTACCTGGGCCTTAGGGACCGATGATAGACGGCGGGCGAAGGTGCGGAATGGGGTGAGGTGGCCGTTCCGCGAGACCTGTTCGGGCAGATACTCACCCGCATCCGGCTGCTATCCCCGGTGCCCACGTGACGCCGGCACGATGCTGCCTGGATCGCCCATCCACCCCTGGTCTTCACGGCGAGGGGCGTACACGTATCCCCGGCCTGCGTCTCTCGACCCGTTCGAGAGGCGCCACGAGGCTGTTGCGGGCGCAAGACCGGGGCCTGTAGGGTCTCGCGGCCGGCCAAAAAGGGTGCCCGTTGGCTCACCGGCGAACCAACAGGCGTGTTGGGACCCCACTTGGCCCACACGACGACTGAAGCCCAGTTGATATGGGCAATCCCGGAAGAAAGGGATGCTGGATGCGCCGAGCATTCACGATTGCCGCCTTCTGCCTGAGCTGCCTGGCGCCCGGGATCGCGCCGGCGCTGGAGCGGGATGACCTGACGCTCTACCTCCCCTTCGAGGACCGGCCCGAACCCGCGCTCGCGGCTGGCGCAGCGGGGCCGCTGGGCGAGTCAGCCGCTGGAGTGTCCTACGTTCCCGGCGTCATCGGCAAGGCCATCGTCTGTGGACGCGACGAACGCGACACCCCCGCCTATCCTATCGCCGGTCACCTCAACGAGCGCCGGGGCGCCCTCGCGCTGTGGTTCAAGCCGGTCAACTGGCGGGCGGGGGACTCGCAGCAGCATGTCGTTATCCAGGGCGGCGGGCGGTTCCTGCTGTACCACTACTGGGAGTCGCAGGCCTTCTGCTTCTACTGGATGCGGGGCAGCAACGTGGTATGGGGCGCCGGGGGGATGTACGTCTCTGCCACACCGGACGAGTGGCACCACGTCGTATTCAGCTGGGGCGACGGCAAGTGCACCGCCTACGTCGACGGGCAGAGGCGCGCCGAGGTCATCGACATGCCGGGCGACGTCCCCGCATGGGCTGAGGGCGAGCAGTTCACGCTCTCCCCGCCGCTGTGGACCAAGGACGGAAGGAACCTGACCGCCCTCGACGAGCTGATGTGCTTCAGTCGTCCCCTCGCGCCCCAGGAGGCAGCGGCGCTGTACCGGCACGGGAAGGTCGCCCTCGCCGCGCCGCAGATGCGCCTGCCTCGGCTCACAGGTATTCCCGTCGTGGACGGCCAGAGCAGCGAGACGGCCTGGCGCCCGACCGCCGTGGCAACTGACTTCGTGGACGGGCTCTTCGGTAACCTCATGATCGAGCCCGTCAAGGCGCGACTGGGGTACTCCGAGCGCTTCCTGCACGTCGCCGTGGAGCCATCGCCCCGGCAGCGGCCGGTAGCGGTTGAGCTGTGGGTGAGCGGCCAGGCTGAGCGCCGGGACCGGCTGATCGTGACGGCTGACGGGGCGGTGCAGCACCTGCGGCCGGATGGGTCAGCGGCGCCAACCCCTGCGGAGGCGGTCCGCGCCGCTGTGGGCCCTGCCTGGGAACTGCTGGTGGGGTGGCCGGCGCTTGGCCTCGCGAAGCCTCCACCCCAACTTAGCCTGAACGTCGTCTCCCGCTTCTCCGATGCCCCCGGAGACCTGGCCTCATGGGCGGACGTCAGCCGTCACCCCGGCGGCCCGGCAGACCCGGCGGCGTATGGAACGTGCACCCTCAGCCCCACCGGCCCCGTCTTCGCGCTCGCGGGGACCGGGCCGCTCCACCATGCCCGGCTGGCGTTGCGGGGCGAAGTGCGGGGGCCCACGGCCGCGCCGGTCGAGGCCCAGATCCGGCTGCAGCCGAGCGACCTTCACGAGATCGTGGACCCACAGACCTTCATCCGCACTTGGTCAGGCGGGCAGATCAAGCTGGACCGCGCCCTGCCGCCGCGGTCACCCCAGCTGACGGCAGACACCAGCTTCAGCGACACCGACCTCAACAGCCTGCACCTGAGCCTCAAGGACCCGCAGGGCATCATCTACGCGGCGCAGCGACCCTTTGTGGCGATGCCCCCGGTGGTGGCGACGGTGCACCTGTTCCCCTCAGCCGGTCGCCTGGAGATCCGCGCGGATACCAGTAACTACAGCGAGGCGCCGCCGGAGCGGCTGAGCCTGCACGTTGAGTTGCGCGACGCTCGGGGCGAGCCGGTGGCACGGGTGTCGGCGGACGGCCTCTCGCGACCGCACCGCGTACTGGCCCTGCCTCTCGCCCCGCTGGCGCCCGGCAACTACCTGAGCCGCACGACGCTGCTGCAGGACGGCCGACCGGTCTCGACCTTCGAGGCGCCGTTCCGCCAGATGAGCCCGGGGCCGTGGCACCAGAGCCCGCTGGGGCGCAACGACAGTGTGCCGGAGCCCTTCACACCGATGATCGTCGCGGGGCAGAGCGTCTCCGTCTGGGGCCGCACCTACCGGTGGCAGGATTCGCTGTTCCCGGTGCAGATCACCAGCGGTGGCCAGGACTTGCTTGCGGCGCCGGTGCAGTTGCTGCCGGTGGCAGCCGCCACGCGAGACATCGCCCCCGCCGTCGACGCGACCCCCGCCACGGTGGAGGTGCTGGAGCACACCTCGTCGCGGGCGGTGGTCCGTTGCACCGGCACCGTCGGAGGGCTGGGTGTGGAGGCGCGGCACCTGATCGAGTTCGATGGGATGTGTCTGACGCAACTGCGGGTGGCGCCGGGCCACCTGCCGGGGCTGACGCTGGTGATGCCGCTGAAGCGAGAGCACGCGACACTCTACCACCACTTCCTGAACGCCGGGCTGGTACGCGGGCAGACGGTCCGTGGCCGTGGCGTGGACCTCAAGGGCGAGGCGGAGTTCGGGTTCCTGAACACCTTGTGGCTGGGGAATGAAGACCGCGGCCTCAACTGGTTCGCGGAACACCCCGGCGGGTGGCAACTGGGGCAGGGCCTGGCGCCGCTCGCGGTGCGGGCGCGTGACGAGGACACCCTCATGCTGGTACGCCTCGCGAACCACGAGGTGGACCTGCGCGAACCGATGGCGCTCACCTTCGGCCTCATCGCCACCCCGGTCCGGCCCATGCCCCCCAACTGGCGCTTCCTGCGGGCCAAGCGCGACTGGGGGTACACGTGGTGTGGTGAGGCCAGCTTCACGCAGTCGAACAACGATGTGACGAACGTGCTGCCGGGGTGGAAGGAGAACCTGGCGCGGCACCTGCAGAGCACGCCCCTGTTCGTGCCCTACCAGCGGCCGGACTGGATCAACACGAAGGTCCCCGAGGCCACGTACTGTCGCGACGAGTGGCAGAGCACGCCGCCGTACGTGTCCGGCAGTGACGATGGCTCGGCCAACACCCACCTGTCGGTGTGCCTGGCGAGCGACTGGCAGGACTTCCTCCTGCACTACCTGATGAAGGCGTACGACGAGAACGACATGGTGGGGTTCTACTTCGATGGCGCGCTGCCGCAGCGCTGCAAGAACCAGGCGCACGGCTGCGGCTGGGTGGATGCGCAGGGGCAGGTGCAGCCCAGCTACCCACTGCTGGCCTACCGCGAGTTCTACAAGCGCCTCGCCATCGAGTGCGCTAAGCGCGGTCGCCCGCGGCTCGTCTGGGTGCACTGCAGCAACTGCCTCGAGATGCCGACGCTGTCTTGCACCGACATGACGTGGGACGGCGAGCAGTTCTCGACCGCCGCCACCGCCGCCCGGGGCTATGCTACGCTCTTCACCATGCCCTACTTCCGGGCCGAGTTCCTCGGGCAGCCCTTCGGCTTACCGGTGCAGTGGCTGGGGGAGTTGTTCGACAAGTCGGGCCAGGAGCCGATCGGCCAGCGGGAGATCGACACGATGCTGCTGTTCGCGCTCCCGCACGGCGTGGCCGACAACACACTCGCCTCCAACCTCGGCAACGCCGCCAGCGCGGCCTATCTCACCAGCGTGCTGGAGGCGCAGGACGCCTTCGGCGTGCGCGCGCCGGACGCGCGCTTCCTGCCGTACTGGAGCAACGGCAACGTGATCAGCTTGGGGCCACGCGACGACAACCTCGTGTGCTCGGTCTGGTCTCGCCCGGGGCGCGCGTTGCTGCTCTTCGCGAACGCGACTGGCGCGGGCGCACAGGTGACGGCGCGGGCGGACGTGACGGCCCTGGGGCTCGCCGGCGCAACCAGGGCGGCGGATCTGATGAGCGGTGAGCCGGTGCCCGTGAGCGATGGTGTGCTGGCGTTCGAGTTACCGGCCTCGCGCTGGCGAGGAGTCGTCCTCTCAGTAGATCACCGGTGAGAGGAAGGGCCAGCAGGCGAGCCTCGCAGCTTTGGCGCTGCAGCCCTCACCGGCGGCGTCCTGGCCGATTACGTCTGGGCCGCCGGCTACCGCACCGGGCACTTCGGCTAGCCCGCCCTATTCACGAAGGTCGTGTTGTTGGGTTCGCAGGCTGAGGACAGTGGACCTGTGGGGGCAGTGCCAAGGCGCGGAGGGGCGGGGGCACGCGGGAGTGAGCCGAGGGGTCTCGACGGTCGGCGGGGTGAGGTTTTGAGCGGTCAGTTCTGCGGGGGCAGTGGCGAACGGGACTCAGTCGGGTGCGATGCGGAGGCGGTCGAGCACGAGTCGCCAGAGGTGTTGCCAGGGGTAGGCGGAGGCGCAGTGGATCCAGAGTCGACGGACGCTTTGGCGGACCCGCACGCCGACTTTGAGGAGTCGCAGGCGAAGGGTGACGGCTTGGGCGGCGGCGAGTTCGGTGCCGTGCAGCAGTCCGCGCAACAGGGCGAGCAGGACGAAAGCCACGGCGTGCAGGAGGAGTCAACGACCGGCGGGGCACAGGTCCCCGCCCTACAGAACGACGACAACGGCCCGCGCTCCCGAGCCCGACTCGACACATGACGCCTGACAAGGCCCTAGCCCTCCCGTTCCTCCAGCAGGGCGCACGGACCCTCACGACGAGGCCCAACACCGGCCGATTCCTGGTTCCGCCGCCGGGTGTACAGGTTCCGGAGACCCGGTCGGCGAAGCACCACAGCGAACGGCTGACCGTTCAACCAGTGTCGGGGCGCCCGGTTCCATATGGGCAATCCCGGGTGAAGGGAGAGGTGAGCCGTGGTCGGAGGCGTGAGTCGGGGATGGCTGCTGGTGCTGGCCGCGGGTCTGCTGGCCGGCTGCCCCTACCGCGGGCCGAACCAGTCCCTGCAGTTCGAGCCCGTGCCCGTAGCGGGGGAGCCGGCGGCTGCAGCCGCCCTGGCCCAGACCGCGGAGATCTTGCGTTCTCGATTGGCCGGCGTTCCAGGCTCCGAGGTGACGGCCGGGGCGGGGCGCCTCACGGTCAGCTTCCCGGCCAAGACCGATCCGCACTGGATCGAGGGGGTCTGCACGAAGCCGGGCCGGGTGGAGTTCATCCTGCTGCCCGCGAACCTCGAGTGGGTCACCGAGGGGACCTTCAGGGATAGGGTCTCCGGGAAAGAGGTGACGACTGCCCAGGCCGTGGAGCTCGGGGAGGTGGTCTTCGATCAGTCTGACCTGGCGCCACGGGCCACGGCCGTGCGTGGCGTCCGCGGCGGAGTGTGGGACGTGCGCTTCGAGTTCGAGTCGACGAGGAAACGGGCGTTCCGCGACTTCACCAAGACACACATCCTTCGCCACCTGGCGTTCGTGCTGGACGGTGAGCCCGTATGGGTGCCCGAAATCCGCTCCGCGATCCCCGGTGTCGGCGTGATCGACGGCGGCTTCACTGGCCCGGAGGCCTCCGACCTCGCGCGAGTGCTCAACTCCGGTCCCCTGCCCGTCCCCTTGCGGGTCGTCGAGGCGGGCAGGCCCGATCGGCCCTGAAGCCGCATCATCCCGGCTGCCGGGACAGGCCCACGTACCGCAGCCACGTCCCCAGCAGCACAAGCCCGGTCACCACCGTCCCCATCAGCAAGTCGGGGGCCAGCGTGGCGCACAGGCCGCTCCATGTCCGGTATATGAGGAACCCGGGGACACGATCCCAATCCCGCAGACGCGGGCTTGGGTCATGTCCCCGAATCCCGAGGGAGGCGCTGATCCCATGCCGCTCGCGTCCATCGCCCATGAGCTTCGACGGGCGCAAGCCGGATGCTACGCGGTGCCGCTATTCGACGTGGTCGACACTCACAGCACGGAGGGCGTTCTCCGCGCGCTCGAGGATCGCTGCGCGCCCGGGATCATCGGGCTGTACTCGGGGCTCCTCGACCAGCCATACGGACACGCGCTGGCGGCCTACGTTCGTGCCCGCGCAGAGGGGGCCTCGGTGCCCGTCTCGCTGATGCTCGACCACGGCCAGAGCGTCGAGCACTGCACGCGAGCCATCGCCTGTGGGTGCACCGACGTGATGTACGACGGCTCGAAGCTGCCCTTCGAGGAGAACGTCGCCGCGACCGCCACCGTCGTGAGAGCGGCCCACGCTCAGGGCCTCGCCGTCGAGGCCGAGCTGGGGCACGTGGGCGCCGGCAGCGAGTACCGGTCCTTCGGCGCGCAACGTCTGGGATTCACGGACCCGGACACGGTCTCGCGCTTCGTGACGAAGACCGGAGTCGACTTCCTGGCGGTGGCGATCGGCACCGCCCACGGCGTGTACGACGGCGAGCCGGCCCTCGACCTCGACCTCCTGCGGCGCATCCGCGACCGCACCGACGTGCCCCTGGTGCTGCACGGCGGCTCGGGTTGCACGGAGGAGCAGTACCGAGGCGCCATTGCCGCGGGCATCGCGAAGGTCAACATCGCCACCGACCTGTTCGCCGCCGCCGCCGCGGGCGTCACCACTGCCGCGCGGGAAGGCGTTCCCTCCTACTTCGTGCTGACGAGAGCAGCCGTCGAGGCCGTCGAAGACAGGGCCGGGCACTACCTCGACGTGTTCGGAGCAAGCGGGCGGGCGGGGCGGTGAGGGTGGTGACGCCAGAAGGGGACAGTCCATGCGTCTCGTGTCCCCGAATGCGAGACCTGGGCAGTCCCCGGAGGATGGAGGGAGCCGGTATGAAGCAGCAGCCGCAGCAGTTTGCCGTGCGTGGTCGTCGATTCACCACGACGAAGGCGGAGGTGGAGAGAGCACTGGACCGGGTGACGCCGCATACGCTCCGGAGGCACACCGTGCGGATCGGGGGCCGACGGTACCCGGTGAAGCAGGCGTTCTCGGTGGCGTTTGGGGTGGACCCCTCGGAGTTCACCGCGGCGAAGGCCGGGCAGGTGTTCGAGCGTCTGGGGTTCGACGTGTTGCACTGGGAAGTCGGCACGCCCAACCCGTTTGAGGGGGAGCAGGACGGCCTGCGCGCGAAGGAGGCGCGGCGGAAGGGGGGGGCGGCGCAGGATCCTGCGTCCGCGAGGGACCCCCGGCGCCTGTGGGTGGCGACCGGGCAGAAAGGGGGCGTGAGGCCGAGATTCCCCTACATGGCAGAGGAGCGCCCGGTGGGCGAGGTTGAGCGGTTGAAGGCCTCCGGGATGGTGCTCAAGTGGTCGCCGTGGGAGCGCTGGGAGGACCTGGCAGCCGACTACCGGGGATCGATGGGGGCGGATGTGCCGCAGAAGGTGTCCGGGGTGTACGAGGTTGCGATCGAGGGCAAGGGGCCGAGGTTGGTGATCGGGAAGGCCGTCAACATAGGGAAGCGGATCAAGACCGACCTCGTGCGAGGCAAGGGCCCACACCCGGCCGGTGACAAGATCCGGGCACGTGAGGACACATCACGACTGACGGTCCGGTGGGCCCTCACCGACCGGCCGGCCGCCGCCGAGGAGGAACTGCATCAGCAGCACGTGCGGAAGTACGGCGCGCTGCCGAAGTACACGCAGAGGACGTGAGAGCGGGGATGGGTGACGGGGACGGCGGCCGTCCTGTGCCTGCGGCTCTGGTGAGCCGCAGGCACGAACGACAAGCACCAGGGAGAAGGGGAACACCAAAGGTGGTTTCAAAATCAGTGCCAGGAACGGTTTTCCGCCGAGTGGCGCGGCGAGTCCGGGTGCGGTGAGGGAAAACCAGTTCCAGGCACCGAGTTTTGAAACCACCTCTGGTGTCCCCCTCTTCTCGCTAAGGTTTGCGTTTGAGGGTTTGGATTCGGCGGCGCAGCTTCTTCTCGACCGCCTCCGGCAGCGGCTTGCCGCGAGGGCGGGGGGCATCGTCCTCGGGCTCGTCGAGGGGCTCAGGGGTGACGGCGATCGCCTGCATGGCCTTCAGGCGCCGCTCGAGCTTCTCGGGGTCCACGGGCCTGGGCACGTACGGCTCCAGCTGCAGCAGATCGTGCAGCAGGCAGAGCGCCGCTTCCTTGTCCGGGATCTTCCCCCGCGAGTCCACGTCGTCATCGGTCGGGCCGAACACCGGCAGCGGTGAGCCCACGCACGATGGGCAGCCGTCCTCGCACTCGCACTCCTGGATGAGATAGAGAGCTGCTTGGAGGACGTCTTCGAGGCGTTCGTGCGCCTTCTCGGCGAAGCCGAGGCCCTTGGGGTAGCGGTCGTAGAGGAAGATCGCGGGCGTCCCGAGGTTCGACGAGTCGACCGCCGAGCCCACGTCCGCCGGGTCGCAAAGCACGAAGATCGGCAACACGCCCAAGGCCGCGTTGGCCACGCCCAGCAGCCCGTCCTCGGGCAAGCGCCCATACGCTCGCACGCGCTCGAGGGCGAAGCCCGGCGGCACGACCCACACGGCCTCCGTCTCCAACGGCAGCGGCGGGAGGTTGATGTTGCCGAAGCCGATGCTGTCTCGCGAGTGGAACTTGATCTTCCGGAACAGATAGACGATGGCGGTGACGGTCACCGGCCCGAAGCACACGCGGCTCACCCGCCACTGCCCGTCGAGTTCGGTCTCGTCGACGCGGATCTCGGTCTTGTCGATCGCCTGGGTGTAGTAGTCGTAGTCGCCCTTCCGGACGTACGCGATGCGCTCGGTGGTGTCGAGGCGATCCACGAAGTACGGATCGCCCTTGTGCATGTAGATCGCCTCGGCGTGGACCTGTGAGAACGCGCTGAACTCGTCGAGCTGCCCGATGATCTGCGGCTCGGGGCCGCTCATGTCCTGGATCGTGTAGTTGTTCTCGTCGAGGTTCCGCAGGTTCACGTCGCGAGCGGGGTGCGCGACTCCCTTCCAGCGCCACTTCCCGTTCCGGAAGAAGGCCTGCTGGTCTTCTTCCAGGAGGCCCATCACGGAGGCCGCCGTCTCCCCGAAGTCGCCGCAGTCCGCCTCGGTGATCGGCAACTCCTGACACGCGCAGCGCAGGTGTCCCGCGAGGATGTAGGGGTTCCCGGGCTCCACCACGGCGCGCTCCGCGGCCTGCCCGAAGAAGTACTCGGTATGCTGCATGAGGTACTGGTCGATGGGCTGGTTCTGGCCGATGAGGATGACCAATGCCTCCTCATCGCCGCGGCCTGCGCGGCCGGCCTGCTGCCAGGTGCTGGCGACGCTGCCGGGGTAGCCGACGAGGATCGCGGCATCGAGGCTTCCGATGTCGATCCCCAGCTCCAGCGCATTGGTGGTGGTGACGCCCAAGAGCTTGCCCGAGAAGAGCAGCCGCTCGATCTCCCGCCGCTCCTCGGCGAGGTAGCCGCCGCGGTACGCGCGCACGGTGTTCGCGAGCCGCGGGTTCTCCTCCAGCAGCTCGTCACGGACGTACCGGTAGAGCACCTCGGCCGTCCGCCGGGCGCGCACGAAGCAGATGGTCTGGATGCCCTGGGTGATCAGGTCGACCATCAGCTTCTGCGCCTCGACGTTGGGGCTGCGGCGTTCCACCTTCCCGTCATCGATGAAGGGCGGGTTCCACAGCACAAACCGCTTCGGCCCGCGCGGGGAGCCGTCGTTCGTGACCGGCGCGAAGCCCGCGCCGACGAGGGTCTCCGCGTGCTCCTGAGGGTTGTCGATGGTCGCCGAGGCCGCGATGAACTGCGGCTGCGCCTTGTAGTGGGCGCAGATCCTCCGCAGCCGCCGGACCACGTTGCCCACGTTCGACCCGAAGATGCCCCGGTACGAGTGCACCTCATCGATCACCACATACCGGAGCTGCGAGAAGAAGGCGGCCCAGCGGGAGTGGTTCGGCAGAACCCCCGAGTGCAGCATGTCGGGGTTCGTGAGGATCACGTTGCCCTCGTCCCGGAGCTTCCGCCGGGTGTCGCCGGGCGTATCGCCATCGTAAGTTCCGGCTTCCAGGGGCAGCGACGGGTCGAGCGCCTTCAGCTCGTTCAGCCCGCGGAGCTGATCCTGCGCGAGCGCCTTGGTCGGGTACAGGTACAGCGCCTTCGCGTGGGGCTCCGCCAGCAGGGCCTCGATCACCGGCAGGTTGTAGCACAGCGTCTTCCCGCTGGCCGTCCCGGTCACCACCACCACGTTCTCCCCGCGCCGCACGGCTTCGATCGCCGCCGCCTGGTGGCTGTACAGCCGCTCGATCCCCCTCTGCGCCAGCACGCCGCGCAGGGCCACGTGCAGAGGCTCCGCCAGCTCACCGAAGCTCGCCTCACGCGCGGGCACATCGTGGACATGCACCATCTGCCCGCGGTACCCGCGGCGGTTGCCGATCTCGCGAAGGAAGGCGTCAACGTCCATGCAGAGACCCTGGTGCCGTTGGAGCCCCCGTGCCGCTTGCGCATGCGCTGCGGTAAGCCGGGTTCAGCGGAGCGGCTCCACTTTGCCGTTCTGGTGGATACGAGCGGATGTCCCGGCAGGCAGGCGCCCGACCTGCTCCTCAATGCCCGTGAGATGCTTCACAAACCACGCAACCTGCTCCCGCTTCTGGAGCCTGAGGAAGCCCTTGAACAGGAACAGGCCGGTGATGCCGCAGGCCTGCAGGACTAGCCGCTGGGCGGGTCTCTTGCGCATCCGCTCATCCGCCGTGACCAGCACCCACCCCTCTCGGGCGACCCGGGGAAGCCACTCCTCGTCGGGCGTCGCTGGGTCGAACTTCTCCCGCAAGTGGACGGCATCGGCGTCCACCTGCCTCAGGACCTCAGCGAGGGCCGGGGAGAGGTCGTTGTCCAGGAAGAGAGTCATGCCGCCGCCAGCGCCCTCTCAAACTCGATTGCAGACCGCACGGCCTCTCGACTGACCCCGTACCAGCGCGCCACCTCCTCTTCGTTCGCGGTGCCCAGGAATGCCTCGTAGAGCGCGCAGGTGCGCACGCCTGACGTGCAGTCGATCGGTTTGCCGAGTCCGCGGCGGGGGTCAAGCACGACGGGTCTGCCTTTCCCCAGCGGCCAGTACCGGGCGATTTCCTCATGCGCGATGTCGACACCCTTTAGGAAGGGCTCCACCATGTGAGCGAAGACAAGTTGGCATGCGTGGAGCTCCTCCATGAGCTTGGAGGCGGAGACACCCGAGGGCGGATGCCGCTCGAGGATGGCGAAGACCCGCGTCCCGTCCGTGCAGAAGCGCTGCACCGCGAAGGGGTGGTCCGTGCCAAAGAGCCGCGCCCCCTCGGCCGCCGCCGCTCGAATGACCGCCATGGAGACGCCGTACTGCCGGAACATGCGGACGAAGTGCAGCTCCATCAGATCCAGGAACGTAAGCAGTCGTTCCACGCTGGTCTCACCGAGCTCCCGACGGACCACCGGAGGTGAGTGATGGGACGCGTTGCGGCTAGTGAACGTGTAGCCATCGACCCACCTTCTGACGGTTGAGTAGGGCACCCCCAGGAGGTGAGCCGCCTCGGCCGGGGTGTAGAGACCCACCCCCAAGATCGTCCCGGCGTTGCAGTTCATCGTGGCACCTCAGGGGAGCGCATCCGCAACTGGCTCCTTACCTCGACTGCCCAAGCCCTCTCTGTGGTCCTGCGCGGATCATAGTACCACCAAAGGCGCGTCCAGCATAGCCCTAGCTCGCCGCAAGCCGTGGGCTCCCCATGATCGCCGGGCCCAGGCAGAGACGCTGCTCCCGGATCCGCTCAGTACGTGGCGACCACCCGGTACTCCGCCACGCCGGGGGGCAGGGCTACGTCGCCGGCCAGCGCATCGAAGCTCGCCGCGGCGCGCCCGTTCACCGTTACACTCCGCAGCCGCTTCCCCTCGGGGTGCGGGAGGCGCAGGGCGAGGCTTCTCCAGCCGGCTCGCTCCGGAGCCGTCACCGTCGCCTCGATCACGCCGTCCGTGCAGCGCGAGCGGACCTCGCAAGTGAGCGGGCCGAAGTGCGTCGGCATCCGGGCGAAGCGGACGCGCTTGCCGTCCGCGAACCACGCCCGCGGCGCCCCGGCGAGCAGCAGCACGTCGCCCGTGTAGCCGCCGGCGCCGTCCATCTCCTCGGTCACCAGCATGTGGCGGAGGAAGTGGAGCGCGACCGCGCTCGAGCAGGGGATCGGGTCGCTGGCATCGGGGACGGGGTAGCGCGACCGGACGTGAAGGTCGCTGGCGTAGATGAGATTCGTCTCCCGCGAGGCGAACGTCTCGCGCTCCAGGTTGAAGGCCTGGTACCCGTAGAAGGCCAGCAGGAACTCGTCGAGCTTCCCCTGCGCGAGCTTCGTGAGCACGTACCCGAGCCCGTAGAGCGCATCCAGCCCGCCGGACCCCGCGTCGCGCCGGAAGCGCGGCAGGCCGCAGAAGAGCAGGTTCGCCTGCTCCAGGTAGTCGGTCGTGTAGCCGATCTGCCGCCCGTGCGGGTCGAAGGGCTGCAGGTCGAGCAGCGCGCCCGCAAACAGCTGGTGGTAGTCATCGGCCACGGGCTCCGTCGCGTAGAGCTGCAGCGGCAGGAAGGGCGGCTCGTGGTGGGGCTGATAGCTCCCTTCGACCGCGCGGTCGATGGCCCGGCGGTACTCCGCCGCCTCCGCCGCATACCGCTCGGCGGTGGCCGAGTCGCCCAGTTCGCTCATCAGCCACGCCGTCTCCAACAGTCCGCGCCAACAGGCGAAGTTCGCGTAGAACGGGTAGCATTGCAGGTCGGCGATGTCGCCCCCATACGACCACTTCGGCAGCAGGCCGAAGTGCAGCGGCTCTACCCCGTTCTCCAGGTCCATCGTCGCTCGCCGCTGCTCGATGGTCCACTCCGCGCAGTCGGTGAACAGCTGCCGGTGCCGGCGAATCCAGGCCTCGTCGCGACTGAAGCGGAAGGTGCTGACCGCGTAGTAGGGCTGCAGCCCGTTGCGGTACTGCTGATGCCGGTCCGCGTACTCCCGGTAGGCCTCCACCTTCCGCAGGAACTCCGGCGTCAGGTATGTCGCGTCCATATAGCGCTGGGCGTCCGGCGCGAAGCCGAAGTACGTCAGCGCCAGCATGGCGAACCCCTCTTCGAGCCCATAGAGGTTGCCCTCGTACCCGGACGGCACGGCGCCGTAGGGCATGATGTCCCCGTCGGCGTTGATGAACAGCTGCGTGAGGATGGCCCGGACCATCCGGTTCAGGCGCTCCTCGGGCAGCTCCAGGCGCGCGGCCGGGGCAAGCAGCTCATCCCAGTACCGGCGGAACTCCCCGAGGCCCCGCTCATACCGGGCGGCGGCATACAGCGCGCTCTGCGCGGCATCGCCTCCCTCGTACGGCTGCACGAAGTCGAGCACTGCGCGCTCGCCGGGGCGGAGTTCGAGGGGCGTGATGATCGTGCCGCCCTCCGCGACCGATCTCGAATGGAGCCCCGCGAGGATCAGCGCTTCCCCCGCGAGCACCTCACGGCCCCGGCCGGTCAGCGGCGCACCGCCGCCTTGCACCCGCGCCTGGACCGTCGCGTCCAGCGGCGCCGAGCCGAGGTTGTGCAACTCGACCCGGAGGAAGAGGCACGGGCTGCGCCGCGCGGGTCCCGCGAACGAGACGAAGGCGGTCTCGCGCACTGCGAGGTCACGCACCCGGCCACAGACGACGGTGCCCGGCCGCCAGCCGTCGATGAGCGTGCGGGTGACCGTGTCGCGGTACTCGGCCAGACCCTCGGCGGCCGTCCCGAACCGCAGCTCGACGGGGTTCGCACCGACAAGCCGTCCGTCCCATGCCACACCCACCTCGCGCACGGTGTCCTTCAGGCCGAGCAGCGCATGGGCCGGGGCCATCGAGAGCGCCGCCGAGCAGAGGTCCTCGTAGCTCGGCTCGCGGCCGGAGGCGAGCAGCTCCCGCTCGAAGCGGTTGTCGGTCACCAGCCGCTCAGGCCACACGTTCGGCCCCGCGGGCAGGTACCGGTAGACCTCGACCTCGGTGACTCCCCCGAGGCCCTCCCCGCGCAGCCGGAAGGCGTCGGTCGCGATCGGCTCGAAGCCGAGGGTGAGGCGACCCTCGGCCGCGTCCGTCGTCAGGCCCGCCTCCACCGGCCGCCAGCGCACCCCGTCGTGGAACTCGGCAGTGACCGACGGCACAGCTCCCCGGCAGTGCAGCGTGGCGCCATCGAGCACATGCTGGATCGGCCACTGCACGCCGACGGCCCGGCAGCGCCGGGGAAGCCCGGCCGGCGTCTGGGTGTCGCCTTCGGCCAGGGCCGGGGCCGGTGCGGCCCGATCCGCCGTCCAGGCAACGGCGCGGTCCGCCCCGGGCTGCTCCACATGCAGGCGCGCGATGTTGCGCTCCAGCGGGCGCGGGAACACGCGCCGCAGCTCCTCGGCCGTCGCCTCGCGGGCGCCCTCCAGCCCGGGAGGCTCGGCCGCGCGGACGGCGGTGATCTCCTGCAATGCCATCAGGCCCCGGTCACCTCCGGCGCCGCCGGGCTGCACGACCCGCAGGGCCCGCACCGGGCGCGTCACGAAGCCGACCGCAGTGTGCTGCCCGGTCGGGGTCAGCCATGCGGGCGACTCAACGGGCTCCCACTCCTCGCCCTCGAGCGCCTCCAGGCGGAACGCCTGCGGGTACCACTCCGGCAGGGCCCACCACAGCTCAACTCGGTTCACCTCGACCGGCTGCGGCCAATCGAGCCGCACCCAGTGCTGGGCGCCGGGCTCGGCCGCCGAGACCCATGAGTTGCCGGCGTTGCCCAGCCGATCCGGGCTGCCGTAGTCCTGAGTGATCTGACGGTCGAGGGGAATCCACTTGCCGTCGGCCAGGACGGCTGCTCGGTAGCCCGCGAACGTCGAGTCCGCCGACACGCGGGGGGGAGGGACCTGTGCGAGGCCCCAGGAGGCAGCCAGCGCGATGAGCGGCAGAACCGGCAAGGCAGTCACTCCCCGAACGCGAAGCCGTAGAGCTCCGCGTCCTTGAGCGCGAACTCGAGGCGCAGGGGCGTCCCGGTCAAGGAGGCAAGCGGCTTGCTCCACCCCACCTCATGGGCGATGGCGTCGCCCGTGAGATTCGGGCAGTCGGTCCAGTCGAAGCCGGCGATGGGTCGACCTGCGCCGTCGAGCAGCCGCACGCGTAGATAGCCGCCAATCCTCGCGTTCACGGTCATCCGCGCGCCGGTGAGGGTGACCGGGGGTGTCCTCAGGTACCCGCGGGTCGAGCCCGCGCAGCGCGCGACATACCGGTCCCGCGGCACCCTCGCGAGGCCGATCTGCCGCTCCGTGAAGCGCTCGGTCTTGTGCCCTTGCCGATAGCCGCCGTAGTAGACGAAGGTCTCGTCCCCGACGATCAGCTGCTCATCGCCCCAGGTCATCGCGTGGTCCCAGGCACCCGCCGGGCCGCGGTCCATGAACGGCTCGCGGTCGCGCGTCAACGTCTCGCCGTCGCGGCTCCAGGCCAGGACGGTATACCCCAGGCCCGCTTTCGGCCCGTCGGGATCGGCCGGCAAGTCGTCGCGAAGGACCTTCAGCAAGCCGATCAGCAGGTCGCCGCGGGCGATGGCGCCGTCCATGCAGTAGAACTGCGTCTCCCCCTCGTCCCGCTCATCGGG
>Ga0233425_10005787_pt1 | contig 19110 bp, 20 predicted proteins | sample Watercolumn_Towu_2_FD_181712 | JGI IMG/M metagenome (GOLD analysis project Ga0233425, IMG submission 181712) | Freshwater microbial communities from Lake Towuti, South Sulawesi, Indonesia - Watercolumn_Towuti2014_140_MG | ecosystem: Environmental > Aquatic > Freshwater > Lake | place... | reverse complement strand
GCAGAAGGTGGCCAGGGACCAGGCACCTACCGGTGGTGAAGGGGACTGAGAGCCCCCCGGTCGACCTGCTTCTCGTGCGCCGCTTCGCAACGCAACCGAGTGAGGAGCCGACGTGTGGTCCTCCATAAAAGCCAGGGGCGGCGCCGCTGTCATGGCCGCTCTCCTCGTCGCGGTGATCGGTCTTACCGCCTACCTCTTCTATCGGTACGGCACCACCACCGCGGACCTCTATGACCCTCATTTCATCGGTGTGCGCGTGGGCGACGTCCCGATATTCTCCGCGGACCAGCCGCCCGTGGACGTCATGGATGGCCTGCCCGTCTCGGTCTCCTGCGAGATGGTTCCGGTCCAGGGCGCGGACGTCGCCTCGTTCCGCCTCTCGGGCTATGGCGAGCCGAAGATGGCCAGGGACTGCGCCTGGAAGATCCCCTTCTCCCGCACCGCTGCCGTGGAGCATCGACTGGAGATGGAGTACCTCGTCACCTCCCCCGGAGTCCCGGAGCGCGTCGTCGACCGGAAGCAGTTCTCCGTCCGCGTCGTCCCGGCCACGACCTACTTCCGCATTCGCTCCTTCGAAACGGCTGACGAGAAGCAGATTCCCACTCTCACCGTTCCGCCGGAGGTGATCCCCTACGTCGATGCCGCCATGGAGATCGACCTGAAGCCCGAGGATCTCTCTGTCCTCTTCTTCGTCCAGCCCCTGGGCATGGACCGACCCATCCTGCAGATCTCCGTGCCCCCCGACAACCCGGAAGCCTACTCGGCCAATATCGGGCCGCTCAAGAAGTATCGGGAGTGGGGCGGCAACGTGGGCGGCTATGCCGCATGGCCCGGAGGCTACGAGCCGGGCACGGCCAGGCGGCCCCCGCCCATCCAGGTCGGCAACGAGGAGGACGTGAGGCAGGCGTTCGAGGTGTTCGCTGTGCTGCTCAAGAGCAGCGACGTCCCGGCCCTGGTCGACCGCTGCATCCGCTTCACCAAGGTGGCGGGGGAGACGCCCGTGTTCTCCCTGGGCGATGTGACCATGGAGACCCTCCGGTCTGCCGCGTACAAGGGCTGGATCACTCCCCCGGTGACCGTGGTCAGGGCCATGACCGCTCCGGAGCGGGCGACCAGGGCATGGTCCGTGGAGAGCGCGCAGACGGGCGCACGTTGACACGGGGGGACATGTGGCAGCAGAATGCGCTGCGGAGGTGAGAAGATGTACGTCAAGCTGTTGGTGACCGTCCTGGTCCTGTCCCTGGGGCTCGTCCTCCCGGGCTGCAAGAAGTCCGCTTCGAGCGGTGACTCGGACGCGGTGACCGGAGATGCCCGGAGCCAGGAGGGGGACGTCAAAGAGCAGAAGAAGGCCCAGCACGGACGCAAGGCCAAGGGGAAGAAGGGGAAGCGCAAGGGGAAGAAGAAGAGCGCGGAAGCCGCTGCCACCATGGACAAGGGAGAGCCCCGCCTCGGCCAGAAGGCCGCAGACGATGCCGCATCCGCCCCTCTCAAGCCGGGCCACGCCCCGAGCGATGGCCTCCAGGCTGCCTCCGGGCAGGACACCCCCGCAGCCGACGCTGCCGACGCTGCCAGAGCCGCTGCGGGCGCACCGGAGAGAGCCGAGAGCGGGATCCACGAGAGGGGAGGCCGGGAGCTGGCCGCGATGGAGGCCAGGGCCGCAGCCGCTCAGGACCGGGCTGCCCGTGGTGCCACACCTCCGGACGCCGCCGCGGACCGATCCCCGGCCGCGGCCGCTTCGGCCCGTCCCGGCACCGCGGGAGACACGCCCGCGGCTGCGCCTCTCCGCGCGTTCCCACCTCCGCCGGTCAACCAGCTCAACGTGTCTCGGCTCCTGACCGTGGCCGACCTGTCCTCGACCCTCCCCGAGAAGGGGTGGATTGCCCAGGGACCGATCCAGGGCATGGCCCCGTCCGAGACCTACAACAGCATGCTGTACGTCAAGCCGGGAACCAGCGGGTTCGTGTCCATACAGGCGTGGGACCTCGAGTCATACGCCCAGGCCATCGAGAAGTGGAACGAGATGCTGGCGACTTACCCCAACGCGTCCGAGCAGAAGGAGATGTTCACGAACATCATGTTCTTCTCGTACCGCAACCAGGTCTCCACCCTGGCCTTCGTGGAGCCGGATCACGCCATGGTGGTCTCGGTCTCCTGCCACAGCCAGAGCTGCGACGACACCGGTCTCTACGAGCTGGCGAAGCTGGCCTATGCCCGGGCGCACTAGCCGCTGGGCCGCGTCCGCATGCGGGGCCGCGGCGCTGTGCGCGGCCCTCTGGTCGGGACTCTACCCTCCGGCCTGCGGGCTCCTCTGGATCGTCTACCAGGCGCTGGTGGCCAGCCATCCGAGGGGAGCCGGGGAGCCTCAAGCCCTCAGCGTCCGTCGCATCCCCGCATTCCTGCTGGATGCGCTTCCGGTCGCGGTGGGGCTGGCCGCCCTCTGGCTGATTCCCCGCGTCGCTCTCGTGTCCGGCGACGGGCTGGAGCCCGCAGTGCTGACCGGCGAGGCCGTCGCCTGGGCCGACGCGGGGGCAGCCCCGGAGCCCCGGCGGGGAGACTGGGTCATCTATCGGGCCGGCCCCGACGGCCCGGAGCGCGTCGGGCGCGTCCTCGGCCTCCCGGGAGAAGCCGTGTGGTCGCCCGCACACACCCGGTGCTGCGTGGGCGCAAGCTGCCTCGACTCGGTGAGCATCGGCACCGAAACCGCCGATGCCGGAGGCCGGGAAGCCGTCGCCTCCGTGCTGGGCGGCGCTCCCCTCGTCACCTTCAGGCCGGGCCCCCTGGCGGCCGCGCCGGGCATCGAACCCGAAACCCTTGGCGCCGGTCAGTTCCTGCTTGCCGTGGACTCGGGCCCGGATTCAAGGTCCTGCGGGTTCCTGCCGCGCGTCGCAGCGGTGGATGCAGACAGCATCCTCGGCCGGCCCGGCCGCATCCTCTACTCTTCGTCGCTGCGCAGAATCGGGCTTGCCTTCACCCCGTGAACGGACGGGGGCCTACTGCTTCGGGGCTTCCGCAGGCTTCTCCGGGGCCTTGTCCGCTTTCTTGGCTCCTTCCTTCTTCGCCGCGGGAGCCGGCGCCCCGTACTGCTTCCGAATCTCCTGGAAGCGCTTGAATTGTTTCGCGGTCAGCGGCATGTTCACCGTGTCCCCCACGCGGATCTTGTCGAAGGAGGGAATGTGGCGGTTGACGCGCTTGATGTCCTCCACCGATATCTGCCCCCACTTCGCATACAGCCCCACGGTCTCGCCGGACTTCACAATGACCGGGAACACGTCCTTGGCGTCTGCCTCGGGAATCTGGTCGTCGGCCGCCTGCTTGGCCTCGGCCATGGCCCTGGGAGACAGCGTCGGGATCACGAGCACCGCTCCGGGTGACAGGCGGTACGGGTCGCTGGCCTGGTTGTGCATCACGAGGAACCACAGCGGGATCTCGAATCGCCGCGAGATCCCGTCCAGCGTGTCGTTCTTCTTCACCGTGTACTCGACGGGCCTCACGTCGTTCTTGTCGTAGATCTCCTTCTTGCGCTCGCCCCAGTACTCCTCACGCTTCCGTTCGAAGTCGCTGAACTCCGAGGCCGTCAGCGAGAGCACGTACTTCTGCCCGAATCCCGGGAGCTTGTCCTGGTTGATGAGCTTCAACTCCTCGACCGGGATGCCGCTCCAGTCCTGGTACAGACGGATCGTCTCCCCGGGACGCGCGATGATGAACCTCTCCTGCTTGGCTTGCGCAGCCAGCTTCTCCGGAGGGATCTCCTCCTCGACCCTGGCCGTCGCAGCGTCGGACTCGTCGCGCACCAGCACCCCGCCCGAAGGGAGCAGGGACGCCTCGCCCCGGGCATCCGCCACGGTGACCTGTACCTTGTCCGAATTCTTGTCGCTGCAGCCTGCAGCCTGCAGCAGCCCAATTGCCAGCAGTGGAGCCATCCGCCGCATCATCGCATCACTCCTTCTTCTTCCCGTCGTCCGGAGCCGGCTCGCCCGAATCTTCCTCAGACACGGCCTTCTTGAATTCCTTGACCGACTTGCCCAGAGACCGCGTCAGCTTCGGCAGGCTGGACCCTCCAAAGAGAACGAGAATGATGATCAAGATGACGACCAGCTCACCAGTCCCCAGCCCGAAGACGGTCGCGGGAGCAAGCAACACCGAGAGCATGTGCAATCCTCCTTGTGGAACACCCTGCGTTGTGGCATTCTAGACCCTACCGGCGGGGTGCGCAAGGTCTTTCCTGGGGGGGGCGGTTGGGCAGGACAGGGGTGAACCTGGCAGTTTGGGCTGCGTTGATCTGGGGCTGCGCGTTTCAGGACACGCCCGAGGAGTGCGTCGTGGACTGCGACCTGTGCACCGCCGCGTCCTGTCCCGCGGACCGATGCGGCCTGAGCGTGGAGATGGCTTCCGACTGCAACGGGCTGGTCGATGCGGCAGAGGTGGCCGTCGACGAGTGCGTGGAGCCCGCAGACCTTGCTCCGTCGGGCAGCGTGGCGCTGTGCAGCACGGTGCCCAAGGGCAAGAGCCGGGTCGTGCGCGTGCGTAGCGACGACTGGGCATGGCAGCGCACCGTGAAGTGCTCTGACGAGGAAGCGGGCAATGTTGTCGTGCTGACCCTCCACTGCGAGACACCATGAGCGAGAGCCGCGAATTCTCCGACGTCTTTGCCGCTGGACTCGTGCGGCACTCCTGCGAGCTGGCCAACGTGCTCTGGGGAGCCAGCGTCTGCATCCTCACCTCCGAGCTCCAGCCCGTGTTCCCCATGACGGCACCGCCGCCGGTGGCGGCCCTCCTGAGGAGTCTGCTGGAGGGCAAGACCTACCGGAAGGAGTTCGAGCTTCTGCTGATGCCGCTGCTGTCCGGGTCGCCCGACTGGGGCGGTGCCCGGTGGTTCCAGCCCTGCGAAGGGGTGCGTTGCCTCGTGGTGGCCAGCGGCGGCACGTCGGGTACCCCGTTCCTGGTCTGTGTTCCCCTGGTCCACCAGGAGGAGACCGAGGACACCGACAGGAGCCGCCTGCTCGCGCTCCTCAGGACCCTGAAGAACCCGGAAGCCAAGAGCGTCGTGGACTTCGCTCCCATCCTGTCGCACGTCATGCGCCGCAAGCTTCAGACGCATCTCATCAGCCTTGCCAAAGAGATGGACCTGGCGTTCTCCAAGCGGACGCGGCGCTCCGGCGACACGCCCCGGCTGGCGGGCACCGCCTTCTCCGGTCTCGTGGGCGACAGCCCGGCAGCAGATGAGCTTCGCCAGAGAGTCAAGGCGCTGGCCACCACCGAGCTGCCGGTGCTCCTGTCCGGCGAGGTCGGAACCGGCCGGCGGACAGCTGCCCGTGCCATCCACGTCTTCGGACCGCGCCGCGCACACCCTTGGGTCGTCGTGGACTGTCAGACCACGCCCCCGTCGCAGATCGTTGCTTCCTGCCTCGGTGAGCGGTGGCGCCTCGGCCAGGTGAGTGAAATCGAGAAGATCTCCGCGGGAGGGACCGTGCTGTTCCACGAGATCACCTACCTGCCCGCGCTCGTCCAGCAGTTCCTGCTGTACTACCTCGACACCTGGGTCACGCGTGCGGCCCCCCCCTTCCGGCTGCTGGCCACCACCAGCCTGCCCGCGACCGCGCTGGACGCAAACGGCGCGCTGCGCCCCGAGCTCGTGTCGCTCCTGCGGTCGAACTCCATCCGCCTGCTGCCACTGCGCGAGCGGAAGATGGATGTGCCCCCGCTGGTCAGCGACATGCTTCTCCAGATCCGGTCGCAGGAGCCGGACCTCCCGGCAGAGGTCCGCAGAGACGTGGTGAAAGCCCTGCAGGCCTGCGAGTGGCCTGGCAATATGTGGGAGCTCAAGGGAGAGGTGCGTCACATGGCGTCCGCCGCACGCGGCAGACCGGAGATCACGCTCCAGGATGTCTCGGCACGCATCCTGGCAACGCTGCGGCGTCCGGAGCCATCCTCCGCGCAGATGCCCGAGCGGGCCCTTTCCCTCCCGGAAGCCGTGGAGAACCTCGAACGCAGCCTCCTGTCCGAGACCCTCATGGCGACCAAGTGGAACCGCAGCAGGACGGCCAAGGTGCTGGGTATCTCCCGCCGCAACCTCATCCGGAAGATCAGCGCGTACAAGCTTGACCGCCGCAAGCGCACCGAGATGGACACGGATTCGGAGAAGAAAGACTAGGACGCCCGCAGGCTATTCGCCGGGAGTGAAGACGAAGGGCCAGCGGATGATGCACATGCCGCCTTCCGGCTGCTGGAAGTGAACCTTCCCGATGATGGACGAGATGCAGTCCTCGAGCTTCTTGTTGCCGGTGGAGTTCTCCACCGTCTTGACGCCCTTGACCCGGCCGGTCAGGTCGATGATCCACTGCAGCGTCACCTTGCCTGCCAGGTCGGGCTTCATCTGCAGCTGCATCTCGTAGCAGGCGCGGATGGCCGCCGCACGGCCCGACACCTTGCGCTGCACGTCCGCCTTCTTGCAGAACTGGCCCATGGAGCCGCTTCCCAGCTTCATGCGGGAGGTGCGCTTCCTGTCGCGGTCCTTCAGGCTGGCCAGCGCCATGCGGCCCGCCTTGTCTTCCGCTCCGCCGATGCCGCCCGGAAGTCCACCGCCGAGGCCACCCATGCCGCCGAGGCCGAAGGCCCCGCCGCCGCCGAAGCCGCCGCCGCCGCCGCCGTAGCCGCCTGCACCGCCGAAGCCGCCGCCGCCGCCGTAGTCGCCCGTCCCGCCGCTGCTTCCCATGTACGAGAAATCCTCGTCACGCTCGTCGTACATCTCGTACGTGCCGTCGTCCGAGTACACCATCATCTTCATCGTCAGGTTGCGATCCTTGCCAAGCAGCTTGGACAGCGACGTGTTGCGCTTCATCTTGCTGTCGAGCACCGAGATGACGCCCTTGTCCTTGAAGGCCTTGGCCATGTCGGTGTCGCGCTTCGCATCCTTGCCGATGTTGCCTTCCTTGAGGGGCTTGAACTCCTCGTCCTTCCTGTCCAGCGCCTTCTTCAGCGGGTCGCCCGCATCCTGCATCTTCTGCTCCACGGTGGGAGCCTGCTCCGGCTCCTCCTCGAGCACCTTCTCCTCCTCGAGCTTGACCTCCTCTTTCTGCTCCTTGAGCTGCTCCTCCTCCTTCAGCTTCTTGAGGCGCTCACGCTCCTTGCGCTCGGCTTCCAGGTCGATCTTGATGAGCTTCCGGCGGATCTCGTCGGCGCGTGACCGGAACGTGATGGGCCGCGGAGCCGCGGCAATACCCAGGATCATCACGACCTGCACCGCAAAGGACAGCAGGAACGCCGCGGTGAGCGGACGGCGGTCCAACTCCGCCTCCCCGGACGAAACCTTGAGCGCGCCGATGGCCGGCTCCACGAAGCTGAACCCGAGCACGAGATCCCCGAACCGGTAGAACCCGCTGTCGGTCGGAGACAGCGCGACATAGTCGGTCCCGCTGGTGTTGGCCGTGTGCTTCTTCTTGTAGTCTTTGATGGTCTCGGTCTTGCCCTTGATGGTGACCTTGCCTTCCAACTGGTCGTTCAAGGCTGCCCAGTAGTGGTCCCGCCGACCGCCCTTGAACCGGAGGAGCAGAAGGTTGGCGAAACTCGAGGGAACCGTGAACATGTTGCGGAGACCGGAGCCCACCGTGACGGGCGCTCCGTCCACGAACAGGTGCTCCCGGAGCACTTCCCCATGCCACGACAGGCTCACCCGCAGGAACCGCGTACCCTTCGGATGGACAAGCCGGCTGATCATCGTCAGAAGCCCGCCCACGAGGACCAGCGACATGCCCCCCCACACGAGGAACATCCCGACGCCGCCCTTCATGAAGCCCGTGAAGTTGCCCTCGTTGTCGAAGGGCAGCGCGTACAACTCCCGATACAGGGTCGGCGCGGTGCCTGCGGCAAAGGCCAGCATGCCCAGGCCGAATACCCCCAGCAGTACCTCCCAGAGGGCGGAGCGGCGCATCTTGCGGAACCAGAACCCGTACCCGGCCGCGGGCAGGACCAGGAGCGCGGTCAGCAGCACGACGAGTCCCGGCACCACCTGGTAGAGGAATGCAGTCTTGCCCTCGTACACCATCTCGTAGAACGGGAAGCCGAACCCGCCGACGAGCGCCAGAATGGCCCCGAGCACCGCGAAGATCTGTCCAAATCTCATGTCCTCACCTGCGCCTTTCTTAGAAAGAACTTCTAAGACGTCGGGCTATCATATTTTTGGCCCGACGCACTGTCAAGCTCGAAAACCGGCCCCTAGACACGTCGTATCTCAGAGAGTTCCCGCGGACGAAAACTGGGACGGCGGAAGGTCCTCCGGAGACCCGTCATCCCGGAGCACGGCAAGCACCCGCTGTGCCGCTTCGGCCTTTCCCTGCCGCTGGTAGAACCGGGCGAGCTCAGCGAGCCCCCGCCGCCGGTCCACCCCCTGGAGCGCGACATACCGGTACTCCTCCTCCGCCACAGACGGGTGCTGCAGCGACTCCGCAACGCGCGCCAGTCTCGAACGCACCGCCACGTTGCCCGGCGAGTAGTAGGCCGCCCTCTTGAGCACGAGCTCCGCCTCGTTGGGGCGGCCGCTGGACACCAGTAGGTCCGCCAGCTCCACCATGGGCTCCAGCGCCGCACCATTCACCTGGAGCGCGGTCTCGTACAGGCGGTTGGCTTCCACCGGGTCGCCCGAGGCCCCGGTGACCCGCGCCAGGGCGAGGGCCGGAGCATAGAGCTCGCGGCCGCCCAGCGTGAGGCTGCTGAGAAGGTACTCGGCATCCCGGCGGTCCCCGAACGCGACCGCACACAGAGCCTTCTTGTACGCGGCGTACCACCACTCCGACGCCAGCGCCACCGCCAGCTCGTACTGGTTGCAAGCCGCGGTCACCTTGCCCGCCTTGAGCATCGTATCCCCGCGGTCGATGGCGGCCCGGGCTTCCGTGATGGGATCCGGCCCTTCTGCCGCCGCAGGGGTGGATGCCAGCACCAGCCACGCCGCGCACAGCACGGGCAAGAGCGGCACCCGCACCCGGGGCCCGCGCACACCCGTACTGCCCCCCTCACCGCGCACGCATCCCGGCTGGCTTCGGCCGCAAGGCCGCGCGTTGACCCTGGCGCTCAAGGGAACCTAGAATGTGGTTTCGAGCACGAACCCGGAGAACTCGGGGCTCACCTGCGGCACCACCGCAGTCGCACTGCTGGTCGGACCGCTGACGAGCTCCACAACCAGGAGAGTTGCCGCTGCCGCGCCCGTCACCCCCGCGGTGACCCCCAGCACCGTGGCCCACATCGCGCTGGTCTGCCCCTCGTCGATCTTCGCGTTGACCGCGTCCTCCAGCTGCCGCGGGGTCGTCCCCGTCTTCCAGCACTGCTGATCCGGGCACAGGTCGTCCTTCAGCGCGGTGATGTCGTCCTCCACCGCGAGCATGTCGGTGTACATGTAGATGCCGCCTCCCGCGGTCGCTACCGCGACGCCGGCCAGGACGTAGACCCACGGCATCAGGCTGGAGCGCTCCTCCTCCACTTTCGGCCCTTCCACCGGCTTCACCGGCGGTTTCACGGGCTTGGTCTCCTTGATGACCTTCAGCTCCAGCGTGACCCGGCAGGACTGCTCATGCTCGCAGTTGACCGTGGCCTTGCCGTCCGAGTAACCCTGCTTGCGTGCTTCCACGGTGCGGGTCCCGGGCGCCACCGCGATGGGCTTGCCGGTGTAGTCCACCGGCTTGCCGTCCACGAACACCTGCGCGCCGTCCACGTTGAGGGAGATGGTCAGGTACGGGTTGTCCGGAGTCAGGACCCAGTTGGCCACCAGCTCCACTTCCTCGATGAGCTTTGCCAGGTCGCCGGGGACGTGCTTGCGATACTGGGGCCGGTCCGGAGCCGACGTCAGGGACAGCTTCCACACCTCGAGACGGTAGCCGCCCATGGCCTTGCCGACGCGGCCGAAAACCAGGAGCGCAAGATCCTGCCTCTTGCCTTCCTCCCGCACGCACTCGATGTCCGTATAGCAGGCCGTCCCGTCGTCCGACAGCTTCTCCTTCAGCGTCTTCTTGAACCCCTCCTTGCCGATGATGCGAAGGTCCTTGCCTCCCCGCTCGATGAGCGCGGAAATCAGCACTTCCGTCAGGTCATCCGCCAACTCGAGGTCCATGTCGCTCTCGGGAAGAAGCAGCACTGCGCTCTGCTTCCCCTGGGCCGCAGCGGACGGAACCCAGGGGCCCGTTCCCGCCACCACCATCGACATCGCCGCCACCACAAACAAGACAAGACTCTTCATGGAGTCACCCGCGTAGATGCCCCCATACTAGGGAATCATCCGGGCACTGTCAAATAGTCGTGAGCCCACGCAACGGTTGACACGGGCCACGCGACAGTTTAGCTTCTCCTGCGCTGTTGCGGGGGCCGCATGCGACTGGCGATCGATCCCGATGAACCCGAGCACTGGCTCTTGGCCCAGGTGGTCAAGGTGTTGCAGCGCGGGGGGATCGTCGTGGTCCCCACGGACACGGTCTACGGTGTCTGCTGCGACGTGAGCAACGACGCAGCCGTGGAGCGCATATACCGACTCAAGGGGATGAACCCCAAGAAGCTCCTGTCCCTCATATGCAGCGACCTGACCATGGCCGCGCGCTTCACCAGGGGCATACCCAACACGCTGTTCCGCATCGTCCGGAGGAAGTTGCCCGGGCCGTACACGTTCATCCTCCCCGCGTCCAAGGAGCTCCCGCGCATGATGCGCAAGAACCGGGAGACCGTCGGGATCCGGGTGCCCGACTGCCCCATCGTGCTGCAGCTCGTGGAGCAGTACGGCATGCCGCTGCTCTCCACGTCGGTGGCGACGTCCCCGGGAAACTGGCTCCTGGACCCGGAGCAGATCGAGGCGGAGTACGGTCGCGAGATCGACCTTGTCGTGGATGGCGGGGTGTTGTTCGCGAATCCTTCCACGGTCATCGATTTTACCGGGTCCGAGGCCGTCGTCGTTCGTGAGGGCAAGGGCCCGGTGGACTTCCTGTGAGCGCCATGGACGAGCAGTTCGACATCGTCGTCATCGGCACGGGGGTCGCAGGGTTGACCGCGGCCCTCGAAGCATCCGGAAAGGCCAGGGTGCTCGTTCTTTCGAAGGCCGCTGCGGACGCCACCACCACGGCCATGGCCCAGGGCGGCATCGCGGCGGTCACGGGGGAGGACGACTCCTTCGAGCAGCACGCGGCCGACACTCTGGCCGCGGGCGCCGGCCTGTGCAACCCGCACATCGTGGACTTGTGCGTCAGGGAGGGCCCCGGCGCCATACGGTGGCTCGAGGATGTGGGCGTCCCCTTCGACCGATCGCCGGCGGGTGCGGCCCGCAGACTCGACCTCGGCAGGGAGGGCGGGCACGCTCGGCGCCGGATCGTGCACGCCAAGGACCTCACGGGCCGCCGGGTGGAAGACGCGCTCCTGGCCGCGGTGGCTGCCTGCCCCTCCATCACCCTGAGGCCGCATGCCCTGGCCGTGGACCTCATCACCCTCGGCCGGCCGGAAGAAGGCGCCGCGGACCGGTGCGTCGGCTGCTACGTCATGGACCGCGGCACCGGGTCCATCGGCACCGTGCGCGCCCGGGCCACCATCCTGGCCACCGGCGGCTCGGGCAAGGTGTACCTCTACACGAGCAATCCCGACACCGCGACCGGGGACGGCGTCGCCATGGCGTGGCGGGCCGGCGCCCGCATCGCGAACATGGAGTTCTTCCAGTTCCACCCGACCTGCCTCTTCCATCCCATGGCCAAGAACTTCCTCGTCAGCGAGGCCGTGCGCGGCGAGGGCGGTCTGCTCCTCACCAAGAGGGGCGACCGCTTCATGCCCCGCTACCATCCGCAGGCGGAGCTTGCTCCACGGGACACCGTGGCCCGCTCCGTCGACATGGAGCTCAAGAAGACCGGCGACGACTGCGTGTACCTCGACATCACGGGCAAGCCGGAGCACTTCGTCGAGACCCGCTTCCCCCAGATCTTCGGCCGTTGCATGGCCCTCGGGCTGGACATCCGCAAGGAGCCCATCCCTGTTGTCCCGGCCGCGCACTACCAGTGTGGCGGCGTCCAGGTGGACGAGCACGGGTGGACCGGTATGCCCGGCCTGTATGCCGTGGGTGAGGTGGCTTGCTCCGGCATGCACGGGGCCAACCGGCTGGCTTCCAACTCCCTCCTCGAGGCCGCGGTGTTCGGCAAGCGCGCGGCAGCAGACGCACTCAAGTGGCTCTCCCGGTCCGCCGCGGAGCCGGACAGCCTCCCTGCCTGGAACACCGGGTACGCGAGGCACCCCGACGAGGCGGTCGTCATCTCTCAGAACTGGGACGAGATCCGCCGCTTCATGTGGAACTACGTCGGGCTGGTCCGCTCGGACAACCGGCTCGAGCGCGCGCGCAAGCGGCTCACTGCCGTCCGGGAGGAGATCCTTGCCGACTACTGGCGGTTCATCCTGACGCCGGACCTGGTCGAGCTGCGCAACCTGGCGGACGTCGCCTACCTCATCCTCGAAATGGCCGTGCAGCGACGCGAGTCGCGCGGCCTCCACTTCAACCTCGATTACCCGGACAGGGACGACAGGCTCTGGCAGCGGGACACGGTCATGCAGCGCCCCGCACGCCGCAGGTCGCCCTGACGGCGCCCACCCGGTCCGCGTCTTGGCGGACCGTACACGCTGCCCGCGCTGCCCGACGGGATGCGTCAGCCGATGATCTGGCTCGGGTCCGAGCGCGGCTGGTCCCTGGAGGTGTCCCAGTAGGGCGACAGGTTCCGGAGATTCCTCACGATCGCGGGGAACTCCTCGATGACCCGCTCAACCTCTTCATTCGTGGTGTAGCGGCTCAGGCTGAAACGCACCGAGCCGTGGACCGCGGTGAACGGAACCTTCATGGCCCGCAGAACGTGCGACGGCTCCAGCGACCCGGACGTGCAGGCAGAGCCGCTGGACGCGCAGATCCCCTTTGCCGAGAGCTGGTAGAGGATTCCTTCCCCTTCGATGAAGTGGCACGAGATGTTGAGCGTGTTGGGCAGCCGGGCCGCGCCGGCTCCGTTGACTTCCAGCCACGGGATGTTCGCAAGCAGCGTCTTCTCCAGGTGGTCCCTCAGCTTGCGCACGCGCTGCTCGTCGTCCATCCGCTCCCGCGCCAGTTCCACCGCGCGGGCCAGCGCCACGATGAACGGGACGTTCTCGGTCCCGGCCCGCCTCCCGGACTCCTGGTGGCCGCCGATGAGGTAGGGGCGCCACGGGGTGCCTTTGCGCACGTATAGTGCTCCCACCCCCTTGGGACCGTGCAGCTTGTGCCCCGAGAACGACAGCAGGTCCACCGCGGGAAGCCCGGAGCGCATGTCCAGCGGGATCTTGCCCGCGGTCTGCGTCGCGTCGGTGTGGAACAGGATCGACGGGTCGGTCTCCTTGGTGATGCGGCTGAGCTGCTCGATGGGGAAGATGACTCCGGTCTCGTTGTTCGCATGCATCACGGAGACCAGCAGCGTGTCCGGCCGCAGCGCCCTGACGAAGTCGCGCACGTCCAGCCGGCCGGACGAGTCCACCGGCAAGTACGTCACCTCCACCCCCTGCCGCGCGAGGTCCTTGCAGACCTCCAGCACCGCGGGGTGCTCCACTTGGGTGGTGATGATGTGCCGCCTGGCCGGGTTGGCCCTGAGCACGCCGAGGATGGCCGCGTTGTTGCTCTCGGTGGCGCACGACGTGAACAGGATCTCGGGCGGAGTGGCGCCGAGGAACCGGGCCACGGCCTGCCGTGACTGGCTCACGGCCCGGGCCGCGGGCTGTGCCTGCTCGTACCCGGAGCTGGGGTTGAAGAAGAGGTCCTTCAGGTAGGGCTGCATCGCGTCGTAGACTTCGGGAGCGACCGCAGTCGTGGCATTGTTGTCGAGGTAGATCGTCTTCATCGGTGCCCGCCTCACACGGAGATCACGCGGATCCTCTCGTCCACCCGGTCCTTGAGCGTCTGCTCGACCATCATCTTCAGCGTCATGGAAGCGCCCACGCAGCCTGCGCACGCGCCTTCCAGGCGGCAGTAGACCGTCTGCTCCTTGATGTCTACCAGCTCGAGGTCCCCGCCGTCCCGCTGCAGCATGGGCCGGACGTACTCCTTCAGGACCGACTCCACCTTCTTGAAGAACTGGAAGGGCGAGAGGACGCCGGGCGTCTCGGCCGCCACGGGCTTGCCTGCATCGGCACGGGGTGTCGCAGGTGCGGGCGATGCCTGCGTTCCCCACTCCTCGTTCAGGATGTCCTGGAGTCCGCCCGGAGCGTGGTGGCAGGAGGAGCAGGCTCCCCCTGCCTTGATCGCGCTGGTGATGTCGGAAATGGTCTTGAGATTCAGCTCCTTGATCTTGCGGCGCAGGTAGGGCTCGGTGATGCTGAAGCACTTGCACACCACGCGGCCCTCGGCCTGCTCGTGCGGCTCGATGTCGATGCCCAGCTTGCGCAGGTCCACCCCCCGGCGCCCGGCCCAGTTGAACACCGCGGCTTCCAGCGCCTCGGCCCCCATGACCGAGCAATGGATCTTCTGAGTCGGCAGGCCCTCCAGGTACTTCACGATGTCCGCGTTCGTGATCTGGAGCGCATGGATGGGCGTGAAGCTGCCCTGCTCGATGATGGCGCACAACGCCTCGGAAGCCGCGATCGCGGATGTGCACCCGAACGTCAGATACCGGGCCTCGACGATGACGTCCCTGAGCGGGTCGGTCTCATGCCTGAGGACACGGAAGGTGAAGCGCAGCGCGTCGCCGCACGCGATGGAGCCGTGCTCGCCGACCCCGTCCGCATCCTTGATTTCGCCCAGATGCGTCCCGGGGCGCCCCTGCACCGCATCCATGAACAGCTGCTTGGTCTTCTCGCTGTAATCCCACGCCATGACGACCTCCCGTTGCGCTGGCGAACATAACCTAAGAAGGCCGGAATTTGAAGTCAAGCTTGCTGCAAGCGCTCGCAGGTATCGCGCAGGGGGCGTGCCGGAGCACAGGTGCTCCAGGGTGGATGGAGCGTGCCGCGCCTGCTACGCGACGTGGAACCCGTATGCGCGTTCCGAGCCGACCGCGAAGTCCGAATACCTGCCCCCGAACTGATCGGTACCGAACTTCACGCTTTCGACCTGGCCTCCCGCGGACAGCCAGAGCGAAGCCACAGGCAACAGCCAGGCCAGGGTTCCACCCACGGCCACGGTGTCGAGCGGTCTGTAGCCTGTACCAACGGTTGAGAAGGTCCCGTCAACGGAGAGGATTGGCCTGTCGACAATGGTGCAGACCTCACCGTCCCCCTCCTGGTAGAACTCGCCCTCGGAGTAGTTCGTCGAGCCGTGGCCCAGCCCGGTCACCGAGGTCCCCGGGGCAGCCCCCGATGGTGGCAGATCCCGTCCCGGTCACCGCGGTCCCGGGGCAGCCCCGGAGCGTGGCAGATCCTGCCGCTTCATCGTGACCGCGGTAGTCAGGCACGGGGCTTGCAAACGAGCGGGGGGGGGCAATTCGAAAGGGGGGCGGACATGGCAACCAGGTTCCTTCTTGACGAACGGAATGCGCCGGCCGCGGTCAGGATGCTGACGGAGGTCGCCGGGGTCTTCGCGCGGCAGGGGATCCGCTATGCGCTCACCGCGGGGACGTTGCTGGGGGTGGTTCGGGAAGGCCGCCTCCTGCCTTGGGATTCGGACATGGACCTTTCGATCTTCGCGCAAGACGCGCCCAGGTTCGGCGCCGCAATCCGCGAGCTGGAGGCGAGCGGGTACATCGTCAGGCTCCGGATGCACTCCCGCACCGATCACCCGCTCGTGAAGGGCACGGTGCGCATCCTCAAGATCTGGAACCGGCGCTGGGGGATGTTCCGCGGCCGGATGCTGCTCGACTGCTTTGTCAAGATTCGGTACGAGGACGCGTATTACTGGGCAGTCGGCGGGGAGAAGGAGTACGCCAAGAAGGCGGTGCCGGCCAGATTCTACGACCGGCTCGAAAGCATCGAGTTCTCGGGGAAGAGGTTCCTCGTGCCCTCAGACCCGAGGGGCTACCTGGCGCTGCGCTACGGCCCGGACTGGCAGACGCCCAGGAAGCAATGGAACTACGCGAAGGACGACGGGGCCATCATCCCGGCCGGGGGCAAGTCGGTGGCGCCATGAGCGGAGTCCCGAAGCTGGCAGTCGTGCTCGCCGCGGGCAGGGGCAGCCGCCTCGGGCCGCTCACGGACAGCGTTCCCAAGCCTCTCATCCGGGTGGGCTGCGTGCCGATCCTGCACCGGCTGCTGTGCGCGCTCGACTGGGCCGGCGTGGAGAGGGTCGTGCTCGTCGTCGGCTACCGGGCCGGGCAGATCGTGTCCGCGGTCGGCCCGTCGTGGCGCGGGCTCGACGTGTCGTACGTGGTGAATCCCGAGTGGGGCACTGCCAACAACATCCTATCACTGCTCCGTGCGGCCCCTGAGATCCGGGAGGACTTCCTGCTTGCCTAGGCGGACCTGCTCCTCCCCGAAGAGGGGATCCGCAGGATGGCTGGCAGCGACCGCGTGGCCGTGGACGCTGCCCGCGCGGGGCCAGGAGAAGCCGGGATGGCCCACCACGATCTTCAGCGCCAGCGAGTCGCCGGCCAGCACCAGCAGGCCGGTCCCGACCAGCAGCAGCCAGGCCAGGCCTGCGTGCCTGACGAGCGCTACCATCTGGTCGAAACCCACGCCGCACACCACGCCGGCCAGGAACAGAATCCCAGCGACAAAGGCCAGCAGGTTGAGTGTGCGCGGCTTCATGCAGAACCCATCTTATCAGGACTTGCGCGTACAAGAAAACCCTTGACACGGAATCCCGGCGAAGATATAAGCCCCCAACGTGGTTTGTCGCCCTTTGAAGTTCCGTTGGGGGATCGTCTAACGGCAGGACGGCGGGTTCTGGCCCGCTAGTCTAGGTTCGAGTCCTAGTCCCCCATCTCGACAACCACGTTGGCAGCAAGTGGCCCATTAGTCTATTCGGTTAGGACGCTGGCCTCTCAAGCCGGTAGGACGGGTTCGAATCCCGTATGGGCCGCCATCACGAACACACGACACGCCATCCTTGCCCGGTCGTCTGCCCTGGCGAAGAATCGGCCGGTCCTGCCGGCTTGCGCAGCGGCAGCCGAACCCGGAGGTGCCCATGCGTAGCCGCCTGGCCGTCGCTTTCCTCCTCCTGCCTGCCGCGTCCCGCCTCCTGGGCCTTTGACGGGAGCACCGCCCTCTTCGGGTTCGTGGGGCCCGAAGAGGGCACCGTGCTGGCACAGGCCTCGTTCGACGGCGGGCCGCTGGCCGCGACCGATACCGCGGGCCTTCCCGTCCCCAAGGACAAGTGGTCCGGAGTCATGGGCGTCTGCGCGCTGGAGCGCGGCTCCTACGTGCTCTACTACGACTATGCGTCCACCAACTCGGCTGTCAGCGTCTACTCCCGCTAGGCGTCGCCCCGGATCCCCTTCAGGTAGTCGATGCCGGTGCGCAGGGACGCTGTCTGGAGCATCTGCGACGCGATGAGGTTGGCTTCACGGATGACGTCCGGGAGGTTCACGCGGGCCAGCTTCCCCTGGTCCACCACGACCTCGCCGTTCACGATGGTGTAGTCGGTCCGGCCGGTGGTGAAGGACATGAACGGACCGGCGGCCGGGTCGTGCATCGCACCGGCCATGCCGATGTCGTCCGTGCTGAATATCGCGAAATCCGCAGCTTTCCCGACTTCGATGCTCCCGATGTCATCCCTGCCGAGGACCGCGGCCCCGCCCCGGGTCGCCATCGCGATGACCTGCATGGGCGTCATCCGGTCCACGCCCGTGCCCACCCGGTGCACGAGCAGCGCCTGCCGCAGCTCCAGCAGCATGTTGCTGCAGTCGTTGGAAGCGCTGCCGTCCACCGCGAGCCCGACGGGCACGCCCCGCTCCAGCATCTCGGGGATCCGGGCAATGCCCGATCCCAGGCGCAGGTTGGACGACGGGCAGTGCGCGACACCGGTATGGGTCTCGGCCAGCAGGTCCAGCTCCTCGTCGTTGAAGTGCACGCCGTGGGCGAACCAGACGTCGTCGCCGACCCAGCCCAGGTCGCGGGCCATGGCCAGCGGCCGTTTCCCGTAAGTCTTGAGGCAGTACTCCTCCTCGTCCAGCGTCTCGGCCAGGTGCGTGTGGAGCTGCACCTTCTCCCGGGAGCGCGCCATGTCCGCGATGCGCTTCATCAGCTCGCCCGTGACCGAGAACGGAGAGCAGGGGGACAGGCTCAGGCGAAGCATGGAGAACTCCGACGGGTCGTGGTACACCTCCATGACCCGCTCGCAGTCGTCCAGGATCTGCGCCTCGGTCTGCACCACGTCGTCGGGCGGAAGCCCCCCCGCGCTGCGGCCCCTGCTCATCGAGCCCCGGGTCGGGTGGAACCGCACGCCGAGCACCTGCGCGGCAAGGATCGTCTGGTCGAGCAGATCCCGGGGCTGGTCCTTCGGAAACACGTAGTAGTGGTCCGCCACCGTGGTGCAGCCGGACATCAGCAGTTCGGAGAGCCCCACCACCGCTCCGATGTGCACCGCGTCGGGCGTCAGGTGCCGCCAGATCTCGTACAGCCCGACGAGCCAGTTGAACAGCGTGGTGTTCTCCACGTACGGAACGCACCGCTGCAACGTCTGGTACAGGTGATGGTGCGTGTTCACGAACCCGGGATACACCACGTGGCGGGAACAGTCGATAACCCTCTCGGACGGCAGCGGCTGCAAGCCGAACCCGATCTCCGCGATCCGGTTCCCCTTCACCCGGACGCCCACCGCATGCCGCACCGTGCGGCGGTCGTCCACTGTCACCAGCGTCTGCACGTTGTCCAGAAGGATGTCAGCCATTACTGTGCCTCCAGGATCTTCTTCGCTTCGTCCTTGTCCGACGAGTGCACGAACGCACCGTAGATCTCAAACACGTTTTCCTTGTCCACGATCTTGCCCTTCAGGATGCGCAGCGCGGCCAGCTTGTCATCCGGGAACGAGAGCTGGGCCAGCAAGCCCTTGACCTGTGCCACTGAGAACACCTGGTCCTTGGCCCCGCTGGACAGCACCTTGAGCTTGTCGTCGGAGAACCCCTCGCTGCCCACGGCCTCCATCAGCTTCGCGAACCGCGCATCCTCCATCGGCTTCACCTCGGGAGCTGGCGGCAGCGGCACCGCGGGATCCGGCTCCGTCTT
>Ga0233425_10005786_pt1 | contig 19112 bp, 15 predicted proteins | sample Watercolumn_Towu_2_FD_181712 | JGI IMG/M metagenome (GOLD analysis project Ga0233425, IMG submission 181712) | Freshwater microbial communities from Lake Towuti, South Sulawesi, Indonesia - Watercolumn_Towuti2014_140_MG | ecosystem: Environmental > Aquatic > Freshwater > Lake | place... | reverse complement strand
AAGAAGAAAAAGAAAAAAGAGGAAGGCGCCGAGCCTCAGCAGGCTTAGCCATTCAAGCGTCGAGCAAAGCGGCATCCAGGTGCGAGGTATCATCGAGCAGGACCAACCGCGATAAGAGCCCCGGCCGGCACTCGAGCGCGGAGAGCGAACAGTTCGACACGGGAAAGCGGTCGCGGTCGGCCGGATCGAGCCGCAAGGCATGGCAGAGAATCGCGCGGAGCGTTCCGCGGTGGGAGGAGATGAGAACCGTCTTCCCGTCTTGCACCGCCGCCGCGAAGGCGCGGCCGGCGCGCCCGGCCAGCGACAAGAAATTTTCGCCCCCCGTGGGGCTTTCGGTCAACCCCCTCTTATTCCAGTTATCCCAATCCTCCGGAAAGCGGACGGCGACCTCCGTACGGGTCAGCCCCTCCCACAGACCGTAGTTGCATTCACGCAGGTCCGGCGTCGCCATAACAGGGATCTTCGCCGGCTGCCGCGCGGCAATGATCTCCGCCGTCTCCCGCGTCCGGCTCAGATCGCTCGTATGGATCACATCCAGGGGAATCGCGGCCAGACGCCCGGCCAGCGCTTCCGCCTGAAGCCTTCCCCGAAGATTCAGAGGAACATCGGTATGGCCCTGGATCCGCTTGCCGTGATTCCAGTCGGTCTCGCCGTGGCGTACAAGATAGATGATGGAAATGGTTCACCTCCTCACATGATGGGGCGACCGGAGCCGTCGCGGCCCCGTTTTCCCAAACGAGAGGCGGAAGATAGACAAAAAGCGCCGACCCTGTCAAGACCCAACAGGCGTCTCCCGGCGGGACCCGTCAGGCGGGCAGGATCCCGGACGGTAATCGGCCTGGACACGGACAGGGCATGACAGACAGCATGACAGACGGGGGATTGACCTTCGGGCGATTCATGGTTATACTATGATCAAGGTGGTCATATGGGCGAAAAAGAGATGGTAATCCGCTGCCTCAACTGCGGCACGAAAAATCGCATCCCGAAGGACCGGCTTCACGACCAGCCGCGCTGCGGCAAGTGCCGCGCCGTCCTTGACGAGATGATCATCCGCTGTCTGAAGTGCGGGACAAAGAACCGGATGCCCGAAAACCGGCTCAACGACCTGCCCCACTGCGGCAAGTGCCGGGCCCCGTTGGTTGTGACGAGCGATCAGGGGCGCCCGGTCGAAGTCACCGACGCCACCTTCAGCCGGGAGGTCCTCTCTGCCCCCGGATCGGTCCTCGTCGACTGCTGGGCCCCCTGGTGCGGTCCCTGCCGCACGGTGGCGCCGATCCTCGACGAACTGGCCTCCAAATACGCGGGCGGTGTCCGGATCGCCAAGCTCAACGTGGACGAAAATCCCTTGACGGCGTCGCGTTACGATGTCCGGAACATCCCGACAATGCTCCTTTTCAAGGACGGAAATCTGGTCAACACCCTGGTAGGCGCCCTGCCGAAGGAAACCATCGAACAGCACCTCACTGCCATCATGAAAACCAACTGAGCCGGCCAGTTGCAGGCCGCGTTTTCCAGCGGTTTTCAGATCTCGCACACAAAAACCCACCGGCAAGAAAGGAAATCTAAAAACCATGCCCGAAACAAAAGAGCCGACCCGGGATCTTGTCTATCGCTGCCGCGTTTTCGATGTCTTCGAGGGCGACATCCTTCTCCCCGACGGCCGGTATAGCCGACAGAGTTGGATCGATCACCGGCCCTGCATCGCCGTAGTTCCCGTGGATGCCGAAGGCAAACTGGTCCTGATCAGCCAATACCGGCATGCAACGGGCGGAATGATCATCGAAATCCCCGCCGGAAACATGGACCGTGAAAATGAGACCATCGAGGCCTGCGTCCAGCGGGAGCTGGCCGAAGAGACCGGGTTCCAGGCGGGACGGCTCGTCAAGCTCTTCGAAGGGTATCTGGTCCCGGGGTACTGTAACGAGTATATGTACTTTTTTCTCGCCCTCGATCTCTACCCGACAACTTTGCCGGCCGACGACGACGAGTATATCCGGGTGATGACGACCTCGTTCGACGAGGCCCGCCGGATGATCCGGGATAAGCGGATCGTCGACGTCAAAACGGCGCTCGGGATTCAGATGGCCGAAGAATTCCTTAAAGAGGAAAAACGGAGGGTGTGAACCGCTTGTGGAAGTGCAGGAGACCGGTGGGATGACCGAAAACGGGAATTATCGGACGCTGTTCAAAGCGGGGATCAGAGCCGGGTTAAAGCGGGGCTGGAACGGCTATGTGTGGATGATGAAGATCATCATCCCGATTTCGCTCTTCACCGCCGTCCTCGACTGGAGCGGTGTTCTTCACCAACTCGATTTTCTCCTCAAACCCCTGATGGGTTTTTTAAGCCTGCCGCCCACCGCCGCGCTGCCGTTGATCACCGGCATACTGAGTTCGGTTTACGGAGGCATCGCTGCGATGGTCGTCCTCCCCTTCAGCGCAGGGCAGATGACACTGATCGCCGTCTTTATTCTGATGTGCCACGCCCTGATACAGGAGGGGATCATCCAGGGAAGTTCGGGCATTCACCCCGTAAAGGCGACGCTGATCCGCCTGGTCGCCGCCGTTGTCACGCTCCTTGTGATCGCGCCCTGGGTGGGAAGCTCCACCGATATGCCCGCTGCTGTGGGCAGCCTCCAGACGGTCCACACGACATTCCTGGAGATGATCCAAAACTGGGCGTGGACAACCTTTAAGCTCGTCGTCAAGATCCTCTTTATCATTATGGTACTGCTCACTTTTCTGGAACTGCTCAAGACCTTTGGTTGGATCCACCCCCTGGTCCGGGCGCTCGGCCCTTTCCTTAGGATCATGGGCCTCGACCAGAAGGTGGGATTCCTCTGGATGACCGCGGTCATCTTTGGTCTGTCCTATGGAGGAGCGATCATTGTCGAAGAGGCCAAAAGCGGCCATTTGAGCAAGGACGATCTTGAGATTCTGCATCTTTCGATCGGAATGAACCACTCGATGATCGAAGATCCACCGCTCTTCCTGCCGATGGGGATCAATCCCTTCTGGATCTATGTCCCGCGTCTGGTCATGGCGATCATCGTGGTCCGTCTGCTTCGCCTCTGGCAGCGCTATGCCCGCGGCCGCGTGTCGGCATAAGTGAGCAGTATTACGCAAGCCCTTCCTGCTGTATCACCCACTCCTTCACATCCACCAGCATCTCTCTCCGAAGCTTCCGCAGCCACAACCCCCAAATCCTCCTCTTCCGACAATCGGGAAATTTGGACTGCAAAATTCATTGATGTTCATCTATAAAAAAGCTATATATTATGCCAAAGTTCTTCATTTTGGCCGCGGAGATGGAGTGGGATGGTTGACATAGCCAAGCAGATCGCCTTTTGGCGAGATGGAGCAAAAGAAGATTGGGACGTAGCCCGGCAGCTCGTGGATACGGGACGTACCAGACACGGCCTTTTCTTTGCCCATCTGGCGCTTGAAAAAATACTCAAGGCGATCGTATGTAAAGAGTCCCAGGATCTGGCGCCCAGGCTTCATAACTTATCCAGGCTAGCCGAATTGACGGCACTTCGGTTAGATGCCCGGAAAACGGAGATTTTGGCTGAAATGAATGCCTTCCACATCGAGGGCCGATATCCGGAATCGCTGCCGAAACCTCCCACGAGGGAAGAGGCGTTGGGCTATATGTCCAGGGCAGAAGGGGTTTTCCAATGGTTAATGAATCGGTCTTGAACGGCGTTCGCAAGTATTTGCGCGCCTTGCAGGATCAGGGTGTGGCCGTAAAGTTCGGCATCGTGTTCGGTTCGCAGGTGGCCGGCAGTGCAGATATCTGGAGCGATATTGATCTACTCGTTGTCTCCCCCAGGTTCGACGACCGGCTCAGTCGCGAGGATATCAACCTGCTGTGGAGGCTCGCGGCACAAACGGACAATCGCATTGAGCCTATCCCGTGCGGTGAGCGGCAGTGGCTTGAGGATGACGCAAGCGCCATTATTGAAATCGCAAGACGGCAAGGGGAGACGGTAACCGTATCATAACCTTCATCAAGACGGTCAAGTTTCCCGCGACCATTTTTTGCTTAAGGGGCGATACCGGCCAATTCATTGCTGGCGTGATCTCGCGCGGGCGCTATTGCTCCAGTACCGAAGAGGCACCGCGTCTCTGCATAAGTGAGCTCATTACCGAAGCCCTTCCTGCCTCATCACCCATTCCTTCACATCCGCCAGCAACTCTTTACGAAGCTTCCGTGGCTGCAATATCAGGATATGCGGTATCCAGCATTTGAGGACGTTATACACAGCCTCAAGATTGCCCACCTTAAAAGTGATCACGAGCGATCCGTCCGGCCGCTCCTTCTTGATCTCCTGGGTGGGGTACATCTTTCTCCGCTTGAAATAATGGCTCACCGATGCATCGACCAGGATCTTCACCTCCAGATTCTGTTTCTCGGTGAACCAGATGTTGGCGCTTCCCTGAAGGATGGTGTCGAGCTTTTCGGGTACAAACTTGAAGCAGGCCTTCGATAATTTGAAACTGTCGATCCTGTCGAGGGCATACCGCTTCAGAATCCTCGTGGCCGGCTCATTCCCGATGAGATACCAGAACCCGTCAAAATAGACGACCTTGTAAGGTTCGAGGGTAACCGGGTGGGCCTCGGGACCGGCAGGGTAAATGAAGTTGGTCTGCCTCTTCTCGCGGATAGCCCGGATCATCCGGTGAAGAAGGACGCTGTCGAGCGGCGCTGCATCATCGATCTTCACGAAAACCGGCATGGAAGCGACACAGTCGAAAAGGCGGTTCAGGACCCCCTCCGCCGCCTCCTTGAAGGGCTGGCCAAGCTGGCCCACCATGTTCCTGAGGGCCACCACCAGGGCCAGTTCCGTGTCGTCAAAGACCTCCAGGTTCTTCACCAGATCCTTGCCCATCCGGTAGTTCCCCTTTTGAAGCTCATGCAGAGGAAAACCCGATTCCTTGAGCAGCAGCAAATCCCGCTGGATGGTCCGGGGCGTGGTCTGGAACTGCGAGCTCAGCCAACTGCTGGACACCTTTTCCTTCTCCATGAAGATCCTGAGGATCTGCCCGAGTCGCAGCAGCTTTGTCTGGGCATTTTTATCGCGAACCATAGAGCATTTACCCCTTCCAGGCAGAAAAGACGATTTCTGAAAATAATGCGACTCACCTTTGTCGTTTCGACATTGTTTTATCAGTGAATAATGAATAATGTCAAGGCGAAAGGAGGAACACACCATGGGAAAGATCATCAAATATGCAAAGAAGACCAAAGCGGGACGGAAGGGTTCACCTTCCGGAAAATCCGCGTCGGTGCCACCGACGGAATCCGCGATGGCAGGGGGCGGGGGAAACATCAATGCCCCGGCCGCCATGTGGAGCGAAGAGGATATCAATCTCCACAAACGGCTGCTGGTGGATCTGATGGAAAAAGAGGAATTTGCCCAGGCAAAGGTCGTAGCCCGGCATCTGACAGATCTGCTGCCGGAGGAGCCGTACGCATGGTACCTGCTGGGGGTCGCGCTCCTTGAGCTGTCCGATCCGCAACAGGCCGAGACCTGCCTGCTCAAATCGATGGAGATCCAGGGCACGGATGCGGCCGACTGCTATCAGATGTCGCGAACCCGCCTGCTTCAGGGAGACCTGGAAGGGGCCGTCGACTGGTGCAACAGGGCCATGGAGCTCGATCCGGACAAGACAGCCCTCCACTGGCTGCAGATGAAGATCCATTCGCTCCGGGGGGATATCGATGCCGCCATCGCTGTCGGAAAAAAACTGTTGCCGAACCTGAGCGATGCCTCCGATGAGGTCATGACCCGCTTCAAGATCGCTAAACTCTTCCTTCAAAAGCCTGCCTTCGCTGAGGCGGAGGAGCAGTTGCGCAAAGCCATAAAGCTGGAGCCCAATGATGACGAACTCTGGTCGCTGCTGGGTCACTGCCTGTCGCGCCAGCATAAAACAGAAGAGGCGCTGAACGCATTCCAGAGGGCTGTCGAGCTCGATCCCGACGATCCCACCAATCACTACAACATTGCCGATGCCTGCCTCACGCTTGACAAACCGGACCAGGCAATCAATCCATTGCTGCGTGCGGTCCAGCTCCGGCACGATTACAGTCTCGCCCACTACGATCTGAGCCTCGCTTACCTGACAATGAAGAAATACAAGGAATCGGAGATGGCGGCCCGGGCGGCACTTGGCGATGATCCCGCGATGGAGGTCCAGCGATTAAATCTCGGAATGGGCGCCACCGAGAATCTGGGCCTGGCCCTCTTGAATCAGGGACGGATCGATGAGGCTGAAGCCTGTTTTCGGCGCAATCTCCAACTGTTCACAAACACTTACTTCAACCTCGGCCTCACCCTGTTCAGGTCCAAGCGATATGAGGAAGCTCTCACGAATTTTCAGAGGGCCCTGGAGCTCGAACCGGATGATCCTGAGTATCTCAACCTTCTCGGGCAAACCTACGCGGAACTCAAGCAACCGGACGAAGCGGAAAGGTCGCTGCGCCGGGCCATCGAGATCAATCCGAAATACGCCATGGGATATTACGACCTGGGAGTCATCCTTGCGGAACGGGAGAACAGAAAGGAGGCTCACAAAGCCTTCCAGCGCGCCTTGAAGCTCGATCCGGACCTGATGTGGGTGTATTACTGTATCGCCTGTCTCCATGCCGTTGCGGGTGAGGAAAAGCCGGCGTTGGAGTTCCTGGAAAAGGCCTTCCAAAAGGGCTTCCGTGAATTCGACCATATCGAAAAGGATTCGGATTGGGACGGCTTGAGGAAAAAACCAAGTTTTATTGGCCTGCTCAGAAAATACAATCAAACGAAAAATGAAGGATAGACGGCCAATCGTATGACTGGTCATGAAGGAGGGAAATAGCATGGGAAAGGTGATCCGATATGCAGACAAATCAAGACAGAGGCGAAGGGGTTCCGGCCCCGGTCGTCCAATACCGAATGAGAAGGAACAAATACAGGAATTGGAAGATAAAGCAGGGGCATGGAGTGAGATCGACATCGGCGTCCACAAGCAGCTCCTTCTCAATCTTATCAAAAGCAATGAATATTCTTTTGCGAAGATTGTTGCCAGGCACATCACCGATTTGTTGCCGGAGGATTCATATGCATGGTTTTTACGTGGAGTGGCATATCTGGAATTGTCGGACCCGCGGCTGGCGGAAAAATTCCTGTTGAGATCGATAGAGATATCGGGAAAATCCGACGCATGGTGCTGTCAGAAGATGTCCCATGCCCGTCTGCTCCAAGGAGATCCCGATGGGGCCATTGAATGGTGCACGAGGGCGATTGACCTGAAGCCTGATGAATCACTCTTCCGATGGCGGCTCATAGAGATCCATAAGATTCGAAATGATCTGGAGTCAGCCATAAAGGCTGCAATGGCGGCCTCAGGGAAGGTTACAGAACCCCCTGACAAGGTCAGGGCTTACATGGTACTGGCCAATCTTTACGTTTCCAGCTCCGCATTGAACAAGGCTGAGAAACAGATCAGGAAAGCACTGAATCTGGAAGGTGAAAATGCCGAGATCTGGACGTCGCTGGGGGAGTGCCTGCTGAGGCAGAAGAAGAACGGGGAAGCCCTCAAGGCGTTTCAGAGGGCCGCGGAGCTCGATCCCGGCAATGCCCACAGGCTGTATGACGTCGGTGATGCCCATATCGCCATTGGCCAACCCGATCAAGCCATAGCTGTATTGGAGGAGGTGATAAAAAGGCGGCATGATTACAAAGAAGCCCATTACCACCTGAGTCTTGCGCATTTAAGGCTGAAAAATTACATGGAGGCGGAAAAATCGGCTCGCACAGCACTGCATTATAACACGGACACCCAACACCAACAAGTGAGCTTTGGCATTGCAGCCATGGAAAATCTCGGCATTGCCCTCACGAAACAGGGACGTTTCGAGGAAGCGGAAAAAAGTTTCCGGAGTAACCTCAGTCACGTCAAACTAACCTATTACAATCTCGGGCTCATGTTTTTCTGGATGAAGCGATACAGCGATGCCCTTGAAAACTTCCAGAGGGCGCTGGAACTTGATCCCCAAAATCCAGAATTCAATAACTTGGTCGGTGACACATATGACGAGATGGGACAATACGATGAAGCCGAGAAGCATTTCCGGCGAGCCGTCGAGATCGACAAGAGCTATGCAATGGGTCATTGCGACCTGGGAGTGTTCCTCTCCAGACGAAGGGGTTTGAAGAAGGAGGCGTTGGCATCCTTTGAACTTGCCCTGAAAATTCAGCCGGAAGACAGTCAAATTTATTACGGCATCGCCTGCACCTATGCCCTCTCACAGGAGGAAGGACTGGCGCTGAAGTTCCTGGAAGAGGCCTTCCGGAAGGGGTTTCGTGAATTCGACCATATCGAAAAGGATTCGGATTGGGATGGCTTGAGGACTAAAACTAAATTTACCAGGTTGATTGAAAGGTACCGGAATATCAAAAAGATCGACAAGATATAGTCTTTCTCCCAAAGAATGTGGTCCGAGAATAAAACATTCATGAACGTTCTTCTCCCCTACCAAGTAAGAATGTAGTACACTATGTAGGAGTCAGGCCACCTAGTATGAGGATTAAGAAAACTATGGCAAGAAAAGGCGGCGGCAACCATCTCTATCTCAGCAAATCCCTTTTTATCCGCGGCCTCCAATGTCACAGATCCCTTTATCTGCAGAAATACAATCCAGAGCTCAAGAGTCCAGTCACCGAGGAAGCGCAGCAATTGTTCGATGTCGGTTACAATGTCGGGACCCTAGCACAACAGCTCTTTCCGGGCGGTGTGACGGTACCCTACGAGGGATTGTCCTATTCCGAGCAACAATCCATGACACAGTCCTTGATCGAACAGGGGACCGACACCATTTACGAGGCTGCCTTTTCCCATAACGACGTCTTCGTTAAGGCGGATATTCTCCATCGGCGGAAACGAGGCTGGGAAATCTACGAAGTCAAATCATCGGCGGCGGTCAAGGACTATCACTATGATGACGCTTCGGTGCAGTATTATGTCATCGCCGGAACCGGCCTACCGGTGATCAAGGTCTTCTTGGTCCATGTGAATACCGCCTATGTACGCCAGGGCGAGATCGACGTCCATCAGCTCTTTACGATCGCCGATCTGACTGAGACGGCACAGGAAAACGCAACCGCGATCCCCGGGGAACTCAGAAGGCAACGCGCCATGCTCAAGGGCGCGAAACCGGATATCGATATCGGTCCCCATTGCAATGATCCCTTTGAGTGCGACTTCAAAGGCTATTGCTGGGCACATCTCCCCTCTCCATCGGTCTTCGATTTGGCGGATCGGGGAAAGCCGGATCCGTTCTGGCTTTACGAACGTGGGATCGTCAAGTTGGAAGACGTACCACCCGACAGCCTGGGGTGGCGGCAGAAATTGCAGCTCGATGGCTTGCTGCACAGAAAGAATCACCTGGATGCCGATGCCGTCCGCGGCTTTCTCGAATCGCTCAGATATCCCCTATGTTTCATGGATTTTGAAACGACGGTGATGGTGCCCATCCCCCTTTATGACGGCACGCGGCCCTACCAACAGGTACCGTTCCAGTTTTCGGTGCATATCCTGCCTAAACCAGGGGGTAAATTGGAGCATCATCAGTATCTCTCTGATGGGGCCATAAATCCTCAAAAAGAATTTCTGAAAGAGCTGCTTACGGTCATCCCCCGTAATGCTTGCATCCTGGTCTGGAACCAGAGTTTCGAATCTTCCCGGCTCAATGAACTGGCAGCCGCCTTCCCGAAGAAAACCGACGCGATCAATCATCTGATCAGGCGTATCCGCGACCTGATGGCCCCCTTTCGAGACAAGTCCCTTTACCACTGGCAGTTCAACGGCTCCTACTCGATCAAGGCGGTACTTCCGGCATTGGTGCCAGACCTATCCTATGACAAACTCAATATAAGCGATGGCGGGCAGGCCTCAGCCGAGTGGCTGCGGATGGTGCAGGCAAAGGATAACGCTGCGAAGGCGGCGATCCGCGAGCAACTCCTACGCTATTGTGAGCTCGACACCCTGGCGATGGTGAAGATTCTGGAGAAAATGCAAGGGATGGTCTCCGCGAAATAGAGGCATCCGGAAGAAACGGGGCCCCTGCGGCGGGATACTGGACATGATTGGAGACAAGAAACAAGGTATAGGCGAGGACATGACAAATAAGAGCTTCTCTATAATTCCTTCGGATCGCAGTTACTGGGTTGTCCCTAGTAGGCTTCTGGGTTGGATTTTTCCCCCCAGGCTTGCCAACTGATAACACTTTTTTACAGAATCATTCATCCGCAGCTTACGGGATGAGTGTTTCAACGTGAATTGGTTTTTGACACTGGAGGATGCATCTGATAAGATTAATATTACAATGACTTTTGGCTCTATCGTTCGCTCGACGTTCCTACGTCGAATGAATTGGCAGATGCCAGACTCCCATTGCAGTAAGAACCTCTAACAATGCTCGTCCACTGGCCGACTACAGGGCATCATATATCACCGTGTTTTCAGGAGGATTTGATTATGAACGATGTACGCCCTTACGCAGCACGGCTGACCGAAATGATACTCCGCCGAAAAAACCAGTGGATCAACTGGGTACGGCGGGATGCGACATAGAGCAGGAGCCACCAACGCAATGAAGCCAGAGGAACTCATCCCGGGCACCCTCGTTCGCTACGACGAAACGACCACACGATGGTACATTGCGACAGTTCGCTCTATAGTGGGCAACACTGTTACGCTGGAGTACTTGAGCAGATATCGCGAGGAGGTCGAACGGGCCAAGGTGCGCTCGTTTAGGGATTTCCTAAGTGGCCGCGAGAAGGTCATGTCGCGGAAACGTGAAGACCTCTGCCGCTTGCTGTACCGCAAGCAGTTCGATCGCTTGCCGCTGCCGCGATTGAAGGAAATACAGACCTTCCTCCGGGAGAACGGCCTGCGGTACAGCCCGCAGGACTGGCCGCGCGGAGCCCAGATTAAAATCAGTCTTGACACCAGCTTCGTTGCGTGCAGCAAGCCTGCAATCGACAGCGACCTCGATGCGCTGTTGCCCCGATGGCTCGAGCCCAACCGCCTTCCTCCAGGATCGCGCGACCCCTTGGGGTTCCAGAGCCATGCCGAGCGGCTGGCGAATGAAATCCTGCCAGGTCTAACCGTATTCACCAGCCGGATTGGCTACTACGGTTTCATCGCTTGGGCCGTGAACGGGCTGAATGTCGAGAAGTTTCCTCCAACAGTGTCGCGGAGGGAAATTTTTCACCGCCTTGAACGAACCCTGGCCCTTTGCGAGTTCATTCAGCATGGACAAGAAGATCGATCGTGTCGTCTACTTGGCCAGCGAAGTAAGAGCCAGATCCTGCAATCAGCGGTTGGCGATCGATTCTACGTCCCCAAGCGCATCCTGAAGAACCAGGAGTCTGCCGGGGCATTCCGGCTGTACTCGACCTCATTGGAGAGCGCCGGCTTTGCGACATCGGCACCGGAACTGGCAGCGGACAAGCTCCTGCCGCTCGAGCTCACGGATCTCGGTAAGGATCTCGCCGATGAATTCAGGAAGTGCGTCCCCGATGGATTCTGGGAATTCGCGATGTCTGACAAAGCGAAGGATCGCGATACGCTCAGGAGCTGGGGTAAGAATATGTGCTTTTTAAGCCTTGGAAAGAGGTATCGAGACGTTTTCATTGAGGGCTTCCTGCGCGCTGGTGCTCGCGATGCAGAGGCCCGATACCACACGGTACAGCTTCTGTTTAAAAGAGGGATGCTCAGCGAGAACTACGAGATCTCAAAACGACGAACTGAACGCTCAGATTCGATCGCCGAAGATGATGTGAGCGGCATGGAGGATGATCCGATGGAGTCTGGCCTCGACAACCGTGATGCGCTGCTTCGCTTCTACGGCGAGAAGCCGAAACCCGAGAACGCGTCGCTGCAAAAGGCCGCTGTCTTCGAGCTCCTTAGCCTGGCGCATACTGCCATCTTTGCGCACGCCATTCATGCGCTTGATCCTGGCGGGCGGGCGTCAGTCCAAAGGCTCGCGGAATCCATCGTCGCCGACAGGGCCTACGGGGCACTCTGGAAGATACCGTTCGACAGACTGGCGGATAAGGCTGTCTCCGTCCGCGTGCTGGAGCAGTCGCTAATCGAGGCAGAAGATCCAACCGCAGCGGCGGCACTGAGTGGGGTTCTCATGGCACGCGTCCAAGCAGACGGCGCGTACGCAGCCAGGGCAGCTGATCTTGCCGATACGCCTGTGATGGGACTCCTTCGTGCCATCGACCCGAAAAAGAGCCTTGCCGAGGGGTACGCGGACTTCCTCCAGAGGATGGTAGACCAGCACATACAGGTGTCGAAGAACAAGAACAGGCAGCGGTGGTGCTACATGGAACCAGGGGAACTGGTCAAGGACGACCTTCGGCAACTGAGCTATGGTTGGCATTCCATGCGATTCCCTCAGCTATGGAGCCTCTGCCGAGACCTTAGGCTGACGCAAAAGGACATCTCCAATGGCCGGTGAGCGACTTCTCCTACGTGACGCGATCGGAGGCTTCGCACCCGGACAGGGGTTCCGGGCGGCTCTTCTCCTTACGTACAGCTTCGATGGAAGATGGATCGAGGAAGGCCTGGTCCCGGATCTCTTCGATCGCCAGGTGGATACCGCCCTCGTGATCCGTGATGGGAATGCTCTCATTCGTGAGTCACCGAGCGTCCGCTATCACCGAGCAAACGCCCAATACAGCAAGCGGGTGTTCCACCCGAAACTCGTGCTCCTCGTGGCCGATGATCGGGCGCTTGCAATCATTGGAAGCGCGAATCTGACGCGGGGAGGGCTCGAACGCAACCTCGAACTCGCCTCTGCGTACGAAATATCCCCGGAGGGTGGCCCACGGACCTTGTTCGAGAAGATACAAGCCTACCTGAGTGGCCCCCTGCTGTGGGAGGTCAGCGGCTCGGCTGCGGAGGCTCTCGCGGATATGCACGTGGCTCTTGGCGAGGTGCTCGGAGGCGTACCCAAGGAACGCAATAGAAGCCAGCTATTCCTTCACAACTACGAGAGGACACTCTGGGACCAGATCCTCGCGCAACTTCCGCACCGCCACGTAGCGCGCGTTAGTATCGTCAGCCCGTTCTTCGAGCCCAACCATGTAGAACCGGAAGATCCCAGAGTTCAGCCCAGAGATGAGAGCATTTTTGAGCGCCTGTTCAAGGATTTGAAATTCGAACAACAGTCAGACGTAAAACCGGTGACGGTGTACTTCCAACAATCTGAGGGGGAGACGCAGCTGCCGCTTGACACTCTGCACAGATGGAAGGAGCAGATCGATCTCCGACAGCGGTCTGCAACGTCCGACGGAGCGAGACCTCTTCACGCCAAGTTACTGGTGATTGAGGGGTCCCGTGGTCCACGTCAGGAGCCATATCTCATAATCGTTCACGGTTCTCCCAACTTCACCAGTGCCGCTCTCCTGTCGCGCCCCCCTGAGGGCAATGCGGAGATCGCTGTTCTCACCGTGTTGCCGTGGAAACGCAATGCCCACAGGCAGATATGTGCAGCGCTGCAACTTGACTCCCTCTTCGGCGAAGTCCAGACATGGAACCTGCTGAAGCACGTCGCACCTGAACGCAGGCCGCCGTCAGGGCTCGGATCATTCCAGGTCTGCGATGCGTTACTCCATGTGAAGGACCGGAAGCTACTTCTCACCTGGAGGGGAGCGACCCTGGGGGCGAAGACGGCTTGCGTACTCATCGAACTCGATGGAGGCTTGGTTTCGATCGGATCCGTGGAACTCGGCGAGGACGGGAAGGCCGAGATGGACGTACCCATGCTGGTCCACTTGGACGAGGAAGGGCTTTTGTCGCTCAATGCCTCGCTAATTCGCGTTGAGCTTCGCGACGATCGCGGCAAAACCCTGGTCGGGTCGGTAGCGCCCATTAACGTTGATTGTCCAGACAAATTTATTGGCGTCTTCATGGTTAGCCATCTGATAACAACACTTGATGCGGAGATCGCACACGCGGGTTGTGGTGTGTCCCTGACCTACCGCGAGCAAAAAAAGATTCTGGAACAGCACCGCACGAAGCGGAAAACGAAGAAGGAGATATCCGTCCTCACGCACCAGGCGGACCTCGACCGCTTCTTTCGCAACCTGCATTCCGGCTTCAAGGGCCTGCGAGCGAGAAGAGAAGCCCTTCCCGATTCTGAGTACACGCTTCGTCGAACGCTCAAAGACCTCGGTAGATGGTGCGGCGACACGGTCCAGACGGACTGTAAGGTCCCGTCCGTCGAATGCCGGGTTTTCCTCATGGACCGCCTTGGGCGCGAGATCGAGCATTTACTTGAAACAGTTAACGCGAATCCCAAGCTTTCACCACGCCTTGGCGTTGTCACTAAGGAGATCGAGATCGCGAAAGTGATCGACAGTACTACAAAGTGGGCGCGGTCACTCGCCGACCGCCGCATCACGTCATACGTCACGGATATGGTCAAACGACTTCAGAGGATAAAAAGAAGTCTTGGGGGGCTTCGATGAAGACAATGACCCGCGACGTTGACGCACTTTGCGAGCGGCTCCATCTCGGCAAGGACCACGAGCTTCAGGAGCGTGCTGTCGCCGCCGCGCTGCGTAGTCTGCTGGTGGAGGGTCGGCGCGGGGTGGTCCTGGCGGACGAGGTTGGCTTTGGAAAGACCTACGAGGCGCTCGCTGTGGCGGCGTTGCTCGCGGAGCACGCTCGTCAGAAACGCAGCAAACCTTTCGAGCGGGTACTAATCCTGTGCAAGTCTTCGTTACTGGGAAAGTGGCAGGAGGAATTGAGCCCAGCACGGGAGAAAGGCCGAGGCTTTTTGCAGTACCTCACGGGAGAGTACTGGCCGAAGAAACATCCATTCTGCAGGATACTGCCTCCGGTCACCATCAGCCGTCGTGCCTCAGCCGACGATAAGACTGCGATCCGAGACAATGGTCGCCTCCAGGCAAGGCCGGGAATCTACATCGTGAACCAGGAGGTTCTCACCGAGAAGAACCGAGACAAACGACATTTCCTGAAACGGCTGTACAGAACCTTATGGGATCTTATCATCGTCGATGAGGCGCACCATTTAGCTAGATGGACTAAGCCCGCCTTCATCTTCGCCCCCAATGGCGACATGATGAACTACGATCAGGGTATCCAGTTCAAACGGATACTAGCGCTCACGGCAACACCGTTCGAGCTCACCCCAGGCGAGATGGTCCAGCTTCTTGCGCTGGTGCGGGCAGACAAGGAAGATCGTCAGACCATCGAAAAGGGGCTGAAGCTCTACGTTGAATGGATAGAGCGGTTCTTCTCACTCCGCCAGCGAAGCGAAAGCGATTCTCTGCGCCAAAAAGCCGTGAACTATCTCCGCAAGCTTCGTGACGACGATGTTCTCGGCGATGAAACCAAAGGCACCGGTCTCCAAAGTTTTCTCAGGCGGTATCTAATCAGAAACACCAAACAGCAGAACGAGAGGCGCTACTTCCTGGTGAACAAGAGCGATGGGAAGTATGAACTGCGCCAGTTTGATAAACTTGCGGATCTTCAACGGATTCTCTCGGTGTCGCCACTATTGCCGTTCGATGGGGCGGACACGCTGTTCTACCTCGAACTGCGTGAACTCATTCAGCAGACCTGCGAACAGGCACGGAAATGCACGGATACCCGAACGTTCATCACCATGGACCTAAGGCAGGGTCTTTCGTCGTATCCGCAGGTTGAGTACTCCGCACTACTAGGCCGGGATTACGAAAGTGCACGCCGACTGAAGAAATTGGTCCATGTCTGGAACACGGGCAATGATCGTCGTCTTCATCCCAAAGTCCAGGCGCTGGTTGATATAGTGGCCGAGATTGCGACTGCCGAGATCGAGAAGGTCAAGCTGAACCCGGCGACGTGGGTTTCCAAGGTTCTCATTTTCAACAAACTGATCGGCGAAAGAGACAAAGGCACGGCGGGCCACCTGCGCAAGGTCCTTCACGATCGCATCGAACCAATCTTCGCCGACTTCCTAGAGGAGCAACTGGAGAAAGTGAAGGGATTGGGAACGCGTGACAAGCTCGCCCGCCGGATTCGAGAACACATAAAGATTTCGCTTGACAGCGCAAAGGACGAGATGGATGCGGGTGCGCGACAGCCCCTATACTGCCGAGTGCCTGCCGAGTTCGTTCATGAGGATTTTGAGAGGCATCGGGGGAAGCACCTCATAGACGCATATCGTAACACGATCCTGCGGCGTGCGGAGCAGTCGCTATTCCTGACGCGGTGTATCTTGGAGATCAAGGAGTCGTCCGACTCGCATGTCCGCTCTTGGGTCGAATCTCAAGTGGTCAATCCGCTAAAAATAGGGCTGATGCAAATAGTTAACAATTACCTCAGCGACGAGCTGGACAAAAAGCGACCGCTCGAAGAAGTTCTCGCGAGGATGGAGATGGCGGAACGTGAATGCATCGTGCTCCTGGAGGAGCAGCAGTCGATCAGCATAGTCGGTCGCTACGATGGCACCAATAGCAGGTATCGAGAGGCACGTCGACGAAACTTCAATCGTCCTTTCAACCCGTTCGTCCTGCTGGTCAGTCAGGTCGGCGAGGAGGGCATCGACCTCCAGGAGCAATGTCGCTACGTCGTCCACTACGACCTTGAATGGAATCCGGCCAAGATGGAACAGCGGGAGGGACGTGTTGATCGGGTCGGATGGGGACGGGCAAACGAAAGTATTACCATTGATGGCATATTGCAGAAGCCTTTCATCGACGTTCGGTTTATGCTCCTGAAAGGAACATATGAGGAGCGGATCTTCCACGCCGTGATGCAGAGGGCCCAGTGGTTCCAGGTGCTTATCGGTTCAAAGAGAAAGGAACTTGGCCAGATCGATGATGATAATGATAAGCTTCTCTCAGCCAAAGGTGATTTAGACGAGGGGCCAATCGTAGATCGCGACGATGCTGGACGGCTGACAGACGAGGAAAAGCAGGCTGTTATGATCGATCTGCGACCTTAAACAGCACAGCATGATGATACTGAAATCATTTGCCATTGATTTCTATGCCACCTTTGTTTATCCTAAAATTAAGTGAAACATTGATGGATTGGAGGGGTTATGCACAGAACCATAGAAGCTCTATATAAAGATGGGAGAATTATCCCTCTGGGGGAGATAATCCCAGTGAGCGAAGCCAAGGTCCTTATCACCTTCCTGGATGAAAAAAGAAGGCGAACGGCGACGGCCGGAAGAAAAAGACCCTTAAAACTCAAAACGTATCTCTGCGGCGGGAAACTCCGGGATTTCACCAGGGAAGACGCTTATGCCGACAGAATCTGAAGGGATCTTCATTGACACCAATGTCCTAATCTATTCGACATTCCCGGACTTCGAACCTGAAAAGCATAGCCGATCGCTTGGGATCTTGAATCAGCTTCTACTATCGGGCACTCCCCTCTTTGTGTCATCGCAAATATTGAGAGAGTATTTTGCCATCTCAACGAACAGCAGCATCTTCAAGAAACCCCTCAATCACAAACAGGCCCTCGGAAAGATCCAGGAGTTTCTTAAACGCTTCACCCTCCTTCTGGAAAAAGAAACAACGATACAAACCTTGATGGAGTTGATCGAAAAGTACGCCGTGTCACGCCAAAAGATTCATGACCTGAATATTGTCGCGATTATGATTGACCATGGGATTTCCCAACTGCTGACGTACAACAAAAAGGATTTCAAAAGAATCAGATCCATCACCACCTGCGAACTGTAAGCCCTCAAGAAGCTCAACCGCAAGCAATTCGGGGGAGGGCAACGGCCGAAAAGAGTTTGCGCCCTATAGCTGGCTTTGCTCGGGCAAATGAGTGAATTATCACCATACCCAGGGATGAACGTCAATTGCTATCCCTTGATACAACCTAGTGTCCGCAGGCGCGCTACCTTCGTGGAGAGGCCGGCGCTATGGACCACGTCCACGACTTCGTCCAGGTCCTTGTAGGCTTCGGGGATCTCCTCCAGGAGGGTCCCCTTTCCTGAGGCCATGACGATGACCCCTCTTTGGGCCATCTCCCGCGCGATCGACCTTCCCCGGCAGGACTTCATCGCCTTGGTTCGGCTCATCACCCGGCCGGCGCCGTGGCAGGCGCTCCCGAAGGTCTCGGTAAACGCCCTCTGTGTCCCGGCAAGGACATAGGCGCCCGATCCCATATCCCCGGGGATGAGGACGGGCTGCCCCACGTTGCGGTAAGCGGGCGGCAGGGCGGCATGCCCGGGCGGAAAGGCGCGGGTCGCCCCTTTGCGATGGACGCAGAGCCGGGACTCTTTTCCCACCACCGGGAGTGTTTCGATCTTCGCGATGTTGTGGCAGATATCGTAGAGAAGCCGCATCCCCAGCTCGCGTGGACCCATCCCCAGTGCCTTCTCGAAGACCTCGCGCGTCCGGTGCATCAGGAGCTGGCGGTTCGCCCAGGCGTAGTTGGCGGCGCAGGCCATGGCCGCGAGATACTCCTTCCCCCGGCCGGAGGAAAGCCTGGCACAGGCGAGCTGCCGGTCGGGAAGGGGAATCCCGATCTCGTCGATATGCTTCACCATCCGCGCCAGGTAATCGTCGCAAACCTGGTACCCGAGGCCGCGGGAGCCGCTGTGGATCATCACGCAGACCTGCCCCTTCTCCAGGCCGAAGGCTGCGGCGGCCGCGGTATCGAAGATCTCCTCAACCTTCTCGATCTCGAGAAAATGGTTCCCCGATCCAAGGGTCCCGAGCTGGTCCTTCCCCCGCTCCAGGGCGCGGTCGCTCACCGCCTCCGGATCGGCGCCGGCCATCACCCCGTTATCCTCGGTCATCTCCAGATCGGCCTCTGTGCCGTACCCATGCCGGACCGCCCAGGCCGCCCCCTCGGTGAGAACCTGTCTTTCGTCCTTTGCGGAGAGCTTCAGCGCTCCGCGGGAACCGACGCCGGAGGGGATGTTCTGAAAGAGAGCCGTGACAAGTGGCTGTAGGCGATCATGGATCTCCTCGGCGTGCAGACGGGTGGTCATCAGGCGGCAGCCGCAGTTGATGTCGTAACCGACCCCGCCGGGGGAGACGATCCCCTCCTCCATGTCGAAGGCGGCGACGCCACCGATG
>Ga0233425_10005785_pt1 | contig 19121 bp, 16 predicted proteins | sample Watercolumn_Towu_2_FD_181712 | JGI IMG/M metagenome (GOLD analysis project Ga0233425, IMG submission 181712) | Freshwater microbial communities from Lake Towuti, South Sulawesi, Indonesia - Watercolumn_Towuti2014_140_MG | ecosystem: Environmental > Aquatic > Freshwater > Lake | place... | reverse complement strand
CCGGTCTGGATCCCCAGTCCAGCCGGGAGGTGAACAAAAAGGTGGGCATACGCTTTACGGATAAGAATGAGGCCTATACCATTCATCTTCGCCGGGGTGTGGCCGAGATCCGGCCCCGGCTGCTGGACAATCTGGATATGCTGGTCTATGCCGATTCCAAGGCCTGGAAGGAGATGCTTTTAAAAATTCGCAACCCCTTGACCACCCTGCCCCGATTTGAATATAAAAAGGGCAATACCATGGAATTTATGCGCTTCCTGAGTCATTTTAAACGCCCCCAGCCGAAACGGCCGGTGGATGCGAGTCAATAACAGAACCGCTCCCGCCAAAATGATTCCCGACAGGAAAAAACTTTGAGTTTCTCTCTTCCCTTTTTGTTCCTATCCTCTTGGAGCTTAGGGGATGGATTTATTAACTGCACTTACAAGTTGAGAGTCTAGGTGGTATTGAAAAATATCTATTACGACCTGAAAGTTGACCCGTGGCCTGCAGCTTGCGGGGCCGAAAGCGCATTCTAACAAGGGCCTTCGCAGTCCAATGGCCTGGTTGACGTAACCGCAGGCGGAGCCAGCCGGGACATGGCCCCGACAAGGACAACAACCTTTGGTAAAAGACGACGGTGCTACTACCCGTCGCCTTTATTGACTCGTTAAGCAGCTTTTTCGAGTATTCTGTTTTTTGTTTGCATTGAAAGCTTAACAGGTTCGAAGAACTTAGAAGGATAAAGATAATCCTCTCCAGACTCGTCAATGATTCTCACCTGGTTGTGACGCTCAGCCTCCTTGTCTGGAATCATTTCATACAACTTCCGTGCCTCCAAAGATGCTTCGAAACCCTCGTTGTCAACACAAAGCAGAAATTTTTGTTTCATTGTTTCCTACTCCAAGTATTTTTTGATTTTGGTTTCCTTTCTTCCCTTACCGTGGCCTTCGAACCAGTGAAGTTCTGCAAGCCTTACAGCCCCATTTTCCAATCTAATTTTAGCAAATCCCTTCTTTTTTCTCCAGGCCGTCTTTCCATAAATGCGATTCAGCCTCCGCAGCTCACGAATACTTCGACCCGATGCAATTGTTTCAATCCACTGGATTTCACCAAGAATCTCGAAGTGCATATGTTTTCTTGTCCCTATAGCCTAACGTTGCTAATCAGCCGTGCGGCTTTTTGCGTCGGCTGAATTACCCTTGTTACATTTCACTTCCGATGACTCCTTTTCCCATCAACCATAGCCATATAAGGCCTGATATCTTTTTGTTTTTGAACAAAATTCATGAACGTTTCGTCGTTAAATGAAGTGTAGATGTTGTCCCTGGCGCCCCATACTGTACGTTTGTTTATTGATTTTATTCTCATGCCGGTTGCATCACCATACCCAGCATGTATATTCTTCCTCATCGCAACTAATGCCACTTTTTTGGACAGAGGCATTGTAACTTCGATATTCTCACCGATAATTCTGTCACCTTGAATGGTGTTTTGATCACGCTCAGAATAGTAATAGATAGGGTTGTCTGATGTGACATATTTTATACTTGTGTTGGAAAATAGAAATCTCCACTTCAAATCCAATAGTTGTCTATACAAATTGTTGGCGGCATCGAAAGTTTGAGCAAGACTAAATATTGATCCCCTTGAAGACATTAAATTTAGAAAATCGTCATCTTGGATTTGAAGTTCGACTCCTATAATTTTACCTATGGTTTCAAGAGATGAAGTAAAGTCTCTTTTTGCTTCCTCCAATCCAACATTTGCAATGTGCTCAGAAGCCATTTTGTCAATTTCGGAACGAAACCAAGGGACACGAGTCTGGAAAAAGGCGACAAACACAGCCAGATTGATTCTGTCTTGGGAGGACAGATTTTTGCGATCATGGACCTTATTTAATACGCTTATATAGTTTCCTTCAATATCTGAAAAGAAATCCTCGATCGTGTTTGTATTTCTCTTTCCGCCAGTGTCACAAAAAGCATAATAATACTTTTGATATCCCTCATTTTCAGGAGATGATTGACGAACTTCCGAATGACATTTTAGATAAACCCATAGGATACCAGAAGACGAATCTGTAAACCCTCTTAAATATGACTCTGGTAGATAATGATGCTTTTTCTTGGTATTAGACAGTTTCTCCTCCCTTAATTCCTTTCCTGTTTATACAGACTGTATAAATCGACCTACTGACCTTCGGCTAGGTATAAACATCCAAGGGTTCAACGGTAAAAGGGTTGCCAACAAGAAAACTTCATTTTTATTAAAGGGGCCCACTCCTTTATTACCATAAGGGGAATAATTCTTAAATCATTTTCATTGAATACCGTTTATACTTTTCCGATATTTCACAAACGGAACTTGCAACATTTCAGGAAGAACATCGTAGAAAGGGGCGCAGCAGCGAATTCTCCCGCGAATATTGCACTGTCTACAAAGAGTGGATTTTGGCAAGTTAACCGGACTGAGCATTACGGGTCAAAAGCAAGTAACGAAAAGCTGTGCCGGTGCCGCCCAGATGGCCGCTCAAGCCGCATGTCCGTCTTACGCAGAGGGTGACACACACGGCGACAAGCTCGGCACCGTATCAATGCAACAGGCTATTCCCGGTCGGCTGAATGAATTTGTTCGGCTTTTCTGTTACAGCGCATCTCCTGATAATCATTTTTCGCGATTTCATTCAATCTTTTTGACATTTGACAAGTAAGGCGGACCATGTAGCCTGAGAAAGTTGTGAGATATTTCTGCCCCAAACATGTTCAAGAGGAACATTGGTAAGGGAAGTCGCTTGTTTCTTAAAGAATGTTACTTTCCCTGCTCCTTCTCGTTCTTGGTGAATCAGTTTATTTTGGTGCCACCGATCGGCCAAGTTTTATTAGGACGGTCTTTATGGTATCCTTTTCCTTTCATTGACTTACCGTCGGATGAAAGCGTGAGTTTGTCAATAAAACCGATGTCCCAGTTCAGGATGATCTCATTTGTGCCTGTCTCCCGACGCCAACTGCCAGAGTCTTTGCCGCGCTGAAATGTTCCGTTGTCAAAAATTTTCACCGTAGTCTTGTCTTCCCATGCCCAGGCACCAACGACGGGATCGGACGGCACTGTAGGTGGATTTTTTGATGCCTTAGCTTTTTTTAAACAATCCGTATATATTTGATAATGAGGCTGGCATTCAGTCCTTTCTGCCCCGGGGTCCTGTGCATTAGATACGCAGCTTTTCCATACGCACAGCTCACGACAGCAAGGAAGCTCAGATTTAGTATTAGCGACTTTATCACATTCTCTATAGCAAAGTTGAGTATCAAAGCCAAAACCACGAGGACTGGAGCCATAGTCTCTTTGTGCAAAAGCGTTAAACGGAAATAATAAAATAATTAATAATGCATGAAGACAAATGCCAACAGATGCACAATGGGCAAATCTTATTATAATCATTATATCCTCCTTGACCCAACAAATTCCTAAGATTTATCAATTCAAATTTAGTTGAGTCGACCAGTTCTTCCCATGTCTCTCCAAAATAAAAAACCCCATCTCTCGATCGAGAAATGGGGTCCATCATTCTTCCATCGACACTTCGGGCATGTTCAATTGTCATGCTCACGAGGTTGCCCTGTCCATCAAGATCAATAAAGATATTTTCGCCGATCTCCTTTGTCTCAGCAACGTCTTTTCCGGTGAATTCCACTAAGGCGGTATCGGTATCTGAGAAATAGCGGACTCTCATATGATTTTCTCTTTATAAAACCTATCGAAAAACGAGTTATGGACCTTCTCACCGTCTTCAAGCAGGATCGCCCGAAGGAACTTGCCTGCCTCGGGGGAATCCATGCCCACCTTCGAATTCTTCCATTGGAGCTTCCTGGACTTCAGGAAGCCAGTTTACTGTGATCGGGTCAGAGGTTATGATCTCCGAAGTCTATATTTCGCACTTGAGGCGATGACAATGGCGCCGGATTCCAGGTCCGGCCCATAGCGTTCAAGAACGTCACTTAAAAGTTTTATTCTTTCGGATCGTGGTAGGTTTTCCAAACATAAGAGGCCGCAAATCAAGATTCAAAAAAAACCGCATAACGATTATCCTGCGGAGACTCGATCGAATATCTCTTCCCTGGCAACTATATGATGGGCATACAGAAGAGCGGCACGAAGATCCTCCGGCTCCAGTTGAGGGTAGTCTTGAAGGATCTCTTCTTCAGAAGCGCCTTTGGCTAAAAGCTCTAAAATCATTTCAACGGATATCCGCATCCCGCGAACAAGAGGTTTTCCTTGTAAGATATCTCTATTAAAGGTGATTCGGTTAAGAAGATCCTCCAGGGTTGTCCTCCCTGGTAAAAAAGAAAGGGTTCAATATAACCAAGTATTTGATTTAAATAAATTCTATCCGTTGAACTGATAAAAGTCAATAAATAGTAGGGTTGGCCAAATCCGTAGAGCTAGAAACTGCATTTGTCTGCTACTTTCGCTGAGCTTCCGGCATCCTGCCATGGCGGCCCAGGTTTCCCGCCCCAAAGATGTCGGTAACTCGACCCATCAGCCGCAAATTCATAATTAATATAACCGTTCTTCAGGTTCGAATCCTGGGACGTTCCCTTCAAGGTGGTACCATCCAGGGTACCCTGGATTTTGCCGCCGCCGCTCCAGTTGTATTTGCCGCTAACAGTATTACCGCTCTGTTGAAAACACATCAGGCCATCCCTGGCCTTATACATGCCGTTAATATTTAAAGAATGTGTCTTGTGAGGGTTGGTAATCTGCAAGGTCGCCTCGGCCAGGCCAAGATAGTCAACTTGGGCACCCTGACGCGCCCGGATGAGTCTGGCCGTAATCTTTATTGCGCCATATTGATAATTTTGAGGAATGGTAAAAGAGAGTGTTGCGGCCGTATTTCTCTGCGCCTTTCCATTTACATACCAGTAATAACCGTAGGTCCCGGGCATCCTATTCTTCAGGGCCAGGATTGAACTATTATCAACTTCTACGGTAAACCCTACTGTATCTCCGATCTTGGCTTTCAGGGGCCCTTCCAGCCGCATAGTGATCTTCTGTTCGACGCAGGAATTGAGCCTCTGATCACACACCGTCCCCGGTGGGCACCACATCGGTCCTCCGCGCAGGTCGCAGCGGGTGGAGCCGGGGGCTATACAGCGTTGGCCGTCGGTTGCCTCCATATTACAAACCAGATTATTGGGGCAGGTGGTCAGACCGTCGGGGCAGACCTGGTAGCCCGGTTTCGGCTTAACCGGTTCAGAGCATTTGTTGAGCCTCTGATCACACACCGTCCCCGGTGGGCACCACATCGGCCCCCCGCGCAGGTCGCAGCGGATGGAGCCGGGGGCTATGCAGCGTTGCCCGTCGGTTGCCTCCATATTACAAACCAGGTTATTGGGACAAGCGGACAGACCGTCGGGACAAACCTGGTAGCCCGGTTTCGGCTTAACCGGTTCGGAACATTTGTTGAGCCTCTGATCACACACCGTCCCCGGTGGGCACCACATCGGTCTCCCGCGCAGGTCGCAGCGGATGGAGCCGGGGGCTATGCAGCGTTGCCCGTCGGTTGCCTCCATATTACAAACCAGGTTATTGGGACAGGTGGTCAGACCGTCGGGACAAACCTGGTAGCCCGGTTTCGGCTTAACCGGTTCAGAGCATTTGTTGAGCCTCTGATCACACACCGTCCCCGGTGGGCACCACATCGGTCCTCCGCGCAGGTCGCAGCGGGTGGAGCCGGGGGCTATGCAGCGTTGCCCGTCGGTTGCCTCCATATTACAAACCAGGTTATTGGGACAGGTGGTCAGACCGTCGGGACAAACCTGGTAGCCCGGTTTCGGCTTAACCGGTTCAGAGCATTTGTTGAGCCTCTGATCACACACCGTCCCCGGTGGGCACCACATCGGTCCCCCGCGCAGGTCGCAGCGGATGGAGCCTGGAGCTATGCAGCGTTGCCCGTCGGTTGCCTCCATATTACAAACCAGGTTATTGGGACAGGTGGTCAGACCGTCGGGACAAATCTGGTAGCCCGGTTTCGGCTTAACCGGTTCAGAGCACATGCGGCGCCTTGGATCGCAGACAGTGCCCTTTGGGCAAATGATCCAATCCCCCCGCCCGAGATCACAGAGGGTGCCCTCCTGGGCCTGAGCGCCCAGGGCGATCCCCAGGCCCAGGAGGGTGAGGGCAGCTATAATAATCCGCCATGCCCCGCCTTTTGGGGCGTGGCACCACGAACCACGAAAATAGGACGTAGGCTCAGACTCTATTTTCGGATTAAATAGGTGTTCAATACTATGGCGGGAATCATTCCTTTTGACTCTGGGCTTAATCGTTTTCTTGGGGATCATAGGTCTATCTTCTCCACAAACCATCCTCTATTCCGCTACAAAGAAGCGAGGGGACATCTCTAGATCACCAGGTTGCCTTGGAATCCTCTTCGGAGCCGGACTATGGGTAGAATATGTCTTTGACTTCAAGAACAGGTCCTTGGGAAATGGTGCGACAGCCGATGCTCCACTCCCGTCTCGGATCCAGATATTGAACCCGACGTCTCACCTCCACTAAGCCGTCATGCCACGCCAGTGGCGTGACACCACCAAAGATGAAAATAGCCTTGATTGGCCTCAAACTCTATTTTCGTAGTAAAGGCTAAGAAAAAAATGTCTAGGAACAACGTGATTATAAAATAAGAAAAATACAGAATCAAGGACGAATACGGATCGAAACCGAGAAATCTGTCTTGGCTGCGGTCTGTGCGTTTCCTCTTGTCCGGCGGAGACAGTTCCTATGACATGTCGAGGGTCATGTAAACTTCTTTCATCTATCCCCAAAATGCGCTATGATACGGTAAAAATATATGGAGGAAGAAATGGACGCAAAAAAGACGATTAATTTTTTACGCGGCGTACCGGCAGAGGAAGCCCTATCCAACCTCATTCCGTTGGCTGCCGAGGGTTACGAAAAAGTTATCAGAATCTATGGGACTGAAGTCCTGCAATACGGACATTTTGTTGGCTTTAAACCGTTGAGAGAACTCATCGGGGGCATTCATCAGGTCCATCCGGACCGGGTTATTATCGGCAACGGCGGGTTAGAAGTGATCTCCCTCTTCTTTAAATCTCTCCCCAGAGAAAGTCGGATCATTGTCGAGGAGGCCTCTTATGATCGAGTGCTGACCGATCTGGGATGTTACGGCCATCAGCTTCTAGGGGTTCGACTGAGCTCCGATGGGGTGGATATCAATCATTTCCAAGAGCTGGCCGACCAAGGCCCGGTAACGGCCTTTTACGGAATTCCCTTTCATCAAAATCCAACCGGCATCATCTATTCCGAAGCGAATCGAAAGCACGTGGAGCAGATCTGCCGGGAGAAAAACATCTTTTGTCTCTGGGATATCTGTTATCAAGACCTGCGTTACGATGGCATAAGGAATATCCCTATCGAGGTCTCCGATTGGGGCCCCCTTTTAACCAGTTCCTTTACCAAGACCATCTCTCCGGGAACCAAATGCGGCTACATGATCGTCCCCTTGGATTATGTGGGGCATTTCTCCAAAATCATAGCCAATACCCGAATTAACCCCAACCTGCCGACCCAGGCTTTCATCGCCGATTTTATGGAATCGGGGAAGTACCTTGATTATCTTCAATACCTGTGCCGGCTCTATCAGCCCAGAATGGAGGCCTTAAATACCAGCCTCCAGGCCCATTTCCCGGGCGCCTATCCAGCACCGGTTACCGGAGGATTCTTCAGCACTTTGACTTTTCCCACTATCCAAAAGGATAATGAAGCCGCTTTTCTCGAATCCGCCAAAGCCGCCGGCGTGGGATTATCCCCTGCCTGGGAAGCCATTTCACCCGACCGGCGCGATGAATGGCGCCTCAAAGGTCTCTTGGTCCGTGTGGCCTTTCCGGCCCTGTCTGTGGATGATATAGCCCTAGGGCTTTCCCGGCTGAATGAGGCCGTGAAGCTTTATTCCTAACTGAAACATCCGTTCTGAGGCCTGAACAGGGGGAAAAGTCTCCATTACCCTTCCCTGTTCAGGCCTTCCAGAACCTTATCGTGCCATTTAGTCAATAAAAGAAGGGCCGCACAGGAGCCGATGAGGCACCAGAACATATCCGACTGGGTGTCCCAGATATAGCCCTGAGTCCCCAGAAAGGCCTCGGTATCCGTGGGATCGGAAAGGGAGGCCAGCCATTCGAAGATCTCATAGAGGGCCGAAAAGGCCAGGGGCACGGCGATGGAGATAAAGGTCAACCATTTGCCCGGTTTTAGCGGTGAAGTGCGGACTAGTATTTCCCTCACATAAATGGCCGGGCCGAAGCCTTGCATAAAATGACCAATTTTATCGTAATTATTCCGGGTCCAACCGAACCATTCCCCCATCCAAAAACCCAAAGGTACCTTGGCATAAGAGTAATGTCCTCCCACCATTAAGATCAGGGCGTGGAGGGCGATCAAGGTGTAGGTCAGGTCCGTCAAGGGGAATCTCCGATATGTCAGCAGCAAGACCGGGAGGGCCAGCATGACGGGGAGAGTTTCCAAAAACCAGGTCAGGCGGGTGTCATGCAACCCAATCCCCGACCAAAGAAAAACGAGCAGGACGATTATCAGCAGAACCAGCGGGGTTTTCTTTAAGGGCATAGATGATCTCCGTCAGGGAATCCGTTGGGTATCCATGGATATGGCCTTTGAAACGAATGGGTCAGTTAAAGCATATTCAACGGTTAATGTCAATCCGATCAATCCTTCCGATTCTTTGTTCATCACGACGGACTGGGGCGAAGATTTTTTTGGGAAGGGTCATGACCAACCTCCCAGTTGGATCACAATTAAATGTTATCGAGAGGAGTGAGGGAAAGGGAGTCTCTAAAAAAAATGATTGACCTTTATTCCGGGGTTTGATATTATTGGTCCCAACAATTTTTCAGGACAGTTAAATGATCAAAAAAAATAGTTCCTTATTGAATAACTGGTGGTGGTGGCAAAGCTCCAGGGAGGGGTTTATCCACCGCTAAACTGACCGATTAATCATCAAGCCGTGGAGAGCCGCTCCGGGTCTCCACGGCTTTTTTGTTTTGTGCACCATAAAAAAAGGCCGTGAAAGCAAGATTCACGGCCTTTTTTTATGCCCTTGACCCTTAAAAAAAGGACCTTTTTCCATGAGGAGCTTTATTAATGATCACCCCGGATTTTCATACCTTTGAACAATTAAGCCGTCAGGGCAACCTGATCCCCATCTATCAGGAAATCCTGGCCGACCTGGAGACGCCGGTCTCGGTCCTGATGAAACTCCGGTCCCGGCCCTATGCCTTTCTCCTGGAAAGTATGGAAGGCGGCGAAAAGTGGGGACGCTACACCTTTCTAGGAGCGGATCCGGCCCTGGTCTTTTCAGTTTCCGGGCAGGACTGCCTGATCATCAATAATGGTCAGGAAAAACGCCTCCGCCATCAGGGGAAGCCCTTGGCCATCCTGAAAGATCTGCTGGATCAATACCGGCCGGTCCCGGTCCAGGGACTGCCCCGCTTTTACGGCGGGGCCGTCGGTTTTCTGGGATATGAGATGGTCCGATATTTTGAAAGGCTTCCGGGTCATCCTCTGGAATCGGATCAGGAAGAGGCCCTATTTATGATTACCGACACCCTGATCATTTTTGACAACCTCCGTCACACCATGAAACTAGTCGCCTGTCTTCATCTCCGGGAAGGTGATGATCCGGCCCTGATTTACCAGGAGGGCCTTTTGAAGATCAAAGCCCTCCTGATGATGCTAAAGACTCCCGTTGTCCTAGAATCTCCTAAGGTATCCTCTCAATCGATCCCTTCCCTTCGTTCGAATCTCTCGCCGGAGACCTTTCGGGAGATGGTCAAGAAGGCCAAGAACTATATCTTCAGCGGGGATATCCTCCAGGTAGTCCTTTCCCAGCGCTTCGAAGGGGTCCATGATCTGGATCCCCTGGCCTTCTACCGGGCCCTGCGTTACATCAACCCTTCTCCCTATCTTTTCTTCTTAAGGTGTAAAGACCTTTTCCTCATCGGCTCGTCACCGGAGATTCTGGTCCGTCTTGAAGAGGGCCGTCTGGAGGTCCGGCCCATTGCCGGGACCCGCCGCCGGGGGATGAATAAGGAGGAAGAAAAGCGGCTGACCGAAGAACTGCGTCAGGACCCCAAAGAACGGGCCGAGCATATCATGCTCGTGGACTTGGGCCGAAACGACCTGGGCCGGGTGGCCGCCGTCGGAACAGTGCAGGTGCCCGAACTGATGGCGGTGGAGCGGTATTCCCATGTCCTCCACCTGGTCTCGCATGTCCAGGCCGACCTGGCCGACGGTAAAGACGGATTCGATGTTTTGGCCTCCACCTTCCCGGCCGGCACCTTGACCGGTGCCCCTAAGATAAGGGCCATGGAGATTATTCATGAATTGGAGCCCTCCGCCCGGGGGGCCTATGGTGGGGCCGTGGGTTATTTCAGTTTTTCCGGAAACATGGATTTTTGCATCACCATCCGAACCATCATGATCAAGGGACAAAAAATATCCATCCAGGCCGGAGCCGGCATCGTGGCCGATTCCGACCCAGAGTTTGAATATCAGGAATGTTTAAACAAGGCCAAAGGGATGCTCCAGGCTGTTCACCTGGCGGAAAGGGGGTTGGACCTATGATCCTGATGATCGACAACTATGATTCCTTTACCTATAACCTCGTCCAGACCATCGCCCAAATAGAAAACGATTTAGTGGTCCGGCGCAATGACGAAATCACTATTAGGGAAATCAAAGAAATTGCCCCGGAGGCCATCTTCCTCTCCCCCGGCCCCTGCTCGCCCAAAGAAGCGGGGATCACCGTCGAGGTCATCCGGGCCTTTGCTTCAACCATCCCGATCATGGGGGTCTGCCTGGGTCATCAGGCCATCGGTTATGCCCACGGCGTCCCGGTGGTCCGGGCCAAACACATCATGCACGGGAAGACCTGTGCGATCTACCATGACGGTCAAACCATTTTCCAGGGTCTGCCCAACCCTTTTGAGGCCACCCGCTACCACTCTCTGATTGTGGAAAAGGAATCCTTGCCTGAATGTCTTGAAATCAGTGCCTGGACCGATCGGGGAGAAATCATGGGCCTCCGTCACCGCTTCAATCGGGTGGAAGGGGTCCAGTTCCATCCTGAATCCATCCTGACCACTATGGGAGACAAGCTGATCGGAAATTTTTTAAAAATAGTTGCGAAGGGAAATGGGAAGGAAAATAAAGGTCGCCTTAAGGGTTCGGAGTTTGGCGAAAGCCAGATATCCATAAAACATTAAGATATAAGGAGGACAAGAAGATGATTAAAACGGCGATTGCCCGGGTGGTCCGGGGAGAAAATTTGAGCGAAGTGGAAATGGAAATGGTCATGGATGAAATCATGAGCGGTTTGGGTACGGATGCCCAGATCGGGGCCTTAGCTACAGCCCTGCGCATGAAGGGCGAAACGGTCGATGAATTGACCGGTGCGGCCCGGGCCATGCGGGCCAAAGCCATCCGCATCAACCTGAAAAACAATCTGGTTAATATTGACCGTGACGAAATCAATATTGAAGAAGAGACCATTCTGGACACCTGCGGGACCGGAGGGGATAATACCAAAACCTTTAACGTCTCCACGGCTACGGCCTTTATCGCCGCCGGAGCCGGAGTAAAAGTGGCCAAGCACGGCAACCGGGCCGTTTCCAGTTTGTGCGGCAGTGCCGATGTACTGGAAAACCTGGGGGTCAATTTGAACATCACCAGCACCGACGTGGAGCGGTCCATCCAGGAGATCGGGATCGGCTTTCTCTTCGCCCCTCTTTTTCACGGGGCCATGAAGTATGCGGCCAAACCGCGCCAGGAGATAGGGATTCGGACCATCTTTAATCTGTTGGGACCCCTGACCAATCCGGCCGGGGCCTCGGCCCAGGTCCTGGGGGTCTATGCTCCGGAACTGACCGAGAAGATGGCCCAGGTCTTGAAACGTCTGGGCACCAAAGAGGCCTTTGTGGTCTGCGGCAAAGGGACCTTTGATGAAATCAGTATCTGCGGACCGACGCACATTTCCCATTTGAAAGACGAACGGATCAACACCTTTGACCTAACTCCGGAAGAGCTTGGGTTTAAGCGGTCCGAACCCGAAACCATTACCGGCGGCAATGCCCTGGAGAACGCCCGGATCATCCGGTCCCTTCTGGAAGGGGAACCGGGTCCCAAGAGGGAAATAGTCCTCTTGAATGCCGCTGCGGCCTTTATCGCCGTGGGTCTGGACAAGGATTTTCAAGCAGGAATCGAGCGCGGGAAGGAGTCCATCGATTCGGGCCGAGCCAAAGAAAAACTGGATCAATTGATCGCCTTCACCCAGCAGTGCCGGCCTTTTGTGCGCAAAAACTTATAGGAAGAGGCCATGCACACCCTTCTGGAAAAAATCCTCAAGGAAAAACAGAAAGAGGTTGAAGCCCTGGGGAAAAAGGGAATCGTTCTTCTTGAAGAGGAACTGGAATCAGCACCCCGGGATTTTAAGAAGGCCATCCAGCAGCCGGGGAAGGTCAGTCTGATCGCCGAGATAAAATGTGCTTCGCCATCCGCCGGGGTCATTCGAGAAGGAGTAGATCCCCAGGCTGTCGGCCGACTCTACCAAGAGGCCGGGGCCCGGGCTGTCTCTCTGATCACGGACCGGGCCTTTTTCAACAGCGACCCGGCTCAACTGCCTCTTTTAAAAAAGGCCATCTCCTTGCCCGTATTGCGCAAGGATTTCATCTTGAATGAAATTCAGATTAGGGAATCCCGGAAACTCGGGGCCGATGCCGTCCTGCTCATTACCCGCATCTTGGAGTTAAGACAGCTTGCCGGTCTGCTGGAACATTCGAGAAGATTGGGAATGGCCGCTCTGGTGGAAGTGCATAACAAAGAGGATCTGCATAAAGCCCTGGCTTCAGGGGCCGAGATCATCGGCATCAACAACCGGGATTTGGACACCTTTAGGGTGGATCTTCAAACAACCCTTGACCTGATCCCGCACATCCCTCCGGGAATTATCACGGTCAGTGAAAGCGGAATCCGGGATGAGGCCGATATGCGTTTAATGCATTCAGCGGGCATCCAAGCCGTTCTGGTAGGAACAACGTTAATGAAAAGCCCGAATATCCTGGAAAAGACCCGGGAGTTGGTGGAGGCCGGAAAAGGAGAGACGGAAGGTCTAAATGATGAAGGTGAAAATTTGCGGCATAACCAACTATGACGACGCCGCCCTGGCCGTGGATTTAGGAGTGGATGCCTTAGGGTTTGTCTTTGCCCCCAGTCCCCGAAGGATCACTCCCGATCAGGCCCGTCTTATTATTGAAGACCTTCCACCGTGGATCGTCACCGTGGGTGTCTTCGTGGATGAAGAAGAAAAAGAAGTCCAAAGGATCACCGAACGGTGTGGCCTCCATCTGTTGCAGTTCCATGGCAACGAATCTCCGAGTTTTTGCGGGAGATTCCAACCCAGGAGCATCAAGGCCTTTCGTCTCCAGGAGAATTCGGAGCTTTCCTCGATCCGGGCCTATAAAAGAGAAGTGCGGGCCTTACATCTGGATACCTTTCAAAAAGGCCTGGCCGGAGGCACCGGACGGACCTTTCCCTGGAATCTGGCCATTGAGGCTAAAGCTTTTTCTCTTCCGGTTATTCTATCCGGCGGTCTGACCCCCTCGAATATTAAGCAAGCTATTGAAGAGGTCCGTCCCTATGCCGTGGATGTTAATAGCGGCATCGAAAAGTGTCCCGGGAAAAAAAATCCGGAGCTGATGCGTCAATTGATGGAAACCATCAAAGGAGTACACCTAAATGATTAGTCGCGGCTATTACGGAGACTTCGGAGGGGCCTTTATCCCCGAGATCCTGGTCTCCACTTTTGAAGAATTGGAAAGGGCCTTTACCGAGGCCAAAAACGATCCGACATTCTGGCAGGACTATCACGATCTCCTGTCCGTCTATTCCGGCCGGCCCACCGCCTTGACCTTGGCCGAAAACCTGAGCCATCACTTCGGCGGGGCCCGGATCTATATCAAGCGGGAAGACCTGAACCACACCGGGGCTCACAAGGCCAATAATGTGTTGGGTCAGGGGCTTTTGGTTAAACGGATGGGCAAGACCCGGGTGATCGCCGAGACCGGTGCCGGGCAGCACGGCGTGGCTACAGCCACCATGGCCGCTAAATTCGGACTGGCCTGTACTATCTATATGGGCGAAATGGATGTTAAACGGCAACGGCCCAATGTCTTCTGGATGAAACGGCTTGGGGCCGAGGTTGTGCCGGTCAAAGAAGGCACCGGCATTCTCAAAGATGCCATCAATGCCGCCTTTCGGGATTGGATCACCCACATGGATACCACCCATTATGTCCTCGGCACGGCCTGCGGTCCCCATCCCTTTCCGGAGATGGTCGCTTTTTTCCAATCCATCATCGGGCAGGAGGCCCGGAAGCAGATTCTGGAAATGGAAGGGAGACTACCCCAGCGCATCTATGCCTGTGTGGGCGGGGGGTCAAACGCCATAGGCATATTTAAGGCCTTTCTGGATGATCCGGTGGATCTGGTGGGCGTGGAGGCCGGAGGTCATGGACTGGAAAGCGGAAAGCATGCCTCCCGCCTGGCCTCGAATGACGGTTCCATCGGGATCGCTCAGGGCTATAAAACTTTTTTTCTGCAAGATGATGACGGACAGATGAAAGAGACCCACAGCCTGGCGGCAGGTCTTGATTATGTCGGTGTCTCTCCGATGATGGCCGACCTCTTCCACAAAAAACGAGTACGGGTCGAGGCCGCCACGGATCAGGAAGTGATAGAGGCCTTTTCCCTGACACTGAAACAAGAGGGTTTAATTCCGGCCCTGGAATCGGCCCATGCCTTTGCCCAGGCCTTCAAGGAAGCCCGAGACTTAAGTCGGGAGGAGCTCATTGTGATCAACCAATCAGGACGAGGGGATAAAGACATCTTTACCGTAGCCGAAGGATTAGGAGATCCGGACTGGCAAACCTTTATTCAGGAAAAAGCCCATGAATACTCCCTTTGAAAAGTATCTACTTAAACGAAGAGAGGAAAAAGAGATCCTCCTGATGACCCACCTGGTTCTGGGATACCCCTCTTGGACGACCTGTTTTCAGGTCATCGAGTCCATGGTCAAAGCAGGTGTGGATCTGATTGAACTGCAAATCCCTTTTTCCGAACCCATGGCCGACGGTCCGGTGATCCTCCGGGCCAATCAAAAGGCCCTGAACAAAGGGGTGACGGTTGAGGCCTGTCTGGAATTCGCCCGCAACGTAGCCGAACAATTCGAGATCCCCTTTTTAGTGATGAGTTATGCCAATATCCCTTTTAAGTTCGGTTTTCAGCGGTTCGCTCAGACTTTATTGGAGAGCCGACTCCAGGGAGCCATCATTCCCGACCTTCCTCCGGAAGAAGGGCAGGAGTATCTCACGGCCATGAAGCATTTCGGCCGCACAGCCGTCCTCTTTTTCTCCCCCACCTCTTCGGACGATCGAATGAAAACCATTGCCGCCCTGGGAGAAGGATTTATCTATTGTCTGAGTCGAAGAGGGGTCACCGGTGATGAGACGCAGTTTTCTTTCGATCTGGCCGCCTATTTGGCCCGCTGTCGCAGGGCCACCACCCTGCCATTGGCTTTAGGTTTCGGGGTAAAGGATAAAAAGGATGTGAATTTTTTAAAGGGTAAGGCCGATATCGCCGTCATCGGCTCTCAGATGATCCGGCTGGTGGAGAACCTGGGAAGCGGTGCGGTTGAAAATTTTATCAGGGGCTTGAGGTAATGACCTGGCTTAAGACATATTCAGAGGCCCCTTTTCTTCTTGATAGGGGACGCCTACTGTTTTATTATGGATTCTTATTAAATGTCCAACCCCTGAAAATTGGAATAGTGTATGAATCCCATCGGCGCCCACATGTCCATAGCCGGAGGTCTGGCCAAAGCATTGGAACGCATTCAGGCCGTCGGCGGAGAGTGTCTCCAGATCTTTGTCAAACCAAATGTCCAGTGGAGGGCCGGAGAATTATCCCTGGAAGAGGTCCAGAGTTTTAAAGACCGGCAGCAGCAGTCCGGCATCACCCCGGTGGTGGCCCATGCCTCCTATCTTCTGAACCTGGCCTCCCCGGAGAAAGAACTTCGCCGACGATCCGTATTGACTCTGGCCCTGGAACTGGTTCGAGCAGCCAGACTAAACATCGAATTTCTGATCCTCCATCCCGGCAGCCACCGGGAGAGCGGAGAAAAAAAAGGACTGGAACAGATCGCCAAAGGGATTGATCAGGCCTTAGACCGGGCCGAGGTTCTTCAGACCAAGATCCTTCTGGAAACGACCGCCGGTTCGGGAAGTCATCTGGGCGGGAGACTGGAGCATTTAGAGAACATTCTGGCCTTAAGCAGGAGTATAAAAAGGTTGGGGGTCTGTTTGGATACCAGCCATGTCTTAGCCGCGGGCTATAATATTGCCGATCCTCAGGGATATGACGAGTTTTTCCGGTCTTTTCAGAAATTGATCGGCCTAAAACATCTTCGATGTGTGCATGTCAATGATTCCAAAGCAGCCCTGGGCTCCAGGGTCGATCGTCATGAACATATCGGCCATGGACATCTGGGGTTGAAAACCTTTGAACGTCTCTTTCAGGATCCCCGCTTGACCGGCATCCCTTTTATCCTGGAAACACCCAAAGGGGAAAAGGAGGACCAGGATTGGGATTACCTCAATATTGAGGTCTTAAAAAAACTTCGCCAAGCGGCTGTGCCCCAGAAAGGACGACCACACCAGCCTGGGGCATTGCTTGTGAAAAACACCCAAAAACAATAAAACAATTCCATACCCGGACATAACCCAGCGATTAAACCCCGTCCATTAAAAAAGCCCGTTTTCAATTATAATTGAAAACGGGCTTCAAAAAAATTCCCGGCAGCGTCCTACTCTCCCACCCAGCTGCCCGGGCAGTACCATCGGCGCTGAAGGGCTTAACTGACCTGTTCGAGATGGGAACGGGTGTGGCCCCTTCGCCATTGCCACCGGGAAAGTAAATAATCCACGCCCAGAGGGCGTGGCTTTAAATGGGCCCCCCATAGGGGGGCTTAGCCCTGCCCCCTGAGGAGGCAGGGCCTCTGAGTTGTGCCGCGCTATGGATGATTTACAGATTCAATTGCAATTGTTCGTACTGTTTTTCTTTTTCCTCTTGATACCGGACATACTTCCGGATCAATTCCTCATCTATTCCGATGGTTTCTACACAATACCCCGGATTCCAAAAATGATTCCCCCAATACGGTTTCTTCCGCAACTGCCGATATTGGTTAAACATTTTCATCGAGGTCTGTCCCTTGACCCGCCCCATCAAATCCGATATCGATACTTTGGGTGGAACCATGGCTACCAGATGGACATGATCCTTTTGAACATTCAATTCGTTGACTTCACAACCCGCATATCCGCAAATCGCTTGGATCCCAGTGGCCATCGATTCCCCTACATTCCCGCCCAATATCCTATAGCGATATTTCGGAACCCAGATAATATGATACTGACAATGCCATATCGTATGTGATAACTTTCGAAATCTCCTCCATCATGGGCAGTAATCCGATCTTCTCCGGAACCGGCGTAGGCATTAGCGTCCGGGACGCATCACCCTCAAATATCTGCCATTACAATCACAAGAGATCCTTTCTTTTTTATCTTGACAATCCAACGCCATACAAATATAGTCTATTCACCGAATACATTCTGTGAATAGACAACGTTATGGCGCGCGCAAACACGAGCTGCCGGAAAAGGAGGTCGGAGATGGGGGATGTTTATGTGATTGGCTCTTATTCAACGCCGTTCAAAAGATGGCCAGACAAGACGATGAAGGATCTTACCCGGATGGCATACATGGGCGTGCTGGAGGACGCGGGAATCGAGCCCCGGGATATCGAGTTCCTGTGGTTCTCCAATACGGGTTGGGGACACGACGTCCCGGCAGCGGGAAATCAACCCGCCCGGCCCGCACAAATGAATGTCCGGGGGCAGACCGCCATGGCCCCGCTGGTGAAGGACGGACTCTTCTCCGCAAACGTCCCGTGCATCAACGTGGAAGGGGCCTGCGCCAGCGGCTCCCTTGCTTTCCACGGGGCCTGGAAAGATATTCTGAGCGGCCAGACGCGGGTCGCCCTGGCTCTCGGCGTAGAGAAGACCTACTTCCCTCACCATCTGGAGGCGGTCGTCAAGAGCTTCGTCGACGGAACGGATGTCGAGGAGATCCCGAACCTGGCGGGACAACTGGGCGCCATCTGCGCCGAATGCGGCAAAGCCTGGTCGACAAGCAACGAACACACCATCTTCATGGATATCTATGCTGTGCTGGGAGCCTGGCATATGTGGAAATGGGGAACAACGCGGGAGCAGATCGCCGCGGTGGCCTCAAAGAACCATTTTCACGGGTCTCTCAATCCGTTGGCCCAGTATCAGTTCGAGGTGCCCGTCGAAAAAGTCCTGGCTGATTACGAAGTGAGCTGGCCCCTCACTCGCGCCATGTGCGCCCCCCTGGGCGACGGGGCCGCAGCGGCCCTGGTCTGCTCGGAGGATTATCTCAAGGGACTCCCGAAAGCGATCCGGGACAGGGCCGTCAAGGTCCTGGCCAGTGTCGCCGCGGGCGGACGTCACCGCAATATGATGGACACGGCCGTAGGCGCCGTGGCCGGCGCGCGGGCTTACAGAATTGCCGGCATCACGCCGGCGGACGTCGATTTGGCGGAAGTTCACGACGCTACCGCGGTCGGTGAGATCCTCCAGACGGAAAACCTGGGATTCTGTCCTCCGGGGCAAGGGGGCCGGTTCGCCGAATCGGGGGCCACCCGCTATGACGGCGCGAAGCCCGTCAATACGTCCGGCGGCCTCGAGTCGAAAGGGCACCCGATCGGCGCCACCGGGCTGTCCCAGATCAATGAGATTGTGATCCAGCTCAGGCGGGAGGCAGGGAAGCGGCAGGTCCGGAAGGCGAACATCGGCCTCGTCGAAAACGGCGGCGGCGTGATTTCCGTCGATGAATTCTGCTGCGCCGTGACAGTGCTCCGGAAGGAGCCTGCATAGGGAGGATACTCCTGCAAACCAAATTTTAAAAATA
>Ga0233425_10005784_pt1 | contig 19122 bp, 16 predicted proteins | sample Watercolumn_Towu_2_FD_181712 | JGI IMG/M metagenome (GOLD analysis project Ga0233425, IMG submission 181712) | Freshwater microbial communities from Lake Towuti, South Sulawesi, Indonesia - Watercolumn_Towuti2014_140_MG | ecosystem: Environmental > Aquatic > Freshwater > Lake | place... | reverse complement strand
ATCCGGCTGAGCTACAAGCGCTTGGTCGGGGTAGAGGGATTCGAACCCCCGACATTCTGCTCCCAAAGCAGACGCGCTACCAGACTGCGCTATACCCCGGAAATATCTGGGAACTTTACTCCATCGACGGTTTCGCGTCAATCCAGGAAGGTGGCGCCGGAGCTAGCCTCCGTTCCCGAAACGGCAGACGGAAACAAGCCGTTGGGAGCCGTCGCCGGGACGTTATTCCGCGAATTCCAAAAAGACCGCCTGAACGGCAGGGACCCACACCCTGAGGGAATAGGGAGTAACAAAAGCGGACGGGATGTTGCTGCAGGATGGCTCTGGCACTGACCGGGGAGCTGCACCGCAGTACGGCGCCTGCAGATGGAGTGGCAAGTTAGGGCACCCAGCAGGAGACGGTCGCTCCGTAACTTGCCACAGAAAGCGGCTTATTTTTGTTCTTGGTCGTCGGCAAACACCCAGCGGATGAAGAAGACACCAACCGCGATGACCACGATGGTGACAACGATGCCCACCGGAGATCTCATTTTTTCAACTAAATCGAGAATTGCTCCCATTTCTTAACCTACCTTAACGTTATTTATGAAAGGCGCTCAACAAATCGCGGCAATTCGCGCGTGCCGCTTTTGCGGCGCCTATATTACCCTGTAGCGGTGCCCTGTCAAGTAACGTTTTGCCGCACTTACGGTGGATTTCCGGCGGCTGCAGGAAGAGCCTCCGCGCCGGAAGAAGGGACTTGGCCGAAGGGAGTGAACTTAGCCGGAATGTCTTGTATCGTACTTTGGCTGTTCGGCTCTTCGAACCAGCTACTACAACCAAAATTCAGAGACTTTGGAGGTGTGCATGGGCGTCATTGGCGGGTTGATCACAATCGGTCTGGCGGTTTGGTTCTACCGTACCGCCGCCGCGAAAGGTGGACCGGCGCTGCAGTGGGGCATCGCCGGTGCTTTGGTCTTTTTTGTTCCGAAGATTCTGTGGCAGGTCATGGTCGCCAATCCGGCGCTCCGCTCGATGCAGAAGGGTACCGCACCCATGAAGCTCGCCCTCTGGGACTATTCCTCCATTCTGATCGGCCTCGCGGTAGCCGTGGCGGTTTGGTCGCTTTTTCTGAAAAACGCAACCTTTGACGACCGGCCGCAGGAATAGCGACATCGTCCCAAGCGGTGTCGGGTCGGCAAAAATGGCGATCCCGGCACCGCTTGCGACAGACCCGACCTACAGCTTTTCGGCGTTGGCGGACAAGTAGGCAGCAACACCCGCCGCGTCGGGCTTGAAGCCGGACTTGCCCTTGTTCCACCCCGCAGGGCAAACCTCGCCGTTTTGTTCGAAGAACTGCAGGGCATCGACCATACGAATCAGTTCATCGAAATTTCGCCCCAGCGGAAGGTCGTTGACGACCTGATGGCGCACCACGCCATTCTTGTCGATGAGGAAGGTTCCCCGGTAGGCGACGGCAGCACCAGCGACTTCCACATCGTAGGCTTTGGCAATGGCGTGGCTGACGTCGGCCACCAGAGCGTATTTCACCGGCCCGATGCCGCCGTTGCTGACGGGGGTGTTACGCCAGGCGGCGTGGGTAAACTGGGAGTCGACCGACACCGCGAGAACTTCGACGCCCCGCTGTTTCAAATCGTCGATGCGGTGGTCGAGGGCGATCAGTTCGGTCGGGCACACGAAGGTGAAATCGAGAGGGTAGAACACGAGGGCGACGTACTTGCCCTTGGTCTGAGCCGAGAGTTGATAGCCATCGACGATGGAGCCATCCGGCATCACGACGGCGGCGGTGAAATCGGGGGCGGCTTTGCCTACTAGAACGCTCATTGCATTTCTCCTCAATCAAGATCCAGGCTGGGTATGGGACGCTACGCGCAGTACGCGTGAAAAGGACGGAAGGTGGAGCCACGATTGTACACAAATTCGCTCGGCTTTTAGCAACCCAGTCCGGGGCGGCTCGCCAGCGGGCCCCTCCCTCGTCCGACAGCACCGTTCGCAGCCGGAGGCTGCCTCCCTCGGCAGCGGAGCCCCACTGACTACAGAGACGGCAGTTGCACCGGGCTTCCCGGCTAGAGAATGCCCGCCGGCGCCATCACGGGCATTCCGACGCGCAGTCTTCGCCGGTATAGCATGGATTCCCCATCACGTCGGACCAAACCGCCTCCTCCCACTGGTCGGGCCATCCGGCAATACGCACGATCAGCGCACCGGTCCGGTCTTCGACCCGCACCGTCAGGTGCTGCTCGTTCTGCTCCCGGTAGACCACCCGCACGGCACCGATCTCCCCTTGGCGCAGGAGCACGCAGAAGGCGTCGCCGAGGAGACTCAGGTCACCGCCCGTCAGCAGGCGACAGCCCTGGAGCCGGGTCGCCCCGGCAAACGCGCCCCAGGCGCCGAGACGAACCTGGCAGCGCAAGCGGATTTCGCTGAGAAGGCTGATGCGCTCGCGCAGCGAGCACAATGTCAAGGGAATGGAGCGGGCGGCATGGCGGTTCGGACCGGGGCCGGGTACCTCGGGTTGGTGCAGCGGAGCATCGTCCGTGAACCGGCGAACAGCCTGGATCGTACGGGCAATCGAATGCATCGTGAACCTCCCTGAATTCGGTAGTGACTGTCACAATACCGATACAACTATCACGCCAAACCAGCCACTCCCTACTGGGACCGATTGTCGCACAACAAACCGGCACAGGGACTGGACTTGGTACCGAGCGGCCAGGATAACGCTGCCCGATGACCGTTTGATGATGCAGCCACTGCGGGAAATCACGTCCCGAATCGGGGCAAATGCCCGATGCCCTGCACCAGCCCTACCTGGGGTCGGGCCTGCTGACGCTGATCACCAAGGCCCGACCCAGTCTCCCGGAAGGGAAATCACCGCAATATCCCGCTGGATTGCTTACGGGATGTTTTCGCGGGCATCCCTGACCCGCACCGAGTGGCATCAGTGGTCCGCAACGGAACCGCCGGCGGAACGGAAAACCGGCAGCGAAGGGATGGATGCGCGCGCCGCTACAGAAAACTGCCGTCCAAGGGAGACGAAGCGGATGCGTAGCGGCGGCGCGGCATGCGGCCGGCCAGAAAGGCCTCGCGGCCGGCCTCGATGGCCTTGCGCATCGCCGAAGCCATGAGCACGGGCTGTCTCGCTTCGGCGATGGCGGTGTTCATCAGCACGCCGTGACAGCCGAGTTCCATGGCAATCACGGCGTCCGATGCGGTACCGACTCCGGCATCCACCAGAATCGGTACCGCCGCATTTTCCAGAATGGTGAGGATGTTGAACGGATTGCGTATCCCCAGTCCGGAACCGATGGGAGCGGCCAGCGGCATGACGGCGACACAGCCCAGCTCCTCGAGGCGCTTGGCGACGATGGGATCGTCGTTGGTGTAGACCATCACCTGGAAACCTTCGCCGACCAGGACCGCGGCGGCCTCCAGGGTAGCACTTACATCCGGGAACAAGGTCTTGGGATCACCCAGCACCTCCAGCTTCACCAGGCTGTTCCCGCCCAGCAGTTCCCGCGCCAGCCGGCTGGTCCGGATCGCGTCCTCCGCCGTGTAGCATCCGGCCGTGTTGGGAAGAATGGTGTAGCGGTCGGGCGACAGCACATCCAGCAGATTGGGCTGGCTCGGATCCTGGCCGATGTTGCTACGCCGGATCGCCACGGTGACGATCTCGGCACCGCTGGCTTCCGTCGCGAGCCGGGTCTCCTCCAGGTCCCGGTACTTGCCGGTTCCGACCAGCAAGCGCGACTGATAGGCCTTGCCGGCGATCACCAGGGGATCGCCCTCGCCGCCGCCGATGGCGTGGACGATCTCGAGGCGGTCATCCTGCTTCAAGCCGATTTCTCCAAAGGCCCCGTGCGGCGCGATCTCGCGGTTGAGCTCCACCGCGATCCGCTTGCCCGCCAGGCCCATTTCGTCGAGCAGCTGGGCGAGGGTCGTCCCCTCCGGGGTGAGGCGCGGCTCCCCGTTGACGATCACTTCCATCGATCAGCCCTTTCCTTCGCTGGGATCGAAGTCGGCCATCGCTTCCCGGTGTTCGCGCCGCCGGTTGACGGATTCGGCCAGCAGGCGCAACAGCTTTTCGCTCTCGTCCCAGCCCAGGCAGGCATCGGTGACGCTCTGGCCGTACACCAGCGGCGCCCCGGGCACCAGCTTCTGCTGCCCTTCCACCAGGTTGCTCTCCACCATGACACCGAAGATCCGGAAATCCCCACCCGCCACTTGCTGAGCGACGTTTTCCCCCACCGGCACCTGCTTGCGGAAGTCCTTCATGCTGTTGGCGTGGCTGAAATCCACCATGACGAACGGCGGCAGCCCGGACTTCTCCAACTCCAGGGCGGCGGCATCGATGCTGGCGGCATCGTAGTTGGGCAACTTGCCGCCGCGCAGGATGACGTGACTGTCTTCATTACCGGTGGTGGAAAAGATGGCCGAATGACCGGCCTTGGTCAGCGACAGGAAATGGTGGGGCCGGCGTGCCGCGCCGATGGCGTCCACCGCAACCCTGACGCCGCCGTCGGTGGCATTCTTGAAACCCACCGGGCAGGACAGCCCGGACGCCAGTTCCCGGTGGACCTGGCTCTCGGTGGTACGGGCGCCGATGGCGCCCCAGGAGATCAGGTCCGACACATACTGGGGGGTGATGAGATCCAGGTATTCGGTGGCGGCCGGCATGCCCATCTGGTTCAAATCCAAAAGCAGCTTGCGCGCCAGTCGCAATCCCTTGTTGATGTTGAAACTCTCGTCCAGATCGGGATCGTTGATCAGGCCCTTCCAGCCGATGGTGGTGCGCGGCTTCTCGAAATAGACCCGCATCACGATGAGCAGATCGCGACCCAGTTCGGAGCGCAGCGCCAGCAGCCGCCGGGCGTACTCCATCGCGGCCGCCGGATCGTGGATGGAACAGGGACCGATGATGACCAGCAGGCGGTCGTCGGCACCGGCCAGGATGCTATGGATGGCGCGCCGCGCCTCCAGGGTGGCGGTCGCCGCGGCTTCGGTGATGGGAAATTCGTTGTGAACCTCGACCGGCGCGATCACTTCGGTGATGTGGCAGATGCGCAAATCGTCGGTGTTGAACGAACTGCTGAGGGCTGAATGGGTGCTGACTGGGCTCATGGTGAAGCGTTCCCCTACGCTTGGATTCCGGATTGCGAATGAAGCCTGATAGTCTACCCGATCGACCGGTGCGGATCACGTCGGACCTGTGCCTTAGGTTTGACGGCGGCACCCCGATCGGCTACGCTGCCGGCCGCTTCAGGTGACCCCTGGGATTTCCCCGGGGTTGAAACGGGAAGCCGGTCGTCCTCCCCGGACTCAAGCCGGCGCTGCCCCCGCAACGGTAGGCGAGTCAAGATCCAGCATCAGGCCACTGTGTCATCAGGCTGCTCTGCGAGCGGCCGGACATGGGAAGGCGCCGGATCGGGAAACCCCACTCGCGAGCCCGGAGACCGGCCTCAAGCTCCATACGGCATCGCGGCGGGCGAAATCCGGGCAGATCTCTGCCATACCCCCCTCCCTTTGCCTTCCCGTACCCACACTACCAAAGTCTCGCGCGGGTGAGCGCGAGGGGAAGATCGCATGTCCTCCATTTCCTGCCGCATTGCGGCCAGCTCCACCCTTTTGCTCACTGCCACCCTGCAGGCGGCGGAACCCGCCGGCGCGGGCCTGGAACCGGTGGTGGTCACCGCCACCCGCACCGAACAGCCGCTGGATAAGACGCTGGCGGCCACCACGGTGATCGACCGCGCCGAAATCGAGCGGCGCCAGACGCAGTCGGTGCAGGACCTGCTGCGCGGCGTCCCCGGCATCTCTCTCTCCAGCAACGGCGGGCTCGGCAAGGCAACCGACATTCTGTTGCGCGGCACCGAGCCGGGCCACACCCTGGTACTGATCGACGGCATCCGGGCCGGCTCCGCCACCACCGGTTCCCAGGCCATCCAGGATCTGCCGGTGGATCAGATCGACCATATCGAGATCGTGCGCGGTCCCCGCTCCAGCCTGTACGGCTCGGAAGCCCTCGGCGGCGTGATCCACATCTTCACCCGCAAGGGCGGCAAGGGCCTCAAGCCCCACCTCATCGTCGGCGCCGGCAGCCATTCCGCCTATCGCGTCGCCGGCGGCGTCTCCGGCGGGGACGACAAGGCCTGGTTCAACCTCAGCGGCGCCCGGCTGGAGAGCCGCGGCTTCAACACCTGCCGCGGCCAGCCCTTCAGCCTCGGCGGCGGCGGCTGTTTCACCGAAGAGCCGGACCCGGACGGCTACCGCAACGATTCCGGCAGCGCCCGGCTCGGCTACCGCTTCGCCAGCGGCTTGCAACTGGAGGGAAATCTGCTGCACGCGGAAGGCCACAACAAGTTCGACGGCACGGTGTTCGCCGGCAACCACGGCCCCTTCGTCCAGCAGGCCCTGGGCGGCAACCTGCGCTACTCGCCCCTAAGCTTCTGGGACCTGAGCCTGCGCGCCGGCCGCACCCTGGACGAATCGACCCAGTACTGGAACCGTCAGTACGTCAGCCGCTTCAATACCCAGCGGGTCAGCGCCACCTGGCAGAATGACTTCCACCTGGCAACAGGGCATCTGTTAAGCGCCGGCCTGGATTTCTACAACGACCAGGTGGACAGCTCTTCCGACTACAGCGTCAAGTCCCGCAGCAACAAGGCCGGATTCCTCCAGTACCAGCTGACCTTCGGCGGGCTCGACGCGGTACTGGGAGCGCGCGTCGACGACAACGAGCAATTCGGCGTCCATCCTACTGGCAACGTGGCGGTTGGCTACACGTGGGAAAACGGAATGCGCTTGACCGGTTCCTGGGGAAATGCCTTCCGCGCCCCCACTTTCAATCAACTCTATTACCCCTATTACGGCACTTCCGACCTACGCCCGGAAATCTCCGAAAGTTGGGAGGCAAGCCTGAGCGGCAAGCATGTCGGGGTGAATTGGTCGATCCACGGCTATTACACCGAAATCACGAACCTGATCTCTACCAGCTATGACACGATCATTTGTCAAGGTCGCTTCTTTTGTGCGCAGAACGTCGACCAGGCGGAAATTCTTGGACTGGAAGCCACCGCGATGACCCGCCTGCTCGGCTTTGATCTGGCCGCCACCTTCAGCGCCAGCGACCCGCGCGATCCCATCACCGACCACGTGCTGTTCCGCCGCTCCCAGGTCCAGTTCCGCTTCGACCTCGACCGCGACCTGGGTCCGGTCCGGGCCGGCGCCACCGTCGCCGGCGAGGACCGCCGCTTCGACGACCCCGCCAACCGGCAGCGCCTGCCGGGCAATGTCACCGTGGATCTGCGCCTGGCGTCGCAACCCTACCGCGGCTTCTCGCTGGAAGGCCGGGTCGCCAACCTGCTGGACTCGCACTATGAAACTGCGCGATTCTTCCAGCAGGACGGCCGCAATTTCTTCGTGACATTGCGGTACGCGCCGGATAGCCTGTGAGCCGGTATTTCATCCCCGGATTGCGCTACGCTCCATCCGGGCTACGACTCGTTCGATGACCTCACCATGGAGAACCCCCATGACCCGCCTGCTTGCCCACCCCAACCGCATTATCCTGATCGCCCTGTTCAGCCTGATGGCGGCTACCCGCAGCCATCATTTCGCCACCGCGACCCATCTGCCGGATGCCTCCTGGGCCGTGTTCTTCCTGGCCGGCTGCTATCTGCGCAGCGCCTGGATGTTCGTGGGGCTGCTGGCCCTCGCCGGACTCGCCGATGCCCTCGCCATCGGTTGGTTCGGGGTCAGCGACTACTGCGTCAGCGCCGCCTACGGGCTGCTGGTTCCGGCCTACGGCGCGCTGTGGCTGGCTGGCCGCTGGTACGCCGGCCGCCACCAACCGCAGGCGGCGACGCTGCCGGTACTGGCTATGGCCCTGTTGGCCGGCACCGCCCTGTGCGAGCTGCTCTCCGGCGGCGGCTTCTATTTCCTGTCCGGCCGCTCCACCGATACCAGCCTGGCCGGTTACGTCTCCCAGTTCCTCAACTACTACCCGGCCTCGCTGCAGGGAACGGCTCTGTATGTGGCGATCGCGGCCCTGATCCATGCTGTTTTCACCCTCGGCGCCAGCGGCGCTTCCCGGGCACCGGCGCGGTGACCCGCCACCGCTATTCCGAAGCCGAACGCAGCGCCGTCTACCGGGTGATCCGGGAACGGCGCGACATGCGCCACTTCCGCCCCGATCCGATCGACGGGGCGGTGCTGGCGCGCCTGCTGGATGCAGCCCACGCCGGTCCCTCCGTAGGCTACATGCAGCCTTGGCGTTTCATCCGCATCAGCGACCGCTCCCTGCGGCACGCCATCCACCGTCTGGTCGCCCGCGAGCAGGACACCACGGCGGAAGCCTGTGGCCCCCGCGCCGAGCAGGTGCGCCGGCTCAAGTTGGAAGGCATCCTGGAGTGCGGCGAAGTGCTGGTGGCGGCGCTGGCCGAGGGCCGCGAACGATACGTCCTGGGCCGCCGCACCCAGCCCGACATGGACCTGTGTTCGCTGGCCTGCGCCATCCAGAACCTGTGGCTGGCGGCCCGCGCCGAAGGCTTGGGGCTGGGCTGGGTGTCGCTGTTCGATCCGCCGGAACTGGCGGTCCTGCTGAAGCTGCCGGCGGGCTCCCGCCCGGTGGCCATCCTCTGCCTGGGCCACGTGGAGGAGTTCTATCCGGAGCCCCTGCTGGAAACCGCCGGTTGGGACAGCCGCCGCCCGCTTCAACAAGTCCTGTTCGAGAACGCCTGGGACCGGCCGCTCGAGGGATCGGACTGAGCCATTCGAGAGTCCATCTTTGCCCCGACTTCGGGTAGACTCGCCGGTCGCAACTCACCCGCCCTCGCCATGGCCCGGAAAGACAAACGCAAGCCTGCCAAAGCAGCCGCCAAGGCTTCCTCGCCGCAGAACCTGGACACCACTAGCCTGGCGGCGGCCGCGCAGTCATCCCTGGACGGACGGCAATACAAGGAAGCCATCGAGCTCTACCGGGAGCTGTTGAAGCGGGAACCGCGGCCGGACTGGCAGTTGGCGCGGGCCGAAGCCTACGCCGGCCGGGCCCGGGAACTGGCCGCCAAGGGCATGCTCAAGGAGGCCCTCACGGTGTGGCGCAACCGTACCGAAGTCTGTGGCACGGCGCTGATGTCCGGTCCCTATCCGGCCTGGCTGCTGCAGACGGGCGAGATGGAGGAAGTGGTGCGCCACTACCGCCAGCGGCTGGCGCGCAGCACGCCCGGCGCCGACAACGCCGAACTGCAGGTCCTGGAGGTGCAGCTGGCGCCGCATCTGCTCGCCGCTCCCGAAGCCGAGCTGGCCCGGTTCCCCGCCGATGCCCCCATCTTGCGCCACCGGGCCAGTGCCCGCGCCGCCCTGACGGCCTATGCCGCCGCTGACCCGCAGGCAGCCGAGCTGATCAAGGCCATTCCCTACCGCTCGCCCTACCGCGATCTCGGCCAAATCCTCAAGACCTTGCTGATCCTGCCCGACGATCCGGCCGCGGCCCGATCCATCCTGAACCGGCTGCCCGCCGACACCGCCTTCGAGGCCCTGGCCGCGGTGGCCCGCAGCGCCCTCGAACCGGTCGGCGGCCCCTGGCTGCAACAGGTGTCCGCCCTCGGCACCCCGGGTCAACGGCGCCTGGCCCTGAGCCTCAAGGGTTTCGCCCCGAACCGGGACGGCCTGCTGGGGGAACTGGCCCGCATCCGCACCCATGGCCCCCAGGCGCTCCTGGACTTCCTGCTGCGCTACCGCACCGCGCTGCCGCTCGAGACGGTGCGAACCCTGTGCTGGCAGTTGTCGATCCACGCTCCCGCCGGCGCCAAGTCCTGCCTGCAGGCCTTCGGCCGGCCCCAGCCCTTCGAGGAGAAGCGGCTGCAGGCCCTGCGCTATGAGCAGCAGAACTATCTGGGCGATGCCATCGACACCTGGCAGCAGGCCAAGTCGCTGCTGACCCGCGGCAGCGCTTCCGGCGAACTGCGCGCGGCGCTGATCCTGCGCCATCTGGCCGAACTCTCGCCGCCCCTGGAAAACGCGGCGCGCCGCCGGATCCAGAACGAGATCCTGGGCTGGCTGGCGGAAAGCCTGCGCCACGACCCGGACGACGCCGAGACCGTGGTCAAGCTGGTGGCGGGCTATCGCCGCACCGATCGCCTGAAGGAGGCACGCGGCCTGCTCGACGACGCCCTCGGCCGCTTTCCCGGCCAGGTCCCGGTACTGCTGGAAGCGGTGGAACTGGCCCTCGCCAGCAACGCCTACAAAAAGGCGGTGGGCTATGCCCGCAAGGTGCTGGAACTGGACCCCATCAACGGCCGGGTGCGTTCCATCCTTGGCAATGCCCATCTGTCCCATGCCCGCAAGCAGATCAAGGCCAACAAGCCCGACGCCGCCCTCAAGGAACTGCAACAGGCCGAGGAATGGCTGGCGGCAGGGCCGCAGCGCGGCCGGCTCCACGTCCTGTGGGCCATGGCCACCCAGGATGCTGGCCGGACCGAGGAAACCCGCGCCCGGATCGCCCAGGCGGTCGGCGAATTCGGCGGTGAAGTCCTTGCCTATACGGCCTTGAATCTGGAAGGGGCCGTTCTGAAACTGAAACTGCCCCCGACGGCCGCCAGCACCGCCGGCCTCAGCGTACCTGGCAGCCTGTCGGCTGAGCAGCTGATGGCCATTCTGCGTCTGCTGGATAGCCCTCAGAGCGACCCCAAGACCGCCGCCGCCGCCCTCGCCCCTCTGAGCAAGCCGCTGCTGGCGGCGGCTTCGCTGAAGCTGCCGGAAGCCGACGCTCTCTACGTCTGCGAAACCCTGCAGAAGTTCGACCAACCCCGGCTGACCGCCAGTTTCGCCGAGGCGGCCCGCCGCCAGCACCCGCAGCGTCCGGCCTTTCTCTATCATCTCTGCCGCGCCCGCTTCGGCAACAACCCCTGGAACATGTCGGACCGCCAGATCGACGAAATGGCGCAGGCGCGGGACCTGGCGATGCAGCAGGGCGACAGCCGCACCGCTCTGCTCATCGAGCGTTTCATGGGCCCCGTTGCCATCCCCTTCGAAGATGATTTCGGCGAGGACTTCGAGGACGACGGCCCCTCCTTCGGCGGCCCCGGAGACTTCCCCGGCATCCCCTCCGATTTCCTGGGGCTGGGGCCGGAAGAGCGCGCCGCCATGGCGGCGATGATCGAGACCCTGGGAGAGGAAGCCTTCCTCCAGTTCATGAAACAGACCATGCCCCGCAAGCAGTTCCGCGAACTGGAGCTGGAAGCGGGCCGGGAGAACATCGTGCCCATGCTGGCCGAGATGCTGGGCATCGATCTGGACAAGATCCGTAACGGCAGCTCCAAGACACGCAAACCCCGAGGATTTCCCTTCTGATGATCGACCCTTACCGCATCCTGGGACTGAGTCCCGAGGCCGACGACGAAGCCGTCCGCCGTGCCTACCTGGAAGCCGTGCGCCGCTATCCGCCGGAACGGGAACCCGAGCGTTTCGAGCGCGTCCGTGCCGCCTACGAGGCCTTGCGCGACCCGCGCCGCCGGCTGCAGCACGCCTTGTTCAACCGTGCCGCGCCGGAGGTAGAGGAAGTCCTGGAATGCCTCAAGCCCGCCGTAGCGGGAAGCCGCCCCAGCCTGGACGAATTGCTGGCCGTGCTGGGGGGCCACTGAGGTGGAGGCGGAAACCCGGCAGCGGCTGCTGGAGCAGTTTGCGGCCTACCTCGACGGGGCGCCGGAACAGGGAGCCGACGCGGAAGGTGAGGTCGACCTCCACACGCTGTTGGGCGAACTGGCCGCCCTCAAGAACGAAATCCGCCTGGAGTCGCGCCAGTTCAAGACCACCCTGGCTGAGGTGCGGGCGGTCGCGTCTGAGCTGAGCGAGGCCAATGCCCGGCTGGCGCGTGAGCTCGATCATGCCCGTGACCAGGCCGCCGTTGCCCGGCGCCAGGCCGAACGGCAGCTGTTGCTGGAACTGCTGGACCTGCGCGACCGCCTGGAAGCGGGACTGGCGGCGGCGGCGGGCTACCGTCCGGGCTGGCGCAGCCGTTGGTTCGGCCGTTCCGCCCTGCGCTTCCTGGGCAGCCTGACCCAGGGCCAGGGCCTGACCCTGCAGCGCCTCGACCAGGTGCTGGAACGAAACCGGGTGCGGGCCATCGACAGCCTCGGCCAGCCCCTCGATCCGCAGTCCATGAACGCGGTCGGTACCGGCTCCGAGCCCCGGCGGCCCGACGCCACGGTGCTGGCGGAACAGCGCCGCGGCTTCCTGCGGGACGGCGAAGTGCTGCGCTACGCGGAAGTCATCGTCAACAAGAGAACCCCATGAGCAACCAAGAAATCATCGTCGGCATCGACCTGGGCACCACCAACTCCGAAATCGCCGTAATCCGCGACGGCCGGGTGGAAATGATTCCGGTGCAACCCGACCGCTACATCCTGCCGTCGGTGCTGGGGTTCACCGAAGACGGCGGGCTGCTGGTGGGTGCCGCCGCCAAGAACCAGGCCGCCCTCTACCCTGAACGCACGATCCGCTCCATCAAGCGCCGCATGGGGGAGGCGACCACCGTCGCGGTAGCCGGCAAGGACTACACCCCGCAGGAGATCTCCGCCATGATCCTGCGCCGGCTCAAGGACATCGCCGAACAGCACCTGTCCCGGCCGGTGGCCAAGGCGGTGATCACCGTGCCGGCCTTCTTCTCCGACGCCCAGCGCCAGGCCACCCGGGAAGCCGGCGCCATCGCCGGGCTCGACGTGGTGCGCATCGTCAACGAGCCCACCGCCGCCGCCCTGGCCTACGAATCCGGCCACCAGGGCGCCCGCAAGGTGCTGGTCTACGACCTCGGCGGTGGCACCTTCGACGTGTCCGTGGTGAACCTGGAGCAGGACGTGGTGGAGGTGCTGGCCAGCCACGGCAACAACCACCTGGGCGGCGACGATTTCGACCAGCGCCTGGTGGACCGCATCCTCGACCACCTGAAGGAGCAAGGCATCGCCGGGGAGCTGCCGCCCGCCGCCCTCGCCCGCATCCAGCGCGCCGCGGAAACCGCCAAGATCGCCCTGTCCGACCAGCCCTACGTCACCGTGACCGAGGAATACCTGCTGGAGGCAAAGGACGAGCCGCTGCACCTGAGCCTGGAAATCTCCCGGGAGGATTACGAGGAGCTGATCCGCCACTATGTGGAAGAGACCCTGGCGGCCGCCCACATCGCCCTGGAAGGCGCCCGCCTGGCGGTGGCCGACGTGGAGGAAATCCTGCTGGTGGGCGGCGCCACCCGCACCCCGCTGATCGCGCGCCGGCTCGAGGAGGAATTCGGCCTGCAGCCCCGCGGCGACGTCGAACCGGATCTGTGCGTCGCCATGGGCGCCGCCATCCAGGCCGGCATCATCGCCGGCATGGACACGCCGACGGTACTGGTGGACATCACCCCCTACACCTTCGGCACCTCGGTCCTCTCCTACCGCAACGGCGAGCAGTATCCCTTCTGCTTCCACCCGCTGATCCGCAAGAACACCCCCATCCCGGTCTCCAAGAGCGAGGTGTTCTACACCTCCTTCGACGGTCAGGACCGGGTCAACGTCCAGGTGTATCAGGGCGAGGACCCGGACGCCCTCAACAACATCGAAATCGGCGAGTTCCTGGTCGAGGGCCTGCGCGACGTCCCCGCCGGCAACCCGGTCATCATCCGTTTCGCCCTGGACCTCAACGGCATCCTGGAAGTCACCGCCCAGGAAAAGGCCACCGGCAAGCAGCACTCGGTCACCATCCGCAACGCCCTGTCGCAGTTCGGAGCGGACGACGTGGCGACCGCGCGGCAGCGGATCGGCACCCTGTTCGATCAGCCGCAGGCCGGCGCCGAGACATCCGAGCGGCGCCTGGAAGTGGAGGCGAAAGCCCTGGTGGAAAAGGCCGAACGGCTGATGGACGGAGCCGGCGCCGACGACCGCGAAGACCTGGTGGACCGGGTGGAGGCGGTCAAGGACGCCCTGGCGGCGGAGGGCGACCAGGCCCTGCAGCCGGCCATGGACGACCTGGCCGACCTGATCTACTACCTGGAATCCTGAAGCCATGGAACGCTGCCCCGGGTGCCGCGCCCGCCTCGGTGCAAAAGCCCTCTGCCCCCGCTGCGGCTGCGACCTGAGCCTGCCGCTGCGGGCGGAACGGCAGGCCCGGCGTCATCTGGCAGCGGCGCTCGCGGTGCTGGCGGCAGGCGACGCCGCATCCGCCCTCCGCCATGCCCGGGCGGCGCAAACCCTGCTGGATGACGAACCGAGCCGCCGCATCGCGGCATGGCTCGAGGAACTGGCGGCGGCGCCCCAGTCCGCCGATCTCGGCATCACCGCCACCCGGGAGCAGTCCGCCTGGTGGCGCATCGTGCACCGCGGATTTCCCGGCCGCTAATAGCGGTGCCGACGGGTCCGCGCCGCCACTTCCGACCTGCCCTCCGCCCGTCGTGACCGCCGCCAGCCGGAGCCATTCCCAGACCCTCATGGTCCAGGGCACCACCTCCGACGCCGGCAAGAGCACGCTGGTGACGGCGCTGTGCCGCATCCTCCGGCGCCGGGGCATCGCCGTGGCGCCCTTCAAGCCGCAGAACATGGCCCTCAACAGCGCTGTCACGGTAGACGGCGGCGAGATCGGCCGCGCCCAGGCGGTACAGGCCCAGGCGGCGGGTCTGGCGCCCCATACCGACATGAACCCGGTGCTGCTCAAGCCCAACAGCGACACCGGCTGCCAGGTGGTCGTCCAGGGCCACGCCGTCGCCAACCTCGAGGCCGGCGACTACCACCGCTACAAGCCCATCGCCCGCGCCGCGGTGCTGGAATCCCACACCCGCCTGGCGGCCCGCTACCGGGCTGTGGTGGTCGAGGGCGCCGGCTCGCCGGCGGAGATCAACCTGCGGGACGGCGACATCGCCAACATGGGCTTCGCCGAAGCCGTGGACTGCCCGGTAATCCTGATCGCCGACATCGACCGGGGCGGCGTGTTCGCCCATCTGGTGGGCACCCTGGCGCTGCTGGCGGAGAGCGAGCGGCAACGGGTGAAAGGCTTCGTCATCAACCGCTTCCGCGGCGATCTCGGCTTGCTGCAGCCGGGGCTGGACTGGCTGGAGCGGGAGACCGGCAGGACGGTCTTCGGGGTGCTGCCTTATCTTCATGGGCTGCATCTGGAGGCGGAGGATGCGTTGCCTACGGGCGACCAGCCTTCCAATGTCGGGTTTCGCTGCGCTCTACCCGACCTACGGGATGGGTTATTGCGGGTGGTGGTGCCGATCCTGCCGCACATCAGCAACCACACCGACTTCGACCCGCTGCGCCTGCACCCGCGGGTGGACCTGCAACTAGTGGAACTGGGAGCCGCCAAGCCGGCGGCGGATCTGGTCATCCTGCCGGGCAGCAAGAACGTGCGGGGCGACCTGGAGCGGTTGCGGCAGCACGGCTGGGAGGCCTATCTGCAGCGCCATCTGCGCTACGGCGGCAGGCTGCTGGGAATTTGCGGCGGTCTCCAGATGCTGGGAACCGCGATCCACGACCCCCTGGGGGTGGAGGGCGAACCGGGCAGCTCGGCCGGCTTCGGCTGGCTGGAGCTCTCCACCACCTTGGCGGCGAAAAAGCGGCTGGCCAACGTCTGCGGCCGGCTGGCCTTCGCAGATGCCCCCATCCACGGCTACGAGATCCACGCCGGGGTCAGTGACGGCCCGGCCCTGTCCCGTCCCTTCGCCCATCTGGCGCAAGGCGGCGACGGCGCGGTGTCCACCGACGGCCAGATTCTGGCCAGCTATGTCCACGGCCTGTTCGAATGTCCCGAGGCCAGCGCCGCCATCCTCGCCTGGGCCGGTCTGGAATCCGCCGCGGTCCTGGACTACCCGGCCCTGCGCGAGAAGGAAATCGACCGTCTCGCCGACGCCGCCGCGCACCACCTGAACCTGGCCGCCATCCTGGAACTGCTGGATTTGTAAGGAACCGGACCATCCCTTGGGGGCCGCCATTGAACCTTTTGGCGGTTTGCCCGAATCAATCGGAAACCTCCGCCTTTTCCGACCAGCGTCATGACCACCCTCCCAGCACAGCCCCAAGTCCCGCGGATTCATGGCTCCCTGCGGGAGCCCGGGGAGTCCCGCAGCGAACCGGCGCTCCGCGTCGGTTACGTGCTCAAGCGCTTTCCCCACTGGTCGCAGACCTTCATCCTCAACGAGATCCTGGAACTGGAGCGGCAGGGGGTGACGGTGGAGATCGTGTCGCTGCGGCCGCCGCGCGACGACGAGCCGCGCCACCAGCGCCTGGCCCGGATCCAGGCCGGGGTCTACTACCTCGACAGCAGCGATGCCGTGGCGGCCTGGGCCCGACACCTAGGGCTGCAGCACCTCCATGCCCATTTCGCCAGCGCCGCGGCGGAGACCGCGATGCAGGCGGCGGCGCTCGCCGGCCTGCCGTTTTCCTTCACCGCCCACGCCCGCGACATCTACCACGAGGGCGTCGACTCCCAGGCACTGGCCGAGCGCATGGGACAGGCGCACTTCGTCGTCACCGTCAGCGATTACAACCGCGGCTACCTGGAGAACCTGGCGGCGGCGCGCGGCCGCGGCGGTTCTATCCGGCGCCTCTACAACGGCCTCGACCTGGACTGTTTCGCCCCGTCCCGGCAGGCACGGGAACCGGATCTTATCGTGGCGGTGGGCCGCCTGGTGCCGAAGAAGGGCTTCATCCACCTGATCGAAGCCTGCGCAGTCCTGGACCGGCAAGGGCTGGAGTTCCGCTGCCAGATCATCGGCGACGGCCCGCAGCGGGCCGACCTGGAACGGGCCATCGGCCGCCACCGCCTGCAGCAGCGGGTCAAGCTGGCGGGTGCCGCGCCCCAGTCAGATGTGGTCGCCGCCATCGGCCGGGCGGAGGCGTTCGCCATGCCCTGCGTGGTGGGCGCGGACGGCGACCGCGACGGCCTGCCGACCGTCATCCTGGAAGCCATGGCGCTGGGCACCCCGGTGGTTTCCACCCGCCTCGCCGGCATCCCGGAAATGGTGCTGGACGGCTACAGCGGCCTGCTGGTGGAGCCGGGTGCGGTCGCGGAACTGGCGCACGCCCTGGCACAACTGCTCGGTTCCGCCGAACTGCGCGCCACCTTGAGCCGCAATGCCCTGGCCCACATGGGCGAACGGTTCGATCTGCGCCACAACGGGCGGCAGCTGGCCCAGTGGTTCCGGGCCGCGGCCGCGGGGAGCCCGCGCCGATGAATGCCGTCCGCCCCCTCGCCGCCGAACCGCTGCTGACCGAAGCCTTCGAAGACCTCAGCGACGCCGATCTGCTGGCCCATTTCGCCGCTCGCCGCAAGGTCCTCCTGCCACGCCTGCCGGAGCCGAGCGCGGACCAGCTGCGCCATGCGGAGGCGGTACTGCACAACCGCTTCACCTACACCGGCGAGACCTTCCTCTTCGCCCCCGGCTTCTCCTGGAAGCCCAATCCAAGCACCGACAAGGAATGGCAGATCGCCTTCCACAAGCACTATTTCCTGATCGACCTGGCGCAGGCCTACCGCCACAGCGGAGACACCGCATACCTGCTGTGCTGGCGAGATCTCCTCGGCAGTTGGATGGCGGAAATGGGCTCCGGCCACATCACCCTGAGCGACGCCCAGGTGGAAGCCAAGCGCATCGAGTCCTGGGTCATTTCCTTTTTGCTGCTGGACGGCAGCGGCTGGCACCACTGCATCGACGGCGCCTTCCTGCGCCGCTTCCTGGCCCGCATCAGCGCGGAGACCGAATATGTCGGGCGGCATCTGAAGCCGGTCCGCAACCACCGCACGTTCCAGCTCTATGCCATCTTCCTGGTGGGGGTGATGTTTCCGGAATTGCGCCGGCAGCCGGAATTCCTCGATCTGGGGCTGACCCGGCTCAGCGAAAACCTGCTCGGCGACTTCCACCGCGACGGCGTCCACATCGAGCTGTCGACCCATTACCACCAGCTGGTGGCGGAAACCGGCATGCGCCTGCTGGAACTGGCCAGCCTCCACCGGCTGGCGGTCTCCGCGGAGCTGGTGGACCGGCTGCGCCAGGCGCTCAAGTTCTCGCTCCACTTGCAGTGGCCGGACGGCGACATCCCGCTGATCAACGACTCCGACAACGGCAACCACCGCGAGCTGCTGGAGCTCGGCAGCCGTTACCTGGACGACCCCGAGCTGCTGTGGGGCGCCACCCTGGGCCAACACGGTCGACCGCCGCAACAGGCCTCCCGCTGTTTCCCCGAGGCCGGCTATTTCGTGCTGAGCGACGGCTGGGGCCGCGACGCCGCCAGCTACGCCCGGCGCCAGCACGTGTTCTACGATTGCGGCAAGCTGGGGGAAGGCAGCCACAGCCACTACGACTTGTTCAACTTCTGCTACTACGCCGGCGGTGCCCCCGCCATCGTCGACCCCGGCCGCTACACCTATGCCGGCGAAGCGGATGCGGACGGCGTCAACTGGCGCCACTACTTCAAGAGCACCGCCGCCCACAACACCGTCACCATCGACCGCTGCGACCAGACCCTGTATCTGAGCCGCACCAAGCATGGCCCGGAGGTGGTGCTGGAACAGCGGGACTGGCAGCTGGGCCAGCGCTGCGACTGGGTATTCGGCCGCGCCGTCAGCCCCTACTACAGCCCCAGCCACGAGCGTCTGCTGGTCTATATGGGCCACCAGTACCTGTTCCTCCTGGACCGGCTCGACCCCAATGACGCCGAGCCCCATCACTACCAGCTCAACTTCCACCTGCCAGCCGGCGTCAGCGCCCGCCATTCCCCATCGGGCGACCATCACCACTTCACCAGCGGCAGCTGCGAAGTGCGGGTGGCCGGCGCCCCCGGTCTGCAGGCGGGAATCCGCCCAGGCTGGGTCTCGCGCCATTACGGCATCAAGCAGCCGGCGCCGATCGTGAGCCTGGAGCAGGAGCGTTCCGGCCGGGTCCAGTTCGCCTCCCTGGTGTCGCCCCGCGGCGGACGGCGTTTCGCCGTGGAATCCTTCCGCCAGTGTGCGGTGGGCTCGTCGGCAATCTGCTGGAGCGCCGAAGTCAGTGAGGAGGACACTCGCTACACCGATCGCTTCGTCCTTCTCGGCGACCCCTCCGCGACCCTCCAAGTCGGCGCACTGGAATTCCGCGGCCGCTTCCTGGCCTTCCGCAGCGACCCC
>Ga0233425_10005783_pt1 | contig 19124 bp, 18 predicted proteins | sample Watercolumn_Towu_2_FD_181712 | JGI IMG/M metagenome (GOLD analysis project Ga0233425, IMG submission 181712) | Freshwater microbial communities from Lake Towuti, South Sulawesi, Indonesia - Watercolumn_Towuti2014_140_MG | ecosystem: Environmental > Aquatic > Freshwater > Lake | place... | reverse complement strand
TCGGACTTTTTTCCCTTTCCTCTCTGGGTTTTCCGGGCACCAACAGCTTCATCGGTGAATTATTTGTTCTCCTGGGAACCTTTGTCGATCAAAAAATGTTTGGGTTCTTATCCATCCCCGGTGTTGTTTTGGCGGCCACTTACATGCTGCGATTGCTTCAGAAGATGGCCTGGGGGAAGAAAAGTAATCACCATTTCTATGATTTGGAACCCAGAGAGATCGTTTATTTAGCGCCCTTGGCCATTTTTATCATCTGGATCGGTTTTGCCCCTGGCCCATTTTTAGATGTGATGCATGCCAGCGTGGATCATCTCGTAAAACAAGTACAGGCGGGTAATGCCGTGGCGTTAGTAAAATAAAAAGGAACGGATTATAATGGATTTCTCGCTATTTCTGCCGGAAACACTGCTGTTGATCATGGCCCTGGTTTTTTTTGGTCAAACCGTTTGGCCATCTCCAGGGAAAACCATTCAGGGGTTGGCCCTCTCCTTCTCAGCCCTTGGAGTTCTCGTAAGTTTTCTGTGCATCAATTGTTCAGGCCTACTCTTTTATCAGGCCTATCGGGTTGATCTCTTTTCGCAAATTTTCAAATTTCTCATAAGCCTCGGGTTATTCCTAGTTATTCTTCTCGGGCAGCGTTTCCAAAGCATAGAAGAACGCTATCAGCCGGAATTCTTCATGTTTTTATCCCTCAGTTCCCTGGGGCTGATGATGATGGTCAGCAGTATTGAATTATTGACCATCTTTGTGGCCATGGAAGTTTCCTCCTACTCCCTCTACATCCTGATTCCTTTGCGAAAGCAGACCGGGGGCAGTCAGTTGGAAGCGGCCATTAAATATATCATTTTCGGAGCCGCCGCTACCGGAGTGATGATTTTCGGTATGAGTTATGTTTTCGGTGTCACCCAGTCAACTTACTTAGTCGATATTATCCAGAAGATGCCCTTGGTCCTCGATCAACCGGTAGCCATTATAGGTGTCTTATTGGTCTTATGCGGATTTTTCTTTAAGCTGGCCGTCGTGCCCTTTCATTTCTGGACCCCAGATGTCTATGAAGGCACGGCCAACGAAACCACTTCCTTTGTGGCTACCATGCCGAAGCTGGCTGCCGTCGCCCTGTTACTGCGGATCACCAGTTTAGCCGGTCCCAATGCCGGGGATTTGGTTCAGGTCTTAGTCTTACTGGCGGCCATCTCCATGACCTTCGGTAACCTGGTGGCCTTGGCCCAAAAAGATCTCAAGAGGCTTTTGGCCTACTCCAGTATCGCCCATGCCGGATATGTCATTCTGGGTGTCTTAACCCTCAATTCGGCAGGCTATGCCGCGGCCATTTACCACATTTCAGCCTATCTATTGATGAACCTGGCCTGTTTCCTGGTCTTGTGTTGCCTTTCCCAGGAGGGTGAGAATATTCAGATCAGTGATTTAACCGGATTGTATAAGAGATCACCTTTATTGGCTTTCACCCTGGCGGTGGGCGCCTTTGCCCTGGCCGGCATCCCGCCGACCGCCGGTTTCACCGGAAAATTATTTTTATTCACCGCCGCTCTGAATCAAGGTCATTTAGCCCTGGTCATTGTCGCCGCCGTCAACACGGCAATATCGATCTATTATTATTTAAATATCGTTCGGACCGCCTATGGGCAGGATCCCAATGGATTACCTTCCGTGGCGGTCAGTTTTCCAATACGCTTATTAAATTACGGGTTGATCCTCGCTATTATTCTATTAGGAGCCTTACCGGCTTGGTTTATTGAATTGGCCCGGACCGCCTGTAAAACGATCATTTCTTAGTAGAAATATATGGAGTAACGATACATGATGGCCGCATCCACAATCCAGAGTGCCGCACCCCAAATTCAAACCGCAGGAACGATTGCACCCCAACAGCTCAAGATAACCGTTTGCACCAGTTCGAAAAAAGCCTGTGGCGGAGAAGCGGTCTATAAAGCCCTTCAGGCCGAAGCCGAACGGTATAAAATTCCGGTGGTTATCGAGGCAGGGAAATGCGGATGCACAGGAAAATGCCAGAATGGTCCTTTTTTAAGTTTCCCTCATCTGAACCTCTTTTATCACGGGGTCAAAGAAGGGCATGTTTCGGCCATTTTATCGGAAACTATTCTCAATGGAAAGCTGCTCTTCCCACTTTTATATCTGAATCCCCTTCAATCCATTCGTGCGGATTTGATCTGGGAAAAAGCTACCGGCTGTCTCATGGCCATGGATAACTCGGTCTGCATGGTCGACATCGCCGAATATCTGATCAAATTCCACTATGCCGAATCCTGCGGTAAATGTTTTCCCTGCCGTCTGGGTGTCCAAAAAATAGCCGATCTGATCGAAGCCATCCGCAAAGGAAAGGCCCAGGCAGATGCCATTCAGGAGCTAGAATCTTTAATCACCCTGACGACCCAGGCAGCCTATTGCGCCTTTGCCGGTAAAGTCTCCCATCTCATCTTGGCGGTATTAGCAAATTTTAAAAAGGAATTTGAAACTCATATTAAAGAAAAAAAATGCCCCTCAGGGAAGTGTTAGATATCTTCGCCGGGTGATTGGCGACCCTCTCTTTAGCTATATTTTTACTTCATCTAAAAGTTTTTCCAGATTCTCTTTAGTCAGCAGAAAATCTCTTTCACCAAAACTATGTTGTTCCACCCTCTCCCGAAACCAGGCCATGACCGCCTGACGGCAAAGGGATTCTATCTTTGCCCCGGTCCAACCATCAGTCACTTTAGCCAGCCATTCCATGGTTACTTCTGGAGCCAACGGTTTCCCTTTAAGATGAACAGCCAATATCTCTTTCCGCTCTTCTTCATTGGGCAGAGATAGTTCTATCCGGAGCTCAAAACGACCGGGGCGTAAGAGAGAGAGGTCCAACACTTCCGGTTGACTGGTGGCCCCGATAATAAACACCCCCTTAATTTTTTCAATCCCATCCATTTCTCCCAGGAGTTGGCTGACCATCCGACTGGCGACTCTGGAGCTCCCCCAATCCGATCCCCTTAAGGCGGCAAATGAGTCTATTTCATCAAAAAAGAGGATACAGGGAGAGGCCAATCGGGCCTTCCGGAATATCTCCCGAATACGTTCTTCACTTTCCCCGACAAACTTACTCAAGAGCTCCGGCCCCTTGACGGCGATAAAATTTAAACCGCTTTCCCTGGCCAAGGCCTTGACCAGTAACGTCTTGCCCGTCCCCGAAGGCCCGGTGATCAGTATGCCCCGGGGCGGCTCCAACCCCAGGTCGGCGTACTGTTCGGGAAATTCCCAGGGCCACTCAAAGGCTTCTTTGAGCGTTTTCTTGGCTTGGAGACATCCCCCCACCTGCTCCCAACGAACCTCCGGTATTTCAATCTGGACTTCACGGATAGCCGAGGGTTCCACTTCCTTAAAGGCCTCTTCAAAGTCTCCGGCCTCTACAAAAAGGCTCTCCAGGAATTCTGCTGAGACCTCATTTTGTTTCTGATCCAAGAAAGGCAAGGTCCTCCTTAAGGCATGGATACCGGCCTCCTGACAGAGGGCCCTTAAATCTGCCCCTACAAACCCATGGGTTTTTTTGGCCCACTCCCCTAATTCCACATTTTCGGCCAAGGGCATAGTCCGGCTGTGTATCCGGAGGATCTCCAGACGTCCGGCCTCGTCCGGGACTTGGATGGAAATTTCCCGGTCAAATCGACCCGGTCTTCTCAAGGCCGGATCAAGGGCATTGGGGATATTAGTTGCCCCGATGACTACGACCTGTCCCCTGGATTCCAGGCCGTCCATGAGGGCCAGCAATTGGGCGACAATCCGTTTTTCCACCTCCCCTTCTGTTTTTTCCCGCCGAGGGGCTATGGCATCAATTTCATCTAAAAATATAATCGCCGGGGCATTGTTCTGGGCCTTGTCAAAGATGGACCGAAGTTTCTCCTCACTTTCTCCATAATGGCGCTGCATAATTTCCGGTCCATTTAAATGATAAAAATTGGCCTGGGTTTCCTGGGCCACGGCCCTGGCAATTAATGTTTTTCCGGTTCCTGGAGGACCGTGAAGCAGGATTCCTTTCGGGGCCTCTATTCCCAACCGTAAAAATATTTGAGGGTATTTCAGTGGCAATTCAACAACTTCACGTATCCGTCCGATTTCTTTTTCCAACCCACCGATTTCTTGATAATTGATTAGTTTGGGAATTTGTCCCTCGGCTGTCTTGTCCTCAAATATCAGGGACGTCCCTTGATGGATAAGAACCGATCCCTCCGGACGAGTCCTGCTGACCCGGAATAATTCCTTTCGGTCTCCGGTCACGGCCAGGGCCAGGACATTTCCGTCTAAGACCATATTCCCCTGTAGTTGTTCCTGAAGAATCTTGATTCGTTCCGGTTTTAAGAGCAAAGATTTCTCGGGAATTAAAAGGACCTCCTCTGCCGGCAAGGGCAGGGCCTTCTTAACGATCACTTTACTGAATAAAAATGTTCCGGCATTGTTCATGGTCAGGCGGTCTAAATGAATGACCGGTTCCAGACCCTGGACCGAGGCCGATGGACCCACTTGGACCGCAGCCGTCCGTTCCCCTATAACCAGGAGATAGTCCCCTTCCTGGAGATGCAAGTAATCCATATTCCCTGGTGAAATTCGGGCCCTGCAGGTCTCTCCGTCTTCGATTAATGATCTGGCGACGTATAGGGCTAATTGATGATGACCGCAGGTCTGTTCCCGGCAGTCTTTACAGGTATGGTGATAGGGATCATGGGCTTGGGTTTCGTAAGGACAAGATTCGGACATCTTTCGTTTAACCTCTGATGGTCGATAAAAATAGCATTGAACCTCCTTGATCCGAGATCCAGGGAATTCACCAGATAGGAAAAGGTCCTATTTTAATATCAATAGCTCTCTATCTCAGGCACAATCTAAAGGGAAGGAGTTCCCTATTCATGGTCAAGGCTTCCGGATAAGCAAAACCCCTCAAGCCCCTCATCAGCCTTCGAATAGTGGAGAGAACTTGCTTTAATATTCAAAATAAGTCTTTTCCAACAGATTGCAATAGAAATGTTGGGTTGTTTTCTCGAAAGGACTAGAACTCGATTTTTGTCTTTCTTCCCCTAATCTAATATGGTAGTCTAGCTCAATATTCCATAAGTTAGAAGAAAGCGACAAGGGCATCATGAAGACTCTTTCCCGGATAATATTGATCGGACTGTTATGCTGTGGAGTAACCACTCGTGTTTATGGAGGGACCGCTGTCGAGACGGTTGGGGAAGTCCTGACCCTCCTTTTGCCCGCAACGGCCGCAGGCTTTACAATCGGACTCCAGGATGGAAAAGGGGCGCTCCAATTCGGGGGATCCGTGGCCCTTACCGCCGCAGGGACCTATGGTCTCAAATATGCGATCGACGAAAAGGCTCCTAACGGAGATAGTCGGTCTTTTCCCTCTGCTCACTCGGCCTTGTCCTTCAGCTCTGCCGAGTTCATTCGGAAGCGCTATGGATGGGAATACGGCCTTCCGGCGTACCTCACCGCGGCCTTTGTCGGTGTAAGCAGGGTGGAGTCAAAAAACCACTATATCCATGACGTCTTGGCAGGAGCGGCCATAGGGATCGCCTCCAGCTACCTGTTTACGGAGACGTACAAGGGTTGGAAGATACAGCCAGAGGCGGATCAAAAATATTTTGGGATAAAATTTAGCCGTAAGTGGTAAGGGAAAGGCTTCTTTCTCATTACGTCCAAAATAAAAAAATCACCTGAAAGAAGAATTCCTCTATCTCTTTCAATTCTTCTCTAAGACAATACCTCCGCTGGGAATCCCGCAAGGTCCGGTCTTGCAATAGAAATCTACGGTTCTGGTCTTATAGCCCTCAGCCCCCGCAGTGACGGAAATTTTATCCCCTGTGGGAGGAACCTTCTCAAATGTAACTCGGCGTCCTTTTTTCGTAATTCCTTGGAACTGGACCCACCCCTCGATGGGGACAATCCTCTTGTGGCTGTCAAATCCGTTGAGTTCAAAGTTCAGGTCGCCTGAAAAATAACCCGAGGATTTGACGGGTCCGGCCGATTTTGCCTTGGCCATCCAATAGGTAACATTGGCATTGGACTTGAATGTGGCCTGACGGATCTCGGTCACATATCCCGGGGATTCTATCATAATGGAATGGGGTTCGGTTCCGATCTTATCGACCAGAAAAGGGGTCCGGCCTCTTCTCCCGTCATCAAGGGTGATCCAGCCGGAAATGGGTGTCCTGGTCTCCAGGTCCTGCAAATCGAATTGGACATAAAACCCTTCCACTTCCATCGGCATGGCATGTTTCCCAATATTTTCACATTTCTTGTTTAAAAAACAGACACCGACATCCACGGTTATTTTATGGGTCCCCAGTTTTTTCGGAACATTAAAGGTAATGTCGGAATAAGCGGCCTGGTTATTCACTTTTTTTGACAGAAATTGACCATCGAGATACCAGGAAAAGGTATACTCCCCTGCCCCGGGAGTAATCGGCGGGGGGTCGAGAAAAGCAAAGCATTGGGCCTGGTCGATGTTCACTCTGACGATCTCCGGACAGGACATCTTAATGGATGTGGCCCGTCTCCCAGGATTTCCGAGCAATTGATTCCCCAGTTGTCGGCATCGATCGTAGGTGCTGCGCAGCTCTTTAGCCGAGGGACAGGGTTCATATAAAAGGATTTTATCCTCCTTGGTCATCAAGTGGCTATTCCACTTTTCCACATTGATTTTGGCCTCTTTGATTTTCAAATCCAGTTCGCCGGTCCGGGTTTGGAGGCCATTTTTTCTTGCCGTCAGTTCTTTATCCCCTTGCAGGAGCCGTTCCCTTTCCCTTTGGCAATAATCGCTCGAAGCCGTTACCAGGCCGCATCCGTTTTTGAACTGGTCGTAATCTTTTAACCATCTGTCCTGATCCGCTTCGAATTGTTTGATTAAAGAATCCTTTTCATCGGCAAGGGATTTTGCCTTTTTTTCCCAGCCCTTAAGGCTCTCCAAGGCCTTTTTTATCTCTTGCTTATAATAGGTGCACCCTTGATCCCGCGATAACATCCCCCGGTATTCATTGGCACAGATATCAAAGGTCTCTTTGACGGTCGGATCACGCAGGTCGGGATCTCCGGTTAGGGCGGTCTCAGTGCTCAAAAGGATGAATAGGAAAAGGGCCCTTCCGAGAAATCCGCTTTTGACCACTAACTTTAATAAAGTTCTCAACATAACGTCCCCCAAAGAATATATTTAATCCGGCCCACCAGGTCATAAAAAGGAAAAAAATAAATCCAGAAGCGGTTCAAAAATAATTTTTACTTGATACCCTGGAGACCATTATTAGGAGATACCAGGCCGCTGGAAATAACCATTTTAAAACCGTCTTCCACGCTCATTTCCAGGAATATCAAATCCTTTTCCGGAACCAAGACATAATAACCGGTCGTCGGATTAGGGGTACAGGGAATAAAGATGCTCAAGACCTTCTCGCCGGTCTTGGCTTCCAACTCTCCACCGGCCGGACCGGCCACAAATCCGATGGAATAAAGACCCGGCTTGGGAAATTCCAGCATGACCACCTGTTTGAAATGCCGGCCGTCGTCACCGAAGATGGCCTCGGTGAGTTGTTTAACCGCCATATAAATATTTCGGATGATCGGTATGCGACCGATCACCCGATCTCCGAGACGGACGACCTTTTTGCCAAAATAGTTTCGGGTCAATAGCCCGATCAAAAAGACCAAGATGGTGGCTAAAACCAGCCCCAGACCGGGGATGTGAAGCCCCAGGAGAATATCCGGGTGAAGGGGATTGGGCAGGAAAGTGAGGAATTCATCCATGGCCCTAATCAGGGCCTGGATGATATAGATGGTAATGGTGATGGGGACTACGACGACTAAACCGGTTAAAAGATACTTTTTTAACCAGGACCTAAATTGTATCAAATTCAGTACCCTAAAATTTACCAGTCATACTTTCTGCCCGGGAGAGTGAGGACCTTGATGACCGATCCGCTTCATCGCCCCTGATTATCCGGATGCGAAAGCTTCCTATCAATTTTCCTTTATTAAAATTTACTATAATAACAATTTGTTATAAAAAAATTATCGTATCATTTTAGCTTTTTGAAAAATGAGGCCAGGATCATAGACTGTTAACAAAGAATGAATGCCTTGGAGAGCGGGGGTCTTGTTTTTGGTGCCGGTCGACTATGTCGACCTTTGAAAGAGGCTTCCATTCGGAAGCCGAATGTCCACTATTTACTCCTCAGCTTCTTTGCCGGGCCAATGTCCGTACTGGGTTCAAAAGCAGGCCACCACCCAAGCGGGAAACCGGCAGAGGTGTAGGCCCTGCTCCTAATTAAATTGGCTATTCTGGCCGGATCATCCCGTTGGGTGACCTTTGGACAACTCTAAAAACAAGACCCCCGCTCTCCTCCTCTTGGGCTATCCTTAATCCATTTTTCAAAAAGCTAAAATAGTACAAATTGTCAAGTTTAATATTAGGCCGCCCGCAGCCGCCGACGGTTGTGTGAATCAACCTGGACGACTTTGGGTTCAAAGTTCTCAATCTCCTTTTCCTCCATGGCCCCATAAGTGGCAATGATGACCAGATCCCCCACAACCCCTTTTCGGGCTGCGGCCCCATTCAGGCAGATCACTCCCGAACCACGAGGACCTTCCAGGGCATAGGTGGCAAACCGTTCCCCATTAGCTATATTATACACCTGAATCTGCTCAAAAGAGACGATGTCCGCGGCATCCATCAAATCCTGATCAATGGTCATACTCCCTTCATAGTGAATATTGGCCTCGGTGATAGTCGCCCGGTGAATTTTTGATTTCAATAAGGTTCTGGTCATTTTTCGTTTTCCTCCAATATACAATTGTCTATTAAGCGCGTAGCTCCACACCACACCGCTAGGGCTAATACTGCTTTTCCCTCAATGACATTAAATTCCTCTAGGGTTCTATAATGGCATATTTTTGCGTAATCTATTTTAATAATAGGGTGTTGTCTGATTATTGTTAAAACATTACTTAAGATAAGTTCGGCATTCCTTTCCCCTTGCAGGAAAAGAATTTTGGCCTCCTTTATTGCCCGGGAAAGGGAGAGGGCGGCAATTCGTTCATCGGGGGACAAATACACGTTACGGGAGCTCATAGCCAGTCCGTCAGCCTCCCTGACGATCGGGCGTCCGACCACTTCCACATCCATATTGAGGTCTTGAACCATCTGCTGAATGGTGCACACCTGTTGATAATCCTTCCAGCCGAATATGGCCAGATGGGGTTTGACGATCTGAAAAAGTTTGCAGACAACGGTCGTCACCCCTCTGAAATGGCCGGGTCGACTGGCCCCGCAGAGATGCTGGGTGACCTGCTCCACATTCACATAGGTTTGGAATGAGGGGGGATAGAAGGCGGCGGGTTCCGGTGAAAAAATAAGGTCCACTCCCCTCTTTTCGGTCATTCGGCTGTCCCCTTCCAAATCCCGGGGATATTTTTCAAAATCCTCTTTCGGCCCGAATTGAATGGGATTAACAAAAATACTGACGACTAAAATATCCGCCTTTTCCCTTCCATAATCCATCAGGGACAAATGCCCTTCATGGAGCGCTCCCATGGTGGGGACAAAGGCAATTTTTTTGCCGGCCCGGCGCCATTTCTCCGCCAAGGACTGCATTTCAGCAATATCTCGAATTATTTCCATAAAAAAAGCCCCTGGACTTCCTCCAGAGGCTAAATAATGCATCTATCTGGGAAGTCTCAGTCCAAACGCCTGTTGGATCCAAGCTGCCTTTTGATACCCGATTCTCTTTTTAATTCGTCCTGTCCTGTCAGGGACATGACACCACCACAGGTGAAAACAGGCCCGGAAGACCCCGAAGCCTATTTTCGAATTACGAAACGGGAAAAAGTATACCATTGGTCCAATGTTATCGTCAAGATTATTTTTTTCTTTAATCCCTCTTGACATTTTCGACTGGCATGGTACATTTATATATTAATCTAAGGCCACTGCGGATTAGACTGTTTCGGTACCATAAGGAAAAAAGGAGACTTAATGCCTTGGGTTTTATACTTTCGGTCTTGGCCGACCCCCTCGTTTTGAAAAGACGAGGGGGTTTTTTTTGCCGTAAAAAGGAAAGCCTATGAATTTTAACCGTCATCACTTGCTGGGGATGAAGGGTCTGACCAAAGAAGAAATTGAGACCATCCTGAGTACCGCTGAATCCCTCAAAGAAATCTCTTTTCGTGACATAAAAAAGGTTCCTACTCTGCGCGGAAAAACAGTGGTCAATTTTTTTCATGAGCCCAGTACCCGGACCCGGACCTCATTCGAAATCGCCGCCAAGCGTCTGAGTGCCGATACGGTCAGTCTTTCCGCCGGGACCAGTTCATTGGTCAAAGGTGAGACTCTGATCGATACGGCCAAAAATTTAGAGGCCATGAATCCGGATATTATTGTCATGCGCCACTCCATGGCCGGTGCCCCGCACCTCCTCTCGCGGATGATCAAGCCATCCATCCTCAACGCCGGGGACGGCATGCATGAACACCCTACCCAGGCCCTGCTGGACATGATGACCATTCGAGAAAAAAAACGAACAATTGAAGGGTTACGGGTCTCTATCATCGGAGATATCGCCCACAGCCGGGTGGCCCGTTCCAACATCATCGGTCTGAAAACCATGGGGGCTACCGTCACCGTCTCCGGACCGCCGACCATGATTCCCCCTTTTATCGAAACCATGGGGGTTGAGGTCACCTCCCGTCTTCAAGAGGCGATCGTCGGGGCCGATGTCATTATGATGTTAAGGGTTCAACTAGAGCGACAAAAACAGATGCTCTTTCCCAGTCTCAGGGAATACTCCCGGTTCTTCGGTTTAAACCTGGACCTGATGAAAAAAGCCCGACGAGATGTCATCATTATGCATCCGGGACCGATCAATCGCGGGGTGGAAATGCAATCGGAGGTGGCCGACGGACCATACTCCGTCATACTCGACCAGGTCACGAACGGGGTCGCCGTCAGGATGGCTCTGCTCTACTTGCTTTTAGGAGGGAAAAAAAGTGAAGTGGCTGATTAAGGGGGGACGGTTCATCGATCCCCGCCATCAGGTAGACGACTTGATGGATATTTATGTGTATCAGGGGAAAATTCTGGATATTCAGCCTGTCCCGGCCAAACGGTCCGCGAAGAACCTTTCCGATTTTCGGGTTATCCCGGCAGAGGGTCTGGTGGTTACCCCTGGGCTGATTGATATTCATACCCACCTGAGAGAACCGGGATTTGAATATAAGGAAACCATTTTAACCGGGACTCAGGCCGCCGTAGCCGGGGGATTAACGGCCGTGGCCTGTATGGCCAACACCCAACCGGTTAATGACAATCAATCGGTTACGGAATATATCCTTAAAAAGGCCAAAGAAGCCCGAATGGCCAGGGTCTTTCCCATCGGGGCCATAAGTCCCGGTTTGAAGGGCGAAGGCCTGGCCGAGATCGGGGAATTAAAAGCTGCCGGAGTGGTCGCCTTATCCGATGACGGCCATCCCGTCACCAACAGCCAGTTGATGCGCCGGGCGATGGAATATGCCAGGGGCTTTGATTTACCGATTATTTCCCACTGTGAAGACCTGTCCCTCAGCCGGACAGGGGTTATGAATGAAGGGGCTGTTTCGGCCTGGTTAGGTCTTTATGGGATCCCCTCGGCCGCTGAAGAGATCATGGTCTACAGGGATATTCAACTTTGTCAACTGACCCAGGCCCCCCTCCACATCGCCCATGTCAGCACGGCCGGTTCGGTCCAATTAATTCGAGAAGCCAAGAAGAAAGGCCTGCCGGTCACCGCCGAAACAGCGCCCCATTACTTCTCCCTCACCGAAGAAGCCGTTATCGGTTTCGACACCCAAGCCAAGATGAATCCTCCTTTGCGCACCAAAGATGATTCCCTGGCCATTCAAAAAGGGCTCAAGGACGGGACGATTGAGGTAATCGCCTCCGATCATGCCCCTCATAATTCCCTGGAAAAAGAGGTCGAATTCGAACAGGCGGCCATGGGGATTATCGGATTGGAGACCATTCTCCCTCTTACCCTGGGTCTGGTCCATCGGGGGATACTGACCCTCCCTCAAGCGATCGCCAAGTTGACCGAGGGACCGGCTCGGGTCTTGAAATTGTCCAATTACGGCCACCTCCCTAAAGGCTCGTCGGCCAACTTGACCATTATGGATCCCGATTTGGAATTCCAGGTCGACATCCATTCCTTTCGTTCCAAAAGCAGGAATTCTCCTTTCCACGGGTGGAAACTGAAGGGAAAAGCCCTGTTGACGATGGTCGAAGGCCGGGTTGTTTTTAATCAACTGACCTCCTTTTCCGAATGACCGCCCCCTCGATCTTAATTGTTGATGACGATAGAAGCATCCGGGAGATGCTCGAAATCGTCCTCCAGAAAGCCGGATACCAGGTCGTCACCGCCGCCGGTGGAGAGGAGGCCCTGAACCGCTTCCGGGAGACTCCTTTTTCCGTGGTCCTGACCGATATCCGTATGCGACCGATGGACGGCCTTTCCTTATTGAAGGAAATTAAAGCCCTTTCTCCCCAGACGGAAGTCATTATGATTTCCGCCTATGCGAACCAGGAAACGGCCATCGAGGCCATGAATGAAGGGGCCTACGATTTTTTTCCCAAGCCTTTTGATAATCGGGAAATCCAGCAGGTCATTAAAGACGCCTTCTCCAAGATTGAAGGGAAACCGGCCGAGGTCCTCGAAAAGGCCCCTATTCTCTTTCCCGAATCGCGGATCATTGTCGGCCAAAGCCTGCAAATGAAAAAGATCTTTGATCTGATCGGTAAAGCCGCTCAGGTGACCAGCAATGTCCTGATTACCGGTGAAAGCGGGACCGGGAAAGAATTAGTCGCCCGGTCTATTCATGCCAACAGCCCCAGGAAGGATCAGCCGTTTATTACCATTTCCTGTGCCGGCCTTCCCGAGTCCTTGATTGAAAGCGAATTGTTCGGTTATCGTAAAGGGGCCTTTACCGGAGCTTTATCGAATAAGGTGGGTCTGGTGGAAACGGCCCAAAAAGGGACTCTGTTCTTCGATGAAATCGGGGAATTGTCGCCTTATCTGCAGGTAAAACTCCTCCGGCTGCTTCAGGAAAGGGTCTTCCTGCCCTTGGGCGAAACCCAGGAGACGGCCGTCGATGTCCGCTTTATCTGCGCCACCAATAGAGACCTGGAAGTGGAGATTATGGAAAAACGATTCCGGGAGGATTTATTCTTTCGGATCAATGTCATTTCCATTTCCCTGCCGCCGTTACGGGAACGACCGGAAGATATTCCCCTCTTAGCCCATTTTTTTCTGGAAAAATATTCTCAAAGGCTGCAAAAGGAGATTCGGAAAATTTCTTCCTATGCCCTGAAAATTTTGTCTCAATATCATTTCCCAGGAAATGTCCGGGAACTGGAAAATATCATTGAACGCTCTGTAGCCATGGAGCGTTCCACCATTATCCTTCCCGAAAGCCTGGTCCTGGCCCACTATAAGGGATTACGATCCTCGGGAAAGACCACGTTGACTATCCCCCTTCCCTCCGAAGGATTGGATCTGGACCAGACACTGGATACTCTGGAAAAAAATCTGCTTATCCAGGCCCTGGAAAAAATTCAGGGAAATAAACAACGGGCGGCCGATCTCTTGAAAATCAATCTTCGCTCACTGCGCTATCGAATGCTTAAGCATGGCTTGGAAACGGAATAAACAGATAACCCAATGAAAAAAAACCGTTCCATCATTGCCGGTCTTGTCCTGATCGGCCTGGCTTTTGGACTCGGGCTGACGTGGCGCTGGGTCCAGGAAACCCCTTATTACAGCCTGTATCAAATCGGGGCCTCCCTGAAAAACAGAGACACCACCACCCTTCTGACCTATGTTGATTTGGCGTCCATCCTCAATAAACAGGTGTCCGGCTCCCTTTCGTCCTTGCTTTCTCCTCTGGGCCCATCAGAATCGCTGAAGAAAATCATCGGCCAATTAGGCGACCTGACCATCCAATTGACCCCGGACGTCAACAAAGGGCTGACCAACATCATCAGTAAAAGAATACGAGACTACCTGGATAACTCTCAAAACCCCACCCTGCCGTCATCCTTTATGCTTCTTACCTTGGCCGAAGTGAAGGCTAAAGAGGATTTCGCTTTGGTAACTTTAAAATATGCCAAAGAACAACTGCGCTTGGGGATGAAAAAACAAGATGGCTTCTGGCGGGTGGTAGAACTCAATCCGGAAGACCTTCGGAAACTTCTGACCACCTATCTCTTCAAGCAACCTCAATAATCCTATTTCTTCACTTGACATCCACAAGAAAAAACGTAATGATTACCAAAATTCAGAACTTTTTCATAATACCGAACAACTCTTTTTTTACAGGTCGCTCCAACCTGGCCCCACTCCAAGGGGTGGGAATAGGCCATATTTTTGGGCAAACCAAAAGGTCCACCTGTTAAGGAATGTGCTATGAGCAAAACGATAGCCGAGATCAACGAAAAGATCAAAAAAGGGAAAGCGGTGGTCGTGACCGCCGAAGAGATCATTAACCTGACCCAGAAAAAAGGGGTCAAAAAGATTGCCCAGGAGGTGGATGTTGTCACCACCGGGACCTTCAGTCCCATGTGCTCTTCCGGCGCCTATTTCAATGTTAAACAGCCCATTCCCAAAATGAAGATGGGGGGGGGCCGGGCTTATTTGAATGGTGTCCCGGTTTATACGGGATTTGCGGCGGCGGACATCCTGATTGGAGCCACGGCCATGCCGGACGATGACCCACGGAACGCCGTCTATCCCGGTCAATTTCTATACGGCGGGGCCCATGTTATTGAGGACCTGGTGGCCGGGAAAGAAGTGACCTTGACCGCCACCGGCTATGGCACCGATTGCTACCCCCTGAAAAAGAGGGAATTAGCGGTCACCTTAAAGGATTTCAACGATGCCGTACTTTTTAATCCCCGCAACTGTTATCAGAACTACAACGTGGCCGTCAATCTGTCGGACAAGGTAATCTATACCTATATGGGGGTCTTGCGCCCCCGGATGGGCAATGCCAATTACTGCAGCGCCGGACAACTCTCTCCGTTGTTGAACGACCCACAGTATCGAACCATCGGCATTGGAACCCGGATCTTTCTGGGAGGGGGCATCGGTTATATTTTTGGTCCCGGGACCCAGCACAACCCTTCTGTTCCCAGAGGCAAAAACAAGGTCCCCAAAGGAGCGGCCGGAACCATAGCGGTCAACGGAGACCTGAAACAGATGTCGGCCCAATGGCTGCGGGGTATCTCCTTCACCGGCTACGGTCCCACCTTGGCAGTCGGGATCGGGATCCCCATCCCCATCCTGGATGAAGAGATGGTCCTTCTAACCTCGATCAGGGATGAAGATATCTGGACCCGGGTGGTCGATTACAGCCACGACTATCCCCAGGGAACCGGAAAAATCCTTGGAGACGTCAATTATGCCGAACTAAAATCAGGAAAGATCTCTTTTATGAAAAAGGAAATCCCCACCGGAGGCCTGTCCAGCTATATGAAGGCCAAAGAGGTGGCCGAGATCTTGAAACGATGGATACTGAAAGGAAAATTCTATTTGACTGAACCGGTGGCTTCCCTGCCGGGAGCATAGATTAGTTCAACGTTCAAGGTTCGAGGTTTAGGGTAAAAAAGTTTGGAGTGTTTAGTTCGGAGTTCGGATAAATCTGGTTTGATACTAATTCCCATGCCCCGTGGGCTCCACGAAGCATGAAAAAGGGGTTTCGACGAACGGTCCGGCTCCCGTAAGGGAGCCTTTTGGGGAGCTCGGCAAAGCCGAGCAGAACGAACGCTCAACGACGAACGTCATTTTCGTTTTGATTAAACCTTATACCTTGCACCTTATACCGTTTTTTTAAAGGAGTGCACATGGCCAAGAAAAAAGTAATCCTCACCTTTCCCCCGGCCCTTATCGAAGAGCCGATCACCTATAATTTAATTAAAAACTACAACTGCATGATCAACATTCTCCGGGCCACGGTGCGGCCTAAGGAGAAAGGGCGCTTGGTGATCGAATTAAACGGAAGCCGGGAGGCGGTGACAAACGGACTGGATTACTTGAAGCAAATCGGAATTGACGTTGAGCCCTTGGCCCAGGAGGTGCGTCATTCCAAAGAACGCTGCGCCCATTGCACAGCCTGCATCCCTCATTGCCCGACAGCCGCCCTGTCCGTAGACCGGGAGGAAATGAAAGTCTCTTTTCATAAGGAACGCTGCATCATCTGCGAGGCCTGTCTGCCGGTTTGTTCCTATAAGGCCATGGAAATTCAGTTTTAACCCCTTGGGACCTACCAGTCCTCTTAAAAAGAATTCCCGACTCTTTTACTACAACACGGGAGCACCCTAATCACCTGCTCCCTTACTTTGAACCATCCCAGATTTTTTGGAGACAGCGATGAGCTCGTTCAGCGGCACCATCCAACTGCTTTTCAAGATTTTCAATGCCTGGGATGTTGGCACACTCCTGACTTGCACCTGAGATCTGAATTAATTGCTTTCCGGAGGCCATGACAGTTAATCCTCGAACCCTTTTAATTTGAAAATTATATTTGGCTTGTAATTCATTTAATTTGAAGTTATTTTCCTTTTTTTTAAGATCAATTTATAAGGTGTAAGTGCCCATTAAAACGTCATAGCCCTGCGAAATACACTTAGGGATTGCCGCGGAACTAGCGCCTTCCACTTAATAACTCGGCTAATCGATTTCCCAAGTCTTGACAGACAGCGGTTTCAGTTCTCGGCACATATAGCGGAATCGGCAAAATGAAAGCCGGCATGATGCCGGTACCGGCCGCCTTTGATTTTATGGTACCGACCAGGGAAAGATCCTTAAGATCCCAAATGGCCACACCGAAATCTGAGTTGCGATCCCACCACTGAAAGCCCAGACACCCCCCGCCGCCAGGCCCGCCCCCGCAAAAGATACCCCCGTGCCAATCCGTAAAGGTCTCTTTTTTGATCAGTATAATCAAATACCGCACCCCTAACGCGGCGACCCTTCGCCGAACCTCCTCATTCCCAATTACCACCTTAAAATTGTCCAGCGTTCGTGGGGTTGTGCTTGGCATGAAATAAGGATAAACGCTTTCCTTAAACTGACTGGCTGGAACGACCCGTAAAACAGGATTGACCTCCAGCATCGAAGAAGAAATACATTTTGCCAAATCCTCATCATCAAAATCAGGGATGCCTAAGGGATCGGACAATAACACGACAGAAACCTCCGGATTCGTGACACTGGAGGGAGGGACATTGGCATAGCCTTGCACCTTCGTGCAGGCTGGAAGTAACCAAAGCAGGAACAGGCCGGCGGTCAGGATTATAATCGTTTTCATGGAAGACTCCCCTCCGGCATATTTCTTTTTGAAAGCCATTCTTTGACTTCCGGTCGCTCAAAAAAACGAAGCATAAAATCGGCCATGGCGTCTCGGATGGCCCTCTCCGTCGCATAACTGTCTTTGCAACCGCTGAAACAGGGTTTCGGTTTTTCTGATCCGACTCCGGATATACCGGCGGAGGTGATAAGGCGACCGTCAGGATCAAACAGATTAACGGTGTAGCTTATTCTGGATAAAATATGATAAGATTTTTCTTGGGGGCACTGGGGTTTCCATTCGAAGGCGACGATTCGAAGTTCCAAGACACCATCGACCGTCCCCTTCTCGTCTGCTGACGGCACTCGACCGGACAGCCGCCTGACCGAAGCGAAGATACTCGCAGCGATTTGATCGAAGAGTTCACTACTGGCCTGGCCTAAGGGAAAAATAAAAAAGATATCGGTCCGTTCATTTGGACGGCACTTTAATTCAATTTTTTTTGTAGCGGCCAGGAATTCCGGGCTGTAAAAAACACCGACCCGGACGGGGATCGGTTGAAAAGCAGGCGAAAGAGACAATCGGGCATCAAGTTTCAGATTACGTTCAACGGAACACCCGGCCACTATTAGGAAAAGAGCAGCAAACAAAACCCTTCGACTTATTCTCAAGGAAAGCAAAACCCCTCTCCCCTTTTTTAGGCTGGATTGTTTTCTTGGGTCTTTTCCCAGGAAAGTAACGGATCTGGCCTTACAATAACTTCCCCTGAAATGATGGACCTGGTATTACCTTTTAGCCAATTCCAAAGTAATCGGTCTTCCTAAAAACTCTTTGGCTATGCGCTCAAAATTGGGGGTCAGGTCGGAGACGAAAAAGCGATGCCCATCTTCCACGGAGGCCCGGCTCAATCCGGAGGAAATCTCCGGATTCCGTTCCAGAAAATCTTTAACCCAGAGGGCCGCTTCTTGGGACGAATCGATAACCCGGACCCGTTTCCCCATTTTTGCCGCTATTATCGGTTTTAACAAAGGGTAGTGGGTACAGCCCAGGACCAGGGTATCGACTTGCTTCATCTTTAAAGAAAAGAGATACTTTCGAACGATCCGTTTGGTCTCCGGCCGTTTCAACCAGCCCTCTTCCACCAGTGGCACCAACAAAGGACAGGCCTCCGAAAAAACCTCAATATCCGGGCGGGCCTCCTTCAGCAGCCGTTCATAAATCCCGCTTCCCACCGTGGCCCGGGTCCCGATGACCCCAATGCGTTCCTTCCTGGTCACCTCAAGGGTTTTTTTTACGGCGGGATGGATAACTTCAAAAATGGGAACGGAAAAACGGTCTTTCAGGCTTTCAAAGGCCACAGATGAAGCCGAGTTGCAGGCCACGACGATTATTTTGGCCCCTTGAGCCAACAAAAATTCCGTATTCTCCCTGGCATATTCAATGATGGTCTTCGGACTTTTCGGGCCGTAGGGACTGCGGGCCGTATCCCCGAAATAGACAATACGGTACTCCGGAAGTTTCTCCAGGACGGCCCGGACGACCGTCAACCCGCCGATACCTGAATCAAAAATACCAATCATTACGCAAATCTTCTTTCTTATTAATTCCCATGCCCCGCCAGGGGCGTGGCACGACGAAGCATGAAAATAATCTTTGGAACCGCCCGTCAGCCTGCGGCTGACTAGATATCGCTGTTCGCTCAAGGATATCGCCCGCTAAAGCGGCCTCAAGGATATCGCCCGCTAAAGCGGCCTCAAGGA